>Ga0302326_10030790_pt1 | contig 10731 bp, 9 predicted proteins | sample Palsa_T0_3_FD_202264 | JGI IMG/M metagenome (GOLD analysis project Ga0302326, IMG submission 202264) | Peat permafrost microbial communities from Stordalen Mire near Abisko, Sweden - Palsa_T0_3 | ecosystem: Environmental > Terrestrial > Soil > Palsa > Peat permafrost | place: Sweden: Abisko...
CGGCGATTACGCCGGTACCGGCGATGCCGAAACCGAGTTGAGAGTCATTCTGCATGGAATCCCGGGCCTTGGCTCGCCAACCCCAAAAGCTTCGCGTTAAGGCTGCCGCCGCTGAAGAGCATCTCGTCCAGAGCGGCTTCGATGTGCCGGTCTTCCAGGCCCTGATCGCCGGACTCGAGTAGGAATTGAGCCGAGCGCCGCATCAATTCCTTGATGAAGGCGCCGCTTCCGCCGGCGGTTTTTTTAACCAGAAAACTCATGAGATCGTCCGGCAATTCCAGGCTGCCGCTGTATAAGTGCAAGAGTTTCCGGCGCCCTTCGTCATCCGGCAGCGGGAATTCGATGGCCTGGTCGATCCGTCCCGGCCGCGAGGTGAGCGCCTGTTCCAATTGATCGGGTCGATTGGTGGTGAGAATAAAGAGAACCATTGCGTCTTCCCGGAGACCGTCCATTTCGTTCAACAGACGGTTGAGGAGGCTTTCCTCGCAGGGGCTGTGCATGGCAGCGCGGGAGCGCGCGATCAGGTCCGCGTCTTCGATGACTACAATGGCAGGTTGCAGGAAACGTGCGAGTTGCATGTACGCGTCGAGCAGTGCCACTTGGTCCGCGGTAATGAGCAATGTGGTGTGTTCCTTCATCTGGCTGGCCAGATAATGGATGGTATGGGTCTTGCCGGTACCGGGAGGGCCGTAGAAGAGCAGACCTTTCTTGATGCCCATTTGCATCTCGCGGAGCCTGGGTCGTTGCGCGGCAAAGGAGGCTACGTTGCGCTCCAGGAGACCAAGAGTTTTTTGCGGCAGGATTACCTGATCGCGTTCCACCGTTTTGAGCCGGTGGACCCTGACTCCCTCGACGCCACCCCAATAGTTATCGGAAGCATCCAGCGAGAGAACCTTGCCCCGGTAGGAGCCCGCCTTGCTGACGGCGCGCTCGATGTCCCGGAACAGGGTGCGGACTAATTCCGATCCCTGCTCCCCCGGCGGCACCGCAATCTCGAGATTGATTCCCCCCGGGCGGCCGTGCTGTTCCTCCCGGTTCATATAGACGGCGAAGGGGGTTCCGCCATGGACACAAAGCCAGAGTGCATTTCGCAGGCAGCGGACCGGCTCCACCTCGCCGGTATCAATTTCGTCATACTGGAGGGGAGAAACCAAGGCAGCGCCCTGGCCTTCCATGATAAGTTGAGCAAAAGCAACGCTTCTGAAAGCATGCGGCGCGTGTATCCCCAAAATCTTTTTCGGTTCCATGGGACCGGACAGCACGCTGGTAACGGCGAAGTGCAAATCGAGACGTGCGGGAGCCGGAAAAATTCTGCCGGCCGAAACGAGGGTATGAAGGGGGAATTCTTTGAAATGCCCCTTAAGAACCCTGCAAATTAAAAGGTTGCCGGTCTTTCGTCTGAACATGCTGGACTTCGTTTTGCGGCTGGTGGTTCCGGAGGGTTGGACCGAGTAGAATGTGAAGGAAGGCATGGCTTCCGCGTTGTTTGCAAATATCCTGAACGAGGACTGCGGTTACGCTGTATATTCCCGGACGATAATGGTCGCGTTGTGGCCGCCGAAGCCAAACGAGTTATTGAGGGCGACGCGGACCTTCTTCTCGCGGGACTTGTGGGGGACGTAGTCGAGATCGCACTCGGGGTCGGGATTGTCGAGGTTGATCGTCGGAGGGATGATCGAGTCGCGGATGGCCAGTGCGCATACCGCGGTCTCGACCGAGCCGGCGGCCCCGAGGAGATGGCCGGTCATCGATTTCGTGGAGCTGACAACGAGCCCGTTCTTCGCGTAATCGCCGAAGACGGTCTTGATCGCCTTGGTCTCGCAGATGTCGCCGACCCCGGTGGATGTGCCGTGGGCGTTGACGTAATCGACGTCGGTGGGCTGGATGCGCGCTTTCTCCATGGCCATGCGCATGCAACGGGCTGCGCCGTCGCCATCGGGGAGGGGAGAGGTCATGTGGTAGGCGTCGGCGCCGAGACCGTACCCGATGATCTCGCAATAGATCGGGGCGCCCCGGCGGAGAGCGTGGCCGAGTTCCTCAATGAGGATGATGCCCGCGCCTTCGCCCATCACGAAACCATCGCGATCCTTATCGAAGGGGCGCGAGGCGTGGGTGGGATCGTCGTTGCGCGTGGACATGGCCTTCATGGCGGCGAAACCGCCCACCCCCAGCGCGTTCACAGCGGCTTCCGAGCCCCCCGCCAGGAAGGCGTCCGCCTCGTCCGCGCGGATCATCCGCCAGGCCTCCCCGATGGCGTGGCACGCGGTGGCGCACGCGGAGACGGTGGCAAAATTCGGCCCCTGCAGCCGAAACTCCATGGAGACAAAGCCGCTGGCCATATTCGAGATCAGCATCGGAATCATGAACGGGGAGATGCGGCCGGGGCCTTTGGTCATGAGGATCGTGTGCTGATCGGAGAGGGTCTTGAGGCCGCCAATGCCGCTGCCGATAATGCAGCCGAACCGGTCCGGAGCCGGGTAGGTCTCGGTATCCATGCGGCCATCGGCGAGGGCGTTGCGCGCAGCCGCCATGGCAAAATGAACGAAGCGGTCCGTGCGCCGCACGTCCTTCGCGTTCTTGAAGTAACGCACGGGCTCAAAGTCGCGCACCTCGCCGGCGATCCGGCAATCGTACTCCGTTGCGTCAAACGCGGCGATCGGGCCGATCCCGCTGACGCCGGAGGTGAGATTGCCCCAGAAGCTCTGGAGATCGATGCCGAGAGGAGTGACGACTCCCAGGCCGGTGATGACGACTCTGCGTTCTTGGCTCATAGGTCCAGATTAGACGACAGCGCGAATATGCCGCGGATGCAACCGCATTTTGCCAGCGGCCTGGGTGGATGGATACGACAATTAGCCAGGAAGAGGGAAGCGGCGGGTGAGCTGGCGGACCTGCTGGCGGATGGCGGCGATGGCGGCTTCGTCCGCGCCGGCCCGCAGCGCCTCGTGGATGTAATCGGCGATGTCCATCATCTCCTCCTCGAGCATTCCGCGGGTGGTGACGGCCGGCGTGCCGATGCGGATGCCGCCGCCCTTGAAGACCGAGATGGTATCGAAGGGGATGGAGTTCTTGTTCACCGTGATGCCGGCCCGGTCGAGGATATCGGAGGCATCCTTGCCGGTGACATTGCGCGGCCGGAGATCGACGAGCATCAGATGATTATCCGTGCCGCCGCTGATAAGCCGAAAGCCATGATGGGTAAGCTGTGCGGCGAGGGCCTTTGCATTGATGACCACCTGGCGCTGGTAATCGCGGAAGGAGGGTTGCAAGGCCTCGTGGAAGCAGACCGCCTTCGCGGCGATGACGTGCATGAGCGGCCCGCCCTGGATGCCGGGGAACACCTGGGCGTCGATGCCCTTGGCGTATTGCTCGCGGCACATGACGATGCCGCCGCGCGGTCCGCGCAGGCTCTTGTGCGTCGTGGTGGTGACGAAATCTGCGTGCGGCACCGGGCTGGGATGGACGCCGGCAGCGACCAGCCCGGCGATATGCGCCATATCGACAAAAAGCAGCGCGCCGGCCGCATCGGCGATCTCGCGAAGGCGGGGAAAATCAATGATGCGTGGATAAGCGGAAGCGCCGGCAGTGATCATCTTCGGACGGACTTCGAGGGCCTGGGCGGCGAGGTGATCGTAATCGATAACCTCGGTATCAGGCCGGACGCCATAGTGGCTCACCTCGAAGAAGCGGCCGGAGAAGTTCGCCTTGTTGCCGTGGGTGAGGTGGCCTCCGTGGGAGAGGTCCATAGTGAGGATGCGGTCGCCGGGCTGTAGCACGGAGAAATAGACCGCCATATTTGCCTGGCTCCCGGAGTGGGCCTGGACGTTGACATGCTCCGCCCCGAAGAGCTGCTTCGCCCGGTCGATGGCAAGCTGCTCGATCACGTCCATGTTCTCGCAGCCGCCGTACCAGCGGCGGCCGGGGTAGCCCTCGGAGTATTTATTGGTAAGGCAGGAGCCCTGGGCCTCCATCACAGCGCGGGAGGTGAAGTTCTCCGAAGCGATCAGCTCGATGTTCTCGAACTGGCGTTGCGCCTCGCGGCGGATGGCCTCGGCGATCTGGGGATCGACTTCGGCCAGCGAGGGGTTGCGTGCAAATGGCTTTTGGGTCAGTGCGCCGGCGGGTGGGGTATTCATGGGTTCACGGTACTGGTTGACGAATTGAAAAAGGCTGGGCAGCGCTCGATTGAGAATATCGCGCGTCTGCTCGTACGCGTCGAGCCCGAGCCCGATGGGGTCGGGAATATCGAGCGTGGTGGCCGCCAGCTCCGGATCGAACTCGCAGACCAGGAAAGTCTTGTCGATCGCCTCCGGGAAAAGCATCTGGATGGTATCGAGGTGAGACCGGGTCATGGCGAAGATCCACGTAGCCTCGGCCACCAGGTTATCGGTGAGCGGCTGGCTGCGAAACCGGCTCAGATCGATCCCGAGCCTCCGGAGCACCTCGACGGTATGGAGGCTGGGGGGCTGCCCGCGGATCGCGCTCACCCCGGCGCTGGCCACGCGAATATCCGGCCGCCCCACGAGAAGCTTGCGGAAGAGGCCCTCCGCCATCGGGCTGCGGCACACGTTTCCCGTGCAAACGAACAGGATGGTGCTGGGTGCGAGGCGCTCGGACATAAACAGGATTTGCAACGTGCATTTAATCGGGGGGGTAATCAAGTCCCGGGCAGAATTGATGATTGTGGAGAGGCGCCCTGCGCCGCTACCAGAAGGGCGATTGGGGTGCTACGCCGGTTTGAAAAACGAGCCGGATGGACGGAATGAATTCTTGCAAGATACCGTCCGGGCGGTATGGTATCCGTATGAGCGGACGACATGTGGCCTATTCGCAGCTCTCGCGCATTCTGACGGCGCGTGGATTTACCGCTGCCGATCTTTGCAGGAGGCTCACTGAAAAAGGGATTCCGTTTGATCGGAAGACCGTTTATCGGCTCGCGGGGTTCAAGCCGATTCAGACGATCAATGCTTCCATTCTCGGGGCGATTTGTGAGGAGCTCAAGGTGAACGTGGGTGAGATTATCGGATGGAAGCCGTCCAAGCCGGAGCTTCACCGTATCGATGATAAGATGCAGGAACGGCTCTCCCACCTCATGGACAGAAGTAATGACGGGCGGCTTACCGAGGCAGAGGCCGCCGAGCTTGCCGAATTGGGGGCGCATGTGGAAAAGCTCTCCCTTGAAAACGCCCGGATACTGGCGAACGCGACGCTTGCGGCGGGAAGAAAGCGCATCGGCAGACGCGGGATTTTGGCCACGAAAACCCGGAACCGAATCGCCGCCTGACATTACGCCAACAGGTCGAGAAACGGGCTTCGCGGAGGTGTGAGTATTGCCGCGCTTCTCAGGATATCTGCGCCTACACGTTTCACCTGGAACATATCATTCCAAAGTCAAAGGGAGGTGGGGATTCCCTCTCGAACCGCGCGCTCAGCTGCTTTTATTGCAATTCGGCGAAGCGTGATCACACGGCCGGAATTGATTCCAAAACGGGGCGGGAGGAGCCGCTCTTTAATCCCCGGAGGCAGAAGTGGGGAGATCATTTCGAGTGTGCTGGAGACTACGCGATCATAACGGGGAAGAGTCCGATTGGGCGGGCGACGGTGGATCGATTGGCAATAAACAATCAGCACCGTGTTACGGCGCGGCCTCTTTGGATGGTCTCAGGAAGGTGGCCATGATGCCGGGCCGGCGGTTGTTTTTCCGAGCGATTCAGCCTTGTGAAGGCGGGCGGGCGATTTTAAGCTAAGGACTTGGACCTCCCCATTTCGACAGAGGACCTCACGCGGCTGTACCGCTTTACCCTCTTGCTGACGGGGGATGACGTGGCGGCGCAGCAAGTCTTTTACGATGCCTGTGTCGAGGGCGCCGGGCGGCTGGGAAGTTATCGCAATGAGGACGGGCGCCTGGCGTTTATGATGGGGATTCTGCGTCAGAAGGCGCGGACGGCGACAGGGACAGGGTGCGAGACACGGGTGATCGCCCGGGCCTTTGCGACGCTGCCGGAGGAGGAGCGGGCCGTCCTGGCGGGGTTGTACTCGGGGTTGCTGCCGGCGCGGCTCCTGGCGGAGGCGATGAAGCTTTCCCTCGAGCAGATGGGCCGGACGCTCAAAAGCGCCCGGGAACGGCTGGAACGCGCATGCATGGAGCTGGGAGAGCCGAGCCTGGAGCCGTCGTTGTGAAGAGCGAGGAGGCCGGGATTTTAATGCGCTGTCACTGCCCGGGCCTGCCGGGGACGGAAGACCCGCGAATCTCGAAGGCGGTGAAAGCCGCGGAGAAAGACCCGGCGTTGCAGGGGGAGTTGGCCCGGCAGCGGGCGCTGGACGAGCGGCAATTGAACGCGGTGGAGCAGGTGATGCTTCCGCCCGCGCTGCTGGCGAAGCTCGATGCGGCCCACACGGAGGGGGCGCGAAAAATGTCCGGAAAGGCGGTGCTGCTGCAACCGGTGGGAGTGGCGATCCTGATTGGGGCCGCGACGCTGCTCGGCTGGGGCGGCGTGTCGCTCTGGAACCATGAGCATTCGTTTCCAGGCGAGGATAACGTGATGCGGATGGTGGACGAGAACGACGAGACGACGGCGATGGAAATGGAACCGAAGAAGGAGACGGCCGGGGCGTTGAATGACTGGTTTTTCGACAAATACGGGTTCGAGGATTATTTCCTGCCGGCGGGCTTCGAGAATTACCAGACGGCCGGGGCGCGGCTCTTCAAGCAGGACGACGAGCCCGTCGCCCAGGTGGCGATCCCGGACCACGACATGGTTTTCTTCAGCTTCAAGGCGGAGGATTTCGGCCTGAACCTGCCGAATGACGAGTGGCGCATCTTCAAGGACGGCCCGTGGATCGCGGCCGTGCAGCAGCACGACGATGAGTCCTTTATGGTGACGTTCCGGGGCTCGCGGCAGGAGATGGAGGATTTGCTGAAGGCAAAGAAGTAGGGGGCACGCGGTGAATTCCGTTTAAGGCCGGGAGATAAGTGGCGACGGCGATTGCGGGGGCAATGATGGCGGGCGCCAGCAACTGACTTGCGCCCTGGGAGCCCTGGGAGATCGAGAGCCAGCCATTCGGCAGCACAGTCCCGACGCTCATGAAGCGGCCGGTTTTCTGAAAGCGCTGCATGAGCGCGGTCCGGGTGCCGCCACCAGGCTGGCTGGAGTAGAGCTGGGTTTGGATTTTACGGACGAAATCGGCGAAACTCCCAGTCGAGATGAGGAAGCTATTGCCCTGCTGGGGCAGGCCGGCGGAAAGGGCGGCGTAATCAGGGGTGGTTTTGATCGAGGGAACCGTCCCTTTCTGGACGTCGATCATGGCCTGGACGAGCCGGTTATCAGTGGCAAGGACGAGGTATCCATTCCACTGGGCGAGGGTGGGACTCACGTTGACCCCGGGGGCCACTGGAAGGGCGACGCTTCGCATCTGGTAGTCCGGCTTGTCCACTCTGACGATGCCGGGAGTGCCGGCGAACATTTTGTCCACCGTCTTGAAGATGAGGTCGTCCTTGACCGCAAAGAGCACGGCGAGCCGCGGGGCGGGGATGGTCAGGGGCTGGTTACCGGTGGGGATGGTGACAGTGTCGTGGGCGTCCAGCGTGAGGACCATGCCAACGCCGCCGTTCAGGGAATTGAGCGCGTCATCCAGCTTGAGGCCGGTCAGGCCCGTCAACTGGGCTTGCCATTGGGTCACGGATTGCTGCAACTGCGGGATGCCCGATTGAGCGGCCTCATCGCGGATGAACGTGATGAACTGGGCGAGATCGAAATCGGCAAAGCCGGCGAGGGCGGTGTCAAAGGGAAGATAATCGAGACCGGCCAGGGGATGGGGCTCCTTCCCGTAGAGCGACCAGATGATGCCGGAGCCGTCCGCGGGGTAGTGATGGACGAAGATTTTGTTCCGATAGAGACCCGGGGCGTAATTGATCGAGCTCGCGCCGATGCCGCTAATGGCCTGGACGCCGCTCTTCTGGACGACGTCTTTGAGGAGCGCGAGGTATGGCGCAACCTGCTGGCTCTGCTCGGGCGTTTCATTGGCCGAGGCCAAGCTTTGCAGGGTATCGATGCCATGGGCGAGCTTGCTCGTCCACTGGGCCGCGCTGATGTAGAGATAGAGGTCGCCGCCGGGATCCAGTTGGGCGGTGACATCGTTGAAGCTGTTGGGCGTGACGGAGGCGCTGGCGGGAGTGGGCGCGGGTGTGGGAGAGGTGACGTTTTCGGGCGCGGTGGGAGTCTCGGCCTTTTGGCAACCGGCGAGGGCGAGGAGGGGGAGAAGGAGGACGGGAAAAATTCGAAATTCGAAATCAGAAATTCGAAACCAGAAAGGCCGCTCGTCCCATCTCCGCCTCAATAGCGCGCCTCGCGCGCCAAATCCTTCGGATTTCTGATCTCGAATTTCGAATTTTCTTTTCACAGCTTGTGTACTTCCTGCACGAGGTTCGTCAGCGTTTGCTTTGCGTCGCCATAGAGCATGGCGGTGTTTTCCTTGAAGAAGAGCGGGTTTTCCAGGCCGGAGAAGCCGCGGCCTTTCCCGCGCTTGAGGACGATGGCGAGCTTGGCGCGGTCCACCTCCAGGATGGGCATCCCGGCAATGGGGCTGGAGGCATTGTCGCGGGCGTCGGGGTTCACAACGTCGTTGGCGCCGACCACGACGGCCACATCGGTCGAGGGGAAATCGGGGTTGATTTGATCGAGTTCATAGAGCTCAGAGTAAGGCACATTTGCCTCGGCGAGAAGGACATTCATGTGCCCGGGCATCCGGCCGGCAACCGGGTGGATGGCGTATTTCACCGTGACGCCCCGCTCTTCCAATGTGTCCGCCAGCTCGCGAATCACATGCTGCGCTTGTGCGGTGGCCATGCCGTAACCCGGGACGAAGACGACCTGGCGGGCGTACGCAAGCTGTGTGGCTGCGTCCTCGAGGCCGATCTCCCGCATCTCACCGCCGGGACCGGCTTCCGCTTGCTCGGAAACGCTGCCGAATGCGCCAAAGAGGACGTTGGCCATCGAGCGATTCATCGCTTTGCACATGAGTACCGAGAGAATGAAGCCGGAGAAGCCGTCGAGGGTACCGGCGATGATGAGGACATTATTGCCGAGAGCGAAGCCGGTGGCGGCCGAGGCGAGGCCGGCGTAGGAATTGAGCAGCGACATCACCACCGGCATATCGGCGGAGCCGATCGGGATGACGAGCAGGACGCCGAAGAGAAGCGCCAGCGCGATCATGACGTAAAAGAAGATCGTGACACCGGGATGGACGAAGAGGCAGACGAAGCAACCGACGGTGCAGGCCAGCAGCGTCATGTTGAAGATGTTCTGGCCCTTGAAGACGAGGGGCTTGCCGGGAAGGATGCCCTGGAGTTTGCCGCACGCGATGAGACTGCCGGTAGTGGTAAGGGAACCGAGCAGGACCTCGAATCCAAGCGCGCCGATGATGAAAGGTGGGAGAGGGATGCCGCTGTGATGGTGCCGATAGTATTCCGAGATGCCGACCAAAGACGCCGCCGCGGCGCCGAAGGCGTGGGAAAATGCGGTCCGCTGGGGCATGGCAGTCATGGGCACCCAGAGGCCCATAACGAGGCCCAGGATCGAGCCAATGGCGAGACCGGAGACGATCCAAACCCACTTGACGATCTCATGCTGGCAGAGGGTGCCGATGATCGCGATCAGCATGCCGAACTCGGCGTAAAACATCCCTTGCCGAGCGGTGGCCGGATGGCTCATTCCGCGCAGCCCCATGATGAAGAGGATGCCGGAGAGGAGGTAGAGCAGCTCTATAATGTACTGGGGCATCGCTATGCTTCCTTCGACTTTTTGGCCGGCTCCGATCGGTTCTTGAACATGCGGAGCATCCGGTCAGTGATCACGAAGCCGCCGACGACATTGGTGGTGGCGCAGACCACCGCGACGAATCCGAGGATGGTACTGACGGTATTGTAATTGGCGCCCGCGGCCACGAGCGAGCCGACCAGCGAGATGGCGGAGATGGCGTTGGTCGCGGACATCAGCGGGGTGTGCAGCAGCGGAGGCACCCGGGAGATGACCTGGTAGCCAAGGAAGGCAGCCAGGACGAAGACATAGAAGGTGGGAATGAGGGAAAGAATGTTCATTGCTTGAATTGCGGATGGACGATTGCGCCGCCGTGCGTGAGAAGGCAGCCCTTGATGAGATCGTTCTCGAGATTCAAGCCGAACACGCCGGCCTTTTTATCCCAGAAGTGCTCGATGAAATTGCCGAGGTTGCTCGAGTACATCTCGCTGGCGGTGCGGGCCACGCGGCGTGGCATGTTTGCGATGCCGACAACTTTCACGCCCTGAACTTCCACTTCCTCATCCGCGACGGAGCACTCGACGTTGCCGCCGCTCTCGACCGAGAGATCGACCACGACGCTGCCGGGCGCCATGGATTTCACCATCTCCGTAGTGAGGATGCGCGGGGCCTTTCTGCCGAAGACCTGGGCCGCGCAGATGACAATGTCCGACGGGACGCAATGCTCGGCCATGACCTCGCGCTGTTTGGCGAGCTGCTCTGCCGTGAGTTCCTTTGCGTAACCCTGGGCGGTCTGGCCGGTCTCGCCGAGATCGGCTTTGACGAAACGGGCGCCGAGGGAGCGCACCTGTTCCTCGACGACGGGGCGGGTGTCGAAGCCCTCGATTTGCGCGCCGAGGCGCTTGGCCGTGGCGATGGCCTGGAGGCCGGCGACGCCGACGCCGATAACGAAGACCTTCGCCGGCCGGATGGTGCC
>Ga0302326_10030792_pt1 | contig 10730 bp, 7 predicted proteins | sample Palsa_T0_3_FD_202264 | JGI IMG/M metagenome (GOLD analysis project Ga0302326, IMG submission 202264) | Peat permafrost microbial communities from Stordalen Mire near Abisko, Sweden - Palsa_T0_3 | ecosystem: Environmental > Terrestrial > Soil > Palsa > Peat permafrost | place: Sweden: Abisko...
ATCCGGCTCGAGATTCAGCAGCTTGACACCCTGCGTCGAGCGGCCCGCCTCGCGGATGGTCTTGGTGTCGATGCGGATCATCTTGCCGAACTGGCTGATCACCATCAATTCCGAAGTTTCATCCACCGGCAGTATGGCTGTGCTCTTGCCGACCTTGGGAGTTGCCTTGAGGTTGTTGACGCCCTGCGCACCGCGTGCGGTTAAGCGATATTCGTCGATATCCGTGCGCTTTCCGAATCCGTTTTCCGTGACCGTAAGAATCAGATTCTTGCCGACGCCAAGGCGTTCGTCGAGAGCCTTGAGAGCTTTCCACGCAACTTCTGAGGATTTCTCAGCAGCCTTGTCCGCTGCCTTCAGCGCCTCATCGTCGGGATTGCCGTTTCGGCGATCCTCACGCGCCTTTTGCAGCGCATCTCTTGCTTCCGAGAGTTCGCTGCGGAGAGAGTCCAGCTTACTGGTCAGGTTGAGCTTCGCCGCGCACTCATCGCGATTCCGATCCCGCGTTTCGTCGGTGACGGTGATAGCCACGCCGATTACCTCGTCGCCCTTCTTGAGTGAAATGCCCTTGTTGCCAGCGGCATTCCGACCCATGGGGCGCAGTCCGATGCCGCTGCGTTCCGGATCGTATTCTTCGATGAAGCGAATGGCCATGCCCTCGCGCGTAGCGAGGAAGATCGTCTGCTTGCCGTCGGTGATGGCGGCTTCAATCAGGTCGTCGCTCTTTTCAATGGCGATGGCGATGATGCCGCGCGCCATGACGTTGCTGAAGTCCTTGAGCGGAGTCTTCTTGACGATGCCATTGCGCGTCGCGAAGAGGATAAATTTGCCTTCCTCCTCAAGATTGCGCACCGGCAGGATGGTGACGACTTTCTCGCCCGCCTGTAGATTGAGCAAGCTCTGCATCGACTTGCCCTTACCCGCCGCGCTCACGTCCGGCACTTCGTAGACCTTGACCCAGTAGACGCGGCCCGTGTTGGTAAAGCAGAGCAGGTAGGCGTGGGTCGAGTCGATGATGAGCTGCGCGACAAAATCTTCTTCGCGCGTCTTCATGCCGGTGCGCCCGGTGCCGCCGCGGCGCTGCTGGCGATAGATCGAGATCGGCGTCCGCTTCAGATAGCCCTGATGGCTCACCGTGATGGCCACCTGCTCATCGGCGATCAGGTCTTCCATCTGCAGCTCGGCGGTCTCGTCGACAATGATGGTGCGGCGTGCATCACCATACTTGTCGCGAACGTCTTCCAGCTCCTTCACGATGACGGCGCGGAGCTTTGGCTCGCTGGCCAGAATGAGCTCGTATTCCGCAATGCGCAGCCGGATCTCGCCAAGTTCCTTGAGGATTTCGTCGACCGACAGCTGGGTCAGGCGATAGAGTTGCAGTTCGAGAATGGCGTCGATCTGCCGATAGGTGAGGCCGCGCTCTTCGCTCGGCAGCCGCTCGCGATCGAGGTTGACGACAATATCCGCGCCTTTGCCCCAAACGTAGAGATTTTCCCTGGCTTCGGCGCGCGAAGCCGACCCGCGAATGATGCGGATGACCGCGTCGAGATTGTCGAGGGCGATCTTGTAGCCTTCCAACACATGCTCGCGCTCGCGTGCCTTCCGCAAGAGGAAGACGGTGCGGCGGCGGACAACTTCGACGCGATGATCGATAAAGCAACGGATGGCCGCAGCCAGCCCAAGCTCTCGCGGCTGGCCATTGACCACCGCGAGGAAGATCATCGAGAAGCTCTCCTGCATCTGCGTGTGCTTGTAGAGCTGGTTGAGCACAATCTCCGGCTGTGATCCGCGCTTGAGTTCGATCACGATGCGCATGCCGTCGCGGTCGCTCTCGTCGCGAACGTCGCTGATCTCATCAACGATCTTTTCGTTGACCAGTTCGGCAATCCGCTCAATCAGCTTGGACTTGTTGACCTGGTAAGGGATCTCATTGACGATGATCGCCAGCTTTTCCTTCGTAAGCTGCTCGGTCGCAACTTTGGCCCGCATCAGGAATCGGCCGCGGCCTGTGGTGTAAGCCTGCGCGATGCCCGACTTGCCGAAAATAAATCCGCCGGTCGGGAAATCCGGCCCCTGAACGTGCTTCAGCACTTCCAGCAACCCGGCCTTCGGATCGTTCACCAGCGCAATCGTGGCGTTCACAATCTCGGTCAGGTTATGCGGCGGAATGTTGGTCGCCATGCCGACGGCAATTCCATTCGAACCATTGACGATCAGCGTAGGAATACGCGTCGGCAGAACGGAAGGCTCGGAGGTCGATTCGTCGTAGTTGGGGACGAAGTCGACCGTCTCCATTTCGATATCGGCAAGCATCTCACCGGCAATGCGCTGCAGGCGGCATTCGGTGTAACGCATCGCCGCTGGCGGGTCGCCATCGACTGAACCGAAGTTCCCTTGCCCATCGATCAACGGGTAGCGCATCGAGAAGGGCTGCGCCAGGCGCACCATCGTGTCGTAAATCGCCGAGTCGCCGTGGGGATGGTAGACACCCATGGTCTGGCCAACCACCTTGGCGCACTTGGTGTACTTCTTGTTGTGCTCCAGGCCCATCTCGCTCATCGCATAAAGCACGCGGCGATGCACAGGCTTGAGGCCGTCGCGAATGTCAGGCAATGCGCGCCCGATGATGACCGACATCGAGTAGTCGAGATAACTGCGGCGCATCTCGTCTTCGATATTGATGGAAACTACGTTGGAACCGCTGTTCGGCGGGCCGCCAGCTTCAAGAGGGAGTTGCGGATTCTGATCGTCTGCCATAGATGTGGATGCGAGCGAAGGGGCGGGAGAGTGCGATTTAGGACTGGCCTGAGCTTCGCGAGCTGCTGTACTTATTTTAGCCGCTGGGAGATCGATTTAGCAAGGTGCGAATTTACAAATAAGTCCTTATTTTGCTTTACGTTACAGCTTCTTGCCGATCGTCCTCCCGGAGCGTCTTCAAGATTCCGATTCATCCCTCATTTTTGGGCGGATTTTTGAGGGTGTATCGAGCCTCTGGACAACTACTCACGCACCGTGACCATCTCACGAATGGGATCAACAAGGAGGGTCAAAATGGCCACGACAGCTACCGCCAAGAAGGGCCACGCAAATAAATCATCCACACGAAAGTACTCCCCGGCCGCCTCAAAGAGCGTCGAAACCGAGATGAAGGCGATGAAAGAAGGAAAGCTCAGAAGCGGACGCAGCGGCAAGAAAGTAACTAACCCGAAACAGGCCGTCGCAATCGGGCTTTCCAAGGCTCGAAAAGAGGGCGCAAAGGTTCCGCCGGAAAAGTCATAACCGCTCACAGCAGACCCGGCAAAGTGAGAACGCAGAAAACTGCCTGCAACACAACGATCGCACCGCACGCCGAGATCGCGACACGGCCTCGGTTCGTCTCATACGAATCCGCGAAGACCCCGGCGATAAAAGTCAGCAGAAACGGCAGCGCCCAAAGAAAAGGGTTCCCGGGAACGCCAGCCGTCACCACGAAAATCAGCAGCAGCGTCACCAGAAATGGCGTGGTATTCCCGAAATAAAGCGTCTTCCGCAGGGCAAAGTACAGTAGCAGCGCAGCGCCGGTCGCCACCGTGATCCCGGCGTTCGAGATACTCCAGAAGAAATGCCGCGCCGGCTCAAGGGAAAATGCGATCTGTGCCGCGTCGGACCGGAAGAGATAGCTGAAGGCATCTGGCGAGAAGCCGTAGCACGCAAATAACAAAACGAATGCCGCAATGGTCGACTCAAGCAGCACAGGCATCACTTGGCTGCGGCGACCTTCCGCGATCCAAAGCATAAAGAAAAGCCCTAGCAGCACAAGCACCGGCAACGCTGCGATGTGCGAAGCCGCAACCACGGCAAAGCAGACGGTCAGCAGCACAATCCTAGGACGCCATTTCCGCCGCGGGCCCTGCATCGCATGCGCCACGCCGATGCAGGTGTAGAGGCCGCCGAAGAAGCCCAGCGCAGTGAGTATCTCAGGATTGGGGGCAACCGAAGCCCGCAGAACCTCCGGCGAGAAAACATAGAGCGCCAAAGCCGTATACCCGCCCAGATTGCCGAAGAGCCGCCGCGTCACCCACCATAGCGCCCCGCCCAGCCCAACTCCGGCTGCTATAAACGGCAGCCGCAAGAGCAGCAGGATGTGCGTGAGTTGGTGACGCAGTTCCCACGTCGAAGTGGACGCGTCGAGAGTCTGGACCACCTTATCTTCCGGCTTGCGGAAGTTATCCGCCAGCCGCTCATACTCCAGATTGAGCGTAAGCGGCAGCCCGGCCACGCGATACGCCAGCACCCCGTCATGAATATTCCCACAGCTCGTGAAATATCCAGCCAGCGGCGATGGCCGTTCCCACATTTCGCGACCGCAGCGCGCGAACTGGTAGTCGCGTTCTGTGAGTGTCTGGTGGCCGGTGAGCCAAAAGGCTTGCATCAAAAACAGCAGCAGCAGCCCAGCTGCAATGCGCTGGGGCAGATTGAACCGGAAACGGCGAACAGTCGCGAAACGACGAGTCATTCTAACGGTATGATTCCTGACCCAGTTTACCGGAGCTGGGTCAGGACACGTCTCACGCCGGGGTTAATGTCAATTGCGGGTGTTCGAGTTGCTTACAGCCTCGCCATAGTCGCCCTGACCCAGCTTTCGATGGAAGAGATCGAGAGCCAGGGTCATGCACTGGCGCGCTAGCTCCGGATCGTAGCGCGCGCCTTCGTCCCGCAAAAAGGCGTGGGCGCCGTTCACTTCGTGCCAAGTGAAGAGCGCGTTGACCTCATTCAGGCGATTCAGCACAGCCATCCGCCCTTCGAGCGGAATATGCGGGTCCTGCCGTCCCCAGATCATCAGCAACTCGCCGCGAATATCCGAAGCACGCTGGAGCGAATCGTCATTCATTCCCTTGCCGAGACTATGTTTGTGGATGTCCGTCGCGTAAAAGCAGACCGTCGCCCGCACATCGGGATGCAACGCCGTGCGATAGGCCAGATGCCCGCCGATGCAGATGCCCATCGCTCCCAACTGCCCGGTGCAATCCGGCCGCGACGCCAGGTGATCCAGCGCAGCGCGCGCGTCGGCGTCGTAGCTGGCCAATTCCTTGGTCGTCTTGAGCACATTGCCCCGGTCTGTACCCGCTTGGTTGTACGGAAAAACCTCGCCGGGAGCCTCAAACTCGTGATAAATCTCCGGTATGGCAACGACATACCCATGCCCGGCCAGCATTGCCGCCGTGCGCCGGATCGGCCCGGTAACCTGAAAAATCTCCGAATAAAAGACAATGCCGGGATACTTACCCGCCGCTGCCGGACGGATAATATGGGTCCGCATCGGCCCCCACGCAGTAGTCAACTCAACCTGCTCTTCAACGACGATCATGGTGTTCCACCTCCGGTTCTATGCCGCGCAACCACTTTATCAGTTGTGCGATTCACGGAGTCGCCCACAGACCCCACACAAGACCACGCCCGGGCGGCCAGCACTTGATAGACTTCCATCAGCATGGCGCCGAAACCCAAAGACGACCCCGAACGCCTCGTAAGCGCCGCACGCGCCGGTGAAGAAGACAGCTTTGAACTGAAACTGCGCCCGCGTTGGCTGGGCGAGTTCATCGGCCAGGCCAAAGCCAAGGAGCAGCTCGCCATCGCGCTCGAAGCCGCCAAATCCCGCGGCGAGGCGCTCGATCATGTGCTCCTCTTCGGCCCGCCGGGGTTGGGCAAGACCACGCTCGCGACCATTATCGCTAATGAAATGGACGTAGGGTTCCAGCAGACCTCGGGACCTACCCTGCAGATTCAAGGCGATTTAACAGCGATCTTGACCAATCTGCGCGAAAAGCAGGTCCTTTTCCTCGATGAAATCCACCGCCTGCAGGCTGTGCTCGAAGAAAAGCTCTACACCGCGCTAGAAGACTACAAACTCGACATCATCATCGGCCAGGGCCCGGCGGCGCGCACCCACGTGATGGAGATTCGTCCTTTCACTTTCGTCGCAGCCACAACCCGACCGGGCTTGCTGTCCTCACCGCTTCGCTCGCGTTTCGGCATCCTCTTGCGCCTCGAGTTCTACACCGAAGAGGAGCTGCGCATCATCGTCGAGCGCTCCGCTGAAGTCATGCAGGTGCCCATCGACCACGACGGCGCGTCTGAGATTGCACTCCGTTCCCGAGGGACACCCCGTATCGCCAATCGCCTGCTGCGCCGTGTACGCGACTACGCCCAGGTGCGCGGCACCGGCGAAATCGATCGCAAGACCGCCCACGCGGCGCTCACCATGCTGGAAGTAGACGCGCACGGATTCGACGAAATTGACCGCCGCCTGTTGATGACCATCATCCAAAAATACGACGGCGGCCCGGTCGGGCTTGGCACCCTGGCCGCGATCCTCTCCGAGGACGAAGACGCGCTCGAAGAAGTCTACGAGCCATTCCTGATTCAAATCGGCTTTCTCGACCGCACACCGCGCGGCCGCATCGCAACCCGCCTGGCCTATGAACACTTCGGCCTTGCAATGCCCCAGAAACAAGTGCCCTTGTTCTAGGGGGCAAACTCTCAATTGCAATTATCGTTTTTATAACCGGAGGAATTGTCATGGCGCGGACAGAATCAACAATGTTATCTCTTGGAACCGTAGCACCGGACTTCGCGCTTACCGACGTGGTAAGTGAGCAGATTGTCCGGCGCGATGATTTTCACGGGAAGAAAGCTCTCCTCGTTATGTTTATCTGCACGCATTGCCCGTTCGTAAAGCACGTCGAGCACCAGTTGGCAAAAATCGGGCAGGATTACGCAGACAAATCCATCGGGATCGTCGCCATCAGCAGCAACGACGCCGCGACCTATCTCGACGACGCTCCAGCCGGGCTCAAGCAGCAGGCCATCACGATGGGGTTTCGTTTCCCGTATCTCTACGACGAAACGCAGGAAGTCGCCAAGGCCTTCGAGGCAGCCTGCACGCCGGACCTCTTTCTGTTCGACGCAGACTTCCGCCTCGTCTACCGGGGCCAACTCGACGGCAGTCGCCCCGGCAACGGGATTCCCGTCACCGGCAAAGATCTGCGCGCAGCAATTGACGCAGTGCTGACAGGCACGCCAATCTCGGAAGACCAACTCGCCAGCGTCGGCTGTAACATCAAGTGGAAAGCATAAAGCAGAGCCAGTTATGCGCCGGCTCCGCTTCCACCCCGTGTTCATTTTAGAGCGGCAGCGCTTTGAGATATTCCCGAAACTTAGGCCCGAGATCCGCGCGATTCAATGCAAATTCGACGGTCGCCTGTAACATTCCAAACTTGTCCCCAGCGTCAAAGCGCTTCCCTTCAAAGGTGAAACCATACACCTTCTCTGTCTTCAGCAATCCGAGGATTCCATCCGTAAGCTGCAGTTCGCCGCCCGCGCCGAAGCCCGTCTGTTCCAGCAACCCGAAGACCGTCGGCGTCAGAACATAGCGTCCAATGATCGCCTGCTTCGACGGGGCGTCGGCAAACTTCGGCTTCTCGACCATTCCGGTGCAGTTGTAGATTCGATCATTAGCCGGGTCCTGTGAACCCGCAAGCACCCCGTAAGCGCTGATCTCCGGCCCTTCGATCGTCATCGTAGCCAGCACCGATCCCTGGCGCTCGTTGTAGACATCGATCATTTGCTTGATGCACGGGACCTTGGCATCAATTACATCGTCGGGGAGAATTACCGCAAAAGGCTCATCGCCGACTAACTGCTTTGCACAAAGCACCGCATGACCAAGACCTAGCGGCTCCTTCTGTCGAACATAGGATATTCGCGCCAGTGAGGATATCTTCCGCGATATCTCCAGCAACTCTTTCTTGCCCTTCTTTTCAAGGGTGGCATCCAACTCATAGCTGATGTCGAAGTGGTCTTCCATCGCGCCCTTACCGCGCCCAGTAATAAAGATAATGTGCTCGATACCGGATTCGATCGCCTCTTCAACGCCATATTGAATGATTGGCTTGTCGACAAGGGGTAGCATCTCTTTGGGAACAACCTTGGTTGCGGGCAGAAAGCGCGTGCCAAGACCACCTGCGGGAAACACGGCAGTGCGAACTCGATTGCTCATGCGATAGGTTCCTTCCTGATGAACATACCTAAACTTTCGGGCATCATCCCGAATTATCCCAAAGTTAAGTTACCAAAGGGGTGCTGCTTCTTAGTTACTAAAGATTGTACCGCACCTGTTCCGGCCGGACCGGCCTAACATCCCGGACTGCGGCAGGACAGATCGCATCTGTTAGAGCGCCGGAGAATCATCTCCCAGCATTGCCTGGCGCACGATCTTGATCGGCGGGTAACCCTGGCTGAGAAATGCATCGTGGAATTTCTGCAGCGAAAACGCTGCACCGTCTCTCCTGCGCAGATCCTCACGCAGTTTCATAATCTCAAGCTTGCCCAGAGTGTAGTAAAGGTAAGTCGGATCGGAGGTGCCGCGTTTGGTCTCGACCACCGCCGTCTCATGCGATTGATAGCCTTCCTTTTCGAAGAAAGTAATCGCATCGTCAATACTCATCCGGTCCGTGTGCATCCTGATGCCGACGATAAAGCGGGAGTCACGCAGCAATGCATCCTGCAACTGCCCCAGGCGCAGGAACTTGGCTTCACGCTCCGTCTTCGCTCCCGCGCCAGGCTGGCCGTAACCTTCATCCAACATCATCTGCTCACAGTAATGCGCCCATCCCTCGGCATTCGAGTTCGCGCCCAGTATCTTGCGCACGCGGCTCGGCGCACGCGGCACCCAAAGGAATTGCACATAGTGACCGGGATAAGCCTCATGCACCGCCGTACTGATCACCGTACCGATATTGAAGGCGTGCATATATCCCTCGACCTCCGCAGGAGTCATCGATGCCTCCGGCAAAGTTACATTGAAATACGCTTCCGTCGCATGTTTCTCGAACGGCCCCGGCGTATCCATCGAAGCAAACGTCGTGGCCCGCATGAAAGGCGGCGTCTCCTCAAGAATCGGCCGCACATCCGAAGGAATCGTTACGATATTTTTCGCACGAATGAAAGAAATCAGTCCGTTGAATGTGTCTCGAAAGCTCTGCAATAGCTGATCGGGCGCCGGATGATTCTGCCCTAACTCGTCCAGCACCGCGCGCGGGTCCTTTTCCGGTTCAAGTTCTTTCGCGATGCGGTTGAATTCCGCCTTGTTCTTATTGAGATCGGCTTGTCCAATCTCCAGCAGCTTATCCAGCGGAGTATCAACCATTTCGTCATACGCAAGCTTCTTGCGGAAAGTATCCGCGCCGATGCGAAACTCTCCCGTGGAGCGCGGCAAAAGATCCGTCTTCAGCCAAGACTGATAATCATTGAGCGCCGCGATCACCGCTGCATTGGTAGTCCCAAATTCGGCATTTAACTCAGCATCTTTCACATCCGCAAACGCAAGCGGCACATCGTGCTGGAAGAAGCTGATAATACCTGGAAGCTGCTCGATCGCAATATCGGTGTAAACATGCGGCGGATTCCTGAGGTTCTCCCGCGCAGCGACAAACGTCCGCGGCATCAGCTTTTCCCGCGCAATCAGCGATCGAAGCCGTTCTTCGGCGGGCGCGAACTTGCGCTCCATCAGCGAAAAAGCCGCATTGGAGATAGCCCCCGAATAACTATCCGGATTCTTCTCCCACGGACGAATCACTTCCAGTGTCAAAAGAGTCGTGCGTATGTTGGAAAGCACCAGCTCGCGATCGCCGCGAGTCGTCTGATCCAGCGAAGCGTCCGGAATGGCGGCAATCCGCTTTTCGAAATCATGCAGCGCCGTTATCTCCGCATCGATACTCTTACGCGAAAAGTCTTCAAGCTTTGAATCGTATTGATGATAGCCGGTCAGCGTCCCGAGCGTCGGCTGATTCGGGAAATACAACTGATCGAAAAACTCATCCGAGGCAGTCGTAAACGCCGCCTTCGAATCCTGCGCAAAGCCCTGGCTGACAGCTACCGACACAATAAGAACTCCGAAGATACAGAATGCTGCAGCTTTTTTCATTACGCTCACTTTGTGCGCTAACAAGCGCTAGGCAGGCACAGCTTCCAGTTGAATGGCGTCCAGCAACGTGCGGGCTTCGGCCATGATCTTCATCGGGTCCGCAGGCGTCATGGCAGTCAAAGGATACTTCAAGATACCCTGTGGCGTGAACTGCGCCCCTTTTCGAGCGTTCCTGGCTACCAACCGCATTAGCCGTTCTGGATCAACCGCGGCTTTTTCCGTAAACTTCAAATGCAGCAGATCGCGCTTGCGATCCAGTTGCGCCACGCCAACTCGCTCGCAGGCAATGCGCAGACGCGAAGCCTCCAGCAGATGAACCGTATGATCCGGCAGCGGACCATATCGGTCCTCAAGCTCCGCGCGAACATCCGCCAAAACCTCATCCGTCGCTGCGCCGGCGATCTTCTTATACAAGCGCAAACGCTGATTTTCCTCCGGAACATACGTCTCTTCGATGCGCAGAGCAATGCCAAGGTTAAGTTGCGTACTCGCGCGCTCGTCGTCCTTTTCGCCCTTCAGCTCGCGAACCGCCTGCTCCAGCATAGTTGTGTATAACTCGAATCCAACCGCCTCGATGTGACCGCTCTGCTCGCCGCCAAGCATATTGCCTGCGCCGCGCAACTCCAGATCGAGCGCAGCAATCTTGAATCCCGCTCCAAGATCGCTGAACTCCTTGAGAGCTGCCAGCCGCCGTCGCGCAATGTCCGTCAACTCCTGCTCGGGTGGAATCAACAGATACGCATAAGCACGCCGATTGGAGCGGCCGACA
>Ga0302326_10030793_pt1 | contig 10730 bp, 3 predicted proteins | sample Palsa_T0_3_FD_202264 | JGI IMG/M metagenome (GOLD analysis project Ga0302326, IMG submission 202264) | Peat permafrost microbial communities from Stordalen Mire near Abisko, Sweden - Palsa_T0_3 | ecosystem: Environmental > Terrestrial > Soil > Palsa > Peat permafrost | place: Sweden: Abisko...
TGCCGAAGGAGACTGTCGAGGTTGTGCTCGACCCGAGGACCTGTTTGAAGAAACTGTCTACTAGGAGTACCGAGACCGCGACGAAAACGCCGAACGCTATGTAGATGACGACGACGTATGGCCGAAGGGCCGACCTCCTCTCCTTGTCCAGCAGAAATAGCTCGTTCGCGTCAGACTGGATGATGTCGAGGAGCTCCTCTATCTTACCACCAGCCCTGTTGGCCTGTACGATCAGCCCGAAGGTCCTCTTCACCATCGTGGTCTTGACCCTCTGGATTAGCCGGAGGACCGCTTCCTCGAATGGCATCCCGAGCTGGAGCTGCGTCTGAAGTTTTCTGAGCTCGACAGAGAGGGGTCCGTAATCCTTCGTCGCGGCGATCTCGAGCGCGCGGTCCAGCGTAATCCCCGTCTTTACCTGGGCTGAAATATCGGTGAGCAGTGCAGGAATGGCCTCGTCTATCCTCTGCCTCCATCTCTGGTAGGAGAACTCCATGAAGTTGGGGAATACGAGGAAAAGCAGGACTATCAGGATGGTCATCGTGGGAACGGAGAAAGGCAGGGATATCCTGCCAGTGAGGGAAAGGAATGCGACCAGAATCGAGACGACGATCGCCCCCGCGATGGAGGCTCCGTAGACTAGATTCCTGTGGACGTATGCCGCTCTAAGGCTCATCTAGGCTCACCGCTTCGGCATGATCCCGTCGGCCATGACCATGATGGCGATGCCTCCGATGGGCACCATGACGTAGACTACGAGCTCAATGAGGAGCCCGATGCTGATGCCGCCCAGGCTACCCGAAATGACGCCCATGACTGCGAACAATATTATGAGGATGAGCGGCATCACGACCAGTAGCGTCGTGTACATCTCGGCCACTATCCCGAGCGTCTCCGAGAACTGCTTCGTCTTGAGCCGCTTGTCGTTCATGAGCGACTTGGACTGTTTGATGAGGTACTGGTTGATGTCCGCCCCTGAGTTGGCCGTTGATATCATGCCGTCGAGGAACGCGGCGAACTCGTCGGAAGCCGACCTCTTCCTGGCCTCCTGGAGCGCCTGAGTGAGGTCCATGCCGAGCAGGTTCATGTCCCTTACTATCTTCCTGAACTCCTGTATGATCAGGCTGTTGGAGTCGTCTGCTGCTATCTCCCTTATCACCTTGGAAGGTGTCATGCCGCTGGCGGAGAGCACAGCCATCTGACCCGAGACGAACGCGAGCTCCTCGTCGAGCTTCCTCTTCCTGCCGCTCAGCTTCAGCCTCGGGCTGATGAACTGATAGCCGAAAAGAACGCCGCCTGCCAGGATGGCCAGGCCGAACGGGAGTGCTATTCTGTCCCCCAGCGAGAAGGGCAGCAGTACCGCGAGCAGAACCCCCACCACAGCGCCAACGACCGCCGCTATCGCCGTTGTGAGAATCATCCCACACACGTATGCCTGATAAGTCAGCCTCATCCCGCTCTTCCTAATCTTCGGCTCCAGGCTGCTCAGGACTTTGTAGAACCTGCCCATGTATGGGTCGAGGGTGAAGAACGCCTTCCTGTAGTAGGACCTAGAGAACCCGCCGCCTTCAACCTTCGGCTTGCTCTTCCCGTTCTTTGTCCTGGTGTTCTGTGCGCTCAAACGTTTTCGCTGTCCAGTGCACGGGCTGCCCTCTCGACGGCCTTATTGGTATCGGAATAGAACTCGCGTATCTGTTGGGAGACGTCCCTGTAGTCGCGGATGTTCTGCTTGACCAGCCAGGCGAGGAATATCTTCCTGTCCTCGATGTCCTGCCGAATCTTCTCTGGTGGGGTACCGAACCGCTTTGTAATCTTGTCGAACAGCCTGCTCCTGCCACCGAAGATGTACTTGTCCGATACCGGGTCCCACTTGAAGGCGTTGTTCAGCACTATCTGGTCAGTGGAAGACTCGTGGCCCACTATCTCTGCGACGTGCACCATCCTCCTGACGCTCTTGTCCTTCATCTTGATCCTCAGCTGCATGATTATGAGGTCTAGCGTGGCGCCGAGGAGGCTCTTGGGAACATTCATCGGCTCCGTCGTCAACCTGTTGATCGCAGCTTCGACAGAGTCTGCGTGGACCGTCCCGAGACCCCCGTGCCCTGTCGCGATGGCCTGGAACAGCGTGAACGCCTCTACTCCTCTGACCTCTCCGACTATGATGATGTCCGGACGCTGTCTCAGGGCGGCCTTGAGCAGGTCGAAGAGAGTGATCTCACCGGCTACTCCTCCGCCTCTCGATATAGACTGGATCCAGTTCTTGTGAGACAGGTTCAGCTCGGGGGTGTCCTCTACGCTGACTATCTTTTGGTCAGGTGGGATGAACATCGAGAGCGCGTTGAGCGTGGTGGTCTTTCCTGAAGCCGTTCCTCCCGCGACCAGCATAGACATGCGTCTCTCGATGAGGTACCAGAGGTACGCGCCCAGCTCCGGAGACAGCGTGTTGTACTTTAGCAGGTCGACGATGGTGATCGGGTCGCCCTTGAACTTCCTTATCGTGAAGGTGCTGCCCTTCTTGGTGACCTCCCTCCCGTAGGTGATCTGGACCCTGCTCCCGTCCGGCAGAGTAGCGTCTACGATGGGTGAGGCGATCGAGATGTGCTTGCCAGAAACGTATGCGAGCTTTGACGCGAACGTATTGATCTCGTCGTCACCGCTGAACATCACGTCCGTGGGGATGGACTCGTAGTCCCTGTGCCAGATGAAGAGGGGGATCTTGGGCCCATCGCAGCTGATGTCCTCTATGCGCGGGTCGTTCATGAGCACCTCTATCTTGCCCAGCTTGATGTAATCCCTCGTGAAATAGTATGCGATCTTCTTGTACGACTCCGGAGCGACCTTTATGCCGTACTTCTTGGAGAGCTTCTTCGCTTCATCTATCAAGTACGCTTCGGCGGCCTTGTTGTTCTTGAGCTTCGCCATGTCGACCTCCAGCTCGTCGACTAGCAGCCTTGTCAGCTTCTGGTAGACCTGCCTTTCCCATATGGTCAGCCTTGGTTCCACGACGACATACCTGAACCCTCCCGTCTCCGGGTCCTTCTGTATTCCCACGTAGACGTCCGGGTTGTCGGGATAGATCTGATACTTCATGATGAAGGGGAGGCCTGCGGCTACGGGAACCGAGGGTTCCGTCCTGCGTACCTCGGAGGACTGCGGCGCGCTCACCGGCGGCTGTCTTGGAGACGGCGCAGGCGTGGTCGGCTCAGAAGTCACTATCTTGTTCCCCTCGCTGTTTGGAATCTGCTCGAACTGCGAGAGCAACCCAGACTTCTGCTCTTGGTCTTTGACCTGGACATCCGGTGAGGGTTGCTCTTCAATCGCTTCCTGTATCTCGATATCTGCTGCAGATGTTGTATTAGTATCTACCGATGGAGGTCTTATTACATCGGCATCGGCAGTGTTGATGGTCTCTGGCCTGCTGATATCGACAGCAGCAGTGATTGGTTGCGTCACAACCGTCTCGACCGGAGGCGCCACCGGAGGAGGAGGTTGTACTTGTGTAATGGTGGAAGACGTGACAGGGCTTGCAAGCGCCTGCGGCTCCTCAGTGTGTTCTACCGTCACCGTCGACTGGACGACGGTGGGCAGCGCAAGGGGCTCGGCTGTCGTCCCGAGAGACTTGACAGTCTCGTCTGCCTGCTCTTCCACCTCAAGGCTCGACCGCCTGGTCCTCCATGCCCATACTTGGACCCCTGCGATCTCCCCCAAGAGGAGGACGAGGAGCACCGATGCGGCACCGGTATTGGAAAGGTGGCCGTACGTTATCAGTAGACTGGCGATCGGGAGCTTCGCTGGGAAATTGACGAACAGAGAAAACGCTTCCAGTCCCAGGTAAACGGCGAGGAAAAACGAAACCCCGAGGGTTATCAGCCTGACATAGCCCGTAACGATGTTCGGTGCCTGGTCGGGGAGCATATTTGAACCTCCAGGCTGCTGGACTGGTTCCTGTTCCTGCTGCTCGACCTGTGGCTCTGGTGACTGCCCCTCGACTACTGGATTGGTCCCTTCGGGTGACGGTGAGGGTGATTGTTCAGGGGTTGCGGACCCATCACTTGGTGCCGGCGCCTTCTTCGACCTACTCCTCTTTGAGCCCTTGGTCGAACGTGACCTGTTGCTCCTTTTCTTCTTCGGGGAAGTAGCCATGCTATTTGTACAGTTTTACCTATGCGAGTCTCGCGGACCTTCCGAGGCATCCTGACGCACCTGGGCCCGCCAGAAGTTGTCCAAGATGCACTGCAAGGCGCCTACTTGACGTCCGCATTGTGATACTTCGCTCTCCAAGTTGCTTATATAGATTTTACCAGTTCTCACTCACGGAGCTAGACCAATGGGTCAAAGTTAGTTCGCAAAATCGTGCTGTGGGAGCTCAGATCTTCCCAGATTGCTGCAGCTAATTAATACCAATTATCTAAAAGAAATTCATTTCAGCCCTAAATATTCGATTAAGGCAGGAAAAAATCGATTCCTACCGGATTGGCGAGAATGTCGTGTGTTTTCTAAAGAAGAGGAAACTTCGAGTACATTTTGGAACTATTCTTATATAACACGGGTTGCGTGCCAGTCTTGTTACAGTGGTGCTTATTTCACCTTGAGGACAGGTAGCACAACGCCTGGCGCGTATTCGAGGTCAGTGGTTTCGAGGCTAGGTTCAAGGCGCGTCGTCGCCTATCTGTTCCTAGGCGCGCTCCTTTCTATCTCGGCATTAGGGTTCATACCGTTCGCGCACGGCCTTGTAACGCTCAACCCAGGGCTCGTTCCCAACACGAGCGGAGGAGGTACGCTGTATCCGTCGCAGCCACACGTATACTACGCGAACGGGTACTGGTGGGCGTTTTACGGCTCAGTAGGAGGGTCGAACGGGATCTACTATGAGAGCTCTGCGAACGGAGTGACCTGGAGCACACCGGTCACGTTCACAAACCCCGGTTCGTCAAACCCTAACGGGGCTGGGACTTTTTCGACTTACCTCGTCGGGAACACGCTCTATTATGTAGTCGCTCCCAAATCGGGCGGATCTAATTTCTGGTTCGGCGCGGCGACCTTGCAGAACACAGGCGTCGTGGCTTTCGTAGCTCAAGACTACTCTCACAGTCTGGCTGCCGGGAGGATCGGCACCACTTCTCTCCACGCGACCATAATGGTTGACGGCAACAACTACCTTACGATAGCAGTCACTACGTCAAACGCTGCTGCGAACACCTTCTACGTCGACGTCTTCCAATGCGACACCGTCATCACGAGCTGCAACCCCGGCACGTGGTACACTGAGGAGTACACCCTGACGACCGCGTCTGTCAACGACCTGACTCAACCCACCCTCTTTGCTCTCACGAATGCTGGAACGTATTATGATGCTCTCGGCTATGACAACGCTGTCTCGGCAGGTGCTAGCGCAGGGAACGGTCCATTTGACATTTTCATAGGCGTGAGCACTGCGGCATCACTGGCACTCCCGGGTGCCGCGACGTGCTCGCCGGCAGGGCAGTTCTACAACGACGTCAACTACGGCGCGACGAGCAGCGGGAACACGATCTACATCGTCGATACCAGTTTCGGCGGTGGCACCTTCTCCTGGAACTGCCCAGTAGGGGGCCCGAATTCTGCTGAGACGGCCATATCCGCCAGCACTTTTACAGTCTCGCTCGGATTCCAGGGCTCGACCCTGGTCGCGGGATATGCCACGGGGTCCAACATCCAGACCTATACCACGGTAAACGGTGGAACGACCTGGGCCGCTGGCCCTATCGTGGCGCAGAATACGGAGACTAACCCGCCTTTCGGCAACAGCCCGAGCGGAGTGAACGTCTCACCAACATCATCTTTGATAGGCGGACAGCAGTATACCGGTTTTCTTTGGATAGACGGGAACTACATCAGGTTCTCGACCCTGAGCCTCACTAACTTTGCGGTCACTGTGAACATAGCCCTGACCGAGTACCAGATACCCCAGACGGCCTGGTACCCGCTGACGCCAAGCAACGAGTTCCAGATATCCTACACGCAATGTACCAATGCCGCCTGCTCGACGACGGCAGCAGCGAGCGTATTCTATGGGTCATGCTCTGCACTCCAGGGTAGCTGTACCACCGCGACCCCGGCTTACGGCTGCGCGAGCGGGGCGACCGCAGGATGTTACATCACTATACCGAACGTGGAGTCTTACACGGCCCTCACAATCGCGGCAAAGTCGACGGGTTCAACTGCGAGTGAGGAGTGGTGTCTCAACATCAGTAATGCCAACAACGGCGCGTGTGCCGCGACAGTCATAGGAGCGAGCGACGGTATACCGGCGACGGTCACCGTGGGAGCTACTGGCTCCAACAACTTCGTATCTTTCGTCTACTACGACCTCCTGGCAAACCCTACTTACTACAGCGTGGTCCCGGCCTCTCCGTCGCCTCCTTCAGTCCCGGTCATACATGAGATCACTGCTTCAGCTACTTCAGTGAGCTCGTTCAATCCTGCGACCTACAACAACAACATGCCAGCGGCGTCCACGACGCAGTGGCTCGCCAAGAACTCAACCGATTTCGCCAGCGCTTCAATAGCGGGTACATCAAGTGACCAGTGGGCTGCTAACCCGAACAACCTCGCCTGGACCGTGACGACACACAACCAGATCAACCCTGACATTGTCTATTATCACCAGTTCCTGAACACATTCGAGATAATCGACGGTAACGACCCGACTTGCACAGCAGGAGGACAGTTCTTTGACGGCACCGGGCAGTGGGTCCTTACCGGGACTCTGTACGGGGCGTCCACATCAGTGGCGACGTACATCCCGAGCGGCGTTTGCACTTACCCGACCTCTGAGATATGGACGGACGCGGCACAGACGGTCACCTTCCCTACCGCTGCCGCCAATTCTCCCGCAGCCACGAGGTGGCAGGGAGCTAGCGGGTCTACTTTCGTCACGCCATCCATAACGAGCGGCGCTAACACTTACACTGTGACATACTGGAAACAGTTCGAGGAGCCTGCAGCATATTCCACCAACGATGGCTCAACGCCCCACACAATCCCAACGATCACGTATTCGTCTTACGGGGTCGTTGCACCGGTGACTTTGACCACGACCACAGTCAACCTTTGGATGGATGCTTCGACCACCGCATGTGTACCCGTCTCGATTGCGGGAGGCGCCGGTGAAAGGTGGAACGCCATTCCTCTCACGCCTACCGTAGCCGCATGTTCACCGAACACAGGGTGGACCATATCTGCCCCTAACCTCACCGAAGACCCCGCCACGACATCCACCGTCGAGTACTTCCATCAGTTCTCTCAGCTGCTCGCCTATTCCACTTCGGATTTCAGCGTGCCCCTTACAGTTCCGGCAATAACTTACTCGTCATATGGCACTGTCAAGGCTCATAATCTGAACACGACGGCGAACACCGACTGGCTCGATACGACGTATCAGGCCAATGTACCAGCTACGATCGCTGGCGCGGCTGGGGAACAGTGGAGCACGCCGACTTCTGCCTGGACCATCAGTGCACAGAACGTGGTCACCAACCCGATAGCGTACCAGCACCAGTACCAGGTCTCATTCGCAGTATCGCTCCCTGGGACGGGGGTCGTCAACCCGTCTGGCACCAACGTCTGGGAGCCAGCAACATCGGTCGTGCACGGCATTTCGCCGATAAGCATAGCCGGGACACCTATCTCGGGGTATTCCTTCACGACCTGGACCGCCAGCGGGGCAGGGATAACCTTCGCCGCTCCTACCTCCGCCAGCACGACCGCCACGCTCAACGGCCCAGGGACGATAACGGCCAACTTCCAGATTATTTCTGGGCTCAGCTTCGTTGAGACGGGGATCGCGCTAGACGGGTCTCACTCCTGGACTGTCATACTGACTTCGTGGCCTGCCGCATACGTCGGGCTGACGACTCTGTCCGCTTCGACTCAGGCCATAGTCATAGCCAGTGCGCCTCTCGGAACATATACCTACACGGTGCCATCGCCGCAGGCATGGGGAATGGGAACTCAGTATGTGGTGACAGCGGGTGCTAGCGGGACCAGCACTCTGACAATATCCAACCCCTCCACCACTGACTCGGTGACGTTCCAGGCCCAGTACTTCCTTAGCCTGCTACAGAACCCGGCCAACTCCGGGACGGTAACCGCCAACGGCAACCAGGCGAATGCGTGGTACAACTCTGGAGCGGCGGTGACTCTAATCGCGACCCCTAACATCGGCATCACCTTCAGTACATGGTCAGGAATTACATGCAACCCAGGCTGCGGAGCTGCGACCAACAACATAGTAATGAATAGTCCCACAACGGCGACGGCCAACTTCATCGTCCCGCTTTCTATCGGCATCTGCAACCCCGAGACGGCCGGTGTGGGCACGGCAGTGAACTGCACCGTGACCGCGACGGGCGGCAGTGGAACGATCAACCTGACGAACGGGGCTGTCCCGTCAGGGATAACGGTCTCTTACACCTCTAACGGATTCCCGGCCAGCGCGACCGGCGCGAGCTCGAGCATGATAGTGACGATCGCCCCCAACGCCCCGTTCGGTGTATACACTTGGAGCGTCACAGCTACTGACGAGCCCAACGGACAGCAGGCGATGACGACGTACCAGATCAGCGTGATATCTCCAAGCGTCACTACTATCGGGTTCACCACCAGCGCCTACGCGATCACCTATGGAAGCCAGTCTGCGCTGTTCTTCGCGAACAACCACTGGTTCGTGATCTACTCGGACGGGACGAACCTGATCTACAGGTCGAGCACCGACGCGACGGGTGACAGCTGGAACCCCCAGAGCGTCATCACCAACGGAGTGACCGAAGGGTACTCGTTCGCTGCCGGCAGCAACGGCAACAACGTCTACCTCGCGCTCATGACTTCGGCGAACACCCAGGGGTTCTACTACGTGCAGGGCACGGTGGTGGGCAGCGCGATCACTTGGACGGCCTGCGCTTCGAATTGCAGGCTCGGCCCGGTCCAGATGCAGCTACTCACGATAAACTCCGCTTACTCCGCACAAGGGTCGCCTGACCTCTTCGTGGATACCTCGACCGGAGCGGGCGGTTGCACGATTATTTCTTCAACGGGGACCTGCATCTGGGTCACTGTCCCTGCGCTGGACTCTAACCTGATGTGGCATGTGGAAGTCTTCTCGCTCACCAACTCTTGGACAGGTCCACCCGGTTCGTCTGCGGCGGTGACTTCGCCAGGAGATGACGTACCTCTCCACCAGGTCTACACGGGACCCGATTCACAGGTACACTCGGAGCTCTACGCGATGCCCGATGCAGTGGCCGCCATATTCACCGTCGGGAACACGCCTGACCTCCCCCACATCTCAGTCTACACACACGGTGATGGCTTCCAGGGCACATTCTGTGTCGGAGGAGAGGTATCGGAGGTATCGGCCGGGGCGTGCCCTGCTCCTCCAGCGAGCTGGACTTCACCGACGGTACTGATCTACGAGCAACAGTCACAGGGTGCGGTCCTGCCGGCAGCTTCGGGCACCGACGTGATTTTCTTCGCGGCGCTTGCACAGGTCGGGCCTGCGGGTAGCGGAGCGAGCGTCGTCCTCTACGACTTCAACTACAATTCAGCCACGCCGGCGTCGAGCACCTTCTCAGGGCCCACGGTCCTCAACGCCATCACGACCATCCCGGAGAACGCGGTCGTGAACCACTCATGGCACCTTTCGATGACGTTCGGAGGAGGCAGCCTCTACCTCGCCTACGGGATCGACGATGACCTCGCCTTCCAGGTCGGCACAGTAGGAAGCGCACCGGGATACTCAATAACTTGGTCGCAACAGATCCAGGTCCCAGGCGTCGTCGGCCTGGTCGGAGGGGTCACCATCGCCTACTCAGGGAACACAGTCGGTCTCGTCTGGGTGCAGACATCCGGCTCTGAGTACGCAGTGAAGTTCGCGGTCATCTAGGCCGCAAAGTCTGTATATCCGAGGGCCCGAGGCACGATCAATCTTTGAACTGCCAGTACTGCGGTAAGGAAGAGGCCCTCCCCTTCGTTTGCAACTATTGCGGAGGGGTCTTCTGCGCGGAGCACAGGCTGCCGGAGGCGCACGCGTGCACGGGCGACCTGTCGCGCAGGCCTGTGATGGAGACCTCAACCTCGACGTTCTCATGGAACGACGACGGCTCTACGGTGAGGCCGCGCGTCGCCCGTTCGTTCTCCTATCACGAGCTGAGAGACATCATTGTGGCGTGGCTGGGACTGGGTCTTGCGTTCACAATCGCCATCTCCGGAGGGCTCCTGAACGGGTTCAGCGGGCAACTGGGCATCACAGAAGTGAACTCCCTCGGTACAACTAGAACCATCTATTTCTCCACGTTCGAGGTACTGGGGATAGCGCTGGTCACCGTAGGCGCAGGCTTCGTCCTGCACGAGCTGATGCACAAGTTCACGTCCGAACGCTATGGCTTCAGGGCAGAGTTCAAGATGTGGCCGCAGGGGCTGCTGCTCGCGCTGGGGCTCTCGATCTTCACGGGGTTTGTCTTCGCCGCTCCCGGCGCGACCTACATCGACGGGTATGGCATCAGGCCAAGGGAGAACGGCATAATCTCACTTGCAGGACCCCTCACCAACGTCGCCATCGCCGTGCTGTTCTTCCCGCTCACATTCACTAACAACACGACGCTATTCGAGGTCGGCGCCCTGGGCTCGTACATCAACATATTCCTCGCGGCCTTCAACATGCTCCCGATCATGCCGCTGGACGGGGCGAAGGTGTG
>Ga0302326_10030794_pt1 | contig 10730 bp, 5 predicted proteins | sample Palsa_T0_3_FD_202264 | JGI IMG/M metagenome (GOLD analysis project Ga0302326, IMG submission 202264) | Peat permafrost microbial communities from Stordalen Mire near Abisko, Sweden - Palsa_T0_3 | ecosystem: Environmental > Terrestrial > Soil > Palsa > Peat permafrost | place: Sweden: Abisko...
TCGATTCCGCCGCAACCAGGGTGCCCTGCGCCTGCAGCACGAAGAAGATGGTGCTGGTGCCCAGCTCGTACTTCTTCTGCTCGGCTTCCATATACTTCCGGCCGAAGCCCAGAGCCACCACCGATAGCTTCATGGCATCTTTGCTCGATTCCACCTGGCTCACCGCCGTAAGCACGTCCAGGCGCACCTGCTGTTTTACGGTGCGCACGTTGAGCGCGTCGCGTTTCTTCGCCACCATGGCATCGGCCAGGTCCGCCGAGGCCTGGTGGCTCTTGATCGGCAGGGTCAATTGCAGGCCGAACGAATACATCGGAAAACCGAAACCGAACATCTGGCTCAGCGTATCGCCGAAGCCGCCTGGAACCGGAGCGGCGCCGATCGGCGTGCTCAAGCCCGTGGTCAGTGAGATGGTCTGCGGATAGTAGACCCCACCGAGACCTTGCGTGGTGTAGCTGCCGGTCAACGACAGATCCGGGAGCAGCTCGTTGCGGTTAGACCTGATCTGCAGGTCGTCGATATCCAGGTTCTGCACTGCCGACTGCAAGTCCGGCCGCCCGGCCAGGGCCTTCTGTACTTCTTTTTCCGCGTCAATGGGCGGAGCGTCCGCCGTGGGCGCCACGGTTTCGGTCAGCACGATGGGCAGCGTGCGGATGCGCGCATCCAGATCGGCGCCCATTTGCCTGCGCAGCGCATCCTCGGTCTGCTGCAGCGAATAATGCGCCTGCGAAACGCCGATCTGGGAGGTCGCGTATTGCTGCTCCGGGTTGAAGATGTCGAGCGGCGAAAGCGCGCCCAGTTCCAGCTCGCGCTGGGAGCGTTTCAGGGCCTGGTCCGCCAGATCCCGCGCGCGCTCGGCTACGCGCAGGTTCTCGCGCGCCAGGATCACATCCCAGTAGGCGTTCTCCGCGGTGCTCACCAGTTGCAGCAGGCTGGCCTTCAAGTCGTACCCGGTCTTGCGCAGGCGGCTGCTGGCCATCATGATCGGCAGGCGGTTCACGGACACGCCCCGATTCTTGATCAGCGGCTGGATAAAGCTGACGCCCAGGTTGGCGCTGAGCGCCGGATTGAAATCGTAGAAACCGCTGTTGGTGGAAATTTTTTCTGCGGAGAACTGCACGGTATATTGCGTGCCGGTGGGCAGAGTCTGGCTATAGAAGAAGTTCGCCGGCTGCGACAGTTGCACCAGCGTAGACGCGCCTTGCAAAGCTTCGCTCGCGGGCGTTATTTGTCGCATGCTCTGAAAATTGGCGGTAGCCAGCGGATCGAATGCCGCGAAGGCGCGCGTGATGGCATTCTCGGCAATGTCCACGGTGAGGCGCTGTATGGCAATGTCGGTATTGTTCGCCATCACCAGCTCCAGGTACGAGCGCAGCGACAATTCCAGCTTGTCGCCGATGACGTAGTCTTCCAGGTGCACCGGCGCGTTCAACTCCACGTGCGTGATTGGGCGCGCGAAGGTCTGGCGGAAATAAGAAGGCTTGGGAAATGAGGTGAGCTGCCCGAAGGCGGCCGACACCGGCAACCAGATCACAAGGAGTGCACGGGAAATCATAATTATTGGTAACGAATTTCGTTAGACGGATCACCAGAGAAGACGTTGCATCCGGCAGTTCCGCCGAGGCTTTAATGCTGCGGTGCAGGAGCTGGCCGGGTACGGCGGCGAGCGCGCTGGAGACCTCCTGCCTACCCTTGGATATTGTATGATTTCGGACAATTCCACCCGCCGCGAAGATGCGCCGGCCGGCTGTCCACCTATAAGCCGACGCGCCCCAGTTCCTATCTCAACCGAACCATCCCGGCCCGAGTCATGCGCGATCCGCCGCAAGGCTGCCGTGAAGCGTTGACACGGGCAGACGCCGGGCGGGTATTGGGTGATTGCGTCGAGACTATCACGGTTCTGGAAAAATTCTGGCCGAAATTGCCGATATGTACATTCGAGCCCGAACGCTGCAGTGCTATTGGCGGCAGGCTGAGCGGTAAGCACCGAGTCGAGCTCTTTTCACCACCGCTGAATTACTCACTAATCAAGGATCTTATGACCTTTAATCATCGGTTTTCTCTATTGACGAAGGCGGCCTTCGGCTGGTTGCCGGCCGTAGTGTTGTCGGTCTGTTCACCTTGTAAAGCGAACGTTCCTACCCCACCGCCACCTCCACCCACGCCAGCCGGCTACTGCCAGACCATCGATACCGAGCTGACTAACGATCTGAACGCGTTTAATGCCACGCTCAGCTCCGTTTGGAACGGCTCCAAGTATCCCGTTCTGTACGCCGGGAATCTCCCGAGCGCCAACAGCAATTACGGTCCGACACTGACCGATAGCTCACATCTCACTCAAGTGCAGGACCAACTGGCGGAGCTGCAAGCCATGGGGTACCAGGCGGTCATGATACAGATCGGTTTTCCCGTGCTGTATGAACCCTTCTACGGCAGCCAGGCGCTCTATCAGCCATACGCGAACTTCTATGCGCAAGTGGCCGCCGCCGTCCGGGCCAGGGGCATGAAGATCATCGTCGAAAACGATGTGCTGCTTTCGAATGACGTACAGGCCGGTTGGACCAACACCACCGCGTTCTACAGCACGCTCAACTGGACTCAGTATCAGGCGGCTCGCGCGCAAACGGCCGCCACCGTGGCGCAGATCATGCAACCGGATTATCTGGTGCTGGCGGAAGAGCCGGACTCGGAAGCCACCCAGGCGTTCCAGCCGAATCTCAACATCCCCGCCGACGCCGCCGCCATGGTGAGCGGAGAGATCGCGGCGGTACAGGCGCTGGGTCTGCCGAACACCAGGATGGGCGCCGGCGTGGGCTCCTGGGTCGTGAATCTTACGGAGTACATCTCGGATTACGTGGCGCTGCCGCTCGATTACATCGACTTTCATATCTATCCGATCAACACCGAAAATGGAAAGAGCCTGATCGCCAACTCACTGACCATAGCCAGTATGGCCGCGGCGGCGGGCAAGCCTGTGGCCATGAGCGAAACCTGGTTGTGGAAGATGGAAGATAGCGAGTGGCTGGTGCTCACTCCCGACCAATACCGGTCGCGGGAGCCGTTCGGCTTTTGGGCGCCGGAGAACACTTTGTTCCTGCAAACCATGCAGAATCTGGCGAACTACACGCAGATGCTCTATCAGTCGCCCAGCGAGCCGTACTATTTCTTCGCCTACCAGACCTACGGCGGCACGGCTGCAAACGGCGGGGCGGCCAACTGCATGTGTACCACGGCAAGCTGCTCGGATGTTCAGATCTTAAATACCGAGACGACCCTGGCACAGACGGCAAACCTGCAATCCGCCTATACCACCACCGCGATCAGCTATTACAATTCGCTGGTCTCTCCCTTAGACACTGTTCCGCCTTCGATCCCGCTTAACCTGACGGGTAGCGCGCTTTCCACCACTGCGAACCTGTCCTGGAACGCCTCCACCGACAACGTCGGAGTAGCGGGTTACAATGTGATTCGCAATGGCGTCTGGATCGCGAACAGCAGCGAGACCACTTATAGCGACTCCGGCCTCGCGACATCCACGACATACAATTATCAGATTCAAGCCTTCGATCTGGCCGGGAACACGTCGCTCTCTTCAGCGACATTGCCTGTCTCGACGGTTTACACCATACCGCCGACTGCGCCCGCCAATGTAGTGGCGACGGCTTACGCGACCCAGGGGATCGCCTTGAGCTGGTCCGCTTCTCAGGACCCCCAGGGCGTGTCCAGCTATCAGATACTTCGGGGGACTTCGCCATCGAGCCTCGTGCTGGTTTCGACCGTGCACGGTACCACCCTTTCTTACAAAGATTACACTCTCACCGCATCGACTACCTATTACTATGGCGTAGAGGCAACCCAGGCGTCCTATGTATCGCCAATGTCCGCAACCGCCTCGGCCATTACCCTGGCTCTGCCCTCGGCGCCCGCCAACGCGACGGCGGCAGCTAACTCCACCACTCAGGTCGTGGTGAGCTGGACTGCCGGACCCAGTGGCATGCCGATCTCGTCTTACTCCGTCTATCGTGGGAGCACCCCTTCCAGTCTGGTGCAAGTGGCGACCCGGGCGGCGACGACTTACACGGACGTGTCCCTGACGCCGGGTACGATGTATTACTATGCAGTTCAGGAGACCGATACCGGAGGAGATCTCTCGCCGAAGTCCGCTACGGTATCGGCGACCACGCTGGCGCTGCCCTCGGCGCCCACTAAGCCGGCGGGAACGGCGGACTCTACCAGGCAGGTCGTGCTGAACTGGACCGCCGGGCCCAGCGGCATGCCGATTTCGTCCTATCGCATCTACCGGGGGGCCACGCCTTCCAGTCTGGTCGAAGTGGCGAGCCGGACGACGACCACGTACACGGACGTATCTTTGACGCCGGCCACGATGTATTACTACGCAGTTCAGGAGGTCGATACCGGAGGAAACCTCTCGCCCATGTCAGCCACAGTATCGGTCACTACATTGGCGCTGCCTGCGGCGCCCACCAACGTGACGGCGACGGCGAATTCCACCACTCAGGCCGTAGTGAGCTGGACCGCCGGACCCAGTGGTATGCCGATTTCGTCTTATCGCATCTATCGGGGGACCACACCTTCCACTCTGGTGCAAGTGGCGAGTGGGACAACGACCACGTATACGAACGTCTCTCTGACGCCGGGCAAGGAATATTACTACGCGGTTCAAGAGACCGACACTGGAGGAAACCTCTCGCCGATGTCAGCTACCGTGTCGGTCACCACGCCGAAGTAACATACGGGCTCCTGGAAGCACTTATGCGACGAACCGCGGTGATACGCGCGGTTCGTCCTTGAACCGGGAAGGAATGCGGCAACTAGCTTAGCTAGAACAGCCGTTCCTGACGCCTCAGGTTGCCGAACGAGCCCAGATTAGCCACGGCAAACGCAAAGCGGTACTGGTTCTCATTGCGCGTGCCGAAATCGAAACGCCGGAACTGCACGCTGAAGCCGCAGCAGTCCGTGTTGTAAGTAGCCTGAATGATGGCGTACTGGAGGATCCCTTCGCGGTAATCGTAGATGCCTACGAAGGCCGCGTTCCACCCGCGCCGCGTCTGATTGCCGACCCCGAAGCTGGTTCGCAGCTGGTTCTCGCTCGCGATCAGCGATGTATCGGGATGCAGTTCGTTCTGGCCGACCGAGACGAAATACACACCTTTCCGCCAGTCCACGCTTGTGGAGCTGGCTACAATGCCATGCAGCATCGGATCGTAGTCGGCTCGCCAGTCCAAGGTAAGACCGTTCACTGGGCTGGCTCTCACGGCGGAGACAATCGGCGAGTAAGTGCGGGGCCCATCCAGGAAAGCAAAGGGTGTCAGCTCGATCTCACTGAGCAACATGTTACGCTGGCCGTCCAGGATCGCGCCGCCGAAAGTCGGATCGAAGTAGCGAGCCTGGGATAGCTCCCAACTGAAAATCTCGGACACATCATTGCCGCGCTTGGCATATAGCCGGTTGGCCAGCGAGAAGGTGACCTGGTTGGTGTTCGAAAGCAGGTCGGTCTCGTCGAAGTGGATGATCTTATTGAAATCCTGGCCGATGCCGGTGACGTATTCGTAAGTGACGCGAGGCTCGATTACGTGCTTCAACTTGTCGCCAAAGCGGGTCTTCCGGTCGAAGATGCGCTCGAAGGAGGGGGCGATCAGGTCCAGCTTAAATTCGCGGGCGCTGCGCAGCAGGCTTGCGGAAACGGCGTTCTCGATCGTGCTGGTCTGCAATAAGGGGCTGAGGTACTGTCCATTGGTCGTTTGGGTTTCGCCGTAAAAGGTCTCGTCCAAAGAGACACTGGGCACCAGGCTAAAGTCCCCGAGATGGAGAACGCTGCTGATCTCTGGCGCGAAATCCATGCGCGGAACGAACGGATCCGTTTGGAAGCGGCCGACCAGAACCTCGCTGGAACACGATGGAGGAGTTGGATCGGCGCAATTGTAGAAGGGCTCGCTGCGGGACATCGCCGCCGCGCTCGAGTCGAACGAATACCACACCGGCAGATCATTCCAGATCTGATGGTCGCGGCTCGAAAAATCCACTTCCGGCAACTTTTGAACGATGATGTCGTTCGACTGTGTCGTAGTCTTTCCGGTTTCCGGATTGGTGGTGACGATTTCCGCGCTCTGAAAGTTCTGCTGGCGTTCGACGACCGTATCGAACGTGTAGGTGGACCAGTTCTTGTTGAGGAACGCGACCGAGTTCACCGTGGTAAAGACAGCTTCGTTAAAGGAATCAGAAAATGCTTCGCGGAAGGTGAAGGAGCTCAGGTAATTGATCGAGAACCGCACTGTGAAACCATCGCCCAGGTCGTCCTTGCCAACCACCGCCACGGTGTAGCCACCCTGCTTGATGGGAGGGCCGGTGGGCTGCGGGAGTCCGCGATCCTGCACGCCAAAGACTATGGCATCGAAGTCCGAGTGTTCGGTTGGCTTGCCGCGCAATTCCAGGTGGTGCGCGAATCCGCGCTCGGTGTAGTCCTGGATGTGGTAAGTGGCGTCATAGCTACGATTGATTGCCCAAAAGACGCCGGCCCCCAGCATGAAGCCGCGCGTCGAGCTATGGCCGATATTGGGCATCAGCAAGCCGGTACGGCGGGGGAGTTTCTCGAGCGACTTGTAAAAGAACGGCGCATACAGCAGCGGGAATTTGCGCAGCAGAAATACGGAGCGGTAGGCCCGGGCGGATTCCGCGGGCACGACGTTGAAGCGCGCCCCCTTCAGCCGCCACCAGGGATGGGGCACCTTGCAATTGGTCAGGAACCCATCGTAGAGAATGTAGTGGTCGCTGAGGCGCTCGGCCCAGACGCCCTGAAAATAGTAGGGGTTGGTGCTGGTGAGCATGTAGGGGCGTGTGTCGATGCGCGGGGCGGTGGTGCCGCGCACATCATAGAATTTGCCGATTTGCGTTTCCGTGTTGTATTCCAGGTGGTCGGCCCAGATCTTCTCGTTGCGCTCGAACTGCTCGAAGTAGACGTTGCCGCGCGCCTGCACATCGCCGGTGTCGTTGTTGTAATCGAGCTCGTCGGCGCGGAAGAGCATCACGATGTTCTCGAGCTCTGCATGACCGCGCAGGTGCCTCCACGGCCCATTCGTGGTCTGGTCCACCGCCCGCACGATCCATTCGCCGAAAGGGGGCGCGCCGGGCCGCGGCTTGTAGATGCGCTGATTGGGTTGCGCCGCCGAAGGCGCTGTGGGCGGCGGCAAGAGCACCGAAGGAGGCGGGATCTGAGCGGTCGCCATGGCGGGCAGCAAAACCAGCATGGCCAACACGACAAGAGCGCAACGGTGCGTAATGCTCGAAGAAAATTCGTGACAAAAACGGCGGATTATGCTACTTACGTTGTGGGGGCGTATGCGCGGAAGAGACCTCAATCGGCAAACGTAACACACTAGGGTCATCCTTTGCATGAGAGACGCATTTCCATGACTTGCAGTTATTGTCGTTACCCAAATTTAGACGAAGAGCACCGCTGCCGGCGTTGCGGGCGGCCGCTTGCAGATTCCTATGCGATGGCGACCAGCGGCGCGCTCGCGACCGCGCCACTACCGGTGCGTCGCGAATCGCCGCCTGTCGCATCCCCGGCACCCGCGGTGGCCCCGCCACGCCAGGCCCGGCTGTTCTACGAAAAGCCTACCGGCAAGGTGATTCCGTTCGAGGCGTTGGCCTCGCCTGAATTGGAGCCTCCTCCAATAGACCCGCAGGCGAAGACCAGGACAGTCACGCGCGCGTCGAGCCGGCTGCAGGCGCGGCGCACAGCGGCTCCCGCCGATAGACAGCCATCGCTCGATTTTCTACCGCCTTCGCCGCCGCCGGGCCGCAAGCTCGGCGCCGCCGTGGAAGGGGTGATCTTTTGCGATGCGCCGGTGGCCACTCCCACGCACAGGGCCTTTGCCGCGGCCATTGACGGCAGCATGATTCTGATTGCCTGCGGATTCTTTCTTACCACTTTTCGTTTGCTCGGAGGGACCTTCGCCTTCGACAAGCTCATGGTTTTGATGCTGGCGGCTTCGGCCGCGCTGATCGGCGCGTTCTACGGATTCGTGTGCGTGTGGGGCAGCGGACGGACTCCGGGCATGCGCGCCACGGGCCTGACGCTCATCCATTTCGATGGCTACCCGCCGGACCGCATCTCGCGGTGGATGCGGTACCTCGCGGCGTGCCTCAGCTATTGCGCGTGCGGTCTGGGCATCCTGTGGGCGCTGGTGGATGAAGAGAGCCTGGCATGGCACGATCACATCTCAAAGACCTTTCCCACTTTTTGCCGACCTGAGACGAACTTCGTGCGCCACCGGTAGCTTGAAGTAGGGCGTCCGATCCTGGCTGGCAGGATTGCCAGCCCTACCATGGCGCCCTGGCAGCCGTCGATGTTCGCCGGACGCCGGCCTTCTTATTTTGGCTGCGGCGCGGGAGCGGGCGCTGGTTGGATCGGCGTGCGACCCGGCCCGAGCGACGGCGCGGCTGGCGGCGGTGTGGCCGGTCCGAAGTAGGCCGGATCCATCACCACAGGCGTGGCGGCCCTCAGGGCTTCCACCTCTTTTTTAGCCATTTCCGGCTGCAGTTTCTTTTCGATATCGGACCGCACCTCGGCGTAGGTCTTGTCCTGTCTTGTTTCGACCTTGATGATGTGATAGCCGAACTGGCTCTTCACCGGATCGCTGATCTGCCCTACCGGCATGGAAAAAGCCACCTTCTCGAAAGCCGGCACCATGCGGCCATGACCGAAGGTGCCCAGGTCGCCGCCGTTCGCGCCGGAGCCCACGTCGTCGGATTCCGCCTTGGCAAGGGCGTCGAAATCTGCGCCGTCCGCCAGCTTCTTGCGGATCTCCTGTGCCTTGGCGAGGGCTTCCTCGTCGGTAAGCTCTTTCTCACCGGCCCGCAGCGGAACCGGCGAGCCCTTGAAGCGGATCAGGATGTGACGGGCTTTCACCTGTACGTAGTCCGATTTGTGCTCGTCGTAATAGGCCTGCGAAGTTGCTTCGTCAACCTTGGCGCTGGCCAGGATATTCTGGTAGAGCATCTGCGCGAGCAGGTTCTCGCCCTGGAACGCGAGCTGGTCCTTGAAGGCCTGCGAATCCTCCAGCTTGCGGCGGCGCGCTTCCTGCGCCATTATTTTGAGGCGAACCACATTATCGCCGAACTGACGGCGGCCCGTGGTGCGCGCCTGGTTGCGAACCTGCTCCGGGATCATATCGATCAGGTGATCCAGGTCGGCCGCGGTGATCTTTTCGTCTCCCACCGTGAGGACCACAGTGTCAGGAGGAACCTTCGCCGGGGGAGGGGTGGTGGCACGGGCGGGGGTCTCCGTGGACAAGCTCACCGAAGGTTTAGGAGGCGGCGGTGTCTGCGAGAACAGGCACGCCACCGGTGTCAAGCAAAGCAATAGTTGCAGGGATTTCATCTATCCTATGATACCAGGACGGCCGCGCCGGCAATCTCCCCCCACTTGCAGGATCTCGTTGCCGATGGAATCCCGCCAACGGCGTTCAAAGAAAGAGAGGCGGGACAGGCCTCCGGCCTGTCAGTCTGCGCCGACCCGGCTACCCGAAGGCTTGCCCGGATGACACCGTCGAAAACCTCCCGCAAGTTGCTGGAAATACAGCCACAAGCCAAGGGTGGTTTTCATCCGCTTTGGTGGCCCGCAGGGCCATGACCTACAGGCCGGAGGCCTGTCCCACCCAGACGAACAGTGTTGCGGCTAGCCTGGACGGGCGCGTGGGCCCAGTACTGCTATATGGGGATCGGGGCTCGCCGGGTGCTACGCTTGAAACAATTCAAATGAATCGCACGAAAGCAGTTCTGTCAATAGGCCGCCGCCTGGCGTCGGTGATCGTCTTCCTGCTGGCCTCACCCTGGTTCCTTCCGGGTGGACATGCGTTCGCTCAGGATTATGTCGGCCGCTTTGAGGTGTACGGGGGATACATGTATCTCTGGAGCCCGCACATCAGTCTTCTGGAACCCGGCTTTCACGTGCAGGCGGGAATGCGCTACAACAGACACATCAGCGTGGGCTTAGACTACAGCAGAGCCACAGGCAGCACCTCGCTGACGCCCAATCTGGCGACAGCCTCGCTACAGGCGGAGCTGAATTCCTACCTGGATCCGTTGAAGGCCGCCGGGTTACTGCCTGCCAGTTACGTGCCGACGCTGGGATTGGGCTCGGTGACGGAAACCTTCAGTGCCGGGCCGCAGTTGGTGTTCCGGCACTTCAATCGCGTGACGTTCTTTGTGCGGCCGGCGCTCGGGTTGATCCACGAAGTCGCCACCGGGCACGCCAACGACATCTTCACCTCGGCACTGTTAACCATGATCGCGCCTAGCGGCATGAAGACGGACACCGTGATCTTCTACGGATTCGGGGGGGGCACGGCTTTCAACCTGACTAAGCACTTCAGCCTGGTGGTGCAAGCCGATCTGGTGCACGATCACCTGTTCAGCGATCTGTTGAAGGACGGGCGGAATACGCTCCGAGTTTCGGTGGGTCCGGGTTTCCAATTCGGCAAGAACGTGCCGAAGAGCGGCCAGTAAGGCAGTCGCCCGTTCCACCCCCGCACCCACTCCGGCTACACTGGTACATAAGCCCCTTCAGACTTTTTCCGCCTGGCGGGCGTCATTTCACAAGGAGCCGGAGCTTTGATCTTTAGGGCGGTCGAAGATGCCGACCTGATTCGTAAGGCGCGCCGGGGAGATGTAGAGGCCTATAACCTGCTCATTTCCCGATGGGAGAGGCG
>Ga0302326_10030795_pt1 | contig 10729 bp, 11 predicted proteins | sample Palsa_T0_3_FD_202264 | JGI IMG/M metagenome (GOLD analysis project Ga0302326, IMG submission 202264) | Peat permafrost microbial communities from Stordalen Mire near Abisko, Sweden - Palsa_T0_3 | ecosystem: Environmental > Terrestrial > Soil > Palsa > Peat permafrost | place: Sweden: Abisko...
TCCAGCGAGCCGAGCACCCCGTCGAGGCTGCCGGGCGCGAGCGTGAACGACACGTGATGCAGCCGCTTGGCCGGGCCCTGCACCATCCGGACCTGCTCCTGGCCCCGCCCGGGGCACTGCGCGAGCAGGGCGCCGTCCTTATCCGTCGTCTCGAGTCCGAAGTCGGACAGGAAGCCGTCTGCGACCTCCAGGTCCGGCACCTCGAGGGCATAGTGATGAAGTCCTGAGATCACGACTTCCCCTTTCGCTGCAAACTGCATACAGTTTAGCGGGTGGACACCCAACCGCAACAGGCCGGGAACGAGGTCGCTCACGCCGGCCGCATCCTGTCGCGCCTCGGCCTCGTCACGGCCTTCGGGCACGTCTCGCAGCGGACCGGCCGCGGCATGCTCATCACTCCCGCCGCCGACCTGGCCACCGTGACGGCTGCTGACCTGGTCGAGGTCGATCTGACCGCGACATCGCTGCCGCCGGGCGCCCCGGCCGAGGCCTGGGCGCACCTTGCCGTGTACGCGGCCCGGCCGGACGTCGGCGCAATCGCACGCGCGCAGCCGCCGCCGGCATTCGCAGCCGCGGCCGCGCTGCCGGGTGAACTGCCGCTGCTGCACGGTCAGGCGTGCTGGCTGGGCGAGCGCGTGGCGGTGCACTGCGATCCGCGGCTGCTCCGGTCCCGTGAGCTCGCCGCGGCGGCCGCTGCCGCGCTTGGTTCATCCGACGCGCTGCTCCTGCGCGGGAACGGGGCACTCACCTGCGGCGTCGCTCCCGGCCTCGCGGCCGCCCGAATGTGGCTGCTGGCCGCGGCCTGCCAGACATGGCTCGCGGCCGCGGCCGCCAGTGACGCGCCCCGGCTGATGGATGCGGCCGAGGCCGCGTCCTGGCGCGCGGCCGGCGCCGAGCTGCTGCCGCGGCTGTGGACACACCTCAGCAGCACCGCACCGGAGGGATATGACCGTGACTGATCTTGACGCGCTGGCCGGGCTGCTTGAGCGGGCGTCTGCGACCCGCGTGCCGGTCCCGCCGCTGACGCAGACTTATGACGGGCTGACGGTGGCGGACGCGTACGCGATCCAGCTGATCCAGGTCCGCGGTCGCGTGGCCGGCGGGGCCGGGATCGCCGGATTCAAGGTGGGCCTGACATCGGAGCCGATGCGTCAGCAGATGGGCGTGAGCGAGCCGGACTTCGGGCATCTGCTGACGGACATGGCCTGCGCCGCCGATGCTCCGATCGACACCGGCCGTTTCCTGCAGCCGCGGGCGGAGCCGGAGATCGCGCTGGTGCTGGCCGCGCCGCTGCGGGGGCCGCGGGTATCGGTCAGCGACGTGGTGGCGGCGACGGCGTGGGCCGTTCCGGCGATCGAGATCATCGACAGCAGGATCGCGAACTGGCAGATCACCCTGGCGGACACGATCGCGGACAATGCCTCAAGCGGCGGTTTCGTGATCGGCCAGACGCCGGTGCCGCTGGCCGGACTCGACCTGTCGCTGACCGGCTGCGTCTTCCGCCGCAACGGCCGGATCGTGGCGACCGGTGCTGGCGCAGCCGTCCTCGGCTCGCCGCTGCATGCTGCCACCTGGCTCGCCAATGAGCTGCTCGCGCGGGGCGCGGAGCTGGATGCCGGGCACGTGATCCTGACCGGGTCGGTGACCGCGGCCATTCCGGTCGCGCCCGGCGACGCGGTGACGGCGGCCTTCGACCGGCTGGGCTCGGTGACGGCCATGTTCGACTGAGCCGGCCCGCTACTCGTTCCGCACCAAAAGGGAGGGCACTGCCCGTGGATTCCGTGACGGCCGCGATAGTCGGCTCCGGCAATATCGGCACTGATCTGATGATGAAGCTGCTGCGGCAGCAGGACGGCGCACTGGCCCTGCAGTACATGGCCGGCGTTGATCCTGCGTCCGACGGGCTGGCCCGGGCGCGGCGGCTCGGGCTGGAGGCCAGCGCCGGCGGCGTGGACTGGCTGCTGAGCCAGGATCCGCTGCCGGAGGTGGTGTTCGAGGCCACGAGCGCGCGGGCGCATGCGGCGAATGCGGGCCGGTACGCCGAGGCGGGAGTCCGCGCGGTCGACCTCACCCCCGCGGCGGTCGGCCCGTATGTATGCCCGCCGGTGAACCTGGACCTCAACCTGGACGCGGTCAACCTGAACATGATTACCTGCGGCGGGCAGGCGACCATCCCGGTGGTGGCGGCGGTCAGCCGGGTCGTGGAGGTCGCCTACGCCGAGATCGTGGCGTCGATCGCGTCCCGGTCGGCCGGGCCGGGCACCAGGGCGAACATCGATGAGTTCACCCAGACGACGGCGGCGGCGCTGCGGGAGGTCGGCGGCGCGGCGCAGGGCAAGGCGATCATCCTGCTGAACCCGGTCGAGCCGCCGATGATCATGCGGAACACGGTGTTCTGCTCGATCCCGGCGGAGGCAGCCGAGCCAGGGCCGCTGCGAGACGCGGTCACTGCGAGCATCGAGGCGATGGCGCGGACCGTACGCGGCTACGTTCCCGGCTATACGCTCCGGGCGGAGCCGCAGTACGACCCGCCGGACCCCCGGTGGCGGGGCATGGCGCGGGTCGGGGTGTTCCTGGAGGTGCGCGGCCGCGGCGACTACCTGCCCGACTATGCCGGGAACCTGGACATCATCACCGCGGCCGCCGCCCGGGTGGGGGAGCTGCTCGCCGCGCACCTACAGTCCGGTGCGGGGCAGGCGGCACTGCAGACCGGAGGGCGGGCATGACGGGCCAGGCGGACGTGCGGCTGACCGACTCGACGCTGCGGGACGGGTCGCATGCGCTGGCGCACCAGTTCACTGAGGAGCAGGTGCGGGCGGTGGTGCACGCGCTGGACGAGGCCGGAGTCGAGGTCATTGAGGTCTCGCACGGAGACGGGCTGGGCGGCTCGTCCTTCAACTACGGCTTCTCCCTGACCGATGAGTTCGAGCTGATCGCCGCTGCCGTGGCCGAGGCGCGGCAGGCCAGGATCGCGGTGCTGCTGCTGCCGGGTGTCGGCACGATCGACGATCTGCGGCACGCACACGACACGGGCGCGTCTGTCGCGCGGATCGCCACGCACTGCACCGAGGCCGATGTGTCGGTGCAGCATTTCGGTGCCGCCCGTGAGATGGGCATGGAGACCGTCGGGTTCCTGATGCTCGCGCACCGGATCGGCCCGCAGGAGCTGGCGAGGCAGGCCCGGATCATGGTCGACGCGGGCGCGCAGTGCGTCTACGTGGTCGACTCGGCGGGCGCGCTGATCCTCGCTGACGCGCAGGACCGCGTGCAGGCGCTGGTCGCCGAGATCGGCGCTGATGCTCAGGTCGGCTTCCACGGGCACCAGAACCTGTCCCTGGGTGTAGCTAACAGCGTGCTGGCCGTGCAGGGCGGCGCCCGGCAGGTGGACGGGGCGCTGTGCGCGCTCGGCGCCGGCGCGGGGAACGCGCCGACCGAGGTGCTGGTCGCTACGTTCGAGCGGCTCGGCATCAAGACCGGTGTCGACGTCGACGCCGCGATGGCGGCCGCGCAGGACGTGCTGCGGCCGACGCTCCCGAGGCAGGAACAGGCCCGGCTGCCGAACGCCGACCGGTCCGCCATCGTGCAGGGATTCGCCGGCGTCTACGGCAGTTTCCTGCTGCACGCCGAGCGGGCAGCCGCACGCTACGGCGTGCCTGCGCACGAGATCCTGCACAAAGTCGGGGAGGCGGGCTACGTCGGCGGGCAGGAAGACATGATCATCGACATCGCGATCCAGCTCGCTGAGGGCCGCGAGTCATGATCGTGGTGAGTTCGCGTCTTATGCGCACGCGAACTCACCACGATCAGCCCGAGCGCCCCGGCTGGCTCAGCCGCCGGCCATCGCGCCGACGATCAGGTACGGCTCGGTCCCGGCAGCGACGGCGTCCGGCAGCGGGGCATCCGGCTGCTCGTGCGACAGGTCTTCCTCGCAGGCGAAGAACCGGATGAACGCGCGTCGCGCGCTGGTGTCCTGATCGCGGATCGTGCCGCGCAGCATCGGATACCTGGCCTCGAGCGCGTCAAGCACCGAGCGCTGGCTCACCGGCCCGATGACGTCGACCTGAACCTCGCCAGTGACGTGGGCCAGCCTCCGCAGGTGCGCGGGCAGGACGACCCGGATCATGGCAGCGTCTGAACCTCGACCGACAGCACGGCCGGCAGGTCGCGGACGATCGGCGCCCAGCTGTCCCCGGCGTCGGCCGAGGCATAGACCTGGCCGCCCGTAGTGCCGAAGTAGATGCCGCACTCATCGAGCTGGTCGACGGCCATGGCATCGCGGAGCACGTTGACGTAGCAATGCTGCTGTGGCAGGCCGCGGGTCAGTGGCTCCCACTCGTCGCCGCCGGTCCTGCTGCGGTAGACCCGCAGTCGTCCGTCCGGCGGGAAATGCTCAGAGTCGCTGGTGATCGGAACCACGTAGACGGTCTCCGGCTCGTGCGCGTGGACGCTGATCGGGAAGCCGAAGTCGGTCGGCAGGTCACCGCTGATCTCACGCCAGGACTCGCCGGCGTCATCGCTGCGCATGACGTCCCAGTGCTTCTGCATATACAGGACCTCGGGCCGGGACGGGTGCATCGCGATCCGGTGCACGCAGTGGCCAACCTCCGCGTCTGGATCCGGTATGCCCTCGGACTGCAGCCCGCGGTTCACCGGACGCCAGGTCTGCCCCGCGTCATCCGACCGGAAGGCACCTGCTGCCGAGATCGCGGCGAACATCCGCTCCGTCCTCACGGGGTCCAGGATGATCGTGTGCAGGCACATCCCGCCAGCGCCCGGCTGCCAGGACGCTCCCGAGCCGTGGCCGCGCAGACCAGGCAGCTCCTGCCAGGTCTCGCCGCCATCGGAGGTTCTGAACAATCCGGCGTCCTCGACGCCCGCATATACGGTGTCCGGGTCGTCGAGGGCGGGCTCCAGGTGCCAGACGCGTTCGAACTCCCAAGGGTGAGGCGTCCCGTCGTACCACTGGTGCGTCCCCGGCGTGCCCTCGTAACTGAACCGGTTGCCGACCGGCTGCCAGGTCGCGCCGCCGTCGTCCGATCGCTGGATCACCTGGCCCGACCAGCCGCTGCACTGCGAGGCGTAGAGCCGGTCCTGATGGGCCGGCGAGCCCGCCACGTGATAGATCTCCCAGCCGGCGAAGTGCGGGCCGCTGACCTCCCACTGGTCGCGCTTGCCGTCGGCCGTCAGCACGAACGCGCCTTTGCGGGTGCCGACCAGTACTCGGACTCCGTTCATCCGAACTCCATTCCTCGTCTCGCCATGGCCTGCCGCTCAGACGACGATCCGCGGCGCCCTGAATGGACACCGCAGACCTATCCTGGGCCGGCCAGGACTGAGCTGCTCGGCGGACGTGGAAATCGGTCAGCACCCCGGCATCGCCGCCGGGCAGCCAGTTACTGGCCGAGCAGCCAGCGATCAGGGGCCACCAGCTTGCGCGCCTGAGCCGGGCCCCAGGAGCCGGGCGCATAGGGCGCGATCTTGGGCGGGCTGGTCAGCAGCGGATCGGCCACCTTCCAGACCGCGGCCAGGCCGTCCGGCCGGGTGAAGAGCGAGCGATCGCCGTTCAGCACGTCGTGGAGCAGCCTGACGTAGGGCGGCAGCGGATCGGCATCGGGGAGCGATGACAGCGGGACCGCCGTCCTCGCCGTGTCCAGCTTCAGCCCCGCGCCGGGCCGCTTGGCCACCAGCGACAGGTCGATCTCACCGTCCCCGGCCAGCGAGAAGGACAGCACGTTCGCGTCCTGCGGCAGCTGCCCGCCGAACGGGCCGCCCGGCTTGCGCAGGATCAGGCTGACCCGCTGCTGCGACGCGGCCAGCCGCTTGCCTGTCCGCAGGTAGAACGGCACGCCGCGCCAGCGCGGGTTATCGATCCAGAGCCGGGCAGCGACGAACGTGTCGCGCTTCGATCGGGGGTCCACCCCCGGCACGTCCCGGTAGCCGGTGAACTGGCCGAGTACGACCTCGGCCGGGTCCAGCTGCCGGAAGCGCCCGATCACCTTCTCCCGCGCCGCCTGCAGATCGTCAGCACCGAGACTGGCCGGAGGCTCCATGGCGACCTCGGCGGCGACCTGGAACAGGTGGGTGACGAGCATGTCGAGTACGGCGCCGGTGGCGTCGTAGAACACCGCGCGGTCAGTGATGCCGAGCCGCTCCGGAACGTCAATCTGAACCGACTCGACGTTCGTCCGGTCCCACATGCAGGAGAACAGTCCGTTCGCGAACCGCAGCACGTGCAGGTCCTGCGTCGCCTCCTTGCCCAGGAAGTGGTCGATCCGGTAGACCTGCCGTTCGTCCAGCACCGAGTGCACGGTCCGGTCGAGTGCCCGGAAGGCCTTCGCGGAGGTGCCGAACGGCTTCTCGTAGACGACGCGGGCGTCCCTGGCCAGGTTGTGCTGGCCCAGTGCCTTGGTGAGCCCGCCGAAGGCCACCGGTGGCACCGCGAGGTAGTGCACGAACTGGGGGTCCCCGCCGAGAGACTTACCGGCCTTCGCGATGACATCCAGCAGGCTGCCGGGGTTGTCGGTGCTGAAACCGCCGCCGGCGAAGAGCACCCGCGGGGCGAAGGAGTCCCAGGCGGGCTTCTCCGGCTTCGGGCCGAATTCGGTCAGCACCTCATGCACGTGCTTGCGGAAGTCCTCGTGCGCCACGTCGCCGCGGCCGTTGCCGATCAGCAGCCATTTCTTTGGCAGCAGGCCCTCGAGCGCCAGCCGGTAGAACGCCGGGAGGACCATGCGCTTAGCCAGGTCGCCGGTCGCCCCGAAGAGCACGAAGATGGTAGGACCCGGATCGGAGCGGGCCGCGCCACCGGTTTTCTTGGTCGCCATGAGCACACACGTTACGTGAATGGCACGGGTTAAACTTCGCCCGCCTCGCTGCCGGGCCGCGGCGTTCCGCCTCAGGCGTCCCTGCGTCGCAGGATGGCGAACGCGACCGCAATCAGGGCGGCCGCGAGTGCCAGGAAGATCCCGGTCTCGATGAACTGAAACGGCCAGTAGTGGCTGGCGGGCTGGTAGGTCATGTACTGGCGGTATCCGCGAGCGCTGAGGCAGGAGATGACGCGCTGCGGCTGCCCGCTGCCCACCAGGGCACGGCAGGCGGCCGGAAGGGCCGAGAAGGGCATGCTGACGTTGCCAAACCCTATGCTCCCCCCGCTCGACTGCGGCGGTACAGCGGCGCCGCTCGCGGTGATGAGGACCGTCGTGAGCTGCCAGTAGGCGCCCTTGGGCGTGAGGGTGCCGCCAATGCCCTGCGTCAGGGTGAGTGCGCCCAGGTAGTGCGGCCGGAGGTAGTTCGCGATCACAAGGCGCACCGCGACGAAGACGCCGAGCGTAATCGCCAGCGCGGGCAGTGCCCGCCGCACAATTGTGCCCGCGGCGATGCCGAGCGCAACCGCGAAGATCGCGTAGGCGACCGGGACAATGCCCTGCACGTCGAACACGTTGAGGTTGAACCTGTCCAGGCTGACCGCGTTCTCCGGGCCGGACCACCAGGTGACGAGCGCGGCGACGGCTCCGCCCCAGACGGCGGCGGCGAGCACAAGCCAGCCGGTCTTGGCCGCGAGCCACCGGCTGCGGGTGACGCTCTGCACCCAGGCGAACTGGCTGGTGCCGGACTCAATCTCCCGTGCCACCATCGGCGCGCCCCAGAACAGCCCGAGGAGGGCCGGCACGGCGACGCTCAGCGAAACGAAGATATTGCCGGGACTGCCGCCGAGGTTCAGCACGCTCTGGAGGTCGCCGCAGGTCCTGGTCGCGGTGCAGGTCTGGAGCGCATTGTGATACTCGGACGCTACCTGCAGACCGGTGATCAGCAGCAGGACGGCGAAGACAGCGAGCGCTGCGGCGGCGACGATGACCGGCGTCCGGTACAGCCGCCAGACGACCCAGGTCATCGCTTACCTCCGGTTGTGCTGAGCTCTGCCATCGCCGGGGCGGTATCAGCGCCCATGTAGGCGAGCACCAGATCTTCGAGACTGACCTCCGAGGCTTCCCAGTCGGGGTCGGCGACGGGGCCGTTAAGCCGCACCACCATCGTGGTCTGACGCGCGGACCTGACGGCCTGCACGACCTGGTGATCCCGCTCGATCGCGGTCGTGTCCTTGCGGGGGCCGACGAGCACGCGGTGCTCCGTTAGCAGGTCCTCGATTTCCCCGCAGAGCTGGACGCGGGAGCCCGAGAGCAGGATCAGGTGGTCGCAGACCCGCTCGACGTCCGCGACCAGATGCGAGGACAGCACGACGGTCAGCCCGCCCGCGGCCACAGCGTCCGCGAGCGTGCCGAGGAAGTGCCGCCTGGCCAGCGGATCAAGTGCCGCGAGGGGCTCGTCCAGCAGCAGGACCCGCGGGCGCTTGGCCAGCGTGAGCGAGAGGGCCACCTGGGCCCGCTGGCCCCCGGACAGCGTGCCCACGGTCGCGTCCAGCGGAATGTTCAGGCCGCGCAGCCGGTCCCTGACCGACTCGCCGTCCCACCGCGGGTTCATATGCGCGCCGAGGCCGATGTGATCCTCGGCGGTCAGCCGCCGGTACAGCGGGATGTCCTGGGCCAGGAACCCGATCTCCGCCAGGAACGCCGGGTCCTGGCGCGGCACGGCGCCGAGGATGGCGGCATCGCCGCCGGTCGGGGTCGCCAGCCCGGACAGCAGCCGGAGCAGGGTGGTCTTGCCCGCGCCGTTCGGGCCGAGGAGGGCGGATATCCGGCCCTCGGGGACCGCAATCGAGCAATCGGACAGTGCCGTGACGCGGCGATACCGTTTGGTCAGGCCGCGGGTTTCAATGGCGGGGGTCATGCGATGGCCTCCTCGTCCGCCGCGCGCAGCGTGACGCGCAGCAGCGATTCGATGGATTCGTCGTCAAGTCCAGAGGTGCGCGCCTCACGCACCCAGCGGGCCAGGCTGCGGCCGAGCCGCGTGTGGGTTCCGGGCGGCGGGCCATCCGGCCGTCTGGTCACGAATGTGCCGCGGCCCGCCTCGGCGGCCACCAGCCCCTCTCGTTCCAGGTCTCGGTAAGCCTTGAGCACGGTGTTCGGGTTGATGGCGGTGGCAGCGACTACCTCACGGACCGACGGCAGCTGGTCGCCCACGTCGAGCAGGCCCATCCGGAGAGCCTGGCGCACCTGCTGCACGATCTGCAGGTACGGCGGAGTCGCCGACCGCCCGTCCACCCGGAAGGTGATCACCGTGCTAGCCCTCCCACTGTCTTAGGTGTCTAAGACAGTAAAGCAGTACGCCACCGCCGTCAACTGGCCCGGTGAAGCCCGGCCGCCTGCAGATGATCACCACTGACCACGCCGGACCGGAGCTGAATGGCCGTCTGGGTCGGAGCCTCGATCGCCGGTTACTGCGGCACACGTAGTCGCACAACCGAAAAGCGGCCGATCTGATGTTCAGATTCAGCCGCTGACCAGGGTGGAGCTGAGGGGATTTGAACCCCTGACCCCCTCGATGCGAACGAGGTGCGCTACCGGACTGCGCTACAGCCCCTGGGACGCCAGTCAGCGTAGCAAATGCCGGGCACTCCTCGCTCTCGCCGATCAGTTACCGGGCACCGGCAGGCGCCCGCCGCAGTCAGCCCGCGAGCACGCGGTCACGGCTGAGCTCGGCCAGGTGGGCCCTGACGGCCGGCCAGTCGGCCGCCGTGATCGAGAACCGGGCCGAGTCGCGAGGCTGGTCATCAGCAGAGAGGCGATGCCAGCGCAGGATCCCTTCATAGCGCGCGCCGATGCGGCTGATCGCGCGCCGGGACCGCTCGTTCCTGGAATCGGTATGGAAGCAGACGCTCTGCACGTCCCACGTGTCGAACGCGAGGGTCAGCATGAGCCGCTTCATCTCAGTGTTCGCGGCCGTCCGGATCGCGGACCCGGTCAGCCAGGTGTTCCCGATCTCGCAGGTGTCCGGGCCGTCGTGACCGTGCCGCGGATGGCCCTCCGGCCAGGGCCACCAGTCCAGATCGAACAGCCTGGTCGAGCCGAGGACTGTCTCATCGGCGAGGCGGACCACCGCGAAGGGCGCGGCCGTTCCCGCGGACCGGGCAGCCTCAGCAGCCTGGATGTAACGCCTCATCTCCGCGTCCCCGACCGGAACCTTGCTCATCCGGAACAGCTCAGGGTCGCCGGCCGATGCCGCCACCAGCCCGGTGAGGTGCTGGCCGCCGAGGGGCTCAAGCCGGACGTGCTGGCCGGTCAGCTCGGGGTCCAGAAGGGTCATGACGAGCGCCTCGCTTTATGTTACAGTACAAATTGATATTATGACTACACAATACTTGCCGCTCGGCCGCAGCGCCAGCGAGATAGCCGCCGACGTCGAGACCGCGGTCCGCGACGGCCGCCTGCTGCCGGGAGCCGCGCTGCCTCCGGTACGTGTCCTGGCGGCCGAGCGCGGCCTCAGCCCGGCTACTGTCGCGGCCGCATACCGGGATCTCCGGCTGAAGGGGATAGCCCGCGGGCACCGGCGGGCCGGCACCCGGGTCACCGGCTCGCCGCCGACCGCGCCCCGGCCACCGCTCGCCGTGCCTGCCGGAACCCGCAATCTGATCAGCGGGTCGCCGGACCCGGCCTTCCTGCCGGCGCTGCCCGCTCTGCGCCGGGAACGGGGCTATCCGGTCTCGCCGCGCTTGTACGGAGACTCGCCCGTCTCGCCGCGGCTGGCGGCACTCGCCGCGGGCAGGCTGGCCGCAGACGGCATCGATCCGGCGAACCTTGGGGTCGTCAGCGGGGCGCTTGACGGAGTCGAGCGA
>Ga0302326_10030796_pt1 | contig 10729 bp, 9 predicted proteins | sample Palsa_T0_3_FD_202264 | JGI IMG/M metagenome (GOLD analysis project Ga0302326, IMG submission 202264) | Peat permafrost microbial communities from Stordalen Mire near Abisko, Sweden - Palsa_T0_3 | ecosystem: Environmental > Terrestrial > Soil > Palsa > Peat permafrost | place: Sweden: Abisko...
GGTCGACAAGCTCGGCACGGACTACCGCGGCGATCCCACTGCCGCGCTGCTCGAGGTGCTCGACCCGGCGCAGAACCACACGTTCCGCGACCACTACCTCGAGGTCGAGCTTGACTTGTCCGACGTGCTGTTCATCGCGACGGCCAACGTGGTCGACGCGATACCCGGGCCGCTGCTCGACCGGATGGAGCTGCTCTCGCTCGACGGTTACACCGAGGACGAGAAGGTGACGATCGCCCAGGATCACCTGCTGCCGCGGCAGCTGGAACGGGCGGGCCTCGAGCCGGACGACGTGACGGTGACCGCCGATGCGCTCCGGCGGCTGGCCGCCGAGTACACCCGCGAGGCGGGCGTCCGCGGGCTGGAGCGGAGCATCGCCAGGGTGCTGCGCAAGATCGCCGCGCAGGTCGCCGGCGGCAGCCTGACGCTGCCCGTCACGGTCGGCCCGGCTGACCTGCACGGCTACCTCGGGCATCCGCGGCACACCCCGGAATCGGCCGAGCGGACAGCGGTGCCGGGCGTGGCCACCGGCCTGGCGGTCACCGGCGCCGGCGGCGACGTGCTGTTCATCGAGGCGTCGCTGGCCGACCCGGAGACCGGGACCACCGGCGTGACGCTGACCGGCCAGCTGGGCGACGTGATGAAGGAGTCGGCCCAGATCGCGCTGTCCTACCTGCGCTCCCACGGCGCCGAGCTCGAGCTGCCAGTCGGCGACCTGAAGGACCGCGGCGTGCACGTGCACGTCCCGGCGGGCGCGGTGCCGAAGGACGGGCCGAGTGCCGGGGTGACGATGACCACGGCCCTCGCCTCGCTGCTGTCCGGCCGGCTGGTCCGGTCCGACGTGGCGATGACCGGCGAGGTCTCGCTCACCGGCCGGGTGCTGCCGATCGGCGGCGTGAAGCAGAAGCTGCTCGCCGCCCACCGGGCAGGCATCACCACGGTGCTGATCCCGAAGCGCAACGAGCCGGATCTGGAGGACGTGCCGGAGAAGGTGCGGGCGGCGCTGGACATCCACCCGGTCAGCGACGTCCGCGAGGTGCTCGAGCTGGCGCTGGAGCCGGCCGCCGCCCGGGCGGCGGTCGCGGCCTGAGCCTGACGGCTGACGCCTGAAGGCGAGGCTGGCCTGGCAGGGCTGGCCGACAGCAGAGCCGACGGCCGGGCTGGCGGGGCAACCGCCAGCCCGGCCGTCACCAGTCGGTGGCGGCCCCCTGGGCGTCCACGCCGAGGGGGCTTACCCGCCATCCTGCGCCCGCGGCCTCGGCGATCGGCGCCACCGCGCCGGCGCCGGGTGGCCGGCCGGTCACGGTGAGCGCGAGCACGGCGGGCCCGCCCCCGGACACGACCGCCGGGATGCCGGCCGCGCGCAGGCTCGCGATCAGGCTGGCGGTCCGCGGCATCGCAGCCGCCCGATAGCGCTCGTGCAGGAAATCCTCGGTGGCGTCCATCAGCAGGCCGGGGTCGCTGGTGAGCGCGGCCACCAGCAGCGCCGCGCGGGCCGAGTTCTGCGCGGCGTCCGCGTGCGGCACCGCCGGCGGCAGCGCCAGCCGCGCCGCCGCGGTGGCGAGCGGATCGGGCGGAACGCAGATCACCGGCGCGATCCCGGCCAGCGGCGACAGCCGTACGGACCTGGCGCCCGAGGCCGACATCCAGGCGATCGTCAGGCCGCCGGACAGGCACGCGGCCACGTTGTCCGGATGCCCCTCCAGTCCGGTCGCCAGGCCGAGGAGCCAGTCATCGCCGAATCCCGCGGCGGCCGCGCCACCCCCGGCGGACGGCTCCCCGGTCAGCGACCCCCCCGCCGACGACGGCCCGGCCTCCCGCCCCCCGGCCAGCGATCCCCCGGTCAGGGCGCGCGCGGCGAGCAGGCCGGCCACGATGGCGGCGGCCGAGGATCCGAGCCCGTAGCCCTGCGGGATCGCGTTCTCGCACCGGATGGCGATGCCCGGCGGCTGGCCGCCGAGCGCCGCGAAGGCCGCCCGCATCGCGCGGACGACGAGGTGATCCTCTCCTGCCGCCGCGGTTTCCTCCCCGGCGCCGGACACCGAGATGTCCAGCCCGCTGCCGGTGATCCGGGCCGCCACGACGTCGTGCAGCGTCAGGGCCAGGCCCATGGCGTCGAATCCGGGCCCCAGGTTCGCGCTGGTCGCCGGAACGCGGACAACCACGGGACGCTCCGGCCAGGCGGGACGCTCCGGCCAGCTCACCCCAGCCCCAGCGCGGCAGCGGCGGCGGCGCTGTCGGCCGGGATCGTCACCGGGTCGGGCGCGGCGGCGATCGCCGGGCCAGGCTCCTTCAGCCCGTTGCCGGAGATCGTGCAGACCACCACCGAGCCTGGCCGCACCTGCCCGGCCGCGCACGCCTGCAGCAGTCCGGCCACCCCGGCCGCCGACGCGAGCTCGCCGAACACCGCCTCCCTCGCGGCCAGCAGCCGGTACGCGGCGAGGATCTGCTCGTCGGTGACCGAGCCGATCAGGCCGCCGGACTCGTCCCGCGCGGCTTCGGCGAGCCGCCATGACGCCGGGTTGCCAACCCTGATCGCGGTCGCGATGGTGGCTGGCGCGCTGACCGGCCTGCCGAGCACGATCGGCGCGGCGCCGCTCGCCTGGTAGCCGAGCAGCCGCGGCGCCCGGGTCGCCAGGCCGTCCGCCAGGTACTCGCCATAGCCCATCCAGTAGGCGGAGATGTTGCCCGCGTTGCCCACCGGAAGGCAGTGCACGTCCGGCGCGTCGCCGAGCGCGTCGACGATCTCGAACGCGGCCGTCTTCTGGCCCTCCAGCCGCTCGCGGTTGACGGAGTTGACCAGGGCGACGGGGTAGTTGTCCACCAGCTCGCGCACCAGCCGCAGGCAGTCGTCGAAGTTGCCGTCCACCTGCAGCAGGGTCGCGCCGTGCACCAGGGCCTGGGCGAGCTTGCCGATGGCGATGTTGCCGTGCGGGACGAGCACGGCGCAGGCCAGGCCGGCCCGGGCGGCGTAGGCGGCGGCGCTCGCGCTGGTGTTGCCGGTGGAGGCGCAGATCACCGTGGTGGCGCCGCGCGCCGCGGCCATGCTCACCGCGACGGTCATCCCGCGGTCCTTGAACGAGCCCGTCGGGTTGGCGCCCTCCACCTTGAGGTAGACCTCGCAGCCGGTCATGGCGGACAGCGCCGGCGCGGGCAGCAGCGGCGTGCCGCCCTCGCCGAGCGTGACGACCGCCGCGCCGGCCAGCGATGGCAGCCGGTCACCGTACTCGCCGATCACTCCGCGCCACCGCCCGGCGGCGGCCGTGGCCAGCGCCCGCGGCGATCCGCCGGGCCGCGACTCCTGCTTGCCGTCGAGCGGGCCTGCTTCTCCCGGCCGCTGGACTGGCCCGGCGGGCGGGGCCCCTGGGCTGACGGGACTCACTCGCCCTCCTCGCCCTCGACCCGCAGCACGCTGTCGACGGCGCGGACCGACGGCATCGCGCCCAGCTCGGCGACGGTCGCGGCCAGCTCAGACTCGCGCGCGGTGTGCGTCACGATGACCAGGTTCGCGTCCTCGCCCCTGCCCTCCTGGCGCACCGCCTTGATCGACACGTTGTGCCGGGCGAACGCCTCGGCGACGGGGGCGAGCACGCCCGGCCGGTCGGCGACGTCGAGCGCGACGTAGTAGCGGGTCAGCGCGTCCCCCATCGGCAGCACGGGCAGCTCCGCGTAGGTCGACGTGTCCGGGCCGCGGATCCCAGCGAGGCGGTTGCGCGCGACCGCGACGAGATCGCCGAGCACGGCGCTCGCGGTCGGGCCGCCGCCGGCCCCCGCACCATAGAACATCAGCCGGCCCGCCGACTCTGCCTCGACGAAGACCGCGTTGTACGCCTCGCGGACCGCGGCGAGCGGGTGCATCCGCGGGATCATCGCCGGGTGCACCCGGGCGGAGATGCCGCCCTCGGACCGCTCGCAGATCGCGAGCAGCTTGACCACGCAGCCGAGCGCGCGGGCGCTCTCGATGTCGGCGGCCGTCACGGCCGTGATCCCTTCCCGGTAAACGTCCGCGGTGGTCACCCTGGTGTGGAACGCCAGACCGGCCAGGATCGCCGCCTTGGCCGCGGCGTCGAAGCCCTCGACGTCGGCGGTCGGGTCCGCCTCGGCGTAGCCGAGTTTCTGCGCCTGCGCGAGCGCGTCGGCGAAGCTAGTGCCCGCGGTATCCATCTCGTCGAGAATGTAATTGGTGGTCCCGTTAACGATCCCGAGCACCCGGCGCACCGCGTCGCCGGCCAGCGACTCGCGCAGCGGGCGGAGCAGCGGGATCGCCCCGGCGACCGCGCCCTCGTAGTAGAGATCCGTGCCATGCTCACGCGCCACCCGGTGCATCGCCGCGCTGTCCCGCCCCAGCAGCTCCTTGTTGGCCGTGACCACCGGCTTGCCGGCCCGCATCGCGGCGAGCAGCAGCGACCTGGCCGGCTCGATGCCGCCCATCAGCTCGATCACGATGTCGACGTCCGGGCGGTTAACCAGCCCCATCGCGTCGGTCGTCAGCAGCGGGCTGCCGGTCGCTGCGCCGCGCGGCCGGCCCGGGTCGCGGACCGCGATGCCCGCCACCTCCAGCGGCGCGCCCGCTCGCGCCCGCAGGTCAGTTGCCTGCTCGACGAGCAGCCGGAAGACCTGCGAGCCAACCACACCGCAGCCCAGCAGCGCGACCTGCAGCGGCGCGCGGTCATCAGTCCTGCCCACTACAGGTTGCTCCCCTCGCCCGGCGCGCGCCGCTTGGCTATTCCGGCGCTCCCCCTCCGGCGGCAGCGCCAGAATAGGCAGGTCACCGCCGATGGCGGGCCCGGGCAGTTCCCGGGGCCCCGATCGGGCCTAGCTTACTGACAGGCCGCGGGTAACTGCGTAACTCATCGGGAGGAGTACACATGACAACGGCTGACCTGCTTGCCGACGCCTTCGGCCGGATCCGCGAGGTTGTCCGCGAGGTGACCGGCGGGCTGTCGCCCGGCCAGCTGGCGTGGCGTCCTGACGGCCGGGGGAACTCGATCGCCTGGCTTATCTGGCACCTGGCCCGGATCACGGACGATCATGTGGCCGGCGCCGCGGGCGCGGAGCAGGCGTGGACTGCCGCTGGGTGGGCGGAGCGGTTCGGCCTGCCACTGCCGCTGGACGCCACCGGGTACGGGCACAGCCCCGAGGAGGTCGCCGCGGTCCAGGTGAAGTCCGGCGAGCTGCTGACCGGCTACTACGACGCGGTGTTCGAGGACACCGTCCGGTACGTCAGCCAGCTCACCGACGCCGACCTGGACCGCGTCGTGGACGAGCGCTGGGAGCCGCCAGTGACGCTCGGCGTCCGGCTGGTGAGCGTGATCGCCGACAGTCTCCAGCACGCCGGGCAGGCGGCCTACGTCCGCGGGCTCGCTGAGGACGGCTGACCGGCGGGCTCGCTGGCGGCGGCTGACCGGCGCCAGCCGTCAGGGGCCGACTCCCGGCACCGGCCGGCCGTTCTCCAGGTACCGGGGCGCCCCGGAGCGCCGTGCCGCCGCCACCCGGCGCCTGACTGGCTTCCTGAGCAGCTTCAGCGCCGCGGGCAGCCGGACCAGGCGGTGCTCGGAAACCTCCTCGGACTGCAGCACCACGGCCGCCAGGCTCGCGTCATCAAGCCACCCGCAGTCGAAGAGGAACCTGATACCGCCGGCGTTTCCCGGCCTGCCGGGGCGCTCTGGCCGGGGCGGCCGGAAGTCGACGCAGGCCAGCCGCCCGTACCGCACGTCGAGCCCGCATTCCTCGCGGACCTCGCGCCGGCAGGCCCCCCACGGGGTCTCCCCGTCGGCCTCCATGACACCGCCCGGGATGGTCCATCCCGATTTGTAGGTGGGCTTCAGGATCAGCAGCCGCCCGGCGCGGTCGAAAATCATCGCCCCGGCCGAGGCGGGGATGGCCGGGGTGATGAACGGCGGGCCGGCGTTCTGCTGGTCGCTGACGTGATTCACGGAAGCAACAGTACGGCGCGGCAGGCCCGATCCTGGGCGCCGCCGGGCGGCCACTGCGCGGCAGGCCCGATCCTGGGCGCCGCCGGGCGGCCACTGCGCGGCAGGCCCGGTCCTGCGCCATCCTCCCCGGCCTCCCCCGGCCCGTCGCGCTACCGCCCGGCCCGTCGCGCTACCGCCCGGCCTGCCGGGTACCCGGGCTTCCTCGCCGGTGCACCGCGCGGCCCCGGTGGCTGCTAGTCACGAATTGTTTACTATTTTGTCAATTGACTTTATAGGTATCTTAACGGAGAGTGGGGGGGTGATCCCCGAACAGCGAGCCCTGACCGGACGCCTGGCAGCAGCGCCGCCGGCAGTTGGGCCGCCGGCAGTTGGGCCGCCTGCAGTTGGGTCCCCGGCAGCTGGGGCGCCGGTCGGGTAAGGCCCGTCGCGTCCCCTGGGAGCTGCCCCGCTCGCTCCCAGGGGAGTTCATCACCCCGAGGTCCGCATGCGGCTACCTCAGGGGCCCACTTCCCGGGGGGAGCCGTCCACCGCTCCCCCCGGGAAGCTCATCTCACCCCGGATGACTGGTCGCGCGTTCCCGCATCACGGGTCGCGCTTTTTCCGGGCTGAGTGGTTGCGCGGCCAGCCGTCGCTGATGGCGCGGGAGTGAAGCGCAGAAGGCGCGCAGACGGCATGCCAGCGAATACTTATCCACGTGAAAACATCTCATAGCATGATAAAGAATTAATTTTAATATAGGTTCTTTTTCTATTCGATAAACCCAAATGAAAGCTCGCAGATTGGTGTACGGAAGCGCTTGAGTCGAATTAGAGTGATCGAAGTGCATCCGGAATTGGCCGCGCTCCGCGAGGCCAGCGTTTGCACCCGGCGCACCCGGCGCGTGAGTTCCGGCCGGGCCAGCGCTTATTCGATTGCGGCGACAGGAGTCGGCAGCATGCGGGAGACCATCACTGCCACGCCGACGCTCGGCTGGTCCCGCACCTATCCCGGACGCGTTGATCACGTTGGCGAGGCGCGCAGGTGCCTGGCGGGCATGCTGGACGACTGTCCCGCCGCATACGACGCGGTCCTGTGTTTATCAGAACTGGCCGCCAACGCGGTGATGCACAGCGACTCCCGCAAGCCCGGAGGGCTGTTCACCGTCCGCGCCGCGATCGGGCGCGTTGACCACCTGCGGGTCGAGGTGGAGGACCAGGGCGGCCCCTGGACTCAGCACGCCTGCGTGGACGGGCAGCACGGGCGGGGCCTGCTCATCGTCAGCCAGCTGGCCAGCGACTGGGGGGTCAGCGGAAACTGCCAGGCTGGCTGGATCGTCTGGTTCGAGATCGCCTGCCCCTGACACGGCCGGGCGCGGGGGCACGGCCGGGCGGCGCGGGGACCCTGATACGGCCGGGTTGCCCGGGACCACCGATATTGCCAGCCCGTCCGGAAACGGGATAGGAAGGCTCTCATGCAGCGCTTCCTGCAGATCGCCCCGGGCGTCATGGTCGCGACTGCACGCCGGCTGACCTGCACCAGCACGCTGGTCGTCGCCGACGACGGTGCCTGCCTCATCATCGACCCGGCAGTCACCACGGCGGATCTGGCCGCGCTGGCCCGTGACATCCGGGACGCGGGGCTTTCGCTGCAGGCGGGCTACGCGACCCACCCGCACTGGGATCACGTGCTGTGGAGCCACGAGCTGGGCGATGTGCCGCGGTATGCGACCGCCGGGGCCGTGGACCTTTTCGAGTCCATGCGCACCGAGATGACCGGCATGCTTCAGCAGTGCGAGCCCGGCCACGACCTGGAGCTTTTCGGCCAGCTGACGGTGCTGCCCGGCGACGGCCGCCAGATCCCCTGGACCGGACAGTCCGCCGAGGTGATCGTCCACGACGGGCATGCACCCGGTCACGGGGCGGTGTTCCTGGCAGGCGCAGGCGTCCTCGTCGCCGGCGACATGCTCTCTGACATCGAGATCCCGCTCCTCGACACCGTTGCCGACGAGCCTCTCCAGGATTACCGGGCTGGCCTGCAGCGACTCGGGGCCGTGCCGGGCGTCCGGTGGGTTGTCCCCGGCCACGGGCACGTCGGCGACGCCGCGGAGTTCCGCCGGCGGCTTGAGGCCGACAGCAGGTACCTTGACCTGCTGTCCGCCGGCCAGCCGTTTGACGATCCGCGGATGACCGCGCAATGGCAGCGCGACGCCCACGCCGAGCAACTGCGGGTGGTGAACGGGCAGGACACGGCCATGGCCTAGCCTCCGCGGCATCGGCTACGCGCTGGCCTCTGCGGCATTGGCTATGCGCTGGCTTCCGCGGCGATTGCCGATGGCACGTACTCGACGGTGACCGGGAGATGATCCGAGGCTCGCCTGGTGAGCTCGGTATCCTCGACCCCGCAAGCGCGCAGCGCGCCGAGAAGCTGCCTCGTCACCCGGACGCCGTCGATGCGGCGCGAGATCCCGCGCGCGCCGTAAAGGTCACCGGGATGGTGGCCGACGGTAGCCTGCCACGGCGCTCGCAAGGCCGCAGCGACGTCGTGCAGGCCGCCGGCCCACAGCACGTCGCCAGGCCGCCGGTCGGCCCGGTGCCTGCGGTGCCCGACCTCGTCGTAGTCCCACTCGCACTGGTGGACGAAGCCATCAGACCAGTCGAACTCAGCGAAGGGATCACGCGGCTCGTACAGGATCCAGTTCCCCGAGCCAGGGTCGTAGACGCGGTCCGCGGATTCGGTGTTCCAGTCCGCCCCCACCATCACCGGCAGGCCGCCGGCCGGGTTGGCCAGCGCCGCCACCAGCCGCTCGTTCTGGTCCGCGCGCAGCCGCCTGCCGAACGGAGTCGCGTGATGCGAGGCGCAGCGCACCAGGGCCCCGCCTGCGTGGAGGGTCACGCAGGCCAGCGAATGCCAGAAATCGCCCTCTCCGTAACCGCGGAAGGAGCCGGGAACGGGCTCGATGCCGTCGCGCCAGAGCAGCCCGGCGTGGTAGCCGTGCGGGCCCATCGCCAGCGCGCCGCGGCCGGTCCCGGCCGACCGGCCGGGCACCACGCACCTCATGCCCACGTCATCGGCCAGCTGGCGTAGCCGCGCCTGCGCCGACTCCTGATCCTGGGCGCGTATCTCCTGGACGGCGAGCACGTCCGCGCCCAGGCCGCGGACCGACTCGACGATCAGCCGGTAGTGCTCCTGCCCGGCAGGGGAATCGTCCTGGAACAGATCCAGCATGTTGTAGGTGCTGAAGAGGACGGAATCGGGCGATGTCCGCGGCAGGCCCACGGCGATCTCACCTCCGCGAAGCGGTCCGGCCTGGTGACAGTAACACCGGCCGTTGCTCAGCTAGCGCGGATCGCCTGAGCTAGAGCGGATCGGCTGCTCCCGGCGCGTGGCCGTGCCAGGATGTTCCGCGATGCTCTCGCGCCGCGGTCCTCGTAACGCGCGCCGCCTGGTGGCGGCGGCGCTGACGCTGGCGTTCCTTGCCGCCTGCGGAACCTCCGCGGCTCCGGCGGCCACCACCGGGCAGGCCCGGCCGAACCCGGGCGCCACCAGCCGGGCGCCCGGCTCGGCTCCCGGCTCGGCTCGCGGCTCGGCTCGCGGCTCGGCGCCCGCGCGGACGGCCGGGCAGCCGCGGGCCGGCCGCAGTCCCTGGGTAAGCCGGAGCCGCACCGCACGGCCCGCGCGGGCGGCGTCAGCCGCCGAGGCCGGCGGCACCTCCGTCCGCGGCGCGCCCGGCTGCCCGATGTTCCCCGCGGACAATGTGTGGAACACCGACATCTCCAAACTGCCGGTGAACCCGCGCAGCGCGGCCTGGATGAAGAGCATGGACTCGGCAACGACCTACCTGCACCCGGACTTCGGCCCCGATCCGGGCGGATACCCCTACGGCATTCCCTACAACGTCGTCACGAATGCCCATCCTCTGGTCAGCATCACGTTCACGTATGCCAGCCAGAGTGACAAGGGCCCCTATCCGTTCGGCGCGGACACGTTGATCGAGGGCGGGCAGAACGCCGGCGGCGACCGGCACGCCATCATGGTCAACTCCAGCACCTGCCGGCTGTACGAACTGTGGGATGCCCGTTACTCCCCGAGCAATCCGACCGCGGGCTCCGGGGCGATCTGGAACCTGCGGTCCAACGCGCTCCGCCCGCTTGACTGGACCTCGGCCGATGCCGCGGGCCTGCCGATCCTTCCCGGCCTGCTGAACTACGGCCAGATCCGGGCAGCGGTGCGCAGCGGCACCCCGATCACGCACGCGATCAGGTTCACCGCCGAGAACACGCGGTCGTCCTTCCTCTGGCCGGCCCGGCATGAGGCGAGTTCCGACTCCAGCCCGGACCTCCCGCCGATGGGCGCCAGGTTCCGGCTGAAGGCGAGCTTCAGGGTCTCGCGGTTCTGCGACAGCGCCGCCACGGCGTACTGCAAGGACGCGAAGGCCGTGCTGCGGGAAATGCAGCACTACGGCCTGATCCTGGCCGACAACGGCAGCAACTGGTTCTTCGGCGGCAGCGCCTTCCCGCGCTGGCCGGACGCGCTTGTCTCGCTGCTGAAGGGCATTCCCGCCAGCGCGTTCCAGGCGGTGTCCGAATCATGCCTGCGGGTCAGCCGCAACTCGGGCGAGGCCACGGCCAAGCCAGGCTGCCCGATCGGCTGACCCGCGCCCCGGCCCGCGCCGCGCCGCGCCGCGCCCCGGTCTGCGTCGCGGCCCGGCCGGGGCCCGGCCACGGCCCGGCGACCACCCGTTCGCTGAAGTCCTCGCGGCAGTCTTCCGGCCGCCGCCCCCGTCAGCCGCCCGGCGACTCTAGAGTGGTCCCTCA
>Ga0302326_10030797_pt1 | contig 10729 bp, 9 predicted proteins | sample Palsa_T0_3_FD_202264 | JGI IMG/M metagenome (GOLD analysis project Ga0302326, IMG submission 202264) | Peat permafrost microbial communities from Stordalen Mire near Abisko, Sweden - Palsa_T0_3 | ecosystem: Environmental > Terrestrial > Soil > Palsa > Peat permafrost | place: Sweden: Abisko...
CTCCGCTGCATTGCGATTGAACAACTGCAAACCGTCGACGCCGAAAGACGCCATCGTCCTTGCGAGGCGAAATCTACCGCGGAGCTTGGTCCGCCATCCAGATCGATTTGCGGAATAAAAGTATCAAAATGCGTCGGGCGGAAGCAATTGATAGTGGATAATTGATAGTGGATAATTGATAAAGGAGGTGACCGCGACCGGCCTTCGAATCGCCCGCTCCCCCCACTGTCCACTATCCACTGTCCATTGCCTCCCACTATCAACTATCAATTATCAACTATCCACTGTCAGACGCCCCCGCGATAATGCGCGCGGCGAAAAGCTGCCGGCGTGGTTCCCATCACCTGCCGGAAAACCCGGCCGAAGTTTTGCACGGCACTGAACCCGCAGCGATCGGCGATCCGCTCGATTTTCTCATCAGATTCCAGAAGCAGCCGCCGCGCCCGCTCGATGCGAACGCGGACAATCTCGTCGCGCGGCGTTCGGTTCAGCTTTCCGGCGAATTGCCGTTCCAGCCAGCTTCGACTCACCGGTACCTCCCGCATGATGTCGTGGACGTCGCACGGATCGCAGGCGTGATCGCGGATGAACGCCACCGCGGCAGCTAACTGCGGATCATCCACCGCCTGCACGTTGGTGCTCAGCCGCTGAACCACTCCCAGCGGCGGAACCTGAATGACCCGCTCGGCATCGGGCAGCGCATCGCCATGCAGAAGACCGTCCAACTGCCGGGCCGCAAGGTAGCCGACGCGGCTGAAATCGACTTCGACGCTGGAGAGCGGGGGAAACGACGTTTCGCAAACCAAGTCATCGTTGTTGGCACCGATGATGGCGACGCGATCCGGCACGGCAATATCGGCTGCCAGGCAGGCGGCGGCAAGATCATGCGCGAGAGAATCATCGATGGCGAAGATGCCGACCGGCTTCGGAAGGCTATGGAGCCAGTCGATCAATACCGGCCAATGGGAATGTTCCACGAACTGATTTTGATCCAGCGTATCCAGCGGCACCTGCGAGCAGGAAAAACCGCGAGCGCTCAGCGCCGCGTCAAAGCCCCCCAGACGTTGGGCCGAAATGTTTCCCCGGCCAGCCCCGTAGAACGCGAAGTGCCGCAGCCGGCATTCCATCAGATGCTCGGCGGCGAAACGCCCAATTGCGGCGCTGTCTGCGCAGACGAGGGGAAATAGCTTCGGATCGTCGTTGCCAGAGCAACTGACAACATGCAGGGTGCGCTCTCGAATGGCGTTGAGAAGGTGAGGGGGAACGCTGGCGATAATCGCTCCGTCACACTCCGGCCACGGATGGCGATCCGGGTTCCGCAGCCGCAGGTCCTCATGGAGCAGCCACTCGTGGCGTGTGTTGGTGTAGCGGGCCACACCACGAAGAATGGCGCGGCCGTAGTTTGTTAAGCCATTGACAGCAACCCCAACGATCAATCGCTTGCCAACCATCTTTTTCCTCGCCAAAAGACGAAAATCGCCCGTCCCAGTGGGCCTTATACCTGATATCTCGCCAGAATGCCTGATTTTTGACGTTTATTGAGCAATAGAATACGCAACAAATGCTTTTTTCAGCGAATGCGGTTGGTATTGTTCCGGTTCTGGCCAACACCTGGCGCTCGGTTACACCGCCACGCCGGAGCCTGGAATGATCCCTGCGGCATTCCTCTTCAGTCGCCACCTGCCAGCGGGCCGCATGCGCGCGCAGCCGTTTAGTTTCCTCCGGCCCTCCGGCCGTCGGGGGTACAATGAGCAACGAGAATGATCAAGATGGTGCTCCCACCGACAGGAAATACCGTACTTTGCCGGCTGCTAACCACGGCGGCTTTCTCGCTTTTTTTTCTGGGCCAGGCTTGCATCGTCAGGGCAGCCGTCTATCAATGGTCTGCGACGATCGACGAAGTGGTTTCTCCCGAAACGAAACATCATCCTCGCGCATTCCTGTGGATTCCCCAGAAGTGCCAGAGAGTGCGAGCGATCGTCATTGCCGAGCAGAACATGGAAGAGGAGCAACTTTTCCAGGAGCCGGAATTTCGCAGGACACTTTCTGATCTGGGCTTCGCCGAGATTTGGATCGCGCCCCCGATGGATAGAGGCAGTTTTCGCTTCGACCAGGGAGAGGGAGCGATCCTGGAGAAGCTATTGAAGAATCTCGCGGATGCATCGGGGTATCAGGAGCTCGAGTTTGCTCCGCTGATCCCGACTGGGCATTCGGCCACCGCAAGCTGGGGATGGGATGTTGCCGCGTGGAATCCGAAGCGCGTTCTGGCCGTGCTTTCCATCAGCGGCCAATGGCCCTATTTCGACACAAAGAATTGGGGAGATCGAAGCATCGACGAAGTGCCAGGATTGACCACCAAGGGAGAATTCGAGATTCAGGGGAACCTCGAAAATGGCTGGTATGCCGGGCTGAAGGGAGACTTTTATCAGAAGCATCCATACGACGCCTTCACACAAGTCGCGGAGCCGGGAGACGGCCATTTCAGCGCGTCGAAGGAGAAGATCGCGCTGATCGATCTGTATCTTCGAAAGGCCGCACAATACCGCTTGCCAGCCGACGCGGGAACGAGTGGTCCGGTGACCCTCACTCCCATTGATGCCAGGAAGGACGGCTGGCTCTACGATGTCTGGCATCTCAACTCGCCTCCCTCGGCCCCCACCGCCCCGGTCTCTCAATACAAGGGAAAAAGGGATGACGCGTTCTGGGCCTTCGATGAAGAAATGGCCAACGCGATCGAAACATTTCAGAGCCAATTTCGCGGACAGCCGAATGTTCTGATCGGCTACAGACAGAAAGAGGGGCTGACCTGGCCTATGCCGGATCATGCCATGGTCCATCTGAAGTTTGAGCCGATCGACGATGGCATGACCTTCAAGCTCACCGGCGACTTTTGGGACAAGGTCCCGCAGACCGCAAACGACAAACCTTCGGAATGGGACGGCTGGCTCGGCGAAGGCGTCAAAACCGTGACACAGAATGAGCCGATTCCCCATCCTGCAAACGAAGCCGACAAATTGGAGATTGCCCCCATCTGCGGCCCTGTGCTTCGAAAGGATTATGACACATTTGTGATTCGTTTTAATCGCGTGGGATTCGACAGCCCTAAGCGTTCCAACGACATCTGGTTCTTCCTTGCCTATCCCGGCGACGGCACTTACAAGAAAATGGTTCAGCAGGCGGAACTGCGGTTTCCGCTCACGAATACCAGGGGAGAGCCGCAGGAGATCAGTTTCCCCAACATTCCCGACCAGCAGTCGCCACCATCCATGGAACCGGTCCCACTCAAGGCAACCTCCAGCGCTGGCATCCCGGTTTACTACTACGTCCGCGAAGGACCGGCCGAGGTGGACGACCGCGGCACGCTGACCTTCACCCCGATCCCCCCACGCAGCAAATATCCGATCTCCGTAACGGTTGTTGCCTGGCAATGGGGACGATCGATCGACCCGCTCATTCAGTCGGCCAAGCCGGGGGAGCAGACATTCTCGATTTCGGGTCCCGATGCCGCGCGGTGAAATTCACGGAAAAACAAGAAAGCAGTTGTCATCGGGGCCGTCGGGTGATTTGACGGCTTCGACGCTGTCGGCTTTACTCGACCCGACCCTGCACCATTCCGCGTGGGGATCGTTGGCTTTCTTCACTTCGGTATGCCTCAGGCGAACCGCCTGAATCGCCTGGCGAAGCTGCTCGCGGTTGCCGTTGTTCTGGGCGAGCAGCGGTTCCAAATCCTTTAATCCCGCGTCCGTATACCGTTCCAAGTACCCGACGAACCTCGTCCCGTTTGAGGCCTGATACACGTAAGCACGGTACGCCGGCATACCGTTGCAGTCGAACGGGTAGGCGCGGAAGAAATCGTCGACGAATGTCGTTTGCCCGTCATCAGATGTGTAGAAAGCCCGATTCGCGTTCGGCGGTTTTCCGCTGAGGAATGCCGTCCATACCAGCAGTCCGACTGCCAGGGTGCACCCCGCGACAACGGCAACCTTTGCTGCCGGCCCCTGCTGGTTCAACTTTTCGCGGAGACTCATCGGTGACACTCACCATCTGGGCTAACTCAAATCGATCAAACCGTTGCCGCTTCGCCCCTGCAGATGCTCAAGGCTCGTAACCGGGATCGATGGCCGTGTTGTCGATCCAGCCCAACCCGTTCTTCGCTGCCCCGCCTGCGATCCCGATGGTGCCTTGATGATACATCTGCACCTGCACCGATCCGTCGGCGTAGAGGACATTGCATTGTCCGGTGGCGCACGGCGTGCCATCAGGATTGAATCCATTGGAATAGACGGGATTGTGTGCCACGCCGATGCCGTCGATCTGCTGATGGCCTGCGAAGGGAGCCTGTGTGTGGTCGATCGTCCAATTCAAGTCGACAAACGCGTTGAGGTTGCTGGACCAGTCATAGCTCGGCTTCCAGTAGCCGACCTTGTCCTCGACCAGCATTGCGACCTGGGTGGGGTTGTTGATATTCCCCAGCCGCCAGGGGCGAGCGAACCAGTAGTTGCCGAAGCTTGTCGTTTCGTAGATCGGACCCGCGCCGGTCGGTTCGTACCCAGACCAGCCGGTGGCATACGGCGCGATTCCCGGAAGCTGCATTCCGCCGAGAATTTCACTGTACTTATAAGAGAAACAGGCGTTTGGAAAGCTTATTTCAAGCGCTGCGTTGCTGGAGTTGGTGCTCAAGGCCGGAACGCCCTTGTCGGCCAGTACCTGGGGGCACATGCAAACCGACGAGCCCGGGTTTACGCCATAAAATGTCTCGAGGATCGCCCACACGTCGCACGTGCCCGGCGTAAACTGCCCCGCCCCGTTGGTGTGGGGCGAGTCGTTCCCGTTGTTGGTCCAGTAGTTGGTATTGTTCGGCGCAGTGCCGCTCCCGTTGTCGAGGCACCCCTCAACGATCGGCGGCAGAGCGCCTTTGTTATCATTCGCGTACATGAACATGTATTGCCCCAACTGTCTCATATTGCTCGCGCAGGAAATTTGGTTGGCGGAGCGCATGGCCTTGCTTAAGGCGGGAAGCAATATCGAAATCAGCAGGGCGATAATTCCGATGACGACCAGCAATTCCACCAGGGTAAAACCTCGCTTCCGTCGGCTAACGGAAGGCCGTTCGACCAAGGCGACCGCGTGAACAGCATCTCCACTCGATCGGGGGGAACACGACGGACTCTCAACACAGACGTGGGACATGATCGCTCCTCAATGGCGTCGGCTCGAGGTTGGAGCCGCTTGACGCCGCGGTTGCAGAAGTGCCCGGCAGGCGAACCCTCTTGGTCATGCACGCGAACTGGTCCGCCTTCGATGACACGCAAATCATAGGTATTCGCCCGATTCCAAACCAGTTCATTTTGCGTCCAACTTTGCGCTGATTGCGGCAAGCGACCCGTACGGGGTTCACGCGAAAACCGCGCGCTTCAACCGCGCCACGGCCATCGAAAAAAAAGCTCCCCGTGCGGCTCGACGAAATAACCACCGCGTTCCCACGCGCGCTCGAACAGGCGCGTGGCGATGAGCCGGCCTGCTTCCACGTCATCCAAGGTAGACGACGCGGCTTTGCGTCGTTTCCGCTGCGGCTGAGCAATTCGGCACTCCCTCTCGCGCGGGGCCCTACGGACAGAGCGCGCTGCGACGAAAACTGAGCAACTTCGTACGCAAAATGCTCTTTCCCCGTGATGTAACGCCTGTATCGTGGCTGCGCAAGGCCGGAGGCGGTGTTCAGCAAATCACGGCAGAGATGCGGTTAGGGAAAGCGTGGCTGGTTCGGACGGCGCTGCGGCGCTGCCGTTCCGGTAGGACCGTAAGGGTATACACCAATATGTCGCAACTCCTCCCTGTGAAATTTGTTGTCGTGGCGCTGGCGGTCAGTTGCTTGGCGACCGGCGATTCGTTCTCCACCGCCTCCGCCGCGGATCCCGATCTTCCGGCTGATGCCACATCGCCAGTGGCTCCACAACGCTCACCCCAGGCCGTGCGAAAGCCCGGCGTTTTCATTCATCCCGGATTGTTGTGCGATGAAGATGATTTTCGGCGGATGAAAGCCATGGTGGATGCGGGGCAGGAGCCATGGACATCCGACTGGAAAAAGCTGATCGCCAATAAACATGCTTCGCTGAAGTGGGAGCCGCATCCGGTATCGGTCATCTTCAGGGGGAAATCGAAAGATCAGGCGGCGCCGGAGAATTACGCGCAGTTGTTCAACGACACCGCCGCGGCCTATTCATGCGCCTTGAGGTGGCGCATCTCGGGAGATCGGGCCTATGGGCTAAAAGCGGTGGAGATTCTCAATGCGTGGTCTTCAACCTTGACCAAGGTCACCGGCAATTCGGATGCATGCCTGGCCGCCGGGATTTATGGGTACCAGCTCGCCAATGCGGCCGAGATCATGCGCTCCTTCGACGGCTGGGATCGAAAGGATTTTGCGCGGTTTCAGCAAATGATGCTGCGGGTCTTCTACCCGATGAACCTGGACTTCCTGAATCGCCACAACGGAACCAAGATCGATCATTACTGGTGCAACTGGGATGCCTGCAACATGTGCTCCATGCTCGCGATCGGCGTGCTCTGCGACAGACGGCAGATCTATCAGGACGCCGTTCGCTATTACAAGGTCGGCAAGGGAAACGGGGCGATCGCCCACGCGGTCTACTTCATCCATCCCGACGGCCTTGGCCAATGGCAGGAGAGCGGCCGAGATCAGGGACACACCATGTTGGGAGTTGGTCTGCTGGCAACTTTCTGCGAGATGGCGTGGAAACAGGGGGATGATTTGTACGGCTACGCTGACAACCGCCTGCTCGCGGGCGCCGAGTATGTTGCAAAATACAACCTCGGCGAAGATGTTCCCTATCAAACCTACAAGAACAGCGACGTAACGCAATCGGCCATTAGCGCCATCGGCCGGGGCGCCCCACGGCCGATTTGGGAAATCCTGTACAACCACTACGTGAAGCTTAAGGGACTGCCCGCGCCGTATGTGACGCGGGCTGCCGAAAGCGTTCGGCCGGAAGGTGGCGATGGGGACTACGGGCCGAACAGCGGCGGGTACGATGAGCTTGGGTACGGGACGTTGACGTTTACATTGAATTGATCCTGCTATGCGTGCGGGAGAGCTTCCTCCTGCCCCCTCTCCCGGTATTCCGGGAGGGGGCCGCTTGCTACTCACGCCGCACAATGCCAATCGTCCCCCCCGCGTATGGCCGGCGCGAAATGCATCCGATTGTGCTGCTGAAGGAGACGCCGATTGCCGCACTGCTTGGCGCTTCGCCGCGACTGCCGATTCCCCCGATCAGCGGCGTGGAGTTTGGCCGCTTCGGCGATCAATTGGTCATCGTGAATCATCGTTCCAGCCACGGGGAAATCGCGGGCATCGAGGCAAACGACAGCGCCCTGAAAGCCCCCAGATAACGCGGTGGAATCGGCCGCGATGATCTGCCAGCGTGGCGGTACAATGGAAGTGCCAAACCGCTCTCAACGGAACCGCCGTTGCGCCCGGTGACATAGCCGATCCGGTGGCGCTAGCTCAAGGCACCCGAGCCGTGCTCCAAAGAATCACGCTGATCCCCGCTCTTCGCCTCCCCATACCGCTCGCATTCTCCGTCCACTGGATACGGCGATGCGTCATTGTTATGGCTGCGTTGTTCGCCCTCTGCGTATCCCGGCAGGCCACAGCTCAATACATCAGTGGCCCGGCGGCCGGTGCCGGCGCTCGCCCTGGCCCACCGCCCTGCTCCGTGGATGGGGTTCCCCTGGCGGATCTGTTGGAAGGACTTGCGCAGGACAGGCTCTCGCCGGGACAAATTCGCTCGGCTGTCGTGGCAGCGCTGCAAAACCAAGCCGACCTCAAGACCAACTGGGATCCGCAATGGGGCGACTTCGCCATTCGTCATTACCAGATCTTGAGAACAATAGCGGAATCTGCGTACGGTCCTGGCTTTTGCGCCGGAAGCGTGAGGTGAAGTCCCGCGCCGTCGCGGGTGTATTCGATGGGGGCAGCGGCTCCCAAAAGTTGAACCGAGGTGACTTTTTCCGGGTACGCCGCTGAGCCAGCAGCCAGCGTCTTGAGCGTCACCTGGCCGTCGGTCGGCCAGCCGAGAACAATCGCGTAAAGAGTCTTACCGTCTTTGGAGGTCGTGAAGCGGATGTCCTGGGATCCGAGGGGCGTTGCTTTCGATTCGGGCGTGGCCCCGCCAAGTTTGGTCGTCGATGAGGCCTCGGACATCGCGCTCTGGGCGGAGGGGCCTTCGCCGAACACGGTCCACGGCCGGGTGCTGTAGATGCCTTCCCCATTCACGTCCAACCAGGCGCCCATCTCGGTGAGGAACTGGAGTTCATCATCGTCGAGAGTGCCGTCGCCACGCACGGGAACGCTCAGCATCAGATTGCCGTTTTTGCTGACGATATCCGCCAGCGTGCGAATGACATCGCGGCTCTTCTTGTACCCGTGATGCTCGGCCAAACCACGGTTGTAATGCCATTGGCCAATGCACGTGTCGGTTTCCCAGGGTTGGGACAGAATCGTTTCCGCGCCGCCGCGTTCGATGTCGTACGTCAGCGCCTTGCGGCGCTCCGGGGTTAGCTTTTTGGCGGCGATCACGGCTTCCAGTTGTCCGTCGTGAAGCTTCATGTTGGTGTTGTAGAAGTGCGCCGCCAGACGAAGGCCGATGGTCGGATCATCGTTGTACAGGGGAAGGCCGCCGGAAATGTCGTCATCGAAATAGAGCAGGTCGGGGTGATACTTGTTGATCAGATCCATCGTCCGATTGAAGAACTTTTGCATGTAATAGGCGCTGGGCTTGTCGTGCGGCCCGTGGTTCTGAGCATATAGTTCCTGAGGATCCAATCCATCCCACCAGAGCCCCTTCCCATCGGCGGCGGTGCGCCGGCCATCGTACTGCACGCCGGCCTTGGGGCCGTCCTGGTCGGATCGGAGCGTGCCGTCATTCCAACCCCAGGCGCGGGCCGCATGAACGCTCACGCCAAATCGCAGGCCCGCCGCCCGCGCGACTTTTTCCCACCCGGCAATGAGATCCTTCTGCGGGCCAATGTTCACGGCGTTCCATGCCTGATATTTGCTGTCCCAGGTATCGAAGTTGTCGTGATGGTTGGCCAGCGCCATGAAGTATTTGGCCCCCGCCTTCTTGTAGAGCGCCATCAACTTTTCGGGATCCCAATGCTCGGCCTTCCATAGCGGAATGACATCCTTGAAGCCAGACACCGAGGGATGACCATAATGCTCAACCTGATAGACGTAGTCGGGGTTCGGCTTGCCCTGCTTGTTGTACTGCCAGTACATGCTCCGCGCGTACCAGTCCCCCTGCTCCGGCTCGCATTGCGGTCCCCAATGCGCCCAGATGCCGAATTTCGCATCCCGGAACCATTCCGGCGTCTGGTAGTTCTCCAGCGATTTCCAGTCGGGCGTGAACGCCCCTTCGGCAACCGGCTCAGCGGTTGCATTCGCTTCGTGCGCAGCTTGCTGTAGGGCCGCGAAGCGTGCGGCATCGTCGGTCGCCATCGCGCGGCGCGATATGAGGATCACCGCCAATGCGGCGACAGCAATTGCCTTCGATGCAGTCGATAACAGGTTCTTGCGATCCGTGATTGTCATAAGTGTTTCCTGGCTTCCGACCTCTCCCGGTGCTCCAGTCGGTACGCGGGAGAGTTCGGGGGTGAGGGTGATTTAGAATGCCGGCGCCGTTGGCTCCCGCCGCACACGCTGTCGAATATTTACTCTCTTCCAAACGGACCGTTGCCGGACGTGCTCAAAAAGTGATGATTTTGATGGGTGACGGTCGCAGCCACGCTACGGAGCCAAGGGCTGCACGTCTCCGGAGCCCAGGCCATCAGGACGCTTCGGCTCCATGAGCTCATGCGCCTCCGGAGTGCCCTGTGGGATCCACTCTCCGTGCCCGGGCTTCTTGACCAATACGCCGTACGACGGCCCCTCAAGAGGCTGTTTCAACGCGAGCTGCTTGAGCGCATCGTCACTATACTTCGACAGATATTGCACCCAGTGATGCGCGCCGCCGTCACAGGTGTAGGCGAAGGCTTGAACAGCCTGCGCGCCCTGATGGTTGAAGGGCGGCGTCTTCACGTCGTCCGCAAAGACGCTCACCCCGTCGTCGGTTGAGTAGAATGCACGTACGGGCCCGAGGTGGGGAGCGCGGCGGCCGTGGATCTCCATGACGATGCACACCAGCCCGATCGCGATGAGGGCCACGGAAACCGCTACCACAACCTTGCGCTCTTTGTCGATGTATTCTCGCATGGCTGAACCCCCCGCAGCCCCCGCGTACTCCAACGACCGCCAGTTCCCGACGCCAACGCCGCACATGCCGAATCAAGGGCCGCTGGAGACACTACAGTGATGCGCTGCTGCGGTGGACGCCTATTCCGGCGCGCCCATCTGATACATCTGGATAATTTCGGCAGGGGAGAGTGCGCGATCCCAAATCCCCATTTCGTCGACCTCCCCGGCGTACCAGCCGTCAATGCCGAGTCCCATGCCGAAGCCGGGATAGACAGACGCGCTGGCCACATACGTCCACGGGTTTGTACCGAAATTTCCGAGTGTGTTGGTTCCGGTCTGAGGGCCGGTTACGAGGTAGCCATCCTTGTAGGTATTCTTGATCTTGCCGTCATACGTGGATACCCAGAGGTCCCATACCAAGCTGGGTGGTCCGGAGGTATATGGTGTTTGCTGCCTGTCGGAGGCGCAGCTGGGACCCGACCC
>Ga0302326_10030799_pt1 | contig 10729 bp, 9 predicted proteins | sample Palsa_T0_3_FD_202264 | JGI IMG/M metagenome (GOLD analysis project Ga0302326, IMG submission 202264) | Peat permafrost microbial communities from Stordalen Mire near Abisko, Sweden - Palsa_T0_3 | ecosystem: Environmental > Terrestrial > Soil > Palsa > Peat permafrost | place: Sweden: Abisko...
CACTAGACATCGTCGGTGGATTCATCTTCAACATGAAGGACCGGCAGCTGGAGTTCAGGAAGGGACCGGCATTCACCAACATACTTCTCGCCGACGAGATAAACCGGGCCCCTCCAAAGGTCCAGATCGCACTGCTAGAGGCCATGCAGGAGGGTCAGGTGACCATAGAGGGACGCACCGAGGCGCTCCCGTCGCCCAACATGGTCATAGCGACCAAGAACCCAGTGGAGTTCCAGGGGGTGTACCCACTGCCCGAGGGCCAGCTGGACCGATTCATGCTCAAGGTGACTATGACATACCCAACCGTCGAGACTGAGTCAGACGTCATAAGACGTAACATCTCGGGGGCTGATTTTCCTGGGATAGTCGGGGTCGTGTCGAGGGCGGAGCTCGCCGAGGCTTTCCGCGGAGTTAGGAGCGTCAAGGTAAGCGATGAGATGCTGGACTATCTCGCAAGGCTAGCCGCGGAGACCCGGACAGACCCGAGGGTCCTGCTCGGCGCGAGCCCGCGGGCGATCATTCAGCTCGCCTCCTGTTCAAAGGCGAGTGCATACCTCGCCGGGCGCGATTACATCGTCCCGGACGACGTGAAGGACCTGGCAGTGGACTCGCTGTCGCACAGAGTGAAACTGAAGCAGTCAGCCACCGTCACGGGAGAGGCGACCAGTACCAGCGCTCTGATAAGCGAAATAATCGAAAAGGTGAAGCCGCCGCGGTAACTCTCACCCGGAGAGGCCGGGACTATCTGACGGCGACGGCGATGACTGCTCTGCTCGTCGGTGTGGCTGGGCCCCCGACAGCGGCGGCCCTCGGGTTCTCGATGTCTTTCATAGCGGCGGTGTCCCTCCTCCTATCCTGGTTGAGCGCCAGAAGAGCCGGCGTCAAAGTAGCGGCGAAGAGGGTCAGGCTCTTCAAGGAAGAGAGCAGAACAGTGCCCGTCCAAGTCATGTCCGCCTCGTCGAGCCTGATGAGCATAACGTCTGTGTCCTTCCATTCAGCGACGGGGATAAGCGGGACTGTCGTGCATGTAGCAGACGGGTCGACCGAGCTCGTGATCACCCCTAAGCTGGCGGGAAGGTCAGACAAACTCGTCGCGGTCTTCGAGGAGGTCGACATCTTGGGGCTTTTCGCGCACCGAAAGGAGGTGAACTTGGGCCTCGTGGTGGAGTCGCTGCCGCTGGCGCTAAAGTCCCCTGCCGACCCGCTGAGGGTCTCCCCGATAGCGGTTGGGGAGAACCCCGCCGGGGCTGTGGGCACGGGGCAAGAATTGTTCGCGGTTACCGAGTATCAGACGGGCCTTGACACCAGGGACATCATGTGGAAACGGGCTGCCCGGATGAGCGACGACCGGATCCCTATGCGAGTACGTGAAGCGAACGTCAAGAAGGTCGTAACGGTGGGACTCGCTGTGACTTGGCGCTCGGATAGCGAGCGCGCCGCCAGGGTAGACCTTATCGCGGAGGCGCTGGCGCAGGTCGGAAAGGACCTTCTCCTGATTGGGACGACGCTGGAAGTAGAATACGCTGTGGGAACGCGGGTCAGTTCTATCCTCGTATCGAGCCTCACGCAGATGGCCGACGCACTCGTCGGCCCGTGGGGGGCATTGGAGGCAGGCGCGGGCCCGTCAGCGTTCTCCAGGAGAGTCGACCTGCTCATAATGGGCCCGGACGACCCAGACGAGGTCCTCCGGCAGGCTGAGCTTCGACCTGGGCGGGTGCTAGTTGTATCGGACCTACCTTCAGGTGCGCAAGTACCCGGCGGCGCCGTCGCATTCACGGGAAACGAGGACCTGACGGAGCTCGCAGCGGAGGTCCTAGCAAGATGACCTCCCGCGTCACCTGGCTCTTCGTCTTGGGTTCTATCCTCCCCCTCCTCTACATCTATCTCTCGTTTCTCAACTGGTATTACCACAACCCCCGGTTCTATCCCGCGACGACGATCGAGATGACAATCCTGGCCACACAAGTCCTAAGGTTGCTCGTCGTCTTGGCCGTCCCGCGGTTCAGAAGGGCGAAGTTTCTAGTGGTCCTCGACGTCTTCACCCTGGAGATACTCTTCGTCCCGGCTCTCGTCGTCCTGACGCTTGTGGAGGGCGGCCTGACCTACATCGCGTATGCCGGCCAGATAATATGGGCATGGCCGCCGGCGTTCATGATGGTGTTCATACCCTTCGCGATCTACAAGCTAGGCGCTAAGGTCCGCCAGGTGCCACCGGTCTCACTGACAATCCCGGCTGCCGTGAGTATATTCGTCCCTCTGACCTATCTTGCCATCGCTACCACGACGTATACTCAATTCGATGGGCTGATGGGCATCTCGAAGCTTCTGCTAGCGGCGATCTTCGGTAGCATACTGAAGCCTTCCGTCCCCGCGGAGGTATCCACGGCCGGTGTCTCCCTCTACCTGGTCCTGATTGTCTACGCTGTCTCTCAGGGGCGCGAAGCCCCGCCCGGCCGCAGCGGCCTCCTCGCCTTCGCTGTCGTGGGGACTGTCGCCGCAATAGGGTGGGAGACGGCCGCAAGGACCTTCACGGGCGGCGAGGTACTGGTCTTCGGGGTGCCTGCTCTCGCTCTGGCCGGCGTAATATGGGGGGTAACCCGTGCGCGGTAGGTTCGTCGTCCTGGTGATGATTGTGGCGGCCTTCCTCTTCGCTCAACCCTTGCACATCCTGTCGGCGCAGCCATCGCCGTCTCCTGTAATTGAGCTCGGATACAGTCCAGGCAGCCTGACCACGACCACGACCGGCGTCCCAGTCTACACGGCGGGTGACGAAGTCTGGGTGATGTCAGAATCTTCTGTCCCGTATGTGCTTGAGCTCAGCAATCCTAGCGGGACGGTGGTCGCCTCTCAAGTGCTCGAGCCCCAGGCTCCGACCGTGCTTTACGACTTCTCTTCGAAGGACATGCCTGGTACTTGGGCTCTGGCCGAGGTGCTTCTGCAGACTTCAGTGACAGTAGGAACGTTACCCCTGCTCGTCGTCGGGGCCACCACTGTCCCACTAAACATGTCAGGATACAGCCTCTCCGCCTCCGGCAACCTTTCCATGAGCTTCACGGCAGCATCCTCGAGCGCCTACGACTTTCAAGCCTGCGCCGTCGGTAGTCCAGCTCCGGCCGCCGCGTCCATCCCTATACCCGCCGCCTTGGGCAGCGGGAACATGCAGGTGACACTGAACGGGAGCGTCGTCCAGATCGTCCCGAGCGGCCAGGTGTCTGCGTCGTTCAGCTTCTGGGTAGAGCTCCACCAGGACTACTCGTACACCGACGGAGGCACTTCGACGGTCGTCTCCCGGGACATGGAGGTCGCAAGCTCCACCGCCGTCCCAATCCCCGTCTCCAGCACCAACTCGACCTCCTCCCCCGTTGCCACACTAGTCCACTTGCGTCCGGGACTGTTCACGCTTAGGGCCTTCTTCGACAGCTCGAGCGGCCTGTCCGCCGCTGAGGCGCCGGTACTGATACCGGCGAACAGCAGCACGTGGATACCAATTGCCGGTTGCAGCTCCACTTCGAAGCTTCCGTTATCGCCGTTCACCCTCTCCTCCGTTCTGGGCGCCTCAACTCAGGAATGGCCTACCCAGGTCTACCTGATGTATCTGGTGGACGGGGTGGAGATGTACTCAGCCACCACCCTGCAGATTTATCCTGCCGCGATTGACGTGGTAGCCGCGCCATGGTTGGCCCCCTTCACGGACTCGGAACTCGCCTTCCAGCTCGGTCCTGGCGTTCAGCAGTCCGCCTCGGCGGGCGGGCTGATCTTCCTCACGGCGAGCAAATACCCTCTGACTGTCAGCGTCTCTCTGCTGGACGGGGAGACTCAGTCGGTACTGATACAGTCTGCGTACTCCTACGTCATTGTGCCGGTCAATGCCAGCCAGATAGTCGTCGACGCGGTCACGGGCGGAAAGGCGGCTCCCGGCGCGAGCATTACCATCTCAGCGGATAATATCACGATAGCCCATGCCAGGTCTGGCACGGGCGGCACAGCCGTGTTCTACGTTCCGCAAGGGAGCTATGACGTCGTCGGCACCTTCGACAACGTAACCGAAGGCGCCAGCGTCCTTACGGTGCTGAACAACTCTTCGGCCATTGCCCTCAATTTCCCGGGGTCCGGCGGCCAGAGCTTCGCCTACGCTTACTTGCTGATTGGCACGGCCGCGGCAGGGCTCATTGCGAGCGCGCTGGTCTGGGCAAAGGTGTACCGCGGCAAGGTTGGCTGACGGCGGCTCACGCCAGCGCGCATAAATCCTCAGACTTACTAGCGTCAACACATGCCGGCATGCCCCAATTGTAAGGCCACGGTCACATCACCCGATAGGGTGTACAAGGTGGTTGTCGAGCCCGAGCAGGGGGAGCGAGGAATCCTCAAGAGGGACGTCGGCATGTACAGGTGTCCGCGCTGCGACACGAGCTTCCCCCGCGTTCTGGGGCGCGTCCACTATCTCCTGGTTCCCGAGGTGGAGTACACCAGACTGAAGAAGGAGACCGAAGAGAACAGGTTGAAAGCGGAAGGCTTGGACGAAGCCCTCGAGAAACTGAAGCGGGAGAAGTTCCAGAAGGAGGAGTCGCTGAGCAGGCAGCTCAGAGACAGTATGATCTCAAGTCTGGAGGGTGAGGTCCGTCAGCTTGAGAAGAATGTCAAGCAGCTCAAGGCAGACAGGGACCACCTGAAAGCCGAACTAGCCGAGAAATAGAGTTCTACGGCGTGGTTTCCAGTGAGGAGATCTGGCCTTCTAGATCTTCCTTCTCCTTCTTGAGCATGTCCACAGTGTCCTGGAGCCCGTGAGCCTTCTTCTCGAGGTCGAGAAGGGTGCGCTTCTCGCGGAGGGACTCGACTTCAGAAATCAGGGTTATACGCTCGGTCTCAAGCCTCGCTACCCTCTCCTCAAGCTCGTCCTTCCGCTTCTGGAACTCACGATCGTCTGTTACCATAATTGGCGCCGGCTTAGATAGCGGAGGCCAAGTTATTCAACATTTGTTATGCGGAATCACGTCGTCCGGTGAACCCGGCGTCCTCACAGTAGCTTGCGGTCGGCTAGCAACTGGAGGACTTCTCGGTGTCCTTCGACGATATCCGGTGGGAGACTCGACGTCTCGAAGTATTCGACCTTCTCGACGTCCTTTGAAATCTCTCCGAGCTCGGGCATCTGAATTTCGTACACGAAGCAGAGGTCCCAGTGTTCGGTCCCGTACGACTGCACGTCGATGAGCTTCACCGCGGCGGGTTCCTTCCCAAGAAAATTATTTGTAATCCGCTTCATCGCCGCAGCCGGGTCCTCTGCATAGTTGATCACGGAGGCGGGAAGTGCCCATTTGCCGGCGTGGAACTCAGGCTTCAGCTTCTTGAGTAGCAATATCGAGCTCCCTCGTCTCGCTATTCCAAAGGATGAGATGTGCATTACCTCGCCAGTAGGAGGACTGGTTGTCTGCGGAATGAGACTGGCGCGCTTGATTTGGCTCATCGGAAAGTCGCCACCGCGCTCTCCGAATAAGCGTTGCGGCCGTCCTAGTCATGTGAAAGGACAGTCCCGCCGGTTGTGGGCGTCTTTCTAGTCGCGGGCAAGGCTCCTGGCCCGGACAATGCCGCTTTGTGCGGCGGACGCCTGAGCCGGAGGAGGAGGACCGTCAGCAGGGATATTGCTCCTCCTATTGCCACGTCAACGATTCTCGTCTCGGCCAGCAGCCACTGCCCGGGAAAGAGTATGTTGAGGAGGATGATTATGAACGGAGTGACAAAGACCTGGGTTAGGCCGAAATTCATGTTACGGGTGGCGAACATCGCGATGGCGAAGGCAAACAACAGCACCCACAGAAGGTAGTCGTTCGTTATCGTCAGCGTGACGGCCGCCGCAATTACCGCCCCTATTGCCGTGCCTACTATTACCAGCGAGGTCGAGGTGAAGGTCTCGCCGAGGCTCGGACGCAAGGAGATGATTATCGTGACTACGATCCAGAAATCCCTCGGGAGGCCCAAGACCAGCGCGATGGCGTGCCCGACCATCGCAGCGACTCCTACCAGGACTGCGTGCTTGAAAGAATCCGATTGAATCCATGACATCCTCGCCTGAGGCACGGCCGAGGGGCTCGGCCCCGCAACGCTTGCGGATGATTTGGATGCGGAACGGCGGAACAAGAACAACTGGCGCAGCGCTATCCCCGTGAAAGCCAGCAGCGCCCCGAACATCGCGAAGACGAGCCTGTCTTCCGCTGCAACGACTGAGCCGCCGAGAAGCCCAACCCCGACGGCGAAATTTATCGCCGTGACCGTCGCGATCTGGCCCCAACCTTTTCTGAGGGCAAGCATCAATGCGGCGAATATGCCGGCTCCTGAAAGCGGGATTAGGAGCAGTCCCGTTATACCAACAATAGTCCCGAGCGCAAACGCCACGGGTTCGATGAAGCAGGCGAGGAAGAGCAGTCGCACGGTGGTCGCACCAATCCGCGGCCCCTGCGAGTTGGTCAGAAACAGCGCTGCGAGAGTAGAGTATAGAAGCAGCGGCTGCCCTGTGGCGATCCCCCAAAGCAACGGCGCCGCGACGAGAGTCGCCGCCCTGATGCCCTCAAGAGGGTTGAAGGCGAGCCTGTCTACTCGCTTGAACGCCTGAAGCGTCAGGTAGGTTTCACTTCTTTCCGCCCCTCCGCAGGTCGTCCACCATCGGGGCTCTCCGCTTGTCTCACGTCTTCTAAATCTTGACCATGCCGGGCCCCGAAGCCGGAGCTCCGGTCGACCCAGAAGGGTCGACTCCTCCGACCTTGCTCGCCGGTGTCCCACCCGTGATCCTCCTCCTCGCAAGAACGACCGTCGCGGCTATGGCCGACACGGCTATCGCGAGCGCCAGGATTATCCCTGGGTAGTCGTACCCGGAGTTAGAAACGACCGTCACAGGGCCGCTCACAAGGAGCGAGGTAGAGGTCCCGCTGGAGTTGACAGCGCCGCTCCATCCGTTGAAAGTAGTCAGCAGCGCAGAACTTGAGGCCGTGAGGTTGAGGGCGGTCGAAGGAGGGAGGTAGACGACGGTCGAGCTCCCGGCGTTCACGCTACCTGAGATTGACCCATCGCGATAGGCCACGGACACGGGGCCGCCCGCGACTACGGTTACCCCGGGATAGAATGTCGCGGTTTCATTGGATGGTGCTCCGGGCCCCACGGTCAGAGGGAGCGCCGGGGTCGAGCCTGACGCCGAGTCCGCCCCTGAGCCGTGCCACCCCTCGAACTGCCACCCCGAAGCCGGCGTAGCTTCCAGCTGCAGAGTGGAACCAGAGTCGTACCAGCCCGACTGCGGGGACACGGTGCCTCCTCCAGGGACGTTCTGGGTGATACCGATGTAGAACTGATGCTCGTAGACCAGTTCGACCGTGAAGCTCCCCGAGACCTCCCCGCTGGTCGTCCCGTTCGTTATCAGCCTCTGACCGGCTTCAAGGGAATATGACTGTGGTACCGTATATGCTGACCCGGAATCAAGCCATTCGCTGTTCGCGCCGCTTATGATCGTCGCGGAATAAGGCCGCCCGGCAGATGTCGACCTGAGCAGGAGCCCGGGAAAGACCTCGGTGTTCTTGAATGAAATATCAAACGTTACCAGGTACTGACGGTAGTAAGTGGCGGTTATCTTGTGCAGCGAACCTATCGAACCCTGCGCGACCGCGTACCATCTCGATGTGTCGTTCGAACCGGGTAGCGGGTTTGAAAACTGGTATGCCGAGCCGGCATCGGCCCATACTCCCGTGTCCGCCGCAGTGGTCGCCGATGACCCGAATGAGACGTAATCGACTGTGGGGGTCGAGGAACCAGAGCCGCCTCCGGAGACGGAAAAGCCGAACGTCACGTATTCCTGGTCATAATACACGAATTGAATTGTCGCGGGAGCGCCGACGACCCCCGTCGTCGGCTGGTCTGTCTCCCATCGCTGGCTCGTAGTCGAGCCACCCAGGGTAGCCGACGCGTTCCAGGTCGTCCCCTTGTCTGCATAGTAGACAGTAGGCGATTGCGTCAATGGGACTGTGTACGATGTCCCGTTGGATTGGTAGGTCAGAGTCGGGGGGCTGTAGCCAGTAGCTGCCCCGATGATAGAGAAAGATACCGTGAGTGGGATTCCCGTCGGGGTCAGGGTGCCGTTGGCAAGCGACCCAGTGACGAACTCATACGCGTCAGCGTACTCAGTCGTCCCGTTGTAGGAGAATTCCTGCAGCTTCGCCGGGTCTCCGAAGGAGATGGGTGCGGAGGTATTCATGGCGAAGATGCCCTGGAGGGTGCTCGGGTTGAACTCGTCCATCCACATCCACGCCGAGGAGAGCCCGGAGTTATCGCCGGAGTAGACCACTTCTGACTCGTCGGTATAGTATGGGGCGCCGTGGTACCACTCTGTCATCAGCCCTGTGAAGAAGCCGTTTGAGTTAGCCACTGACTGTGGTAATCCCATGAAGTATGTCGAACCCAAGCTAGAGAACGTCACAGAAGCCTGCGCCCCGGTCTGCGGGTCATCGGCGAGCATCACTACGCTCTTGGACGAGTTTGAGAAGTAGAGGTTCAGGATCACGTTGTCGCCCTCGTTGACAGGCCCAGAGAATGCTATGACCCCGCCCTGCCCGTTCGATGGGAAGACCGAAGCTCCTGCGGAGTCGAAGACTTCGTAGTTCATGTCGAACCCGGTTCCCGGCGTGGCCCCAGGGGCCCAGTCCCACGATACCCCGACCTGGTACCAGTAGTCCGCACTCGAGAGGCCGTTGAGAAGGTAGGCAGGGCCGTCCCCGAGTAGCGGGTCCGTCTGCTCGACTGCAGTTACGTTATACTCGATGGAAGTAAAGCTCTGCGTGAACGTGATTCCGATTTGCTCGTCGAAAACGCTGGAACCACCGAACCCTCCTGGCTGGAACCGCGTTGGCGAACCTGGAGCCGAGGGCTGTGCTGAGCATGAGCACACCTCGGTCGGCACCACCTTCAGTGCCGGAGACCCGGTCGATGACGCGTGCGCCGCGACAGGAATGACCATGAAGGACAAACACAAGGCCAAGGTCGCCGCGATTACGAGGGATGCGCGCCTGCGGGACCGTTTCATGTTCCCGAGAGACGATCCCGGCTATTAACGAGTTTTGAACCCCCGGTTCGGGGGAGCCGGGACCCTCAACGTCGTGTTCCTTACAGGAATTGTCGCCGTCGTACTTGCTGCGACTGTCTGAATCTGCCCCTTACCGCTTCATTTGAGGAACCTGCTCGCGAGCGCATGGGTGAAAGCGACGGATGCCTCCGAGACGTTCCAGGTATCAAGCTCCCTCTTGACCATCCTGTCCTCGTTTCTTGAAATATCCCGAATCGCATTACCCACAGCCGTTCTGACGTACTCGCTCTCATCGCCCTTCAACCGGGCGAGCAACCTTATCGCCTCTTGAGGGTGTTGTTTGAAGTATGGCTTGCTGTTCCAGATGCGAAGGCCCTCCGTCGCAGCGCGTCTGACGTTCGGGTTCTTGTCGACCATCCAGTCCGTGATGGTCGGGACCGACGCTTCGTACCCGACGTCCTTGCAGTACTGGTTGAAAGCCTGAGCAAGGATTTCTTGCACCTGCCACGAGCTGTCGGTACTGACTTTTTCCCGAAGGATTCTAACAGCCTCGCCGGACTTGGCCCCGATGTCACCGAGAACAAAGACCGCGACCATTCGTACCTGATGGGTCGTCGACGCATACAGCTCCTTCGACGCCTGCAGGCTCTCCGGAACGGAACACTCTGCAGCGATCTGGGTCGCTTCCTGCCGCATCTCCTTGAACCCATGCGCGACGACAGAAACCTTCCTGTCAACCCGCAGCACGTCGACCATCGAAGTCTACCCTCAGCTTTCCCCTATTTTGGTTTAGTCAATCAGAGCGGGCTGGCCGGAACCCAGAGCCTCCGCAGGAGTCACAACCGGGGCCGTTGGTGCAGGGGCTGGTGGAGAAGCCGGGATCTGGTTTGACTGAGCGGGCTTGCCCTTGATCAGGAGGGACGTGACGACCGCCAGGGCTGCAAAGCAGGCAGCCGCCGCGAACGCATACCGGAAACCAACTATCGCCTCGTTGGGCGGGGCAAACACCCCCAGACCGTGAGTCAGCAACCCCACTACTCCCACGGCAACGGCAAGCCCTATGGGGCCTCCGACCTGCCTCGACGTGTTTATGAGGCCTGAAGCGATTCCTTCCTCGCCGCGGTTGGCGCCCGTAAGCGCCGCGATGTTGGACGCCGTCAGCGAAAGGGCTCCGCCTATGGACCCGACAAACAGAGCTGGGAATATCACGTCCAGGTAGCTGGAGGTCAGCGTGATCCTTGTGAACAAGAGCATCCCGGCAGTAAGGCAGACCATCGCCACGGCAAGCACCTCTTTGGCTCCGAACCGTTTCACGAGCCTCGGCGCGCCGAACCCTCCCAGCACGAAGAAGATCAGGGAGCCGGGAATCAGGCCCGCTGCCGCCGTGAGCGGAGAAAAGCCCTGCAGGCCCTGCAGATACGATGTCAGCAGGAACACCATCGAGGTGGTGGTAGCAAAAGTCAGCAGTGCGGTTGCGTTGGCAAAGAAGATTGTCCTGCGCCTAAGGAAGCCCAAGGGCATGAGGGGCGAGGCCGAACGGTGCTCGATCCAGATGAATGAGGCGAGCGCCACCGCTGCCAGGATGAAAGCAGCGTAAGTCCCGGCGGAATAGTCTTCGTTCCCAACTTCGCTGAGCCCGTAGACTAGCAGCATCAGGCCGCCGGTGACTGTGAA
>Ga0302326_10030801_pt1 | contig 10728 bp, 8 predicted proteins | sample Palsa_T0_3_FD_202264 | JGI IMG/M metagenome (GOLD analysis project Ga0302326, IMG submission 202264) | Peat permafrost microbial communities from Stordalen Mire near Abisko, Sweden - Palsa_T0_3 | ecosystem: Environmental > Terrestrial > Soil > Palsa > Peat permafrost | place: Sweden: Abisko...
CCGGCGTCTGTGCAGGTCTGCAAGGCTACCGCCCGATCCATAATCGAACTAAATATCGGGCCATCTATAATTCACAGGGGCCAACTACAGTTCAAAGTCACACCGGCGCGGGCGGGCCGGCCGATGCCCAAGTGCCAAACTCGCTGCTCAGTCACACCAGGACTACTGAGACACGCCGGGTCACCTGCACACGCAGTGAGAATCTGTCACATCGACTGAGACCGGACACTTGGCGGACGATCTCCCTCTTCGCCAAGTCGTTCGCCAAGATGAGTGAGATTCGCTAACTTCCGTGAGACGGGACAGTCATTGTCCCGTGACAGTGAACATATCGTCCGGTAGCTGGGAAACGACATGTTTTATGGCACGCTGAAGGCCGATCTTGTGCCAGCCATCATGTCGTTTTCGGGGCGGCGAGCTCAAGATTCAGTAGATCAGATCAGGAAACTTATCCCGAACGGTCTGGTGTCTCTCCGCAAGGGGCACTAGGATCAGCCCAGCCCAAGGCCGTGGCTCCAGGAGAGGAGCAGGACGACGGCCGCGACAAGTGCGCAGACGAACAGCCCGACCGCGATCACCACCCAGGGCCGTGGCCGCCTGCCAGCGGATTCCGCGTGCGTCACCGGCTCTACGGCGATGGCCGACATCGGCTTGACCGGTCCGGCTACGTCCGTCAACTCCAAGGTTCTGACTGCCGCTGCGAGCTTATCCGCCCACCTATCCGGCTCCAAGCCAGTAACCCTAGGAAACAGCCGGAAGGCCCCCTCCGCCCATCGGGAGAACTCGCCGTTGTCCCTCCAGAAGGCCTGGTAGGCAGGCACCACCAGCTCGTGCGCCCGGTCGAGCGCCGTCAGCACGCCCCAGCCGTCCAGGGTTCCTGCCGGGGCGCGTACCAAGAATCCCTCTGTCAGCAAGATCGGCCTGCCGAACTCATCGGTGAGCGGTCCTGCGCCAGGCAACCGGTAGTCGGGGGCAAGCGCCTCGCGCACTCTGTAGACCACAGTAACGGGATCCTGCCCGGCAGCCTGGATCTCCCGGACCTCGACCTCGACCGGCTCTCCGGCCGAGGTGTCCAGCAGCCCGCGGAGGAGGTGCTTGTCCGTCATGAACCGGGGGACTACGACCAGCCGGTGGTCCTCAGTCCGCGAGCGGCCGATTAGGAAAGGCCAGGCCTCGGCAGGCCAGGCACCCTCGGACCGGTCCTCCTCCGGCAACTCCCCGCCGAGTGATATTTTGTCAGCCACCCGGGGCGCCCGTTCTTGCCGCCTGGCCGCCGATTTTTGTGCCCGGCATCCGCTGCTCGAACTCTTTGACGGCAACGTAGCATTCGTTCACCACGTAGCCGACCGCCTCGCGTTCACCGAGATTCCGCGGCATTTGGCCGCTCTCGTGATGTTTGCTTAGGTACGCCCGCAGCCGGTCAATGAACTGGCTCGGCTGAAAGGTCAGGTTGGCCAGGCCGAAGCCAGCTGTCACGGTTACCCCCGTGGTCACTACGTCGAGCAGGCTGAGGGCGGTGATCGTTATCCGCGAGAGGCTGCCATCGGCGCGTCCGTCCATCTTGGGCACGTCTTGCTGAATGATGTCGGGCACTGCGCAGAGGAAGGGCATCTCCACGTTCCACGGTTCCCAGGGCACGCCTGGCACCTTGACCATGCCGCACTCGCCGAGCTCAGCGAAGCGCACGAACCCGTTCAGGCCGAGCGCGGCCACCGGTATGACACGCATGGAGGCGAGCCGGGGATGCTGCCGGAAGCGGCGGAAGTCGTCAGACACTCGCTCCAGCGTGTTGATCACGTCGGCGACCGTGTAATACGAGCCGCCCGGCCCGCGCATCACGTCCCACTTCGTTACCATCAAATGGATATTTCGCTGGCTCGCCCTGATCAGCACGTTCAGCAGGCGCTCGATCGGAACGACGATAGCGGGGTCGTACCCGCCAGACATTAGCCGCCGCAACTGGTCGCCATCGATCACGCCCATGAGGACATCCGCAGCGGCAATGGCCCGCATGAATTGCTGATCGGGCGGATCGCCGCCGGTACCTGCCAGCTGGCGCAGGTACCCGCCCGCGTAGTCCAGATACTCAAGCGTGAACGCGCCAGCATCCTGCACGCCGGACTCGACTCGCACGCTGAACGTCCAGGTCTTCGTCTCTCCCGGACGCGTGCCGGTCGGGAAGGTAGGCGCGTCCCTGATCGTGTCGGCAAGCCGCAGCAGTTCGGTGTTGGACGCATCATCGGTGGCGAACCGGATACCGGCCAGGCCGCCGAGGGCGAAGTGGCGATACAAGCTAGCCAGCATGATCGTCTTCCCAGACCCGGGATAACCGAGCATCACGATACTGACCCGGCGGTCCTTCGGAAGCTCGACATGCTCGTCCTGCCTAACGTTCGCGGCGCTGCCAGCGCCCCGCCAGGGGGGCGCCTCAGGCCGGTCGGCGCCTGGCCGTGACGGGGCGCGGCGGGACGCCCAGCTTCGACCCAGCGAGCCGCGAAGATAACGCGTCAGGTCGATGGCACCGAGAACGAGGAATTCCACCATAAGGATCAAGCCGATGACCCACCCCGAGAGGCCAAGGGCGCCCTCCGGTTCATGCGTCGGCCCGACGGAAGGCTTGGCTACCTCGAGGATCACGGCGCCAAGGACGAGCACGGCGAGAGAGATCACCTCGCTGATGAGGAAGAACCGTAGCGGATTCCGGCTCCGCCATCTCCCGCCCAGTTTCACCGCGCCCCCCACTGAGCAGCAATCGAGACTCCGAGCTTAAATATTCTGGTCTGACTTAAACTATTCTAGTCTGACGGGACAACGCAGCTATTTATGTATCTCTATTGTATTTCCTGATTCTGGCTGATCGGGTCTGATGCGGGGCGTGTTCAACGTGGCTGATGTTGCTCATCCTGAATTGTATACCGCACCCTGCGGATTTGCCCGTCGGTCTACCGGCACATGATGTAGAGCTTGTTGGTGTCGATGGGGACGTCTTCCCCGGGTCTGACCGCGATGACCGGGGTGAACGGGCGCTCCGGGCGGTTCACCGTAGTCCTGCGGGGCGCCTCGCAGACGAAGTTACGGCAACCTCTGCCTCATCTGACCGGAACCGCAGCCACACGCGGGATCCACGACAGGCATCATGTCGTCTGGGACCTGGGAAACGACATGTTCGTGCTACCGCGAAACGCGAGCTTGTGCCAGTGAGCATGTCGTTCCGGAGACAACTCTGAGTCACTCCCGAGCCTCGCTTCGAGGCAGTGCGGTGCCCGGAATATCCTCTGCCGCCAGCGCCAGCACGGTTGGGGTATACGCCACAGAGCGTATTCAGCCTAAGCCGTACTGGCGCCCGAGCGGAGCCTCAGCCCGATAGGAAATTTCTACTAGCGCCTTGGCTTCATCGAGCGTTGGCTAGAGCCGGGACTGATAGGCGCCATCTCGTGCCAACCATCATGTCCTTTCCGGAGAGGGGCCGCAGTGTTCCTCAGACGAGCGGGAAGCGGGCGGCCGCCTGCTCAGTTAGCTCCTTCGTGCGCGTCTCAATGTCGGCCACGGTCCATGATTCCTTGGTAGCGAGGCTTTCATTCAGCGCTAGCCCGTTCCTGTAACCGATGAAGCGGCCTTTGGCGTCAGTTCGATCTCGTTTGTCCGCGAAGGACTTGTTGCTGAGCGTGCTGTTGTAGGCGGTGATCGTCAGGTTGCCCAGCCGGTGGACGTTTTCCTCTTGGGCTGCTGCTGCAGCCTCTGATCCACCGAGCATCTGCTTCCAGGCGTCCGGCAGGTTCGCCCCTTGAGGGAGGATATGCTCGATGGTCCAGACGAAGTGCCCCTTCCCCTGCTCCCAGAGGTCCTTCCATGTCTCCTTGGTCATGGCGTCCGCCGACAGGGTGGTGAGGATGAACCTGGCGACGTCGGCGTTCTCCTCATAGATCGGGCCCTCGAGACGCTTTCGGAATTCGTCGTCGCCGGACGAGGCATCACGGAGTTCTTGCGCCACGATTTGGAGGACCTCAGCACCGGTGTGCCCAGAGACCTTCTCGATGATCGTCATGAACAGCTTCGGTAGCGCGTAGGTCTGCGGGGAGCCAGTCAGGTTGCGCCGAACGAAGAAGCTTGTGAGCCGGTCAGTCAATTGAACAAGATGATCTTCGGAGAGCTTGACATCGGGCCGCTTGCTCAGCAGCCACATCAGGAGTACGTAAGAGGGGGCGCCTTGGGCACGCATCAACTCGCGCAAGGAGTCGTCGAGCTTGGTCGGCGAGTCGGTCTCCGCGACACAGGTCACCCGGCCGTAGATCCTGCTGCCAGCGACGAGTGCCTCGGTACCCGACTTAATGTTCGCGCTGAGGAGAGTCTCGTAGATGCGGATCAGATTGGTTCGGGTCGCCACGGGAGCGTTAGGGATCTCGGGGAGCTCCGCCTTGAAGGCGTTGTAGCAGTGCCGCAGAAACCGCTCCTGCGTCGCGTAGTTGTCGCCGAGGTTTGTCAGCATCTCGTTCCACAGCCGGAAAGCGTCGTCCACGTTCATGACGTACTTGCGCTCGGATTCGGCGAGCAGGTAGTTCTTAATCAGGTCAACCGGCGTCAGCGGCATCCCCCGGTTGTTAAGGGACTCGAAGAGAACGAAGGCATCAGCATGGTTCGCTACCTCGATCTTTACGAGTATCGCCTGTTCAACTGCTTCTCGCACGCGCAGTGCGGCCTCGACGGGATCGATACTCTCGGACTCGGCCAGCTTGCTGATTGAGCTCTGGAAGTAGTTGAAGCATTTGTAGACTCGTCGCATCGAGAAGTAGGGTTTCCTGATGGAGGAGGCCACCTTGAGGCCTGCTTCCGCGAGAACCCAGCGGTAGTCGTCGCGATTGTGGCCCTGGATCTGAGGCGTCACACGAGGCTCACCGTCAGCCTTGCGGACCAGTTGCCTGCCGAGATTGGTCACGTCAGTCCGCGTATCGTCGTCGAGTTCGTCGTGATGCTGCTTCAGAACTGAGTAAACGGCTGTTAGAAGCAGTGTCAGCGTCGTCATCCGCTGCTGGCCATCAATGAGTTCCAACACTCCGCTGTGCACCGCATCCGTCGTCGTGTTGAGAGTGATGATCGTGCCCAGGAAGTGCGCTCCGTCGGCCTCGATGAGGTCGTGAAAGAGCTCTTCCCACTGCGCCTTATGCCACGAGTACTCCCGCTGGTACGGCGGGATCCTGTACGTCACGTTTCCCTCGTGACTCAGAAGCGTGTGCACGGGATACTGGTTAGCCGATTTGATCACGACGATGAGCCTACGACCTGTTGGCCTGACCCGGGATGGAGCTTCGCAATAACAACGGAACCAGCTCGGCACCGCGCCTAGCTTGCAGCTCCCAGGAGCCTGCGCATCGACATTTCGTAATTGTCGGTGATGTCGATGAATGGAACTTTGAGAGGAGTGACGGTGACAGGCGACGGCAAGCCCCATTCCAGATCGCTGAGCAGGCGCCCCCAACGGGCTTGCTCCTGGATGTCGCCAGGCAGTGGGTCGAAATTCCGGATGGTCTGCAGAATCCCGCGGTCCTCGATGGCGAGTTCGGCGAGCAGGCGCTCGTAGAAAAGCTTGTGCCGCCGGTCAGGGGCGGGGAGCGCCAGCCGTGCCCAGTATGGGCTAAGGAATAGACAGGTCAGGGCCATGCATTCCGAGTGCATAGCCCAGTCGGGCAGCTGCCAGGTCTCGCGTGCGGGCAGGACACCGCCCGTACGGGTCCGCTGCTGCCATCGGGCGATCATGGCGGGATACCACGGCGGATGGTAGTTGATCCTCCACGCATGCCCGAGGTAACCGACGGCAATCCGGTAAGCGTGCATGGTGTTGACCGAGCCATAGCGCAAGGTCGCCCGGTTGAGGCGCTGCTGGGCGACGGCGACCTCTGGGAGAAGCGCGAAGTCGAGACGATCCCCGCTGCCTTGCCCGTAGAGCCAGTACCCATGGCGTAGGCACGCTGTCCTGTGCGAGAACAGGCGGGTGTCGAGGTAGGCACCGTTACGGCGCAGTCGACATCCAGGACACTCGACCGTAGGTTCCTTCAGGAAAGAAATGCGGACAGCGGGCAGTTCACCGGGCGCCTTGAACGTCTTGGGCATGAGTGATGGGATCGCCCGGACGAGCCGGTCGGCCACGTGCCCGGTGTACGTCAACAGTCGGCTAAACGCCGCTTCGTTCAACGTCAGGACCATGATCGCAAGATGCTGCTCGTCGGCTGGCACATGGGCAGTCACTCGGCCGAGCAGCCCGATAAGCGTATGCGGGTCTGTCCGATTAGCCATGGCTAGCCTGGCCAGGTAGGAACCGGAGAGCTCCCCGGCCTGGGGCCTAGGTACGACCGGGAGTCTCCGGGCCGGAGGCATCGGGCTGCTCAAGATTATTTCCGCCTCCGGTTCTTCTTGGCCCCACGCTGGGCGACGGCGGCTTCATCCACGGCGGCATGGTCCAGCTCCACGGTCTCCAAGAGCCGCGCGTCGATGCGTTCGCTGCCGGTCAGGATGGCCTTGATGGCCGCTTCGCGGATCAGATGAGACAGCGAAACGATGTAGCCGCTGGTGCGCGCGTAGAGGTAATCGGCCAGGGGAAGGAGGCTGCCGGGCTTGTGCGCGTGCAGGCGTAGCGCGCGCTCGAAGCCCTCTATCAGCATGCCCCATTCTTGGCGCTGTGCAATGGTGCTGTAGTTGCTAGGGGAGGCCTTCAGCGGCGTGAACCGGCGGGCCAATTGGTGTCCGCGGTGCCCGGTGAAGAACCCGCAGTTCTCGACGTTGATCCCGGCCAGGACGAAGGTGGCGGGTACGTGGTCCATGAAGTACTTGAGCTGGTCGGACTGCTGGTCGTGGCTGGCCCGCGATCGATCGATCTCGTGGACCTCATCGACGATGACGAGGCTGGTCCTCAGGTCAGTCATCAGCTGACACGCTTGGTGGGTAAGTGCCGTCTCGGTGGCGCGGGCGGCGTGCGGCGCGCCGAGGAAGTACAGCAGTTCGGCGGGTAGAGCCTTGGGATGCTGGGCAGTCGGCATGGTGATATACACGACCGGGACGGCCTCGATCATCTGCGGATTTCGTGCCCGGTAGGCTCGTTCGACGGTCCGGCCAAGCGCCCGGATGGCAGTGCTTTTCCCGACGCCGGGCACGCCGCTGAGGATCATCCCGCAGGGCGTGCCGAGCTGCTGCCCGCGGTTGAGCCGCATGAAGAGCAGGCCCTTGGTCACGGTGCGGTCTAGGATCGGGGTCTTCAGCGCAGGCAGCGCAGCGTGGTAGTCGCTACGCTCGTCGTCGTACGTCAGCCGCTCCACAGGGGTAAGGCGGCCAAGCACCGCTTCGGTGACCAAGCTCACCGGCTCGGGGTGGTACCCCACGAACGCACGCCAGCTCTCCAGCGTGGTGACCACGTTGGACGTGAAGTTCCCCATCTTCACAGACGCCACGGCACGTCTTCGGGGTTGAACACGGCATACGCGCCGTGGTCCACAGGCTGGCTAGGCTCCGGCTGCTCATCCCGTTCATCGTCCGGTGGCGGCGTTTCGGCAGGATCATCTGGCTCTTCAGCCTGCGGACGTACTGGCCGGTTGGCATCGACCGCGACTGCCTTGGCCTCTTCCGGTGTCAAGTCTTGGCCATGGGCCCGGTTCAGGAGCTCAACGACATTCCTGGCGATGTCCGCCTCGGCCGGGCGCGGGCCCGACCGCTCGGTGGTCATCTGCCGGGCGTGCTCCCACAGGGCGAGGCCGAATGGCTGCCCGGCCAGGGACCGGTAGACCCACGGGACGACAATCCACTCGTCAGAGCGGTGGTCGCGCAGCCATATGACGGTGATGTCGTAGGGATCGTAGTGGACCTCCCATTTCTTCCTATTCCCGCCGGGCAGGCCCGAGTCGAGCCGTCGGTAGGGGTTGATGGCCTTGCAGTCATAGGTCCGGTTATCGATGGTTAGCCCGTAGTCGTTCACGGTCCGGAAGACGGCGGGCAGCAACTCGATGTAGTCATCGCCGGTCAAGGGGAGCGGCACATAGCCGCTGATGCCGACGCAGACAGCGAACATCTCGTTGGGGGAGAGGTCCCGGCCCTCGCCCCAGGTGTGACTGAGGCCTTCATGTGGGCGGTTCTGCCAGCACGCGATCACCCACTCGTCGAACAGTTCCTGCAACTGGGCGACCGTCCAGATTGCCGCCGCGTCGGCATCTGGCCCTCGGCGGGTGGTATCCCTGCCGGCGTACCCGGCCACGTGCTGGCAGAACAGTGTGTTGATCGATTCGAACGTCCGCTCCACCATGCTCTTGTCGCTGCCGGTGTACGGGCGCGCTGGCTGGAGCGAGATGCCCAGCGATACGCAAGCACGCCGAAACGTCTCCGACAGGTAGACCCGGCCTCGGTCGCAGTTGATCGTCTCAGGAATGATGACGGGCTTGGCTGCGGCGTTGGCGAACCGCTCGTCGATGCTCAGCAGCCGTTCGTGCGGGATCACCGAGTGCGCGTGATGCAGGGACTCCGACCAGCCTGGCCGCATCGGTTCGGGTACGAGCGTCCGCGCGAGCACCGCCGCGGCGTCCACCGCCTTGGTCGTCGGGGCGATGATGCCTGCGAGGATGCTCCTGGTCGCCGCGTCGACGGCGATAGTGAGCTCCGCCCTGCGGATCACCCCGTCGGCGTACCGGCACATGATGTCGAGCTTGTTGGTGTCGATGGGGACGTCTTCTCCGGGCCGAAGGGCCGTCACAGGGGTGAACGGACGGTCGGGGCGGTTCACCGACGTCCGGCGGGACGCCTCGCTGATGAAGTTGCGGCGGCCGCGGTCCATGTAGACCATCAGCCGGTACAAGGTTCGCCTGCTAGGTACGGGGACAACGCCGGGACCGTGCTCGTCGTCAAGCCTGCGCTGGAGTTCGGTAAACATGACTGACCGAGCTACTGTTGACCTGCCACGTGGCTCGGCCAGCATCCTCTCGATAGCCGAGATCACACGGGAGTCGGTGTCAGCACCAGGCGTGATCTCGCGCAGCTTGCGCCTGTCGGTGAGGCCGATTAGGCCTTCTTCGCGGTAGGCGCGCCGCAGCCGTTGTAGGTGGCGGCGTGTCATCGGGCGCCCCGCCGCTTCGAATTCGGCGAGCTTCGCCTGTTCGCGCTCCTTGGTGTCGCGCAACGCAGGGTCATATGCCTCGCGTGGCAATCGCTCTGGGTGCCGTCCGGTCTCAAGCTCGATGAGATGTCCCTCGAGCCAGCGGGTGCGTTCGTGCTCAGCCGCGCTGAGCCCAGCCAGGCGGCCGTCCTGGGGTACCCGCCTCGGCGGGATAGAGTCGAGCGCTTGGAAGCCGGGCGCAGTAAGCAGATAACCGAGCATGACAGCGGACAGTTCGCCATGCTGGTCTTGCAGTGTCACCGCAGAGCCGTTGAGCTGAATGACCATGTACACGTCCTGACCGAGCGCGATTCGGTGCCCGGGCTTCAGCACTCGTCCTGGCTCCTCCGTCACGTCGGCTCCATAGGGTCGGTGCTAGCCGCGAGGACGGTACCGGTCCCGAGCGGCCTGGACAGGTCTCCTGTTAGTCGGCCAAGCCACAGCAAGTGGAAGAGCACTGGCAGGACTCGGATGGAGTCGCCTCCTTGCTTGGCGGCTTCGGCCAGCGGCTTCGGCTGAGCGAAAGCTGTGACTAGCAGTTCCTCAAGGCCTGGATCGGCAAACCTAGGGTGCCGGTACCCAGCCAGCCATCGTAGGTTGGCAGCCCAGACCGGATCAGGCTCGCCGACTAGGCGGAACTCCCAGCCAGCTACCTGGCAGGCAGCCGCCGTGACCGCGCACTTGTGCCTAAAATCGGCGTCGGTCTTGCTGACAGGTCGGCAGTCGGTGATAGCGCTGCCGCCGTCGAACATGCGACAGAACAGGTCGGGTATGTGTTTGACTTGCCGCTTCCCGGATGGCCAAGTCAGTGCGAACGGCCGTCCGGCAATACCGGTCACGCGGGCATCACGGTCTGCCTCGATGACGTGATGGCGTTCCAGCCAAGACTCATAAGCGACATGCGACCGCGTGGTGACCGACCACCACCAGCCAGGAAAATTGCGCTGTCCCCGGTAGGCAGGCGGCTCTCGGAACACCTGCGTGCGTCCGAAATCGATCGTGCCGGCCTCATGGAGGGCGATGGCGTGTCGACGACCGCGGTCATCGGTGTACACGAGCTGAATACCGTCGGGCAAATCGCAAGGGACTACCGGCGGATGGCGGTCGCGCTCGACGGTATAGACCTTTTTTGTTACCACACTTCCGATTGTCGCCCGATAAGTCGATAAAGTAGCGCGACACACCGAGTCTTCTTAGAAGTTGTTTTCGAGCAACAGGTTGCCAAAATGAGGGTCACGCGTGAGTTCAAGGGAAGTCCGGATCTGCCGTCTCGCGCCGACCGCCTGGCAGCCGGCAGACGACATGATGGCTGTCACGACGACATGTGAAACGACAGGATGGCTGTCAACCGACAGGATGGCTGTCACGGGACAAGTCATAGCTGTGGGACCGACACCCCGTGACCCCGTCCGCGCCGATAATGCACATTATGTAAAGTAAATCAGTGATCGCCTTGGATCGACGGCGGGGAAGCTCGCTGTTGTCCTGTTGTCCTGTTGTCCTCTGCCAGTCAACCTTGGCCACCTGCCATCATCCTGAGCCATCCGCGGGTTTCTGCCGTTGAGTTGAGCCAGTGAGGCTTCTCGGTGGATGTCTCGCCTGCT
>Ga0302326_10030802_pt1 | contig 10728 bp, 9 predicted proteins | sample Palsa_T0_3_FD_202264 | JGI IMG/M metagenome (GOLD analysis project Ga0302326, IMG submission 202264) | Peat permafrost microbial communities from Stordalen Mire near Abisko, Sweden - Palsa_T0_3 | ecosystem: Environmental > Terrestrial > Soil > Palsa > Peat permafrost | place: Sweden: Abisko...
GTATTGGAAGATCATCCGCGAAGGCGCCATCGAAGAGAAGGAAATCGCGGAGGCGCTCCAGGCTAGTTAGGCGGACCTCTGCATCTGCTAAACCCCAAAAAGTTGCATTTACCCATCCTTAACTCCCAAATTATTGCTATAACGGTATCTGGCGGCCCCGCTAATGCCCGATTTCTCCGCCATGCCCGAAGTCTTCGTGTCCGATGCCAGCCTCGCGGCGGCAGTTTCCCGCGAAGTCAAGCGTGGGACTTTGCGCAAGCTGGCATCCCGCGTTTACACTCGCAACCTCAAGGATCCGCCCGACCGGATCGTTGGGCGGAACCTGTGGCCGCTGGTGGCAGCCTATCTGCCCGGCGCACTGATCGCCGACCGCACCGCGCTGGAGAACCGCCCGGCCGCCGATGGTTCCATCTTTCTGGTCGCCAATCATAAACGCGCCATCGTCTTGCCCGGAGCGATCCTGCGTCCCCGCCGCGGCCACCCGCCGCTCGAAAGCGACCGGCCCTTCATTGGCGGCCTGCGGCTGGCGTCGCCGGCCAGGGCGTTTCTGGAGAATATGCGGGCATCGCGCGCCCGCCAAGGCGTTGCGCGTACTCTGCCCAAGCGTGAGATTGAAGATCGCCTCGAAGAAATGCTGCGTCATGGCGGCGAGGCGGCCCTCCAGCGCCTGCACGACGACGCGCGCAAAACCGCGCGGCAGCTCCGCATGCGCGCCGAGTTTCAGCGCCTGGACGCCTTGATCGGAACGCTGCTCGGCAGCCGCCGCGCGCCGCTCGAATCGCCCACAGCGGCCGCGCGCGCCGCGGGATTGCCCTACGATCCGCAGCGGCTGGACCTGTTTCAGCGGCTGCATGCCGAATTGGCCGGCGCCACCCCGATGGTTCGCCTGGAGCGCGCCACGGACGGCCCGGCTCTACCTTTCTTCGAAGCCTATTTCTCCAATTTCATCGAAGGCACTCAATTCGCCGTCGATGAGGCTGCCGATATCGTATTCAAAGGGCGCATCCCTCGCGCGCGCCCGGCGGATGCACACGACGTGCTGGGCACGTGGAAGGTCGTCTCTGCCAAGCGTGAGATGTCGCGGCTGCCCCGCAACGTCGCGGAACTGACCGAACTTCTAACCAGCCGCCACGCGCGAATCATGGAAGGCCGCCCGGAGCAAGGGCCCGGCCGGTTCAAGACCGAAGCCAATCGCGCGGGATCCACGTTCTTTGTCGCGCCCGAACTGGTGCCGGGCACCCTGGCCAAGGGGTTCGAAATCTACCGCGGTCTCGCAGCCCCGCTGCACCGCGCCATATTTATGATGTTCCTCGTCTCCGAAGTGCATCCGTTCGCGGACGGCAACGGCCGCGTAGCCCGCGTCATGATGAATGCCGAGCTGGTGGCTGCGGGCGAGAACCGCATCGTGGTGCCCACCGTCTCTCGCAACAACTATCTGATGGCCCTGAAAGCGCTGTCGCAGAACGGCATCACCGGCGCCATTGTGCGCATGCTGGACTTCGCGCAACGCTATACCGCCGCCGTCGACTTCGCGGACCTGAAGCGTGCGCGCCGCATCCTGGAACGAACCCACGCTTTCGACGATTCCAACGAGGCGGATGCCCGCGGCATTTCGCTTGTGCTACCGACTCCCGACATCGTCGCGGACGCGATTGGGGACGGCGTAGCGCCTTAGCGGCGGCCCGCCGTCTCGCAGCAATCCTTGGCGGCCACGGCCAGTCTGGTTATGGAGTCTTCCATCTATTGAACAATGCCCGCAAGTTTCTTAGGAATAGCCCGAGGGAAGGTTCGCGCGCTTCGACCTGCGCCAAGTCCATTTCTCTCACGACATCCTCGGCATATTCCTCTCCACCCAGCGGCGCCTCAATTCCGCTCTTGCGGATCTCCTCGCGAAGGAGCCGTTTGTATTCGCCCTTCGCACACTTAACCGCTGGCACCGTACAGCCGCGGCCGAAGACCGCCTGAAAAGCTTGGGGATCGGCCAACATCCACCGCTCGATGTGGGGATCGGGAATCGCGTATGATACTATCTGCTCGAACTGGGGATAGAGGTCGATCACGCCGTCCATCAGCTTCTTGCGCTCGTTGTATCCCTGGCAATTGGCGTCCACAACCACAATCACGGCGTCTGGAGGCGACTGCCGCTCTCGCGCCAGATCGCGCAGAAATTGTTTGAACTCTCCGTACATGCGGGGCAGTCCTCCTTGGGAACTCAAGAATCGGGAGTTGACTGCAACGCGCTGCTCTTCACGAAACCTCAGCAGTAGAGCGCCAATAAACTTCTCGTGAAAGGAATCCTCGCAGAAGAGGGTGACGTCAGGCATCGAAATCGCCCCGGAGCATCCGTTGGGAAACTGGCAACCGCGGCTCGCCTTCATCGAGCGCCACGTCTATGTCCGACTTGCGTCCGAGCGGTCCCCACGTTGCAAATGGCTCAATGGCGGTTGTTCCGTCTTTTTTTCGGCAAACAAAGAGCGAATCGTCCAGAACGTGGTCCGGCAGAATGGGTGAATGAGTAGTGACAATCAACTGAGTATTCCCGGATTCCGCGCGGCTCACCAGAATCTTCGCTATGTCGCGGATCCGCCGCGGATGGACTCCGTTCTCGGGCTCTTCGAAACCGATAACGGCGGGCGGCTCCTTCACGCCACTCAAAGCCAGCAACCCAAGTACGCGAAGCGTACCCTCGGAGACGACTCGCGCGGGCATCGCCACAGGTCCTTCCATCAGGCTTAGCTCTACCTCGCCTACCTTGTTCACTTCGGTGCGTATCCCGGTAATGGATGGGATCAAGCTGTGCACGGCCTTTTCGACCGCCTCGAATTGGCGTGGGTCGAGGTTGCGGAGCGTGTTCAAGAATGCCGCCAACTCCTCGCCCATAAGACCGATGTGGCGTACCTCCTTCACGCTAGTGGGCGCGCGCATTCGTTCCCGTGGCTCAAAGTAGTAAAAGAACCAACTCTGAAGCTCTTTTTTCAACGCCGTCAGGTGGGGATAGTGCGGAGCGTAATGGGGGCGAGACACGATCGCGTGATCGAGGTATCGGTCGAAGTACGTAGGGTGCGACTGGCCTTCCATTCGAAGGTGGATGCGGCGACCGACGAGCTCTAAGAACGGCAGTGGCCGCGTCTTCGGTTGACCATCATGGCCTAATGCCACGAGGTGTTCGTCCGCCACATGAAGCACTCCGGTACGAGGAGAAATACCGATCTCGATTCGATAGCGGAGGCGACTGTGATGAATGAACGAAGCAGGCCTCTTGGGCTCGCCTCCGTTGCCTTCGGAAATCTGGCCGCGTTTGGTTTCCAGGATTTCGCGGTTGACAGCCTCGATCACAGCCGGCGAAAGGTCGATGTCAACCTCGATAAGAAACGAGGCAGTGTCCTTCTTTGTCAGCCCCTCCAACCCGGTGTCGTCGAAGGAGAAAGACTCCATCGGTTTGCCTCGGTAAGGGGGATCGAAGGCTTCCTTCAGGCTACGGCTGCCGGCGATGCGAGACAAAAGCTGTAGCGCGTCGATGAAGTTGCTCTTCCCGGCCGCGTTCGGACCGAACAACACCGACAGCGGCCGCAGCGTTACATCAACGTCGCGCAACGACTTGTAGTTCATTATATGGATTCGCCGTACCATTCAGCTATTGTGACAGACTGGCAACCAGGAACGAGGCGGCGTCGATATGCGATCTTGCGGATTCATTTCCCCAGCAACCCGGACCGCTCCAGCAGCGCATTCGGGTCCGGGTCCCGCCCCATGAACTTCCGGTACAGTTCGGCCGGATCCTCGCTGTCCCCCCGCGCGAGAATCCTATCCCGAAACTCCGTCCCCACTTCCGCGCTGAAAATTCCCCGCGCGCGGAAACGCGTGAAGGCGTCCGCATCCAGCACCTCGGCCCACTTATACGAGTAATATCCGGCGCCGTAACCCACCGGACTGGCGAACAAGTGCGTGAACGCCGCCGCCATGGCGTGATCCGCCGGCAGCGGCGCGGGAGCGTATTGCTGCAGGATGCCACGCGTGTATTCGATCGCATCGCCATCCCGCGCCGGATCGTAATCGATGTGCAGCGCCAGATCCATGAAACCGAACCCCAGTTGACGCATGTGCGCGTTGGCGCTACGGAAATTGCGCGCGCGCACCATCTTCTCGAACAGCTCGCCGGGGATCGCCAAGCCAGTCTGGTAATGGCGCGCGAACAGGTCCAGCGGCTCGCGCTCCCAGGTCCAGTTCTCCATGATTTGCGAGGGCAGTTCCACAAAGTCCCAAGCCACGCTGGTGCCTGCCAGGCTGCGGATCTCGACGCGGCTCAACAGGTGATGCAGCAGGTGCCCGAACTCATGGAAGATGGTAGTCACTTCGTAGTGCGTCAGCAGCGCGGGACGGTCCGCCAGCGGCGGCGTCAAGTTGCCGCAGATCAGGCCCAAATGGGGCCTGAAGCCGTTAGGCGAAGGATAGCCGGTGATCAGCGCATCCATCCACGCGCCGCCGCGCTTGTTTTCGCGCGGATACCAGTCCGCGTAAAACCCGCCGATGAAGCTGCCGTCGCGATCGTGCACGGCGTAATAACGCACCTGCGCATCCCACACGGGCACGCCGGGTTCCTCCGCCACGCGAATGCCATACAAGCGCTCGACCGTGGCGAAGAGTCCATCCACCACGCGCTCCAGCGGGAAATATGGACGCAACTCCTCTTCATCGAAATCGTACAACGCGGCGCGCTGCCTCTCGGCGTAATAGGAGACGTCCCAGGGCTGCAGATCGGGCGCGCCCGGGCCCTCCAGCCCGCGCCGGAATTCCAGGAGATCACGGTTCTCGCGCGCGAATTGCGCTTCGGTCTTGCGCTTCAGATCCTTCAGGAATTCCAGAGCGCGTTCGCCGGTGTGAGCCATGCGATCATGCAGCGCCAGGTCCGCGAAATTGCGGAATCCCAACAGCTCCGCTTTCGCCCGGCGCAGTTCCAGAATGCGGCCCAGCAACGCGCGATTGTCATACTCACCCCGGCTGGCCCGCACTGCATAAGCGCGGTACATCTTCTGCCGGACCGCCGCGTCGTCGAGATACATCATCACCGGCGAGTAGCTGGGCGCCTGCAAGGTGAATCGCCAGCCGTCCACGCCCTTTTGCGCGGCGCTGGCGCGCGCCGCGTCCACCGCCGATGGCGGCAACCCGGCCAGCCCGGCCTCATCCGCGATCGTCAATTCAAAAGCATTGGTTGCATCCAGGACGTTCTGCGAAAACTTGGTGGTCACCGTGGCCAGCTCGATGTCGATAGCTTCCAAGCGCGCCTTGCCCTCGGAACCCAAATCGGCGCCGTGCCGCCGAAATGTGTCGATGGTCTTCGTCAGAAACCTGCGCCGCGTGCCCGCCAACGCGGCCGCTTCGTCCGTCGCCGCGTACGCCCGGATCGCGTGCCACAGCCCCGCATGCAGCGGAACACCGGAATAGAACGCGCTCACCTCCGGTTGTACCGCGTTGTACACCTCGCGCAATTCCGGATAGGTGGCCACGGATTCCAGATGCCGCACCACCGCCATGGCCTCGTCCAGCGGCTCCGTGATGGCGTCGAGCGTCATCAACGTGTTGTCGAAAGTGCGCGGTTCGTGATCCGCCGCCAGCGCATCGATACGTTGGCGCGCATCGCGCAGCAGCTCCGCCACGGCTGGCTGGACATGTTCGGCGCGAATTCGGTCGAACGGGATTCTGAACGACAAGTTCAGCAGTGGATTGTTGGCCGCCGGTTCTGACATTCCCAACTAGAGATTAGCAGAAGCCGATAGCCGATAGCTGAAAGCCGATAGCCGAGAGCTTATAATGTACAGTGCAGCCGCACACAATGCATTCCGAACCCGATGGCGCGCCTCCGCAGGGCCTCTATGCGCTGGTGATCTACCTTCCCGATCCGCTAGGCGCCTTTCTGGACGATCTGCGCCTGGAGATGGTGCCCGGCTGCAATCCGCACGCGCACGTCAGCTTGCTTCCGCCGCGGCCGCTGCCGGTGGCGCCGGAGGCGGCCATCGCGGAGGCGCTCGAAATCGTGGCCGGTTTTGCGTCCTTCGATATCGAATTGGGCCCGATTGAGAAATTCGATGTGACTGACGTCATCTATATCGGCGTGGAGCGCGGCGCCGACGGGTTGCGCGAGATGCATCGCAGCTTGAACCGGGGCGCGCTGGCGTTCCCCGAACCCTTCGTGTATCATCCGCATGTGACTCTGGCGCAGAATATAGAGCCGGGCCAGGCGGAAGCGCTACGCGACTTGGCCGCGCGCCGCTGGCGCGAGTTTCCCGGGCCGCGCCGGTTCCGCGCCGAGAGCGCCGTGTTCGTTCGCAATACGCGCGGAAATCTGTGGATCGACCTGGCTAACGGGCCCTTGCGCGCCGCGCAAAGCGAATTAGACTAATGCCGCCCACCGAAGATCCGCGCGTCTACCTGGCCGCCGAGCGCACGTTTCTGGCGTGGATCCGCACCGGCCTTTCCTTGATGGGATTCGGCTTCGTAGTGGCCCGCTTTGGCCTGTTCCTGCGTGAAATGGAATTCAACACGCACCCGCTCAGCCTGCATTCCGCGCGGTTCACGCTGTGGACCGGCACGGTCCTGATCCTCATCGGCGTATTCGTCAATGTATTCTCCGCGATGCAGCATGTCCGCTTCGTGCGCGCCGTGAAGGCCGGCACAGAGGTGGTGGACCGGCCCGTAACCATGGCAGTCGTGATCGCGCTGATTCTCGCGGTTACCGGAGTGGGGATGACCATCTACCTGGTGTTCGTGCGATGACCCGGCGCGGCCTGCTGGCTTCCCTGTTGTTCTCCCAACACAGGCTGAAGCCCATGCCACCCAATGCCAAACGCATCGTACTGGTGAGCGGCGACGACGAATACCGCTCCGAAGAAGGATTGCCGCAATTGGCGAAGATCCTCTCCACGCGGCACGGTTTCGATTGCACCGTGCTTTACGCCATCGATCCGGCCGATGGCACAATCAAACCGGAACTGCACACCAACATTCCGGGACTCGAAGCGCTCGACTCCGCCGACTTGATGCTGATGCTGCTGCGCTTCCGCGATCTGCCCGACCGGCAGATGAAGCACATCGTCGACTACGTGGATTCCGGCCGCCCGATCATAGGTCTGCGCACCTCCACTCACGCCTTCGATCTGAAAAGCAGTCCCACCTACGCGCGCTACAGTTGGAACAGCAAAGTGTGGGACGGCGGCTTCGGACGCCAGGTGTTGGGCGAGACTTGGGTCGGCCACCATGGCGAGCATGGCCGCCAGAGCACGCGCGGCATACTCTTAAAGGGCGAGGAGAATCATCCCATCCTGCGCGGCATTCGCGACGGCAACATCTGGGGACCCACCGATGTGTATGACGTGCGCCTGCCGCTCCCTGGCGATAGCCTTCCGCTGGTGCTCGGACAGGTAGTGGAAGGCATGCACTCGGCCGATCCGCCCGCGCCCGGCAAGCCCAACGATCCCATGCTGCCGATCGCCTGGGTGAAGACATATAAAACCGCGCGCGTTTTCACGACCACCATGGGCGCATCGCAGGATCTGCTGAGTGAAGGTCTGCGCCGATTGATCGTGAATGCCTGCTACTGGGCGCTGGGGATGGAGGCCCGTATTGAGGCGAAATCCAATGTGGATTTGGTGGGCGATTACCGTCCGTCGCCGTTCGGCTTCAGGGCCAAATAGTTCCAGCAAGGCGGCGCATGGCGCCACCCTACAGGGCTAAGGCTTCAACTTGAACACCGTGCCCGAGTTCGACTTTCCGCCGGATCCGGTGGCGCCATATAGTGCCCCGCCCGCGCCGAATGCCACACAAGCCGAGGGATTGGTGCCCTGTCTGAAGGCGGAAAAACTGTGCAGCACGGTTTCGGTCCAAGCGGCTCCCGAATCCGCTGGCGGAGCCAGCGAGAACACCGTGCCGCAGCCATCGTTACAATCGTCGCCGGTTCCGCCGGCTCTGGTCGCGCCATAGAGCACCCCGCCGCTGCCGATCGTCACACCCGCGGTTGGATAGATCCCGTCGGTACCGCCGGCGAATGCGTGCACCACAGCCTCGGTCCAGGGGCCGCCAGCCTCCGCTGGTGGAGTCAGTGAAAATACCGTGCCACACCCATCCGCCGCGCAGGACCCCGCTCCGCCAAAGAACGTCGTGCCGTAGAGCACTCCGCCGGCGATAGTCACGGCTCCCTGCGGATCGCTGCCGTCGCCCCCGCCGCCGACACCCTTGAAGCTGTAGAGGACCGCCTCCGCCCACGCGCCGCCTGGAGCAGCCGGTGGAGGGAGGGAGAACACCGTGCCGTTGCCCGACGCCCCGCCACCGGATGTACTACCGTACAGCGCCCCGCCCTTGCCGACCTCGACGCCCGTGGGGTTGGCGCCGTCGCCAGCCGCGCCGCTGAAACTGTAAAGCACCGTCTCCATCCACGTCCCGCCCGGCGATCCGGGTGGCGTCAGCGAGTACACCGTGCCGCAGCCGTTCGAACACGCGCCGGTTCCACCGTAAAAGGTCGTGCCATAAAGCACTCCGCCCACGCCGGTCACCACGCCTCCCTCGGGATTGGCTCCGTCGGCATGCGCGGCGCCGGCGAAACTGTAGAGCACCGCCTCAGTCCACGTTCCACCCGGCGATCCTGGCGGGGTCAGTGAGTACACCGCGCCTAGATTCAAAGTGCCGCCCTCGTAGGCCGTGCCGTAGAGCACTCCGCCTCCGCCTGCCACTACGCCTGCATAGGGCGATGCCCCGTCGCCAGGCGATTTCGCAAACTGGTGGATCGCTGCTTCGGTCCACGTTCCGCCTGGAGATGCCGGTGGCGTCACAGAGTACACCGTGCCGCACCCTAGCGAGCAACTGCCGGTTCCGCCAAAGTGGGTGGTCCCGTAAAGCACGCCGCCCTTGCCCTCCAGCAGGCTTGAAAGCGGAGATTTTCCGTCGCTGCCGCCAGTGAACGTGTAAAGCGTGGTCAGCGCCGGCGATGGCGGCTGCTGCGCCGCGGCGAACGTGGTGAAGATCGGCAGCGCTGCCGCGAGCGTTCCACCCCTGGTCAATGCCTGGAGCCAAGTGGTCATGTTCTCCCCCGTTGTAAGATTCTGCGCCGCTCGGCCATTGGATGTCAAGGGTTAGACGATTTGGGCGGCCATAACCCTCCCCGCCGATTTACGCCGATTTAACGTGCAATGCAGCCCAACCTGTGGTATATATAAGTTTGGAGCATTGGACGGGTTTCCTGACCTGTTTGTGCTAGCGTTCGGCCTTTCCACAGATTCCCTCCGGTAACCCGACGTCAACAACGGTAGTCTGAACTGCCGCACCGGCGTGGTGATCGATCGGTAAATGCGCGACAAACCGGGCGCTCTCTAGGTTGGAGATTTGTCCCCCCTGCGATTTTTGGAGTACCCAATTCCCCATGGACAGTGATCGAAAGTATAGAACACCGGGTTATCAGGACTCGGATCGCTCGGATTTTAGAGACCGCCGCGGCGACGACCGGCCCCGCGCCCCCGGCCCAAAACCCCCGCTCGATATAACTGGTCCGCGCCTGCCGCGCCTGGTCCAAGCGGTTACCGCGGCCCGCTGTTTCAATTGTTCTACGCAACTTCCCAGCGGCATCGATTGGAGCGGCAACTGTCCGAAATGCAACACGCCGCTGCATTGCTGCAAACAGTGCTCCCATTTTGAGCCAGCCACCCGATTTCAATGTCTGAAACCTATTCCAGTGCGCATCCCGCTGAAGGACAAAGCCAACGACTGCGCCCTATTTCAGCCGCGCGTCACGGTGGCGCGCGATGGCAGCGCTTCCGCGCCACCCCCCAGCCCGATCCTGGATTCCCCCACTTCACCGGATGCCGCCCGCAATGCGTTCGACAGGCTCTTCAAGAAGTAGCCGCCTTCAGGGCGTTTGCTCCGTATGCGCCGCCGTGGTGTTCAGGTACCTGTGATACCCCAAGTCTTCGCCTGTTAACAGCTTCGTTGCATAAATGATCTGACCTGTGTGTCCGGAGAAGTGCTCCACCACGGCGTAGATGGCTTCGAGCACGCTCACGTCGTAGCCTTGCACGATGAGAGGCTCCGGGAGACGATTCGGTGCAAGCGTTTCGACGATGCCCGCGGCCTCCGCGACGATGGTGCGCAGATGCTCCGCCAAGCTGGACGCCGCGAGGCCGCCCCGCGCAACGAATTCCGCATCGCGCTGGCGAACGTCCGGCTGCCCGCCGACTCCGGCAATGATCCACTGGCGCACGTTTCCGGTCAGATGCAGCACCAGGTTGCCCACCGCATTTTCGTTTCCTGAGGCGCGCGTCCAGATCTGCTGGTGGGTCAGGCGGCCGAGGCAGTCTTCGATGCGTACGCTAAGCTGGCGAAGCTTGCGGGCGGAGTAATCCAGGAACAGGCGATCCGACGAGTCCATACGAAGACCAGAATACACCCCGCCGCACCATGCTAGATTATTCACAAATGACAAGACCAATGACCATGGGAGTGATCGTCGGCAACCGCGGCTTCTTTCCCGACCATCTCGCTAAAGAAGGCCGCGAGGAGATTATCAAAGCCCTCACGGCCGCCGGCATCGAGCCGCTCGTTCTCAGCCCCGAAGAGAGCAAGTATGGCGCGGTGGAAACGCGCGTCGAATCCCGCAAATGCGCCGACCTGTTTCGCGCCAACCGCGACCGCATCGACGGCGTCATCGTCACCCTGCCGAATTTCGGCGAGGAGCGCGCCATCGCGGAC
>Ga0302326_10030804_pt1 | contig 10728 bp, 8 predicted proteins | sample Palsa_T0_3_FD_202264 | JGI IMG/M metagenome (GOLD analysis project Ga0302326, IMG submission 202264) | Peat permafrost microbial communities from Stordalen Mire near Abisko, Sweden - Palsa_T0_3 | ecosystem: Environmental > Terrestrial > Soil > Palsa > Peat permafrost | place: Sweden: Abisko...
GGATGCATCGCATTCGCGAGCGCGGTGACGACGTCACGATATGGACGGCCCGCGCAGACCCCCTCGACGCGCGCGCGCCGCACGGGCTCCTCGGACAGGCGGTGCGGCGAGCGCTCGGCATCGCCGATAACGAGCCTCAGGCGACGAAGCAGGCGCGTCTTCGTGAGCACCTCGGCCATGTGCTCGATGGAGACGAAAGCGTCGCGCGAGTCTTCCCGTTCGCCGCTGAGATCATCGGTGCACCGCTCGATGCGAGCGGCTTTCCTCGGCTCGCGGCCGCGCGCAGTGACCGCGCGCTGATGGCCGAGCACATTCGCAGGGCGTTCGAAGAGTGGGTGATCGCCGAATGCAGGAGACCCCTCCTCGTCATCTTCGATGACGCGCACTGGAGCGACGCAGCGACACTGAGACTTCTCGACGCGGCGCTGAAGGGCGCGGCCGATCACCCATTGCTCGTCGCCATCTTCGTACGGCCAACCCTGCGCAGCGCTCACCCCACTCTCTTCGCCGAGCGCCGTGTCCAAGAGCTTCGGCTGGAAGGGCTCACGCGACGCAGCGCAGAGCGGCTCGCGCGATCGATCCTCGGACCCGAAGCATCGAAAGACGTGATCGATCGCATCGTCACGCTGTCCAACGGAAACGCATTCTTCCTCGAGGAGCTCGTGCGCGCCGTCGCGGAGGGCAAGGGTGGAATGCTGCCGGACTCCGTGCTGAGCGTGGTCGAGGCACGTCTCGAGGCGCTCGAGCCCGACGCGCGACGAGTCCTGCGGGCTGCGAGCGTGTTCGGGCAATTCTTCTGGCCCAGTGGCGTCGCAGCGATCCTCGGCGATGCCGACGAGCAAGCGCAGGCGTGGATTGCGACCTTGTCACAGCGCGAGATCGTGGCGCCGCGAGCTCAGTCACGCTTCGACGACGAGCCGGAGCTCACGTTTCGTCACGTTCTCGTGCGGGACACCGCCTACTCGATGTTGACGCCGGACGATCGGGCGCTCGCGCATCGTGCGGCAGCCGCATGGCTCGAGGCGCGCGGTGAGGCCGAGGCCGCCGTGCTCGCGGCGCACCTCGAGGCTGGCGGTGACCAAGGCCGCGCTTCTGCTCAATACCTTCGTGCAGCTGCGCAGATGCTCGGCGGTGGCGAGCTCGCAGGGGCGCGTGATCTCGTGGCGCGCGGCGTTGCGTGCGGCCCGACCGGGTCCACACGAGCCGAGCTGCTCTTGATCGAAGCGGATGCGAGCCGCTGGCTTGGGGACCTCGACCGCTGCGCGCGCACGGCCGAGGAGGTGCTGCTCTTCGCGGACGCCGGATCGGACGCGCACGTGCGCGCCATCGCGATCGCGCTCATGGCGCACCTCAAGCTCGGTCACACCTGGCGTCATCGCGAGCTGCTCGCCGTGGCGCTGCACTTCCTCGAGGGCGCGGAGCCGAACGCGGCCGCATGCCGACTCGCGTCCGTCGCGGGGGTTGGTGCGATCTTCTTCGGCGACATCGACACCGCTCACGCTGTCGACGCGATCGTGACACGGCTCGTCGATGCACCCGATCTCGACGCGGGGACGCGCGCCACGTTGCACGCATTTCAAGCGTTCCTTTCGGACGCCACCGGAGACCTCGAGGCGCAGATCCGACACTTCGACGCCGCGGCGACGTACTTCGAGCAAGTCGGCGACGAGCGCAACGCGCTGCTTCATCGGACCAACGCGGCGTTCGCCCGCACGCTCGTCGGTGACTATGACGAGGCAGCGCGTCGACTCGTGGATGTCCTCGAGGAGGCCGAGCGCCACGGATTGAAGTTCGTCGTCGACACGGCCCACGCCGATCTCGGCGGCACGCTCGAGCGCATGGGACGCTTCGAAGAGGCCCGCGATCACGCGGAGCGCGCAGTGTTGGGCTTTCGCCGCGAAGGGGACCAACGGATGGAGGGCGCGAGCCGCGCTTACCTCGGGGTCGCGCTCCACAGGCTCGGCCGAACTCCGGAGGCGTTCGACGAAATCCTCGCTGCCGTTGGCCTCGCACGAAAGGCACGCCAGATCCTTCCAGCGATTCTCGCGATGCTCGCGAACATGGAGCTCGACACCGGTCGCGTCGAAGACGCCCTCGTGCACGCCACGGAAGCGGTCGAGGCGCTCTCGGAGACGCGCAGTGACGGCGGGCACGAGATCCACGTGCGCGTCGCTTATGCACGCGCCCTCGGCGAGGCCGGTCGCAGCGAAGAGGCGCAGGCGGCATTGGGGGAAGCTCACACGCGTCTTCGGGCGCGCCTGGAGCTCATCCAGACACCCCGTCTCCGCGCCTGCTTCGAGCGAGTGGAGGAGAACGCGGCCGTGCTCGTGTGGGCTCGCGGGCAACGCGCGCGTTAGAGCGTCTCGAGCCGAGCGCGGATCGGGCAGGAGTGATCGCCCGTTCGTTCGCTGTACTGCTGGTGGTAGTCCTCCGCCTTGTAGAACGCGTGCATCGGCTCGATCGACGTGGTCACGGGGCGAGAGAGAATCCCTTGCTCCTTCTGCTTGGCGGCCTCCGCGGTCGCTTTTTGCGTGTCGTCGAACGTGAAGACGACGCTGCGATAGTTGTCGCCGAAGTCCGGCCCCTGGCGGTTTCCCTGGGTGGGATCGTGAATCGCGAAGAACGCGACGAGGAGCTTGTCGTACGACACCTTCGTCGGGTCAAACTCGACGAGCACCGTCTCGGCGTGGCCCGTCGTGTGGCTGGAGACGTCTTCGTACGTGGGATTCGCGAGGTGCCCGCCGGAGTAGCCCGCCGCCGTGGCGACGACTCCCGGCACGTGACGAAACGCATCCTCCACGCCCCAGAAACACCCTGCTGCGAAGGCCGCCAGCTTGTCGTTGCCGGTCGGTGTCAGTGCCGTTCCTCGATTCGTCGCGTGCCCTGGGTCGACTCCAACGTGTCCCATGGCGGCCTGGGTCGTCGTTTGGGTGCCGCTCTGCGGCATTGGAGGCGTTTCAGCCTCTTGTGTGGGGGACGTGGGTGTCGTGTGACACCCGAACGTCATGGCCAACGCGACTGCGAAGAGCGCTCTCATACCGAGACTACGAGCGAGCGGCGGTCCCCGTTTCATTGATTCCGCGTCACCTGAGGCGGGCTCGGAGCAAGTTGAAGTAACGGCGCGCGATGCCCGATGCTGCCGCGGCTTTGGCCGTGTCGCCACCGGCAGCGGCAAGGACGTGCTCGAGATAGCGTCGCTGAAACTCGCTGATGACCTTCTCCCGGGCACGTACGAACGGCAAGCCGAGGGCGATGGCTTCCTCGATGACGTCGTGACCTGCATCGTGTTCGGAGCTCGGAGGTGACTCGGTGGTCGGCGCGAGATCTCCGAGCGCGATGTGGCGCGCGATCGTGTTGCGGAGCTCGCGAACGTTCCCGGGCCACGGGTCACGCTCCCAGCGGCGCAAGAGGTCCGCCTCTGGGCCGGCCCCGTCTCCGCCGAGCGCCTTCCACCAGTGACGTGCGAGGAGCCCGACGTCACCACGCCGCGTCTTCAGCGGCGGCAGCTCGATACGCGCGACGGCGAGACGATGAAAGAGATCCTCGCGAAAGCGCCCCGCCGCGACCTCCTGGTCGAGATCACGCCGTGTGGCCGCGATGAGGCGCACGTCCGTGCGAATGGGCCTATCCCCACCCACGCGCCGGATCTCTCCGCGCTCGACGGCCCGCAGGAGCTTCGGCTGAAGCGAGAGGTCGAGATCGCCGATCTCGTCGATGAGGAGCGTGCCGCCGCCGGCAAGCTCGAAGACTCCCTTGCGCATCGCGATGGCGCCGGTGAACGCGCCCTTTTCGTGCCCGAAGAGCTCGGACTCCATCAGCGGCCCATGCACCGACGTGCAGTCGAAGACGACGTAGGGGCCGCCCGCCCGTGGGCCAGTTTCGTGGAGCGCTTCTGCGAGCGCTTCTTTGCCCGTGCCCGTCTCCCCCTCGATCACGACCGCGACGCTCGACTGCGCGAGCCGTTCGCATAGCGGGTAGAGCCGCCGCATCTCGACGCTCGAGCCGATGACGCGACCGAAGCTCGTCCTGTCGGAGAGGATGGGCACGACGAGCTTCTCGACGCGTTCGACGCGCAGCGCTGTGTCGCCGATGCGAACCGTCTCGCCACCGCGGAGGAAGCCATCGAGGAGCGTCACTCCGTCGACGGACGTCCCGTTCGTCGAGCCGAGATCCGTGATGCGAAGGCCACCATCACCGATGTCGAGCGCGAGGTGGCGCCGTGACACGCGGGGGTCGGTGATCCGCAGGGCGCAGGCCTCGCTGCTACCGACGAGAAGCCGTGAGGGATGGGTGGGGTCGACGGTGAGGCGCGCGCCTTGGGGAGCCCCTTCGACGACCGTCACGACGAAGCTCGCCCGCGGCTTCGGCACCCGGTCCACACGATCGGTGAACGCATCCATGAGCCTCGACGGTATCACCGCAGCGCCTTTCGGCGGGCGTTCGGTGGTAGGGTGCCGTCTCCAGAACTTAGAGGTCGTCATGCGCATTCTTGCAGTCATCGTCATCGCGCCGCTCGTGCTCGCATGCGGAGGTCGTACCGAGCTGGGCGACGGGGATGATGATCTCGACAGCAGTATGCCCGCGCAAGACGGAAGCTCGACGAACGATGGCAGCGTCCAACAAGACGCGACCCAAGACGCCCCTGAACAAGACGCCATCGAGACGGACTCGGAGCCCCCGCCTCCACCACCTCCGCCTCCACCGCCACCCCCACCACCGGTATGTGCGTCCGATTGTACGAGCAACGCGGAGTGCGAGAGCACGTGTCCAGCGGTGATGACGGGTCGCTACTGCTGCGATGAGCAGACGGGCACTTGTTATGCGTATTCGCATCACCATTGCCCGGCGGTGATTCTGGACGCCGGGTTCGACTGAGCTAGGTAAAATCCTTCCAGCGCGTCGCGATCACCGCACCGGCGACGACGGTCGACGCGATGCTGATGATGCCGAAGCTGTCGCCGTTGTGCATGCGGATGACGAAGCTCAGCATCGAGAAGCCCGCAAGGATGTAAACGCCCCAGCGCTTGAACGACCACACACCAGCGACGCCAAGGAGCTCCAAGAGCGAGACGCCGGTCGCCAGCATCGCCAGGTTCGCGATCCGATGTGCGAGCTCGGAAGACATACCCACGGGCCTGTTTGCCGGGTCGCTCCACGCGAGCAGCGCTATCAGCGAGATGCCGATGGCCGCGAGGCAACTGAGCACCTTGAGGCCCAGAACGGCCTTGAGCTGACCGGGGATCTCACGAGGTGCAGGTGACGATGCGACGGAAGAGGGCTCGATTTGGAAGTCCATCATGCCCAGCTCTTCAGCAAGCTGCGCACCAGCGTGCGCACATGAGCTCTCGCGTACTTGCGCGTGTGGCAGGATCGAATGGATCCTCGCTGGCGGGCACCTAGGGATCACGCCGATCTCGCTGGGCTTGCGGCTAGGGAGCCTCGCGTGTAATTAGCCAAATCCCATGTCGCGCTATCGCTTTACCTCCGAATCCGTCACCGAAGGCCATCCCGACAAGCTCTGTGATGCCGTCAGCGACTCGATCCTCGACGCCATCCTCGAGCAAGACCGCACCGCCCGCGTGGCGTGCGAGACGCTCGCCAAAACCGGGATGGTGGTCGTCGCGGGTGAGATCACGACGCACGCCATCATCGACTACCCGACCGTCGTGCGAAACGCAGTCCGCGAGATCGGCTACGTCAGCTCGGAGATGGGTTTCGACGCAGCGACGTGTGCGGTGCTCACCGCGGTCGAGAAGCAAAGCCCGGACATCTCGCAGGGCGTCACCGAGGGCGAAGGTCTGCACAAGGAGCAGGGCGCCGGTGATCAGGGCCTCATGTTCGGCTTCGCGTGCAACGAGACCGACAACCTGATGCCCGCCCCCATCGACTTCGCGCATCAGCTCGCGCGGCAGCTCACGCACATACGCAAGGCGAACAAGGTGGACTTCCTCCGCCCAGACGGCAAGACGCAGGTCACGCTCGAGTACGAGGGGCACACGCCCGTGCGCGTCGACGCCATCGTCGTCTCGTCGCAGCACTCACCCGACGTGAAGTACAAGGCGCTTCGCGAGGCGGTGGTCGAGCTCGTCATCGAGAAGGTCATCCCGAAGAAGCTCATCGACAAGAACACGAAGTTTCACGTGAACCCCACGGGGCGCTTCGTCGTCGGAGGGCCGCAGGGCGACTGCGGTCTCACCGGCCGCAAGATCATCGTCGACACCTACGGCGGCATGGGCCGTCACGGAGGCGGCGCGTTCAGCGGCAAGGATCCGAGCAAGGTCGATCGGTCGGCCTGCTATTACGCTCGTTATGTCGCGAAGAACGTGGTCGCGGCCAAGCTCGCGGAGCGCTGCGAGGTTCAGGTGGCCTACGCCATCGGCGTGGCGCAACCGGTCGGCGTTCACGTCAACACGTTCGGCACTGGGAAGATCGCCGACGACAAGCTCGAGAAGTACATCCTCGAGCACTTCGACATGAGGCCGAAGGCCCTCATCGACGAGCTCGATCTGCTCCGTCCCATCTACAAGCCGACGGCCGCGTACGGCCACTTCGGGCGCTCCGAGTTCTCGTGGGAGAAGACGGACCGCGCAGCAGAGATGGCCGACGATCTGCTTGGGTCGCGCACGACGAAGAAGACCAACGGCGCAAACGGCAACGGCAAGCACGAAAAGACCAAGAAGAAGTCGAAGAAGACCAGCGACCTCTACGTCGACTGACCGCAGTGCGGATCGTCGCCGTCGCCGACACGCACCTCTATCACGATGAGCTCGTCGTCCCCGATGGGGACGTCTTCGTTCACGCTGGCGACATGTGCCAGGGCGGTGATCTCGACGAGCTCCGGCGTGCACTCGACTGGATACGCCGGCTGCCGCACCGCACGAAGGTGATCATCGCCGGCAACCACGACTTCGCATTCGCGGAGCACGCGCGCGAGGCACGGGCTCTCGCGAGTGGACTGACGTATTTGGAGGATGCCGGCGCCACCATCGCTGGCGTCACGTTCTGGGGAAGCCCGTGGCAGCCCGCGTTCAACGACTGGGCCTTCAACCTCCCACGCGGGCGCGCACTCGCAGAGAAGTGGGCGCTCATCCCGGACCACGTCGACGTGCTCGTGACTCACGCGCCGCCGTTCGGCATAGGCGACCGTGGGCCGACTGCAGGGCGTCTCGGGTGCGAAGATCTCCTCGCGCGCGTCACACTCGCTTCGCCGAAGCTCCACTTGTTTGGACACATCCACCAGGACGGTGGCGCGTGGCGGCACGGCGCGACGCTCTTCGCGAACGTCACCACGTGGGAGTGCGAGCGGGCCCCGACGGTGTTCGACGTCGCCTTTGGCGACGTGCGCGCCGTCTTCGTGCCTCCAGCAAGGTGACCGGCCTGCTGGACGCAGCGTTCGGGTTATGATGCCGGCCGTGCACGCTCTGAAGTCCAAGATCACCATCGCGGTCGTGATGATCATCGCGGTGGTGCGCGTCGCGACCGCGAAGCCCCCGGACGCTGGCAAACCCATCAAGCCCGAGCTCGCCCGGCAGGCCTACCGGGAGATCACGTCTCGCGAGCGGAGCATGCGTCGCGACGCCGCGGTGAAGTTCCCGGGCGACTTGTGGTCGCAGGACGATGATCTCCACGAGCGCGAGAGCGAAGCCGTTCGCGCGTTCGCCACCGGCCACGAGGTGCCCATCAGCGACGTCGTGCGCGCGATCGACGACGGCATGCACGAGCATTGGCCGACCGCAGGGACGCCTCAGGCGACCGTGCCTCCTTGCCGCCCGAGGCTGTCGTATTGATCAGGTGGCGGACGCCAATCGCTCGCGTGCGTTCCATCGCTTCGAGCACGTGGGCGCGCCTCGCCGCCTTCACGACGTTCGCCGTGGTGTCGAAGTGGTTCTGGCTGTCCTCCGCGAGCTCGCTCGTCGACTACCGGGACGCCCAATACAACTCCCTGTTCGAGGACGCCGCGCGCATCTCGGTCCTCAAGTTCCACGAGCTGCCGCTGTGGAACCCGTTCTACTGCGGAGGCGTTTATGCCCTGGGCACGCCGTCGGCGCGGTTCTCGTCGCCGACGCTGCTCCTCAGCATCATCTTCGGCACGGTCCGAGCGAGCCCGCTCGTCGCCGTGCTCCTGTGCGTCTTGGGGCTCGAGGGGACGTATCGCTACGCCCGATCCCACGGCGCGGGCACCCTCGGGGCGATGCTCGCCGCGCCCGTCTTTGCCCTTTGCGGATTCTTTGCGCGCTCGGGCTCGTTCGAGTGGATCAACTTCTTCGGCTTCGAGCTCTTGCCGTGGGCAGCCCTCGGCCTTCGGCGCGCCTTCAAGGGTGAGGTGCGCGGCGCGGTGATCGCGGGCGGCGCGGTGGGTTGGATGACGTGCTTCGGCGGAACGTACGCCGCGCCCTACACGCTTCTCGTCGGCACATGGGAGCTTCTCGGGGCTGTCTTCAGGCTGCGCAAAGAGCGCTCGCGGCTCGGCAAGGCGATCATGCTCGGCGCCGTGGCGGCGCTCCTCGGTGCTGGCATCGCCGCGGTTCGGCTCTGGCCAATCACGGAGACCCTCGCGGCATCGCCTCGCGTGCTCGGTGCGATTGACGCGGTCGGCCCCATCACCATCGCGAAGATGCTCTTTGGATCGGGGATCCCCTTCCGTGGGGACTTCCTCGTCGGCGTTCTCGTGCTCCCGCTCGCGGTGCTCGCGGCGCTCGAGCGACGCGGCGTGTGGCTCCTCGGAACGGCGTGCTTCTTCTTGTGGCTCGCATCGGGATACGCGGCGCAGCCTTCGGGCTACGCGCTTCTCCGGACCATTCCGCCGTACACGATGTTGCGCTCCCCAGAGCGCTTCCTCGTGCCGTTCGCGCTCGTCTATGCCGTGCTCGCAGCGCGTGGCTTTGGTCGGCTCGAAGCCATCGTACGCAGACGGCGGTGGAAACCTTGGCTCGTGCTCGCCGCGCTCGTCCTCGCGTGCGTCGACGACGGGGTGCTCGCGGACAACGACTGGGGCTGGCAACGCGGGCGATCGCTGATGGAAGCGCCGAGCCACGCCGAGCCTCGCGAGTTTGCCAACGCGCGCGGTGACCGCTGGCTGGCGGCCTACTACCCCGGTGTGAATCGCGGCTCGCTGTCGTGCTTCGACGACTATCAGGTGCCGCAGTCCCCTTCCCTACGCGGCGATCTCGCTCACGAGGAGTTCCTCGCCGACAAGACCGCCGGAACGGTGGAGCGCCGCACGTGGTCGCCGGGCTCGATTACGGTTCACGCGGACCTCACGAAGCCTGCACGCCTCATCGTCAACCAGAACTGGCATCCAGGTTGGCACGCGAGTGTCGGTACCGTGGCGAGCGACGACGAGCGCCTCGCGGTCGATTTGCCAGCGGGATCTCAGGACGTCGTTCTTCGTTTCCTCCCGCGGTCCGGAGTCGGGGGCCTCATCGTGTCACTGCTCTCGCTCGTCGCGTGCATCGCATTGTGGCGGATGACGCGGCTCAAGCCGATCATCCAGCTTGCGATCGCTGGAGCCCCGTTCATCGGCGTCGCTATCGCGCTCCTCTTCGTCCACGAGCCCGCGAGAGCCGCGCACAGGCTCACGCTTCCAAACGGCGACCCCATCGTTCAGGCGGATCCGCAACCGGGCACGACGCACATCGGTGCGGAGCTCGAAGATGGGATCTCACTCGATGCGGCCCGCGCGGTCGTTCAGCGCGCCCCCGACGGCCCGATGCTCGACTTCGAGCTTGATTGGCGGCTCTCCCGCCCTGCGCCGCCCGGGCTTGGCATCTTCGTGCACTTCGAGCCCGACAAGGGCGACACCGTCAACGTCGACCACGTGGCCCTCGCTACGGTCGCCCCGTTCGAAGCGTTCCCGACGGGCATGACGCTGCGTGACGTGCTCCCCGGCATCGCCGTCGAGAGCGGCAAGACCTATAAAATCTACGTCGGCGTCTGGCGCGCGCGTCGCGGTGGTCAGCGCCTCAAGGTCACGACGCCCGGCACAGTGACGGTGGACGAGAACCGCCTCCTCGTCGCGACTGTCCACGTTCCCTGAGGAGTGGACTGCGAGACCTCAGGTAGCGTCCTTGCCGCGCTCGCCAGTGCGGATCCGAATGACTTCGTCGACGGGAAGGACGAAGATCTTGCCATCGCCAATGCGGTTCGTCTTGGCGCTCTTCTCGATGGCCTCGAGCACGTCGGCGACGATCTCGTCGGCGACCACGATCTCGAGCTTCACCTTCGGTACGAAGTCGACGACGTACGCCGAGCCTCGGTAGACCTCTTTCTTTCCGCCCGTTCGCCCGAAGCCTTTCACTTCGGTCACGGTCATCCCTTGGATGCCGACTTCCGCGAGGGCGTCCTTCACCTCGTCGAGCTTGAAAGGTTTGATGATGGCTTCGATCTTTTTCACGGCGGCGCGCCTATCATCCCCCAGCCATGTTTCGGCGAGGTTTCCTGTGATTGGCCAGTATCCGACGCCCGTCGAGCACCACGAAAAGCTGGGCCTGTGGGTGAAACGGGACGATCTGACCAACCCCATCTACGGCGGCAACAAGGTCCGCAAGCTCGACCGGCTCATTCCGTACGCCCTCGATCACGGCAAGAAACGAATCGTGACCGTGGGAGCCGTGGGGAGCCATCACGTTCTTGCGACCGCCGTTCACGCGTCGCACGCGGGGCTCTTGGTCGAAGCCGCGGTCGTTCCCCAGCCGCGCACCGAGCACGTCGAGCGCAACTTGCGCGTCG
>Ga0302326_10030805_pt1 | contig 10728 bp, 8 predicted proteins | sample Palsa_T0_3_FD_202264 | JGI IMG/M metagenome (GOLD analysis project Ga0302326, IMG submission 202264) | Peat permafrost microbial communities from Stordalen Mire near Abisko, Sweden - Palsa_T0_3 | ecosystem: Environmental > Terrestrial > Soil > Palsa > Peat permafrost | place: Sweden: Abisko...
GGCGCTTCGCGATCCCGAAGTCGAGCACCTTGATGGTGCCGTCAGCCGTCACGATGACGTTCTCCGGCTTCACGTCGCGGTGGATGATGCCGATGCCGTGAGCGGCGGCGAGCGCCGTGGCGAGCTGTCGCAACCAATCGAGCTTGGTCGCGACGGGTACGGCATCGCCGACGTGCGCGCGGAGTGTCTCGCCTTCCACGTACTCCATCGCGAGGAAGGCGACGCCGTCGACCTCGCCTGCGTCGAGCAACATCACGACGTTCGGATGCTTGAGCGCAGCCGCGGCGCGGGCCTCCGACACGAGACGCAATGCCGCTTCCGGAGCGTCCCTGTCACGCCGCACCATCTTCAACGCAACGAGGCGTTGGAGGAGGGTGTCGAAGGCGAGGAAGACCTCCCCCATTCCACCCACACCGAGCTCCGAACGAATCTCGTAACGTCCGAAGCGCTCTCCGCTGCGACTCACGCCGTCAGGTTACTGGAAATTCTGAGTCGCCCAAGCGCCAGTCGTGGTGTCGGTGCTGAACCCGCACGCGGCCTCGCTGAAATAGTCGGCGCTCATGTTGACGTAGTGCCCGCACTCGCCGCCGTAGTTGCCGTAGAAGTCGCAGGTGCTCGTACTGATGCAGTTGATGATGGTCTGCGTGAGCTTCGGGCCGTTGCACGCCGCGCAGTTCGAGCAGTTCGACTGCAACCGCTCGGCCCACATCGCATCGAGGCACGCGACGACCTCCGACGGCGAAGTGCCGTACCCGAGACATTCGTCCTGAGCGTTGCCGTTGCACGTCGGGTAGACCATGTTGATCCACGCGTCGTGCGCGCTGTTGGCTTTTTGGTCGTAGGTCGCTTGATCGTCCACGCACGTGTCGACGGCGACGGTGTCCCAGAGCGCGTAGGCCGCGTGGGATTCGGTGGCGCGAAGCTTGTTGATCTCGGCGATGCAAGCGGCGCGTGACGTGCCGAAGCCGTCGGAGTTGTCGACCGATCCCGTGTCGATGCCAGCATCCACGGCGCCCGAGTCGTTGGGGTGGGCTGCATCGGTTCCGGTGCTCGTGTCCATGTTGCTCGCGCCGTCGTTCGACGACGTGCCGCCGTCGTTCGACGCGCCACCGTCGTCGTCCGTCGCTGCGTCACCGTCTTGTTGAAAGTTCGGCGAGCCACCGCACGCGGCGGTCATGAGAATCGTGATGAGGAGGGTCGAGCGTTTCACGAGCAAACCCCTTTCGTTCCCGAGTCAGCGCGCTCGGAATGGATTCATAACTAACACCGCATCGCGCGAAGTCGACGTGCTTCGCTGGGGCTGCAGTTCTCCACCGCAGCGAGAGTTACGCGTATTCGCCCGGGCTGCAGTTCTCCGTTGTCACGAGAGTTCGCGCGCGATCAGCTCATCCAGTTTTGGTCCTTCTGCAGCGCCCACTTGCTCGTGATCTTTCGTTGGCGCGTGAAGAAGCGATAACCGTCCCATCCCGTCAGATTGCCGTGGCCGAAGACCGAATCGTTCCAACCGCCGAAGCCGAATGGCTCACGGGGCACGGGCACGCCGATGTTCACGCCGCACATGCCGGCTTCGACGCTCTGCATGACGCGCCGCGCGACATCGCCGCTCGAGGTGTAGACGCTCGACGCGTTGCCGTAGGGATTGGCGTTCTCGACCTCGATGGCGCGCTCGAGGTTCGGCACGCGGACGATCGACAAGACTGGCCCGAAGATCTCTTCGCGCGCAGCCGCCATGTCGGGTGAGCACTGGTCGAGGATGGTCGGGCCGACCCACCATCCGTCTTTGGGTCCCTGATGGCGCCCGTCGAGGACCACCTTCGCGCCCGCCTTCTCAGCCTCGTCGATGTAGCGCGTGATGCGCTCGGCGGCAGCCCGCGTCGTGACAGGGCCCATGTCCTTGCCGGTCACGAGCTTGGCTGCACGGGCACGTACGGCATCGATGATCGCGTCGACCTTGCCAACCGCGAGCAGCACCGACGCCGCCATGCAACGCTGGCCTGCGCACCCCGTGAACGACGCGACGACGTTCTCCGCCGTGAGCTCGACGTTGGCATCCGGCACGACGATGAGGTGATTCTTCGCTCCGCCGAGGCAAAGCGCGCGCTTCCCGTTCGCAGCGGCGCGCCCGTACACGAGCTTCGCGACCTTGGTCGAGCCCACGAACCCCACCGCCTTGATGAGCGGGTGATCGCAAATCGCCTCGACGACCTCTTTCGATCCCTGAACGACGTTGAACACGCCCTTCGGCAAACCCGCTTCGACGAGCAGCTGCGCGAGGCGAAGCGACGAGAGCGGCACGCGCTCGCTCGGTTTGAGGATGTACGCATTGCCGCCGACGAGCGCCTGCGGAATGGTCCAAAGCGGAACCATCATCGGAAAGTTGAAGGGGACAATCCCAGCAACGACACCGAGCGGCTCGTACACCACCTCGCACGCGACGCCGCGGCTCACTTCGAGCTGATTGCCCGCGGCGAGGTTCGGGAGCGCGCACCCGTACTCGACGCACTCGATGCCCTTCTCGACCTCGGCCTTGGCCTCCGGGAAGATCTTGCCGTTCTCGTGGCTGACGAGCCACGAGAGCTCGTCGATGTTGCGCATCATGAGGTCGCGCAGCTTGTAGAGAACGTGCGCGCGCTCGCGAATCGGCCACTCGCGCCAATCGCGAAACGCGGCATGGGCAGCCTTCGCCGCGACATCGACGTCATCTGCCGCGCTGAGCGCGACCTGCGACATCGCCTTTCCATAACGAGGATTCGGCACGTCGAGCGTCACCTTGGACGTCCGCGGATCGCTCCACTCGCCCGCAATCCAATTGCGCGCATGCACGAACTCACAAAACTCATCCGACTTGGCCGTAAACGCAGGAATCATGATGCCTTCTTGGGTTTCTCGCGTTTCACCGCGGTTTGGGTGGCGAGGTCGTTGCGGATCTTTTGGGCGCCCCAGTAGTCGGCAAAGCAAGGGCGGTTGACGTACTTGCCCCAGCCCTTTTCGGTCGTGAGCTTGTCGTTCTCCCAGAGGACGCGGCCGCGGCTCATCGTGACGGCGGCGTTGCCGAGGACGGTCATGCCTTCGTAGATGTTGAAGTCGATGTTCTGGTGGTGGGTCTTCGCCGAGATCGTGCGTGACTTCTCGGGGTCCCACACGACGACGTCGGCGTCGGCTCCCGGAACGATGGCGCCCTTCTTCGGGTGGATGTTGAAGATCTTGGCGGCGTTCGTCGACGTGACGGCCACGAACTCGCTCGGCGTGAGCTTGCCCGTGCGTACGCCGTGGTGCCAGAGGACGCCCATGCGGTCCTCGACGCCGTTCGTACCGTTCGGGATCTTGCGGAAGTCATCGAGGCCCGCTTGCTTTTGCGGCGTGCAGAAGCAGCAGTGATCGGTCGCCGTCGTTTGCAAAATGCCCGCTTGGAGCCCGCGCCAGAGGGCAGCCTGGTGATCCTTCGCGCGAAACGGCGGGCTCATCACGTGGTGGGCCGCTTGGTTCCAATCGGGGTTTCGATAGACGGATTCGTCGATGACGAGGTGCTGCGACAGCACCTCGGCGAACACGCGCTGCCCTTCGAGTCGCGCCCGCGTCACCGCCTCGAGCGAGTCAATGCACGACGTGTGGACGAGATAGACGGGAACACCGAGCACCTCCGCGATGCGAATCGCGCGGTTGGCGGCCTCTCCCTCGACCTCAGGCGGCCGTGACAGCGGGTGGCCTTCCGGCCCCGTGATGCCGCGGTCGAAGATCTCCTTCTGGAGACGAAACACGAGCTCGCCGTTCTCGGCGTGCACGGTGCAAAGCGCCCCGAGCTCTCGCGCGCGCATGAACGACGACACGAGGATCTCGTCGTCCGCCATGATCGCGTTCTTGTACGCCATGAAGTGCTTGAAGCTGTTGACGCCGTGGTCCTTCGCGAGCGTCCCCATATCCTCGTAAACAGATTGGTCCCACCACGTGATGGCGACGTGGAGCGAGTAGTCGGCGGCGGACTTCTCCGCCCACCCGCGCCACTTCTTGTACGCGTCGAGGATGCGCTCCTTCGGATCGGGGATGACGAAGTCGATGATCGTCGTCGTCCCGCCTGCGGCGGCTGCGCTCGTGCCCGTGAAGAAGTCTTCGGACGCGACCGTTCCCATGAACGGCAGCTGCATGTGTGTGTGTGGGTCGATGCCGCCCGGGATGACGTAAGCACCGCTGGCGTCGATGACGCGCGCGCCTACTGCATCGATCTTCGGGCCGACCGCCGCGATGGTCTCTCCGCTGATGAGGACGTCCGCGCGCTGCTCGCCGCTCGCGTTGACGACCGTGCCGCCCTTGATGATCGTGGTTGTCATGATGACTTCGTGATCTCCGAATAGGCTTCGGGCCTTCTGTCGCGATAGAACTGCCACGTCTTGCGGACCTCGTCGATCAGCGCGAAGTCGACGTCGCAGACGAGGAGCTCGTCCTTGTCGTCGCTCGCTTCTTTCATGATCTGTCCGCGCGGGTCGACGAAGTAGCTCGTCCCGTAGAACTTGCCGATGTTCCACGGGGCCTCGGTGCCCACGCGGTTCGAGCACGCCATGAAGTAGCCGTTGGCCGCGGCGTGCGCGGGCTGCTCGAGCTTCCAGAGGTACTTCGAGAGGCCTTCGACGGTCGCCGACGGATTGAACACGATCTCGGCGCCGTTGAGCCCGAGACACCGCGCGCCCTCCGGGAAGTGCCGGTCGTAACAAATGTAGACGCCGACCTTGGCGTAACGCGTTTGGAAGACGGGATATCCGCCCGTGCCGGGCTTGAAATAGAACTTCTCGAAGAAGCCCGGGCGCACCTGCGGGATGTGCTGCTTGCGATACTTGCCGAGGTACTTGCCGTCGGCGTCGATCACGGCGGCCGTGTTGTAGAAGACGCCGGCCATCTCGCGCTCGTAGACGGGGACGACCATGACCATGTCGTGCTTCTTGGCGTAGGCGCTCATCGTCTCGACCGTCGGCCCCGGAACGGGCTCGGCTGCGTCGTACCAGCGCACGTCTTGGCTCGGGCAGAAGTACGGGCCGTTGAAGATCTCTTGGAGCCCGAGGATCTTCACGCCCTGCTTGGCGGCGCTCTCGATGAAGGGGAGATGCTTGTCGAGCATCGCCTTTTGGATTTCGGCGACGGGCTTCGCTTCGTCATTGAGCGGATTGCTGCACTGGATCAGCCCGCACTTCACCAACTTGCTCATCAATGGGCTCCTTTCTTTGGGCGGAGGACTTTGCCGGCTTCGACGTGCTCGTTCCACGTCGAGGGCTTGAAGCCGTTATCGACATCGACCATCGAGATGCACTCGGGGACCGGGCAGACGATCTTGCAGAGGTTGCAACCCACGCATTCGCTCTCGTCGATGCGCGGGACCCGTGTGGACTCTTGCGGGAAGATGCACTGGTGGGCGCCGTCCATGCACGCGGTCACGCAGAGGTGGCAGCCGATGCACTTCTGGGGGTCGATCTTCGCGATCGTCTCGTAGTTGAGATCGAGGTCTCCCCATTCGGAGAAGGCGGGCACCGCTTTGCCGATCATGTCGTCGAGCTTCTCGAAGTGGTGCGAGCGCATGTAGTCGTCGAGGCCCTCGATCATGTCCTCGACGATGCGATAGCCGCGCAGCATCACCTCGGTGCACACCTGCACGGAGCTCGAGCCAAGCAGGATGAACTCCACGGCGTCTCGCCAGTTGCAGACGCCACCGATCCCGCTGATGGGCAGCTTGAACCGCTCGTCGCGCGCGAGGGCCGCGACCATGTGAAGCGCGATGGGCTTCACCGCTGCCCCGCAGTAGCCGCCGTTGGTGGAGAGGCCCGCGACCCGCGGCTCGGGGACGAACCGGTCGATGTCGACGCCGATGATGCTCTTGATGGTGTTGATCAGCGAGACGCCCGCGGCTCCACCGCGCTTGGCCGCGAGACCATGCGGAAGGATATCGGACACGTTCGGGGTCAGCTTGACGAGCACCGGCACGCTCGAGAAGTCGACCGCCCATGACGTGATCTCTTGATTCACCTTCGGCTCTTGGCCGACGGCTGAGCCCATCCCCCGCTCGCACATGCCGTGGGGGCAACCGAAGTTGAGCTCGATGCCGTCACCGCCTGCGTCGACGGAGCGTTTGATGATGTCCTTCCACTCGTCTTTCGTCTCCACCATGAGCGAGACGATAATCGCGTGCTTCGGATACTTCTTTTTCGTGTCGTAGATTTCTTTGAAGTTGATCTCGAGGGAGCGGTCCGTGATGAGCTCGATGTTGTTGAACCCCGCGCCTTGGACGCCGCGAATGACGGTCGCGCCGAAGCGACTCGACACGTTCTGAATCGGCACGCCGAGCGTCTTCCACACGGCCCCACCCCACCCGGCGTCGAACGCGCGCTGCACTTGACCCGCGGAGTTTGCGGGCGGCGCTGACGCGAGCCAGAAGGGATTGGGGGACTTGATCCCGCCGCAGTTGGTCGACAGATCCGGCATCGCTCACCTACTCCGCGCGAGAAATTCGTGTATCGCCCGCGCGGCCGTCTTGCCCTCGGCCGCACCGTTGACGACTTCCTTGCCACCGTTCGCGCAGTCACCCCCAGCGAACCACTTGGGCCTTCCGGTGAAGCCGCTGTCGTCGGTGACGACGCGGCCCTTGTCGATGCGAATGCCAGCGAGAGCGCCGAGCAGCGCGCCGAGCTTCGATTGTCCGATGGCGACCAGCACGAGCTCCGCATCGAGCGTGAAGGAGGTCTTGTCGACCCGCTGGCATTGGACGCGCTCGACCCTTCCTTGGCCTTCGAACGCAGTCGGGAGTGACTGCCATTCGACGCGGCAGCCGGCCATCTCCGCGGCCTTCCACTCGTGGATGTAACCGCTCATTTGCGTTTCGATGCGGCGGTAGAGCATCGTGACGCGCTCGATGCCGAGCCCCCGCGCCTCGCGAAGGCAATCGAGGGCCGTGTTGCCTCCACCGACGATGACGCAGTGCTTGACGCCTTCGGTGGTCACGCGGGACGTCTTGAGCTGCTCGATCCATTCGACCGCGCCAAAGACGTTCGCGAGATCTTCCCCCGGGATGCCGAGTGACGTGTCGGCACCGAGACCTGCGCCGAAGAAGATCGCGTCGTGCTTCTTTTCCAGCGCGTCGAGCGGGACGTCTTCGCCAATCTCGACGCCGCACTTCACGTCGATGCCGCCGATCCCGAGGATCCATTCGATCTCGTCGATGCTGCGCTCGGCCTTCATCTTGTACGGAGCAACGCCTGTCGTGTTGAGGCCGCCGAGGGTGGGGCGCTTCTCGTAGAGGGTCACGCGATGCCCAAACCGACGAAGCTCGTGAGCGCACGCGAGGCTCGCGGGGCCGCCGCCGATGAGCCCGACGCTCTTGTTGGTGTCCTTCCCCGCTTCGAAGAAGCGCCACTTCTGATCGAAGGCTTTGTCCGTCGAGTAGCGCTGGAGCTTGCCGATCTGGATCGGCGGCATGTGCATCGCGTTGTAGACGCAGTCCCCGACGCAGAGGACCTCCACGGGGCACACGCGCGCGCAGCTCATGCCGAGGATGTTCGCCTCGAAGATGGTGCGGGCCGATCCCTTGACGTTCTCGGTCGCGATCTTCCGGATGAACTGCGGGATGTCGATGTGGGTCGGGCAAGCCTTCACACACGGGGCATCGGTGCAGAACAAGCAGCGATTGGCCTCGGCGACCGCTTGATCGCGCGAGTACTCGCCCTTGTAGTCTTCAAATACCGATTCCGATCGATCGCGCGAGAGGCCGGCCATCGCTCCATCCTCTGTTCGCGGCGGGCACAAAACACCTCTCCCACGAACGAAGCTCCGCTTCTTAGCTCAACGTGCCCACTTTGCCATACTGAACTCTTGTCGAGCTAGCTGGGTGAAAGCACGATTGGATAGACGACGGTGACGATGCCGCCCTCGGGCTTGGGGAAAGAGAGCGTCCCGAAGCTGCGAACGACGCACTGCCGGACGCCATCGTCCGCGAGGTCGGAGCCGCCGTCTTGCGACGTCATGACGCTGCCGTCGCGGGCGATGACGAACTTCACGGCGACGCGACCCTCGAGCGACGGGTTACCGTGCAGGCCGTCCTCGTAGCAGCGCCTGAAGCGACCGAAGTTCTGCCGAACGACGCGCTGCACGATCTCCGGAGGTAGGCGTCCGTTGACGGTGGTCGCGCAAGCGTCCGACGACGACGACGCACAGCGGAGAACCGGCGCACGCGTCCGGTGCGTCCCGGCGAAATCGTGGCTGCCGCCGCTGAAGCCCACGCCGCCGCCCCCGATGTGCCCAATCGTGCCGATGCTGTCGAGACCGATGCTTGCGATACCGACGCCCGTCCCGCAACCGCATTCGCCGATGCCCGTCAGGCCGATGCCGCCGACGCCGAGCGAGTCGCCGATGGCGTCACCCCACATGTTGCCGCGCGCGCTCGTCTCGTCGTTTCCAAGCGAGAGATCACGACCCCACGCGACGACGGGCGCGTTGGGATCGCCTGCGTTTGCGCCGAGCAGGCTGACCATGCCGAACTCGGCGGCTTCGCGAAGCACCGCGAGTCGCGCGAGGTGAGGGTCTGGATTGTCTTGCGGCCCGGCGACGGCATAGCGCGAGCTCGTCTTGCGCACATCGGGGTTCCCCATCAAGGGCGCTCCCGGCGCCGAGCTCGTGCCATCCGCTTCGATCGAGCCGGCGTTGTCGGTCGTTTCGGACATCCTGCTCTGGCTGTCGGCGGATTCGAGAATGTGCTGCATCAGCAAGATGCGCTCGCGGTCGATCGTCTCGCTGTCGTCGGCGCGCAAGGCGGGCATGAAGAGCGCGAGCGATCCGAGGACGCCCGCGTGGAGCAAGAACGACAAGGCGTGGAAGCGATGCGCCTCGGACTCGAACGCGGCGAGAGCGCTCGCGAACGGCGCCTTCTCGACGTCGGAGACAGTCACCTGAAAGGCAACGCCCGTCGGTAGCTCCATGCGGGTCACACCTCGAGCGAGCACGAGCTCGCTGCCCGCCAAGTCGGCGAGCGAGCGCCTCGGCTTGCCTGGACTCTCGAAGAAGCCCGTCGCGTTCGGAAGGACGACGAGCGCCCCGCCGGGCGTGACGACCACGGCTTCACCAAACCAAAACCCGCGGTCGCCCGTGAGGTGCGCGACGCTCAGCGGGTACCCGTCCCACATGACGAGGACCTCGATGACCAGACCGTCCATCACTCGATTCGACATCGAGGACGTCGAAAGGTTTCCGAGTACACTTCCTCCGTGCGACACCGCTTGCGCTGGGCGTTGGCTCTATGGATGCTCTCGGCCTGTTTGGCGCCGACCGAGATCGAGATCGACATCACCACGAACGTCGACTGTTCGAGCGTCTCGGGTACCCACATCGACGTCGGGCAGGCCGGCGTGGACGCGTCGGTCGCGCAACTCGAGACCCAGCAATGCAGCGCCGGCGAGATCGGCACGCTCGTCATCACACCTGGCGGCGCGACCGATCCCACCGTCTCCATCGAGGTCGCCGCAGCTGTCGGGACGACGCCTGACGTGTGCGTTCCGCCCTATTCGATCGTCGACGCAGGCGCCGGCGTGGGATGCATCGTCGCGCGGCGCGCGATTCATTACACGTCCCACACGCCGCTCCGCTTGCCCATCGCGCTCGACTCCGATTGTCTGAACATGCCGTGTCTTCCCGATACGACCTGCGAGCACGGGACGTGCGTCCCATCGATGGTCGATCCAGGCACGTGCGCATCGGACGCTGGCTGTCAGCTCGGTGATGCGGGGGCGGTTGCCGATGGTGGTGGGCCAACGCCCGTCCAGCTCGCCGTCGGTTACACTCACGCGTGCGCGCGGATGAGCGACGGCACGATTCGCTGTTGGGGGGACAACACGAGCGGGCAGCTCGGTAACACGACCATCGTCGACTCCAGCCCCGTCGCCGTGCAGGTCGAGACGATCAACGATGCGACGAGCATCAGCGCCGCAAACCAGACGACGTGCGCGCTGCGGCGATCGGGCGAAGTGTGGTGTTGGGGCAACGACGCCTATGGTGCGGTCGATGGGATCGCGCGCGACGGCGGCGCCCCCATCATCCCCACGCCGACGGGGCCCACGGTAACCGGTGCGATCGCCGTCTCCGTTGGCTCGACCTTCACGTGCGCGCTTCTTTCCACCAACGGTCCGGTGACCACGGATTGCTGGGGCGAGCGCCCACCCAACACCAACATGGGCCCATCGGCGGTCATCGCCATCAACGGGGTGCTCACGGACGCGACCAAGCTCGCTTGCGGGTACTCGGCGTGCGTCGAGACCGATGGGATGAGTGAAGGCTTCCTCGGCGAGGACATCACGGACCAGCTCCATCTCCCGGACAACACCGGGATGATCGTGTCGAGCACCACGTCGTTTCTGCCCGTACCCGTCACCGGCATCGCCATGGGCGGAGGCTTCGGCTGCGCGTTTGGCGGAACGAGCGGTGGCGTCACGTGCTGGGGAGACAACGCCGACGGCGAGCTCGGTCAGTACACCCCGGGTGGTCCTGCGCTCTCCGTCGCGGTGACTCAGCTGTCGAACGTGACGGCGGTCACGGCGAGCGACCAGCACGCATGCGCCCTCAGCGGCGGCATCGTGTCCTGCTGGGGCGACAACACGTATGGACAGCTAAATCACCGCTCGTGATTCGGGATCACGAAAGGGCTTGAGGAGTACGGGGCTGACCATGGAGAGTTGGGTTGTCGAGACTCAACGCCAAGGAGGCCCC
>Ga0302326_10030806_pt1 | contig 10728 bp, 12 predicted proteins | sample Palsa_T0_3_FD_202264 | JGI IMG/M metagenome (GOLD analysis project Ga0302326, IMG submission 202264) | Peat permafrost microbial communities from Stordalen Mire near Abisko, Sweden - Palsa_T0_3 | ecosystem: Environmental > Terrestrial > Soil > Palsa > Peat permafrost | place: Sweden: Abisko...
CAGGACCGGCGCCACTTCCTTGCACGCTACCAGCCCGTGGACGTCGCCTTTAAAGTTGTAGGGACGGGCAGCGTTGGCACGCGCGACTATGTCATCCTGTGCTTTGGCAACGGGAGCGACGACCCGCTTTTCTTGCAAATGAAGGAAGAGCCTGCTTCCGCTTACGCGAAGTATCTCAAGGCCGAGATCCCGCACAACCATGGGGAGCGCGTCGTGCAGGGACAGCGGCTGATGCAGGCGCAGTCCGACATTTTTCTCGGCTGGACCAGAATGGACGGACGCGACTATCTTGTGCGCCAACTCGCCGATCACAAGGCCGCCATCGACGCCGAAAATCTCAAGGGTCGCAGTTTGAGCGAATACGCTAAGATGTGCGGCGAGGTGCTGGGCAAGGGACACGCGCGCTCTGGTGACGCCTGCGTGTTGGATGGCTATTGTGGTGACGACGAAAAGCTCGACAACGCCATAACCGAATTCGCCGTCGCCTATGCCGACCAGAGTACGGCCGACTACGAGCTGTTTACCAGTGCGGTGAAGAAGGGGCGACTCGCAATCGCAAAAGGCGTGGACGGATGATCTGTTCGCTCAGCATGATCTTCTCGGCCTCAAAGACCGAAACGCTATCCGCCAAGGCGTCAGCCACCGCGATCCTCATACCGTTTTCGCGCTTATCAGGAGCTCCATTTGACGTCCGGCCGGAACCTCGTTAAGCTGCGCCGGGTGATTCCTACAATGCCGAATCATCTTCCTGCTCGCTACTTCGAAATTGGTTGCCGCATTCCCAGGGAATACTTCTGGGTGATCGGCTGGGGAGAGAGCGACGTCGGAACCGAGATCGGATCGTATGACGCCGCCCTGCACATGGCCGGCATCGAGAATTACAACGTAATGCTTTACACCTCCGTGCTGCCCCCCGAAGCGGTCGAGCTCTCACATTTGCCTGACATCCACCATGGGTCCGTGCTCGAGGGGATCATCGCTGTTCAGCATACCGATAAACCTGGAACACGCATCACAGCGGGTCTCCTTTTGGCCAAGGTCTATCGCAATTCAGACGGCTCTTACCTGGGCGGTTTTGCCTGCGAGTATGCCGGCAACGGATCGGTCGAAGAAGCGGAAGCCAATCTACGGGAGGCGATGCAGCAGCTTTTTGCGCGGCGTTATCAAAAAAGGTTCTACAAACTCGAGATTGAGAAATCGGTCGTTCGGACGTACACGCCGGAAAGATCGTTCGGGACCATTCTTGTCGGCATCGGCTTCGCCAGCTACCTGGTGCCGGTATTGAAATCCGCGGTGGAGGTAACTCCTTCCCACAAGGACAAGTCGCACGTGAAATAAGCGACCAGATGAGGGAGCGAGGATCGAGTTTCCTGTTTCGCACCGGCGAATCCTGCGTGTATTTATGGAAAGGTAACCCGTCACCCGGGAGCAATACCGCACATCGGGTTCCGATGTATCGGGAGCAATCCTTGAGCCTTCCTGGAACGCGGCCCGGGCTTTGTCAGCTCAAACGCTTCTGGGCGGGTGTTGCCAGCAGTGATTCGCTTCGACTTCCGAGTTCGTGCCCGAAAGCAAATGCCTTGAGGGAACTATGACTCAAAAATTTGATGTGATCGCAATTGGAACCGGATCAGCCGCCTCGGCGGTGGCGTCACGCTCTCGCAAAGCGGGATGGAAGGTTGCGATAGTGGATTCGAGGCCGTACGGAGGAACCTGTGCTCTGCGCGGGTGCGACCCAAAGAAAGTGCTCGTCGGAGCTGCCGAATCCGTTGACTGGATTGATCGAATGAAGGGGAAAGGAATTCAGGCCGCGACGCTTCGGATTGATTGGCCTGAGTTAATGCGTTTCAAGCGTTCGTTCACTGAGCCGGTTCCCAAACGGCGCGAAGACGAATTTGCGAAATCCGGCATCGCAGCGTTCCAGGGTCGGGCACGCTTCACCGGTCCAACCACATTACGCGTTGGGGAAGAGACATTGGTGGGACGGTACGTCGTCATTGCGACCGGACAGTGCCCGGCAGATTTGGAGATTTCCGGCGCTGAGCACCTTACGACAAGTGATCAGTTCTTGGAGCTGGACGAGCTCCCGAAGAGGATTCTGTTTATCGGAGGCGGGTATATCGCCTTTGAGTTTGCGCACGTGGCGGCGCGTGTGGGATCGCAGGTCACAGTCCTACACCGTGGCCCGCGCCCACTGGCCCTCTTTGACCCGGATCTGGTTGATCAGCTGGTTGAGCGGACTCGCGAACTTGGCATTGACGTTCATCTGGGAACCGAAGCGATAGGGATCGACAAGAGCTCCGGTCAGTTGACTGTCCGGGCCGTGGCTTCCGGGAAAACGGGCGCGTTTCAGACGGATATGGTTGTGCATGCTGCGGGTCGCGTGCCCGAGATCAAGGACCTGGATCTGGATGCTGCGGGGATCGAATGGGAGAAACGGGGGGTGCGAGTCAACGAATTCTTGCAGAGTGTGTCCGTCCCAGCTGTGTATGCGGCGGGAGACGCCGCCGCCAGCGGAGGCCCACCGCTGGCTCCGGTGGCAAGTTATGAAGGGTTGATCGTGGCAGCAAACCTCTTGCAGGGGAACCATCAGAAACCAAACTACATCGGCATTCCGTCGGTCGTGTTCACGGTCCCCCCGCTGGCTGCAGTCGGTCTCAGTGAACGCGGGGCAGGTGAGCAAAACCTTAAGTTCAGGGTCAAGAAGGAGATGACCTCGACCTGGTATTCATCTCGGCGGGTTGCGGAAACATGTTCCGGCTACAAAGTGCTGGTGGAAGAAGGCACAGACCGCGTTCTGGGCGCTCACATCCTAGGGAGCGAGGCCGGTGAAGTCATCAATCTCTTCACGCTTGCTATCCGTTCTGGGATGCGAGCCACCGATTTAAAGCACATGCTGTATGCGTATCCAACGAGTGGTTCAAATATGACGCGCATGCTTTAGAAAGGTCGAAAGCAGACAACGATACCGTCAAGAGCAGCTGATGTCCGGGGTTTCGCTCAAAGCAGGTCCCTGAGACCCGCTGGATTGACCACAGACTTGGCAGATTCGACCCCGTCTGGTTGCGGCTAAACCTTCTTGAGCGACCGTTGGTGGAGTCGCATACGACCGTCATCATCCCATTTAACGACCGCGGCGTCTTCGTTGGCTTGCGCAACTGTGCCGAAATTCTCCAGTCGGATTTCCGAAGTTGCCCAGACCACGACGCGATCTCCGGGATTCAGTTCCTGGCGGGTCCCAGAGGGAGGGGTGGCTTCTTGGCGCGGTCTGAGGCAGGCGTTGCGCCGGGGTACGACAGGGCGGTTACGAAGTTTTGGGCAGTTCACGTAGCCGGGTCATATTTTTTTGTTTCCTTCCAAGCAGCGGACGGTTACGCCGCGGCATTCGTTGCGACCTTTTATCTCCTCGACCTATCCAGCGTAGGTTTGGAAAAAATGGTTCCGCTGTTCCAAACTGGACCCTTCTGACAACAAGTCTTGTTCCAACGATCATGCGATTCGAGGCCGTCGCCCCAACATCGTGCGGATCGCGTATTTGAGTTCCCGCCACAGTGAGCGCTTTTGAACAGACACGCCCCGAGAAAGTTCTTACTCTTGTTTGGGGTGGAAGTCCCAGAGAGAAAGCTGTTGGGTAAACTGTCCGCCATTCGGGATTCCAAAATGGAGATTCTGGCCGATTTCGGTGTCGCTTCTTTGCCAACAGCCTCGTCAGAGTTCCAGACTGGGAGTGGAGAGCGGGCCATGGTCTTTGTTGTTTCCTAGTTTGGACTGAACCAAAGCGGAACGACTGTCAGACGAGTCACCCCTCCCACTCCCACTGGGCCTTTCCGAATGTCTTGTTGAATCTGAAATCGACATCACGTCAAAACCGATAAGGAGAAACGAAATGAACCAGAGCACGAAAGACGAAATTAAAGGCAATATGCATGAGGCGAAGGGCACCATTAAAGAGAAGGTGGGCCAGGTCATCAAAAACCCCAATCTGACTGCCGAAGGCCAAAATGAAAAGCTCGCCGGCACAGTTCAAAAGAAAGTGGGGCAGATCGAAAAGGTGTTGGAGAAATAAGCGCGGTGCAGTGGCGCTCATTGGCAGCATTGTGCTCCGAGTATCGGGCAGACAGGAATGACTTCCGCAGTGCTGCAATTTCTGGTTTAAAGTTCAGAGGAAAGGAAGATCCACGTGTTGATACTCATTATCATCTTGGTGTTGGTTTTAGGGGGCGGTGGAGGGTACTACGGCCATAGCCGCTGGGGTTATGGCGGGGGTGCGGGCATAGGGCTGGGCACCATCTTGTTGATTCTCCTTCTAGCATACATGTTGGGGATCTTACACTGAGACGAAGCCCGCCACTCGACGTTCCACAAGGACCAGTGCTCAGTCGGAGTTGTCCTCGCGGAATGGAGCGGACCGACATGCGAATGTAAGAGAGTAGACCTCCGTGTCGTCGGAGGTGAATGCAGCCGTCAACGCCTGGACGAAGTCGGCTCCGGGAGCTGGATTTGGCTTCGTATTTGTTGTTTCAGCGATAGGATTCAGTGCATTCTTCTCCTTTTTTGTTCTCTTCGGAGCGAACAAGTTTGGATCGATTCCGATTTGTCGGGCCCAATCGGCCGTATCCCAATAAGTCCGTTGCTCGATAATTAATCCTTGAGTGTTCATGCGGCCCTAACCCCGATGTTAGCCACCGGCAGAACGGTTTTCTGTGCAAATAGGGACACATTCGCACGGTCGTTGCGACGATCCGGCCATTTGAGCAGTTGGAATCTTCGATCTACAAATTCGGAGGGTTGCAGGGTTTGCAGAAATTGCTGAAAGAAAAGAGATTTTGGCCGCGGGGGCCTGCAACCGTCCGAATTGTTTAGTGCTGCCTTTTAGCCTGGAAGAATCCGCCTCGCAGCACAGACGGCTTCGAAGTCGCGGGTTGGCGATTGCTTCCGGTTGACAATCCGTCCCGAACCAACTGCGAAGCGAGGCCCGAGTCGTCAACAATGCGCGTTGATTGGCACTGCGCCCTCATAATCGTCAGATCTTAGAGCTCCGCATATTGCAGCTTTAGCCGGCGAAGCAACTGCGCGTTTGCAGCCACAATGATAGTTGAGAGACTCATCGCAACTGCGCCAACGCTCATGGGAAGATCGAGCCCCCAGCGGACGAAAACGCCAGCTGCGACCGGGATGGCCACAAGGTTGTAAGCAGTGGCCCAAACCAGATTCTGGATCATCTTTCGGTAAGCAGCACGAGATAGTTCGATCGCTCCCACAACGTCTCGCGGATCACTCCGCACAAGCACGATTCCGGCCGACTCAATCGCCACATCGGTTCCTGCGCCAATCGCGATTCCCACATCTGCGGTCGCGAGCGCTGGCGCGTCGTTCACGCCGTCGCCAACCATCGCGACTCTCTTGCCGCCGGCCTGAAAGCGCTTCACTGCCGTAGCCTTGTCGGCTGGAAGAACCTCCGCTGCGACTTCGTCGATACCGATGCGTTTCGCTACCGAATCGGCTACCGGCTTTGAATCTCCAGTGATCATTGCGACCCGAATGCCAAGACGATGAAGTTCCGTGACGGCTTCATGGGATTCGGGCCGAATCTCATCCTCGACCGCGATCGCGCCGAGCAGTGTTCCTTCGGCGACGACATAGAGAACTGTCTTTCCATCGGATGCCCACTGGGTCGTCATCTTTTCAACTTCTGGCTGTACTGTCGCCTTGGCCTCGGTCAACAGACGCGGTCCGCCGATAATGACGCTCTTGCCATTTACTTGCGCCTGCGCCCCTCGACCGGGCAGTGCTTCGAAGTTGGTAGCTTGCAATGTGGGCAGGTTTCGGCGCCTGGCTTCGGCGACGATGGCTTTCGCGAGCGGGTGTTCGGAGTTGGCTTCGACGGCGGCAGCATTGGCGAGCAAGAGACTCTTGTCGCCGCCCGGCGCAGTCGCCACTCCGGACAGTGCCGGGGAACCGCGCGTGAGCGTTCCGGTCTTATCGAAAATCACCATGTCCACATTGCGGGCACGTTCGAGTCCGAGTCTGTCCTTGACGAGAAGACCGTTCTGAGCGCCTATTGACGTGGAGATCGCAATCACCAGCGGAATCGCCAATCCCAGAGCATGCGGGCAGGCGATGATGAGGACGGTTGCAGTCCTGATCAGAGCATGTTCTTTGTCCCCGGAGAGCCACCAGTACGTGAAGGTGATCGCGCCTGACGCGACGGCGACATAGAAAAGGATTGCAGCGGCGTGGTCGGCGAGATCTTGCGTGTGCGACCCAGAGGCTTGGGCAGCGGCAACGAGCCGCATGATACCGGACAGAGCAGTCTGCTCTCCGACCGCCGTAATCCGAACTCGAAGGCTTCCGCCACTAGCGACCGATCCGGCGATGACTTTGCCGCCTGGTCCCTTCGACACGGTCCGGGACTCGCCTGTAATCATTGACTCGTTAACATCGGCGGATCCCTCGACGACTGCACCATCCGCTGGCACGCGGGTTCCGGGCCGCACGAGGACTACATCACTCGTTTTCAACTCGGAATTGGAACGGTCTGAGTCTCCGATCCGCTGACACGTTCGGCCGTGTCCGGGAGAAGCGCAGCGAGTGCGTTGAGCGCCCCACGGGCCTGGGAAATGGCTCGCATTTCCAGCCAATGACCTAGGACCATGATCGTGATCAGCGTTGCGAGTTCCCACCAGACTTCAATCTCGAAGAGATCGAAGGTTGCGGCGAGCGAGGTTCCGAAGGCGACTATGATCGCCAGGCTGATGAGGGTCATCATGCCCGGCTTGCGGTCGGCTAGTTCGCCAGACGCCCCACGGAGAAAGACTAGGCCGCCATAAACAAAGACGACCGTTCCAAGGATCGCGGGAATCAATTTCGAACCAGGGAAAGCGGGCGCGGTGTAACGAAGCCAACGTTGGACATCGGTCGACCAGAAGATCACGGGAATCGTGAGGGCCAGGCTCAACCAAAACTTGTCGCGAAACATCGCGACGGAGTGCCCGGCGTGACGGTCGTGGTTTCCGTGGGCGCCGAACATCTTGCCGCCGGCATGTGCGTCGAACTCTTGTCCGTGCGCCTCATTGATATCCATATACCCTCGGAGCCTACACCCGACGCCGCGCGAGGGTGAGCACTTTTGCTCAGAAGAATGGCACTGCCATTGCTAAACTCGGTAACAATTCAAGGAAGGTCATAATGAATAGCACAACGGCTGTGAAAGATCCTGTCTGCGGCATGGACGTAGAAACGGCTACCGCTGCTGTACGAACCGAACATCAAGGGCAGACGTATTACTTCTGCGGCTCGAAGTGCAGAGAGAAGTTCGACCTTAATCCGGAGCAATACTTGAGCAAGTCTGTGGGAACGCAGAAGAGCGGCCATGGCTGCTGCAGCTAAATCCAACGACGACCCGTTGCGCCGTCCGATCGGGCGGATGGTAACCTGCTCCATATCCCTCACAGTTCGTCCTGGACGATGAAAGATAGAAATCCGCCCCGAAGACGAGCCGCTGATGGTGAAGTTTCACGAAACGCTCTCCGATCGCAGCGTCTATTTGCGCTACTTCTGCTCCCTTAGCCCGAGTGGGCGCGTGGCGCATAAGCGACTGTTGCGCATCTGTTGGTGACTACGACCGCGAGATGGCGCTGGTCGCCGAGCGCATCGATACCGACACGGGAGAGCGCTGGATCATGGCTGTCGGGCGCATGACTAGGCTTCATGCCGGAAATGAGGCGGAAGTCGCTGTGCTGGTTTCAGACCAGTATCAGAAACTTGGTTTGGGGAATGAACTGCTCCGTCGTGTGATCCAGATCGCCCGAGATGAAAAGTTAAGCCGCGTGTCCGCGGAAATGTTGACGGACAACGTAGCCATGCGGGTTATCATAAAGCATCTTAGCTTTCGTGTTCGCGCGAGTGACGATCTAATTTCGGTCCGGGCCTTCCTGGACCTGTAAACAACTCGCGCGATGGTGACCCGCACTGAGACAGTTCTGGGCCTGCCGTGCCACTGTTTCTTCGCTGTTCAGAGTTCAGCGCCAATGGCAGCCGCATCCCGAAGCGGTGCCGCAGCAATTGCGGCTTAGGTTTTGAGAAGGCGATGGAGTGATTGTCAGAATACAGTCGGCGGGGCACGGCGTGGTCATCAAAAAGATCTCGGCATGATCCCGGACCTAGAGACTTGGCGCAACTACGGTATGACCAGATTGCCTGCGGAAATGTAGCGCCGACTCACCGGCTTGAAACGCTGCCCAAAGCCACTGTCGCTTGTTCCGATTCGAGTCGATGGATCGTTGCCCGAAGCCAGGCGCCGAGCGCTTCCTCAATCTCCCGCTGCGTCCCGGTGCGGTACAAACCCTCGAGGGTCTCTCCACCCGGCGACAAAGGGATATGAATGCAAGGAGTTTGTGAGTCGCGCGCGTTCTCTGGGACGAATTGCATCAGAAGGCATTTGCTGCAGGGTTCGCGGTCCTTGGAGTTAAAGTTCATGCAAGTGGGGGAATCCTCGAAAACAAACCGTGCCTTCCAGGATTCGCGCGGCAATCGCCCGTAACCGCCTTGCTCAAGAAACTCCAGTTCGAACTTCAGTACGTCCAGCAGGTTGCGATCGTCCGTTGGCATAGTTTCTCCGCTCACCCGGTGATAGGGTCCCACACTTCTCTACCACCACCCTCGATGATACTCAGTCCAGGCTTTGCGATCTGTTCAATAAAGATCAGAATTGACTACCTGGAGAGTGGATACTCAACGTCAAGAAGCAAACAAGAATTCCCGCTCTACACAACATAAAGAAGGATTGTGCACCCGGGCAGAAGTAAGCGGAGATTGGCTCGGAGAAGGGCGTCCCACCAATTCCTCGTGTCATTCCTTTAAGCGGGAATTCCCGCATTGTGAACTTTGATGGCAACACAGTTTCGAACAAGGCTGTTGCCCAGGATGTGAAGGTCGCGTAGCCTATGACGGTCTAGAGTCGCTAACTTCGACGGAGTTCCGGGCAACGTCTGGGTGCCCCCTTACGGCACTTATCTAGGGAAGATCGATTCTGGAGATAGACTTTCGGACCCAGGTTTCGCAGTCACGCCATTCACCGTCGAAACACAGCAGCACTGGCTGACGCAATAGAATTGCTGAGAAGGAACTTCACATGGCACGCACCGTGGAAATCACCGACTTGCTGCTGAGAGAAGCGCAACAAAGCCTTCTGGAAACCAGCATGGCGCTCGAAGACTTGGTCCCCGTGTGTGAAGATCTTGACGGCGCGGGCTATTGGTCGGTGGAGTGTTGGGGCGGGATGGCATTCAATTCCTGCATACGCTTTCTCAATGAAGACCCTTGGGAGAGATTGCGGACTTACCGCAGGCTTCTCCCCAAGTCCAGACTGCAAATGCTTCTGCGCGGACAGAACCTGGTTGACCATCGGAACTTTGATGACTCAATCGTCCGCCGGTTTGTCGAGAAGGCTGCGCTGAATGGCATCGACGTCTTCCGCATCTTCGACGCACTGAATGATGTTCGGAACCTGAAGGCCAGCGTTGAGGCCGTGAAGAAGGCCGGCAAGCACCCACAGGGCGCAATCTGCTATGGGCCGAGTCCGGTGCACACGATCCCGGTGTTCGTAGACATAGCGCAGCAGATCAAGGAAATGGGTTGCGATTCCATCTGCGTGCAGGACGTTGACGGTCTGCTTAAGCCACAGGCGGCCTACGATCTGGTCGAGGGGATCAAGCAGAAGTGCGGAAGCGACACGCTGGTCAGCGTCCACACCCATTCGACGACGGGCGTGACCATGGTTTCGCTGATGAAAGCGATTGAGGCGGGATGCGACATTGTGGACACAGCGATCAGCTCTTTGGCGCTGGGCCGCGGACACAATCCCACCGAGAGCGTGGTTGCAATGCTGGAGGGGACCGGTTACAGGTCACGTCTGGACATTGAGAGGCTGCATCGCATCAAACAGCATATTGCCAGCGTCCGTCCGCGTTACGGCGAATTCATCAATCAGCCCATGGGTGTTGAGACGGAGATTTTCCAGCACCAGATACCGGCAGCGCTCATCTTGAACATGGAATATCTGCTGAAGAGCCAGGGCACGCCCCATTTGCTGGACCAGGTGTTAGCGGAAATCCAGAATGTGCGCCGGGACGCCGGATATCCTGCGCTAGCCATCCCGGCAAGTGAAATCCTCGGCACCCAGGCAATGTTGAATGTCCTGCAAGGCAAATATAGAGTGATCACCGCTGAGTTCGCCGACTTGATGCTTGGCTATTACGGCACAACGTTGGGAGAAAAGGACCCGGAGGTGGTCGACAAGGCAGCCACCCACGCGAACAAGCCCGCCATCACCTGCCGCCCGGCCGATTTGCTAGATCCATCGTGGGAACGGCGTCGAACCGAGGCCCTAGCACTCGGCTGCAATGGACGCGATGAAGATGTTTTGACATACACCATGTTTCCCAAGACGGCCGCGCAGTTTTTCCAGACCCGGCCGGCCGGCCCGAAAGACATTGGCAGGGAATCGAGTGAAATAAAAGACGGCCCCGAACCGGCGCCCGCGGAGAGCTCGAGCAGCAATACCCGGACGGGGGAATCTCGGACCTACATCATCCGCGTCAACGGTGAGGAACACAAAGTCACCGTGACGCCGGCGCAGTGAAAACAGGGTCAGTACCCGGGTTTTCAGATCTCTAACCCGTGCCAGGGAGGTCCAACATGCCGACACGAACACTCAAACCGGCGAGC
>Ga0302326_10030808_pt1 | contig 10728 bp, 9 predicted proteins | sample Palsa_T0_3_FD_202264 | JGI IMG/M metagenome (GOLD analysis project Ga0302326, IMG submission 202264) | Peat permafrost microbial communities from Stordalen Mire near Abisko, Sweden - Palsa_T0_3 | ecosystem: Environmental > Terrestrial > Soil > Palsa > Peat permafrost | place: Sweden: Abisko...
GGGCGGCCAGCACGTCAACAAGACCGAGTCTGCGATTCGCATCACGCACGTCCCGTCCGGCGTGATCGTGCAGTGCAGCGAAGAACGCTCGCAGATGCAGAACCGCGAACGCGCGATGACGATGCTGCGCAGTGTCCTGGCCGATCGTAAACGCCGAGAAGCGGAAGAAGCGGTCGGAAGTTTGCGGCGCAGCCAAGTCGGCACGGGCGACCGCAGCGAGAAGATCCGCACCTACAACTTCCCGCAAGACCGGATCACCGATCACCGCATCAACGAAAACTTCGGCAACATCCCAAACGTCATGGACGGCAACCTCGGCCGCATCGTGGCACGCCTGCAGCAAGACGAAAAATCGAAATTGCTGGCGGGCGAAACACCGGCGGCCTAGGACGAGGCGCCCGTAATGGCGGGTAGCAGGTCGTTGTTTTCTTCGATGCGGAGCATGCGGATTATCGCGCACGCTTCCGGCGAACCAAGGCAGGTCGCGGGTGAGCCGCTGGGCAGGCAGGACGCACGCCACCGCGTCGATTCTTGCCGGATCGCCGAAGTATACGGGGCCATGCTGCCACAAGAAGCCGTGCTCGACGAGAATTTCGCGGACGTCTTTGAGCCGTTCTTTGGCGTATTCCCCGGGTAGAGGTGCTGGAGCGACTCGATATCTACGTCGAAGGCGATGGCGTACATCCGGTTCCCCGTGGGCGGCGGTGCGTTTGCTTCTTTTATCACGCCGAGCGGCCGGTCGAGCAAGGTCTTCATGGCCGTCGTTTTCGGGGCGAATGCGGCAGGCGCCCGCTGGTTGAACGCGCTAAGAGATTTCGGTGGCCTTCGTTTTAGCGCTCGATCAGGGGACCACGAGTTCGCGTGCGATCGTGTTTGACGAACGTGGGGCGATTCGTGGGTTCGATCAGCGTGAGTTTCCGCAGCATTTTCCACAGCCGGGCTGGGTCGAACACGATCCGGCGGATATCTGGCGCTCGCAGCTCGAAACGGCGCGCGGCGCGTTGCGCAACGCGGCGGTCACCGCAAGCGACGTCGCGGCCATCGGTATCACGAATCAACGCGAGACGACGCTCTTGTGGGATCGTGCGACGGGCGTGCCGATCGCGAACGCGATCGTGTGGCAGGACCGCCGCACGGCGCCGCTCTGCGAAGAACTCAAAGCCGGCGGTTTTGAAGCGACGTTTCGCGCGAAGACGGGGTTGCTGCTCGATCCGTATTTTTCGGGCACCAAGCTCACCTGGCTGCTCGAGAACGTCGCAGGTGCCCGCGCACGCGCGGAACGCGGCGAACTCGCCTTCGGGACGGTCGATACGTGGCTCGTCTGGAACCTCACCGGCGGCGCGGCGCACGTTACCGATTACACGAACGCTTCGCGCACGCTGCTCTTCGATCTCGCGGCACTCGATTGGAGCGACGAACTGCTTGGGGCCCTGCGCATTCCGCGCGCGGTCTTGCCGCGCGCGCTACCTTCGCTCGGCACGTTCGGGACAGCCCTACCCGGGATGCTCGGTGCCGCGCTGCCCATAACCGGCATCGCGGGCGACCAGCACGCCGCACTCGTCGGCCAAGCCGGCTTTGCCCGTGGGATTGCGAAGAACACCTACGGGACCGGTTCCTTCCTAATGCTGAACACGGGCGCGGAGATCGTGCGCAGCGAGAGCGGCCTGCTCACTACGGTCGCGTACGCCCTTGAACCCGGCAGTGCGTCGTATGCCCTCGAGGGCTCGATCTTCGCGACGGGCGCCGCCGTGCAATGGCTGCGCGATGGGCTCGGCATCATCGAAACCTCTGCGGAAGTCGAGGAACTCGCGTCCCGCGTCGCCGATAACGGCGGCGTGTATTTCGTTCCGGCGTTCGCCGGCCTCGGCGCGCCACATTGGGATCCGTACTCACGCGGGGCGATCTTTGGTCTGACGCGCGGGAGCACGCGCGAACACATCGCGCGTGCGGCGCTCGAAGCGATGGCGTATCAAACCGTCGACGTCGTGCGCGCGATGGAGCGCGATGCGGGCGTGCCGCTCGCGGAGCTTCGCGTCGATGGCGGCGCCGCGTCGAACGAGCTTGCGATGCAGTTTGCCGCCGACATGCTCGGCGTCGACGTCGTGCGGCCGCGCGTCACGGAGACGACGGCGCTCGGCGCGGCCTATCTCGCGGGCATCGCGGCCGGCGTTTGGCGCGATACCGCCGACGTGGCCACGCACTGGAAACAAGCGCGACGTTTCACGCCACGTATGGAGGACAGCGAGCGTAAACGTCTGCTCGGCGAATGGCACGAGGCGGTCGAAAGCACGAAGGGTTGGGCATCGAAGTGAGCACCGGCCGTGCAACGGAACTTGGCCGCCTGAACGACGCCTTCGACGTGCTCGTGATCGGCGGCGGCGCGACCGGCGTCGGTACGGCGCTCGATGCGGCCGCGCGCGGCTACAAGACGGCGCTCGTCGAGGCCTCGGATTTTGCGAAAGCGACCTCGAGCCGTTCGACGAAGCTGATCCACGGCGGCGTGCGCTATCTGCAGAACGGCGAACTCGGCCTCGTGCGCGAATCGCTGCACGAACGCGCGAACCTGCGCCGCAACGCCGCGCATCTCGTCAAGAAACTCGGCTTCATCTGTCCGGCCTATCGCTGCCACGAAGGGCCGCTCTTCTTCGCAGGTTTCACGGCCTACGACATGCTCGCCGGTTTCACGAATTTTCCGCGCAGCCGCCCCGTCGGGCGTGCCGAAGCCCTGCGTTTATCGCCCGATCTCAAGGCAAAGGGCCTCTACGGCGGCATCCGCTACTTCGACGGCCAGTTCGACGACGCGCGCTTGGCGCTCGCGATCGCGCGCACGGCGGCCGATCGCGGCGCGACCGTGCTCAACTACGTGCGCGCCGTCAGCTTCCTCTACGAGAACGGCCGCGCGTACGGTGCCATCGTGCGCGACGAAGAGACGGGCCGCGAAATCGAAACGCGTGCCAAGGTCGTGGTCAACGCTACGGGGATCTTCGTCGACGAACTTCGTTCGCTCGACGAGCCCGGTGTTTCGCCGCTCCTCTCGCACAGCCGCGGTTCGCACGTCGTCTTCCCGGCCCACGTGTACCGCGGCAGCGACGCGCTGCTCGTACCCAAGACCGACGACGGCCGCGTGCTCTTTATCATCCCGTGGCAGGGCAGCATCGTGATCGGAACGACCGACGTTCCGGTACAGACGTCCGAACTCGATCCCAAGGCCACGAACGAAGAGATCGACTTTATCATCGGACAAGCCAACAAATATCTGCAGACGCCCGTCGCGCGCAAAGACGCGCTCGCGACATACGCGGGTCTACGCCCCCTCGTGAGCGGCAAAGCCTCGAGCACCGCGAAACTTTCGCGCGAACATCTCGTCGACGTTTCGCCGACCGGCCTCGTGACGGTGACGGGCGGCAAGTGGACGACGTACCGCAAGATGGCGGAGGATACGATCGACGTCGCTGCGCGCGAGGGCAAACTCGCAGTTGCGAAGAGCCCGACGGCAACTCTCGGCTTGCACGGCAATCCGTCCCGGGGTGCAAAGAGCGATGGAAAATACGCAGCGTACGGCACGGATGCGGAGGCCTTGCTCGCGCTCGAACGCGAGGACCCGGCACTCGCCGGGCCGCTCGCGCCGCAGGTCTCGTTTACGGGCGCCCAGGTCGTGTTTGCCGTCCGCGAGGAATTGGCGCGCACCGTCGACGACGTCCTCGCACGCCGGACCCGGACGCTCTTCACGAATGCGGGCGCGGCGCTCGCAGCGGCACCCGCCGTCGGCGCGCTGCTCGCGCGCGAACTCGGCCACGACGACGTCTGGCAAGCCGAACAACTTGCAACCTTCGCACGGATCGCCGCGCAGGACGCGCAGACGGTCTAACCCGCGGGCGCGGTTCTCCCCGCCATGCCACACGCGTGGCACCTGCGGCGGCTACGATTCGCGCGGATGCGCACACCTACATCACATCGACTTGGAGGTCTCTCGAATGGCTCGCCTCAAACGGCAAACCGGCTCTCTCTTCGCTGGAGTCGCCGCCCTTAGCTTGGTCCTCACCAGCACGTCGTCGGATGCGACGAACGTGAATCCGGCCGCTCGGACATTCGGCGTGCCCGCCCAGCGCGCGAATGTCGCTGCCAGGCGGCAAGCGGCGTTGCGCCCGCACGCTTTCTATGTTGTTTCCCCGACCACTTGCAACTCTGACTATTCGGGCAGCAACGGGTCCGACTATTTTGTAGGCGTCGATGACAGCTCCCAATTCAATTACGCCCTCAACCTCGATAGTGCCGTGCTCGGTGGGCAGCATAACGAGGCCTGCGGGTACTATTCCGGGATTGGTGCCGGTGGGAACAACGTGGTGGGCAGCAATGGCAGCCTCACGGACGCGTTCATCGGCGCGGGTTCCGAGAATGCGATCACGGGGTCGTTCACGTTCCTCGGGTCGGGCATTGAAAACGAGGTTACGGCAGACCACGCGTTTCTCGGCGCCGGTTCCTACGGCACGGCTGAAGGCAACGGTTCGTTTGTCGGCGCCGGCGGCGCCGAATACGGTTCTGTTGGAAACCCGGCGGCCGGTGGCGGGAACATTGCCGCTGGGACCGACTCGTTTATCGGCGCGGGCGATCTGAACGAGATTTCCACCGCCGGCAATGGATCGTTTATCGGCGGCGGCGGTTACGAGGAGGCATCGAATATCGCCGCGACCCTCGTCAACAACATCTCGTCGTTCGATTCGTTCATCGGCGCGGGAGACGATAACACCGTCAGCGAGTACCAATCGTTCATCGGCGCGGGATCCACAAACAACATTTCCGGTAGACTCGCATTTATCGGGACGGGCGAAGGAAACACCGTTTCCGCCGCGGGCGGATTCGTCGGTGCAGGCGGTACTTTGACCGGAGGAAACCACGATTTGGGGCGGGATGCCTTCATCGGGAGTGGCGATCAAAACACCATCAACCTCAACAGCAGCAACTCGTTCATCGGCGGCGGCAAACAAAATACGATCGCGTCTTCGGAGCCCTATGCGACAATCGGGGGCGGCGATGGGAATGATGCCGGCGGAGAATACGCATCGATTCTCGGCGGTCTCGACAACAGTGCCACGGGCGAGTATGCGACCGTCGCGGGCGGCTGGTCCGATACTGCCGCCGGCGCGTCGAGTTTTGCCGCCGGTTACAATGCCGACGCGGCGCACAACGGCAGCTTCGTATGGAGCGACTACACGTCGGGCTCGGCGACGATCAAAGATACGGCTGCCAACCAGTTCGTGGTGCGCGCCTCGGGCGGGCTCTATCTCTACTCGAACGAGGCCGCGACCAGCGGCGAGGAATTGACGCCGGGGTCCGGGACGTGGGCGAGCCTGAGCGATCGCAACGCGAAGACCGACATCGTGCCGCTCGATGACGCTTCGATCCTCGCAAAGGTGGCGGCACTTCCCATCGATCGGTGGAGCTACAAGTCCGAAAAGGGCGTGCGCCACGTCGGCCCGATGGCGCAGGATTTCTACGCGGCCTTCGGCACGGGCATCGACGACCGCCACATCACCGCAATCGATGAAGACGGCGTGGCGCTCGCGTCGATCAAGGCGCTGCATCGCCAGGTCGGTCAACTGCGGTCGAACTACGCGGCCCTAGCGGCAAAGAACGCGATTCTGGAGCGGCGGCTCGACCAGTTGGCGGCACGCATGCCGAGGTAAGCGGCTCACCCCGAAGGCTCGGGCGGAGGCAGTGGTCTTGTCAACAGCTCACGCAGCGGCCGTGCGTCCGGCAAGATCCACTGCTCCTGCGACTGCACGTCGCGGATGCGTGCGCTCAGTTCGTCGCCGTGGCGGAAAAAGACCACCACGTAGGGGGCCGCCGGCCGAGCCGGTCCGTCGATCGATTCATGAGAGCTATCCATGTTCCGATAGTAGCGGTCTATCGTCCCAAAACGTCTCACGCCGTCGCAGGCCTACTTCTTAGGACCAACCTTGCGAGTTAGGACCGACCTTGCGAGCCGCAGCGCTTCGTTGCGGGGTAGCTCGCTCCCGAGGGCGATCTCGAGCGCGCGCTGCTCCTGGCCGAGCGCCGCCTCCACGAGCGCGCGAGCGTGCTCGCGTACGCGGACTCTGGCGGGTACCGGCGTCCCGTCGTCTTGAAAAACGAGCCGCCCCGAGGAGCCGGGCCGCATCGCGCGGCCGGCCCGCCTGCGCCGCTACCCGGGCGATGCCGCTGAGCAACGATGGGTAAGAGAGCACGGCTTCGCGTTCGTCGAGGCAGCCCAAGGCCTCCGCATAATAATCGCGCGCGAGCGAAGTCGAGCCTCGCATCGGAGCGACGTCTCCTAGGTCGCCGACGGTACCCGCGATTTCCGTGGTGTTGCCAAGCTCGCGATGGATCGCGAGCGCCCGCTCGAGGTGTTCGTTTGCCGCATCGTATCGCTCCGCGACATAGTCGAAGGCGGCAATGGCGTTGAGGGTCATCGCGAGCAACGTTTCGTCTCCGGCCTCGCTGTAGCACCGAAGGGCCTGGACGTACAAATCGCGGGACGCGGGAGGTTCTGATTCGCAAATGAGGTACGCGGTGCTCGAAAGGATATGCCCCTCGTAGCGTACGTCTCCGGATCGCTGCGCAAGTGGGAGCGCTCGCTCGAACACGTGTTTCGCTTCCGCGTCGCGTCCGAGGTAAATCAACTCCGCTCCTTCCGCGTTTAGCGCTCGCGCAACGTCACGATCGAGTCCGAGTTTCTCGAGCCAAGAGATTCCGTCGAGCAGGAAGCCGCGCCGCACGTAGTAGTGGGTGATCCCGATCGCGAGCTGCAAGCCGTTCCGCGCTGCACCGCCCGAGAAAAGCGACCACTCGAGCGCCTGCGTGACGTTCGGGAAATCGCGATCGATCTCGCGCAGCCACGCTCGGTTTTCAAAACGTCAGTTCCTCGGAAGGCATGGCGATAGCGGCGTACCAGGCCGCGTGGGCATCGCGTAACGCCGGTGCCGCCGGATCGGCGTCGAACCAACGCCGCGCATAATCGTGAATGCTGTTGAGGAAGACGAAGCGGCTTTCGATTGCATCGTCGCGCACGAGAACGGACTGCGCAACGAGGGTCGCGAGCGTAGCGAGATCGACCGAACATACTGCCTTCGCGGCTTCCGCGGAGAACGAGCCCGCAAATACCGCGAGCCGAACGAAGGCGGCGCGCTCGCGCTCACCGACCAGGCTCATGCTCCATGCGATGACGTCGTTCAGCGAACGGCGGCGTGCGGGCGTGGTGGGGTCTCGGGACTGCACGTGATCCAGCCCCTCGCGAAGTTGCCGCTCGACGTCGGCCAGCGGCAACGCGTCGAGCATGCTCGACGCGAGTTCGAGCGCCAACGGCAAACGGTCGAGCCGCTCGCAGATTGCTGCGATGCGCCGCTCGCCCCACGAACATCTGCGCGGCGTTCTCCGGCGAAAGCGGCTGGAGTACGTGGCAGCGCTCGCCGCGCAAACCCAACGCCTCTCGCGAGGTGGCGACGACGTGGACGTGTGGTGCCGTTTCCAAGAGGTCGTTCACGAACCAGGAACACGATTCGGTTTTCTATGCGGCCGTCGGTGTCGGCGAAGACGATCGTCACATCACCTCGATCGATGAAGACGGCGTCGCGCTCGCCGCGATCAAGGCGCTGCACGGCCAGAACGCTCAACTGCATCGTGAGAACGGTCGCCTGTGCCGTGACAACGGGCAACTGCACGTCGAAATATCTCGACTTGCGTCGAGCTTCGCCGCACTTGATAACCGGTGCGAAGGCACGGAACGCGAAACTCTTCAGGGCCACCGCGAGATCGGCGATCTGCGGAAAGGCCGCATCGCGGCGGCACGCAGAGGGCGCTAGAGATGTCTTGGACGCCTGGGACGATTGCGTGCTAGCATCCTCCTTGAATAAACCCTCTCATCCCAAGGAGAATGCTTCTATGGCTCGTTTCCAATCTCGAGTGGACGCCCTCTGCGTGGGCGTCGCCGCCCTCGGCTTGGTTCTCATCACCGCGTCGTCGAGCGCGGCGAACGCGAACCCTTCGCCCCACGCGTTCCGAACCTTCGGCGTCCCCGCGCAGCGCGCGGACCGCGCCGGGATGCGGGGTTCGCTCACTCGGCGCCATCCATCCTACGTCGTCACCCCCACTTCGTGCACCTCGGATTTCAACAATGGCGAGGGCGGTGGCAACGGGGATGACTATTTCGTCGGCATTTCCGATAGCCTAGAAGATGACTATGCGGGCGGTGTGACGAGCGCCGTGCTGAGCGGAAATTATAACGAAGCCTGCGATCAGTCCACCGCGATCGGTACCGGCGACGCAAATGTCATCGCTTACAATGGCCAAGCTACGTATTCGTTCATCGGTGGAGGGCAAAATAACGCCATCACCGCGAGCGGCGGGTTCGTGGGCGACGGCTACGAGAACGAGACGAACGCCACAAACGCCTTCATCGGCGCGGGCAGCTCGAACGTCGTCAACGGCATGGACTCGTTTGTCGGCGCGGGCCTCTCGAACGCGGCGAACGGGAGCGCGGCGTTCGTTGGGTCGGGATACGAGAACGTCGTCAACTCGAAGTCCGACTATTCGACGATCGGCGGCGGCTATAAGAACATCGTTTCCTCCGGATTCGAATACGCGAGCGTTCTCGGCGGATATGAAAATACGGCGAAGGGAGAGTATGCGGCCGTTCCGGGCGGGTATGCGAATAGCGCCGCGGGAGTCGGAAGTTTCGCCGCGGGGTATCAGGCGGAAGCCACGCACAACGGCAGCTTCGTGTGGAGCGATTACGATGCGTCCGCGTCGCCCCTCAAAGATGCGAAATCAGATCAGTTTGTGGTGCGCGCATCCGGCGGCTTTACATTCTATTCAAACGAAGCGTTGACGAGCGGCGTGTCACTGACGTCGGGTTCCGGAACGTGGGCGAATCTCTCCGATCGCAATGCGAAGACCGGCATCGTGCCGCTCGACGACGCGTCGATCCTCGCGAAGGTAGCCGCGCTGCCGATCGATCGTTGGAGCTACAAATCGGAGAAAGGCGTGCAGCACGTCGGCCCGATGGCACAAGACTTCTACGCCGCCTTCGGCACGGGGGTGGACGATCATCACATCACTTCGATCGATGAAGATGGCGTGGCGCTCGCGGCGATCAAGGCGCTCCACGATGAGAACGAGCGGTTGCGGAACAAGCTAAACGCGCTCGAAGCGAAAGTGGATCGTCTGGCACGAACCGCCGGCAGCCGGTAGCATTAGGGCGTCGCGGCTACGTTTGCCAGCACCGAGCGAGCGAGCCGCGCCGCGGGTCCGGCGAGGACGTACCCGAAGAGTCTGCATCACGACAACGCGGAGCTGCATGGCGACAATGGGCTGCTGCACCGCGCCAACGCGCAACTTCATCTCGATGTCGTTCGGCTGCAGTCGCGTTTGGACGTGCAGGAGGTGCAATTTCGGCCCGAACTTGCGGCGTTGGAAGCAAAAGTCGACGCCCTTGCTCCGGTTCGCAAGTTGCAATAGCATAAGAACACCGGGTCCCCCAACTCTCGCTCTTGATTCAGTACCCCTCACACTTCCACAGGAGGCCACTCACTATGGTACGTTCTCGATTGCGCCCCGGCTCGTGCGGAGCCGCCATTGCCGCCTTAAGCCTCGTTGTGACGGCCGCATCTCCAAGCCCGACGAATGCGTCCCCGCCGGCCCAGACGTTCCGGGTCTTCGGTGTCCCCCTGCAACGCTCGACCCAAAAAGCGGCCGCTCCGGTGCTGAGGAGGGCGCGGGGGCGCGACGCGCAGCCTGAGACGGATTGCGGCGGCTCCACGACCGGCGCCACCGGCACGGACGCATTTCTCGGAGTACAAAATTCGCTTGACCCAAATACCGCCGGCGGCGGGGATTCTGCGGTCCTGGGTGGTGGTCTCAACCAAGCCTGCGGCGGTTCGGATGCGATCGGTGGTGGCATTTACAATATCGCCGGAGGAGACTCAGGGTCTTCGTTCTTAGGCGCGGGAGCCCTCAACTACATTTCGGCGTACGGCTCATTCATCGGTGCAGGCGGTTGGGCGTATGTCAATGGCAACAGCAGCGGGGCTTTGGACCTTTCTCCAGGTAACCAGGTCTCCGGGGAGGACTCCTTCATCGGGACCGGCGAGCTGAATCTCGTTTCCGGTAACGGCTCGTTCATCGGAGCGGGCGATTACCTGTACGCCACAACCGAGTCCGGCGGCAGCGATCCGTCGAATCCCGGAAATCAAATCTCAGCGAACGATTCATTCATCGGCGCGGGCGACAAGAACACGGTTGCCGCGGCGGAGAGCTTCATCGGCGACGGCGGATCCAACGATATCGTGTCCTCGGCAATGTATTCCGTCCTCGCCGGCGGCTACGGCAACACCCTCTCCGGCGAATACGCGGCCATCGGCGGCGGATACGGCAACGAGGCGACCGGTGAGTACGCGGTCGTTGCCGGCGGCGACGGGAACACCGCAGCCGGGGCCTTCAGCTTTGCGGGCGGGTATCATGCCGATGCGGTCAACAACGGAAGCTTCGTTTGGAGCGATCACAAAGGCACCACGGTCGTCAAGGACACGGCGCAAAACCAGTACGTCGTTCGCGCCTCGGGCGGTGTATATTTCTACTCGAATTCGACACTGACCAGCGGCGTCTCGCTCCCATCGGGCTCCGGCGCTTGGTCGAATTTGAGCGATCGCAACGCTAAGACGAACATCGTCCCGCTCGATGACGCTTCGATTCTCA
>Ga0302326_10030809_pt1 | contig 10727 bp, 7 predicted proteins | sample Palsa_T0_3_FD_202264 | JGI IMG/M metagenome (GOLD analysis project Ga0302326, IMG submission 202264) | Peat permafrost microbial communities from Stordalen Mire near Abisko, Sweden - Palsa_T0_3 | ecosystem: Environmental > Terrestrial > Soil > Palsa > Peat permafrost | place: Sweden: Abisko...
TCACCGCTCGGACTCGTGTGATCGAAATAGTCCTTGGCGACCATGTCCTCCGAATGAGCGGTGGCCGCACGATCCAGATCGGTGTTGTCGCGCAGCGGGCGCTCGTGGTGGAGCACGCGCTGGCGGTTGATCAGGCAGAGCGTCGCGGTCGCGATCTGGGGAATGTTCTCGCTCGTGGGGGTGAGGTTCGCGTTGGCGCACGGCGCGGGCGCGGCAGCGCGCCTCTCGCTCTGGCGGTGGCTCGCGGCGAGCGCCACTGGCGTCGCGGCTGCCCCGGTCGCCGCGAGGACGCCCGCGAGGACCAGCGCGCTGGCCAGCCGAACCACGAGACGCCGGGCATTGCGGTTGATTGAGCTCCGTCCCATGGAGCCCTAGATCGGCGACCCTGCGCCAAATCAGTCGCCGAGTCCGCGGATCCTGGACGTCCGATCGAGGCGGGGGATCCACGAGGCCGCGATCGCGGCTCCGAGCAGCGCGCACACCGCAGCTGCGATCAAGCCGATGTGGAGCCCCGCCAGGAACTGCTGATCGTATGACCTCGACCCGGCTGAGGGGAGCAGAGATCCGACGATGGCGATACCGAACACGCCGCCGACCTGGCGGGCGGCGTTGTTGGTAGAGGAGGCCATGCCGGCGCGGCTGACCGGCACCGCACCCAGCACCGCGGCGGCCATCGGGGTCGAGGTGATGCCGTAGCCGACGCCGATGATCACAAAGGCCGGGACTACCTGGCCGTAGCCGCTATGGACGCCCAGCCGAAGCAGCATCAGCGCCCCCAGCGCGATCAGGCTCAGTCCGGCGCTCATCGGGGCGCGGTGCCCGACGCGATGGACCAGCCGGCCGATCAACGGGCCGGTGATCGCGAACGCGCCGCACAGGGGGATGAAGCTCAGGCCGCCCTGAAGCGCCGAATCTCTGGCCACCTGCTGGAAGTAGAGCGCGAACACGAACAGGATGCTGAACATGACGAAACCCATCACCAGCCCGTCGACGTTGGCGGCGGCGTAGGCCCGGTTACGGAAGTAACCCAGCGGCAGCATCGGCTCGGCCCGTCGATGCTCGACAAGCACGAAGGCGATCAGCGACGCCCCGCCTGCGGCGAGCAGCCCGATCGGGAGCGCGGCCGAGAATCCGTGTCGGCCGCCCTCGATCGCGGAACTGGCCAGCAATCCGAGGGTGCAAGCACCGAGGATCTGCCCGGGCACGTCCAGCCGTCCCGGGGTCGGTGCCCGGGTCTCGTCCAGCGTCGTGAACGCCAGCACGGCCGCAAGCAGCGCGATCGGGAGGTTGACCAAGAACACCGCCGGCCACGCGAACGCCCTGATCAGCAGGCCACCGAGGACCGGGCCCAACGCGAGCGACAGGCCGCCCGATCCCGCCCAGATGCCGACCGCCTGCGCTCGCTCCCGCGGGTCCGGGAACGCGCCCGTGAGCAGGGCCAGGGTCGCCGGCAACTCGATCGCGGCGCCTACTCCCTGCAGCACCCGGGAGCAGACCAGCTCGTCCGTCGAGCCGGCCAGCGCGCACAGCCCTGACCCGAGCGCGAAGACTCCGAGGCCGACGAGGTACACGCGTTTGTGCCCCGACCGGTCCCCGATCCGGCCGCTGCTCAGCAGCAGACTGGCAAGGGTGAGAATGTAGCCGTCCACCACCCACTGCAGGCCGCTGGTCGGGGTGTGCAGGCTGCGCGCGATGCTGGGCAAGGCGACGTTGACGATCGTGGTGTCGAGCTGGAGCATGAACTGGCCCAGGCACAGCGCCGCCAGCGCCAGCGGCTTGCGCCACTGACGCACCACGGACCTTTCAGGCACCACGGATATCTCGGTGAACATGCGTTGAGCGTAAGGGCAGGATTGTTCAATGCTCGTTGAACTGTCCCGGCGTATCATGGTCGCCGTGCTTGCCGATGCCGACCTCGCAGCCGTTGCCGCCCTGATGGGCGACGCCAACCGAGCGAGCATGCTGCTCGCCCTCCTCGGAGGTCAGGAGCTGCCCGCACACGAGCTCGCCGCGCGCGCCGGCGCGTCCTCCTCGCTGGCCAGCGCGCATCTGCGCAAGCTCACCGACGGAGGTCTCCTGGTCGCGGAGCGACGGGGCCGCAACCGTTACTACCGTCTCACCGACCGACACGTCGCCGAGGCGATCGAGGCATTGCTCGCCGTGGCTCCCACGCGTCGCGCGCGAAGCCTACGCGAATCCAATCGCGGCGAAGCGATCCGACGCGCACGCACCTGCTATGACCATCTGGCCGGTGAGCTGGGCGTGGCCCTCACCGACTCGCTCGAGCACCAGGGACTGGTCGGATCCCATCGCGACGGCTACCCCCTCACGACCAGTGGTCGCGAGCGCCTGCGTGAGCTCGGAATCGATGTCGACGCTCTGGCCTCGCGACGGAGAGCGCTGACCCGGCCTTGCCTTGACTGGACCGAACGCCGCCCCCACCTCGCCGGCTCGCTCGGCGCTGCCCTGACCGGCCGCCTGCTCGAGCTCGACTGGATCCGGCGCCGTGCTGACACCCGCGCCGTGAGCATCACCGACCTGGGACACCGAGAGCTGCGAGTTCGACTGGATATCAACCTTTGATCGCCGCCCCCTGTCGCCGAATGACCGGACGCCCTCAAGCTCTTTCGGGCGGCGTCCGATAGGGAACGGCGTGTCGACGATGCCGTCTTCCAGCATCGCAAGGACGTTCGTATGCGGGTTCGTGGCTGCCTTGGCCATGGGCTTGAGCTCGTCGTCGGCTGCCCTGGCGAGCTGCTCCTCCGGGCTTCAGAAGTTCCTCTCAACCGGCACCGAGCAGTGTTACACCGTCCCCGCCGGGGTCAGTGAGCTCCATGTCGTCGCGGTCGGCGGGAGCGGTGGCGGCGGGCTCGATGGGAGCGGAGGTTTCGGCGCGCAGGTCACCGCCGACATCCCCGCGACAGCCGGCGCGACCCTGTACATCGAGGTAGGCGTCGGTGGGGGCACCGGCGTGCTCGGTGCCGGGAGCGGCGGCGGAGCGTCCGACGTCCAGACGTGCTCGTCGGCGACGTGCGCGGATACGGGCGGTGCCGGGGACCCGCGCCTGGTCGTCGCGGGCGGCGGCGGCGGCGCGGGAGGCGGCAGCGGCCCGACCGGAGGCGGCGGCGGTAACGGCGGCGTCGGCGGAGCGGGGCTGTTCTCGTGCGAACCCGGTGGCAGCGCCGGGGACGGCGCGGCCGTCGACCCCAACTTCGGCTCCGGCGGCGGCGGCGGCACGTGCAGCATCGGCGGGATCGGGGGGACCGCGGGATTCGGCGACGGGACGACGGGGATGACGGGAAGTCCCGGAGCGGGTGGCTCGTCCACGGGCGGCAGCTTCGGCGGCGGCGGCGGTGGTGGCGGCTACTGGGGTGGTGGCAGCGGCGGGAGCGGCGGCCAGAATGCGAGCGGCGGCGGGGGCGGCGGCGGCTCGAGCTTTGGGCCGGCGGGGGCTGAGCTGGCGATGGCCTCCTCGACAACGCCGTCGCTCACCATCGGACCGACCGTGGCGACGCTCGCCGTGGCCTCGCCGTACAGCGTGTACTTCCCCGGCACCCAGCCGTTGACGACCATCAGCTCACGCCAGACGTTGACCATCTCCAATGCCGGCAGCGTGCCGCTCACGATCTCGGGTCTGTCCTTCGCGGGCTCGGACCCGCACGATTTCTACATCACCTCGTACGGCTGCCCGGGCTCGATCGCGACCGGCGCGAGCTGTTCGATGACCTTGATCTTCGCGCCGATGGCGACCGGTAACCGCTCGGCACTGCTGAAGATCGCCAGCAACGATCCGGCCGGTACCGCGAGCGTGTCCCTGTTCGGCAAGGGAGGACAGCTCCCAAAGAGCCCACCGTCGTCCACGAATCCGAAGGGTTCGACCAGCAAGATCGAGCTCGTGACCTGTAAGCAGGTCACCAAACGGGTCAAGGAGAAGGTCAAGGGGAAGACGCGAAAGGTCAAGGTCCACGAGCACGTGTGCACGGACAAGGCCGTCTCCGGCAGGACCTCCACCACCGGCGATCGCGCCAGCATCTCGCGAGGACGTCACGTGTACGCGACCGGCACCGGCACGTCGACCGGGTCAGGTCGCCTGCGGTTGGTGCTCACCCCCCCGCACTCGCTCCGCGCCGGCCACTACACGCTCACGCTGCACATCCGCCGAGGCCGGAAGTCGACCACGCAGCGTCTCGCGATCACGATCACCTGACCGCGAAAGCGTTTCCGCGGAGAAACGTCGCGCTCGTCACACGCCGCCGCGAACCAGCCGCGTCTTCGCTCTCCGGGGACGCAGCAGCGGGATCGTCGCCTCGTCGGCGAACTGCTCGCCGGTCATGCCGGTGACGAAATGTCCGCCTCGGATCAGGCCCCGGGCCTCGAGGCGACGGAGCGCCCAGAGAATCTCTCGCCACGGAACGGCTAGTCGTTCTCTGAGGTAGACCTCCCGGGAGGCAACGCCCCAGCGAAGCAACAGCTGCCAGGCAACGGCTTCCGCCAGCTCCTCAACCCCATCGACCGCGCCCGGCGCCGGCAGCAGCGTCCAGCGGCCCTCGGGCGTCTGGCGTAACGCGCCTCGCCGCCGGCGCGAACCGTGCCCGGGGCGGGGTCGTTGCTGGCGGCGGGCGAACCTGGTGCGGGCGTTCAGCAGTGAACGAACGGCGCCCCACCCGTCAGCCGTGAGCAGCCCGCGGGCGACCCCGTCCCACAGGCCCTCTTCGACCTCGGTGGGGAGGCGATTGGTGATGATCTGGAGGTCGGAATGGAACAGGGCGCCGCGCGTGCGTAGCGCGTCAAGCACCTCTCGCGCGGACCCGGCCGTGGGTTCGGCCGGTGCCGTGTTCCCGCGGTGAGCCTGCAGCAGCCAGGGCAGGTCCTGGCGCAGCATGAAGGTGATCGGCGTCCGCCGGGACGGGGTCTTGGCACCCCCGACGGGCTTGTCATCCGCGGGCGCGGCGGGATCGTCAGACCGGACCGGATCGTCAGACCGTGCCGGATCGTCAGACCGGGCCGGCTCGAGAACCGACAGCCGCCCCCACGCAACCTCGCCCGACAGGCACAGGTCGTCGAGCCACTCGGGACGATAGGACTCGACCCGCTCGGCGAAGATCCGCTCCCATTCCCCGGCCGGCGATTCGAAGCCCTGGAGCTGCTCGATCACCTCCGCCAAGCCCGCCCGGCCATGGCGCTGGGTGCCGGGCGCGGCGTGCCACCAGGACTCGAGGAAGGCCTGCCACTCCTCCTGGGTGATCGGGCGGATCATGGCCCGCCGGCGCTCACGCGTGTAGCCATGGATGCGGGCGAGCAACCGGCGCGCGCACCACTGCTCCCCGCGACCGGGCTCGAAGCGACCACTGACCGCGAATCCCCTGCCCCGAAGGGCCTCGAGGGCGATCATCACCGAGGACCGCGCCAGCCCGGTGGCGGCGCTGAGATCGTCCGCGCTGACGGGACCGGAGATCTCGAGGTGGCCCTGGACGAGGGTCACCGCCGCCTCGTCGGCGTCCACCGCCTCGAGCACTCGGGCCAAGCCGGGCGGCAGCGGCTGATCGGGGACGAAACGAGCGCCCGGGAACAGCGCTTCTAGCTCGCGCCGCCGCTCGGTGGCTCCCCACACAATCTCACCCAGACCCTGGATCTCGAAGCATCGCCCAGCGCCGGCCAGAGCTTCGAAGTGCTCGGCCCAACCGTCCTGCGGGCGGGTGGCGACGAGTGACAGGAGCACGTCGTGGAGCTCGTCGGGGTCGCGCACGTCAGGGGTCGCCTCGGACCGCACCCGCTCGATCGCGTCCGGGTCGAGTCGCCCGAGGTCGTGCGGCTCGACCGGCAGCCCACGGCGCAGCGGGACCGCTCGCGATCGGCGCTCGCCGATCTCCGTGTCTTCGTCGAGGTAGGTGAACGGAGCACCGCCCAGGATCTCGTGCGCCAGCACGCTCGGCTCGACGGTGTCGAGGAAATGGACCCGCACCGTCCCCTGCTCGAACCGGCGTACCAGCGCCTTCAGGCCGTCGATGTCCATCGCCTCGTTCAGGCAGTCGCCCAGCGTCTCCCGCACCAGCAGGTGATCGGGGATCTCGATCGGACCGGCCGGGGCGTTGTCCTGACAGGCGGCCAGCGACGGGAACACCGCGGCCATGAGGTCGGCCGCCTCCATGCGCTGGATGTTGAACGGGTTGACCCGACCGCCCTTGCGGCGCAGTACGGCGAGCGAGCGATTCAAATTCCAGCGCCACCGTGCGGTGAACATGGGGCTGCGCAGGACCGCCTGGGAGACCGCATCTTGGACATTGTGTGAGCGCAGAAACGCGGGCACGTCCTCGAGCGGGAACGAGTGCTGGGGACCGAGCGACAGGAGCACGGCGTCGTTGCTAGCCGCCGCCTGGAGCTCGAAATCGAAGGTGAGGCAGAACTTCTTGCGTAATCCGAGGCCGAAGGCCCGGTTGATCCGAGCCCCCAGCGGGGCGTGAACGATCAGCTGCATACCTCCGGTCTCATCGAAGAACCGCTCGAACACGATGTCCTCGTGGGTCGGGAGGACGCCGCCCAATGCGGCCCGCCCGGCGCGCAGATAGTCGACGACCAGGGCGGCGGCCACGGCGTCGACCCCGGACTCCTGCTCGACGTGGCCGATCGCCACCTCCCGGCCGCCCGCATCGAGCCGTTCCGCCACCGCACTGCGCAGCCGGGACACCTCTTCGGACAGCTCGTCGGTCCGGCCCGGCGCCTCTCCTAACCAGAACGGGACCGTGGGGTGCCTGCCGGCCGCGTCGCGCACGCGCATGACCCCGTTGGTCACCTGCACGACCTGCCACGGGTGGGTGCCCAGGAGGAACACGTCGCCCTGCATGGACTCGATCGCGAAGTCTTCGTTCACCGTGCCGACGAACACGTCACCCGGCTCCATCAGCACGCGGTAGTCGCCGGTCTCGGGAATCGCGCCGCCCGAGGTGAGGCTGGCGAGCCGCGCGCCCCGGCGAGCGCGGAGCTGTCCGTTCACCCGGTCGCGGTGGAGATAGGCCATGCGGCGGCCGCGCCCGGTCTCGATCCCGACCGAGACGAGCTCGACCACCTCCTCGAACTCCTCGCGGCTCAGCCGCCGGTAGGGCCAGGCGCGCCTCACCAGCTCGAACAGCTCCTCCTCCTCGACGCCGTCCTCGCCTCTGGCCGCCGTCTCGGCCACGATCTGCTGCGCGAGGATGTCGAGCGGCTGCTCGGGCGGATGCAGGGCATCCAGCCGCCCCCGCTTGACCGCGGCCAGCAGGGCAGCGCACTCGACCAACTCGTCGCGGGTGGTCGGGTACATGATTCCCCGAGGGACGCCGGTGCGATGGTGGTTGGCCCGACCGACCCGCTGGAGGAAGGTGGCGATGCTGTGCGGCGAGCCGATCTGGCACACCAGCTCGACCGGCCCCACGTCGATGCCGAGCTCCAGCGACGCCGTCGCCACCAGCGCTGTCAGCTCCCCGGCGCGCAGGCGGCGCTCGACCAGCTGGCGGCGCTCGCGGGACAGCGATCCGTGATGCGCGGACACCTCGTCGTGGCCAAGACGCTCTCCGAGCTGATGGGCGACTCGCTCGGACAGCTTTCTCGTGTTGACGAACACCAGCGTCGTCCGCTGCCCGGCCACGTGTGCGGCGATCCGGTCGAGGATCTCGTCAAACTGATCGCTGGACATCGCCGCCTCGAGCTCGCCGTCGGGCATCTCCAGGGACACGTCGAGGCGGCGACGGTGACCGGCGTCGACGATCGCCGGGAGCGGCTCGCGGAGCGCCCCAACCAGCAGGCCGGCCGCCCGCTCGACGGGTTCGACCGTCGCCGAGAGCCCGATCCGCACGGGCGTACGGTCGGTCACCGCCTCGAGCCGCTCGAGCGAGAGCGCGAGATGCGACCCGCGCTTATCGCGCGCGAGGGCGTGGATCTCGTCGACTATGACCGTCGCGACGGTCGCGAGGGTAGCCCGTGAGCGTTCGGCGGTCAGATACAGGTACAACGACTCCGGGGTGGTGACGAGAAGGTTCGGGGGCCGGCGGAGCATCGTCTGCCGCTCCGAGGACGTCGAATCGCCCGTCCGCACCGCGACCGTGATCGGCGCTGGCTCGATACCGAGCTCCCGGGCCACCTCGGCGATCCCCGCGAGGGGCTCCTCGAGGTTGGTGTGGATATCGACCGCCAGAGCCTTCAGCGGGCTCAGGTAGACCACCTGGGTAGCGCCCTCGATCGACTCGCCGGCCTCGTGCGCGCGGTAGAGAGCGTCGATCGCGGCCAGGAATCCCGCGAGCGTCTTGCCCGCGCCGGTGGGGGCGCAGATCAGCGTGTGCCGGCCCGCGACGATCGTCGGCCACCCTCCGGCCTGGGCCTCGGTCGGCCCCTCGGGGAATCGGCGTTCGAACCATCCCCTGACCGCGGGATGAAACGACTCGAGGACCTCGGACCCCGAGGAAACGACGGGAGGCAATAGGACTGAGCTCACCCCCTCAGTGCATCACAGAGCGGCGACGGCCGCAAAAAAGGGTCCGTTCAGATCGGCTCGAGGACGAATACCGAGATATGCCGATGGGACGCACGTCGTTCGTACTGGCCAAAGCCGGGATATACGCGCAGACCCTCGTTCCAGATCTCGGCCCGCTGCTCACCCTCGGCCTCGACCGCGCGCACGCGCCGGCGGATTCCGTCCACCACGACCTCCGCGACAGGGTGTGCGCACAGGTTGTGGTACCAGGCCGGATGGCGGTACTGGCCGAAATTGGAGGCGATGATCGCCACTCCGTCCCGTACCGGGATGCCGAGCACGGGGACGGTGCGCGGCTGACCGCTTTTCGCTCCGGTCGTGGTCAGCATCACCACCGGAATTCCAGCCAGGAGACTCGCGAACGTGTACCGTCCGCCCGTCAGTCGGTGGACCGGACGGTCGATCCGATGCAGGATCCGGGCGAACAGCCACGAGCCAGGGCCACTTGCCGCGAACCGACGCAGGAACTTCTGAAGCGCATTCGACTGGTCGTAGGTGATCGGTTCGGGCATCTAGCAGCTCGCAGGGACCGCCGTCGAGGTCAAGGTCTGTGTGGTCGTCGTCCCCGGCCTGGGGGTTCGAAAACGCGGACTGGAAACGGGGTATCTGAAGGTCTTGATCAGGCTCCCGTCGGCGGCAAACCAGGTCGTCGCCGACGGGAGACCGCCCACGTGGGGAGGCTTGATCGCGGCGGCGACGTTTCCTTGCACGCTCGCGGTCAGCTTCGCTCCCGGGATGACGTGCGCCGGCAAGACGGGTCCGTGGGGCACCTTTATGCGTGGGACCGCGACGCGCGGATACGTCCACACCACGCGCGCAACGCCATCGGGCACCACGCTGAAATAGACGTTCGCGTTCTCGCTCGGCGGATTCTGCTGATAGCGACTTGACAGCAGCTGGGGGAGGACCAGGTCCGCGGGCGCCGCCGAGCTGGTTCCGGGACCGGTGATGAACACCCAGACCACGTCTCCCCCCGAGCCGGGACTCATGTCGAGCTCCGGCTTGTATACGACAAAGAAGATCCGCCGGCCGTTGGGGAGCGTCCTCGCCAGCCGGGTCAGACCCGGCACGATGAACTGCGAAAACGTGCTGGTGGTCGTAGTGAGCGCGTTGCCCGGATTGCCGTTCGGGCTGGCTTGGCTCCCGGTCGGGAACGCTGGAGGAACGAACGCGCGATCAGTCCGCGTCTGAGGGCGGCGGAGCACCCCGAGTTCGCCGAGCAGCTGGCGGGTGCACGCCGACCCACCCGATGACTGCGCTGGGGACGCTTTGCCGTGTGCACCGTGTCCGATCACGGCGATCGCAATGATCGCCACGGCGATGGCGGCGATTGATCCGAACCCCACGACGAGCCCGCTGACGGTCGAGCGCACGCGAAGGTGTCGGACGCTTCGATTCGTGTCGGAACCGGCCGCCGCCGGGGCGGCCCGCACGACGGCGCCGCGAAGCTCGTGCTCGAGCCGGTCAAAGAAGTCGCTCATCGGCACCTTCCGCGTCGGGATTCGAGGCCGCCAGTCGCGCTCTCGCACGCGCCAGTCCACGGCTGACCCGCTGACGAACGACGGACTCCGAGCACCGGAGCTCGGCGGCGATCTCCGCATAGTCACGCTCTTCGACGATGCGGGCCTGCACAGCCGCGCGCTCGTCCGCCGGCAGACGCTGCACGACGGCACTCAATGCCCTCGCCGACTGCCCGATCGCCGCGAGCTCCTCGACCCGCCGCAGGTCGTCGTCCTCGATCGCCAGCGATCCCATCCCGAGCTTACGCCGCGTCGCGTCCTCGACCCGACCCCTTCGGCGACTGTCGAGGAGTTTGTTGCGCGCGATCCCGCGCAGCCAGGCGACCGCCGAGTCATGCTCTGGCCGGTAGCGATCCGCCCCGCTCAGCGCCGCCGCGAACACCTCGGCGGTGAGGTCAGCCGCAGTGTCAGCGCTCCCGGTCGCATTCCGGCAGTAGGCGACGACCGCGCTGAGATGCGCCCGGTAGAACGTCGCGAACGCCTCCGCATCCCCACGGGCACTGGCGGCCAAGAGCTCAGCATCATCCATCTACCTCAACCATTGCAGCAAGCGGAACGCTGTGACAAGAACAGCAGGTCGCTTGCACGGCCGCTCGGTCGGTCGCGTGGGCGTTGAACGCAACCTTTCGCTCGCTATGCGGACAGAACGTTGCGTGCAATCGCTGGCGGTAATGCATCACCGGCTCGCCGGCCGCGGCTAAGCT
>Ga0302326_10030810_pt1 | contig 10727 bp, 6 predicted proteins | sample Palsa_T0_3_FD_202264 | JGI IMG/M metagenome (GOLD analysis project Ga0302326, IMG submission 202264) | Peat permafrost microbial communities from Stordalen Mire near Abisko, Sweden - Palsa_T0_3 | ecosystem: Environmental > Terrestrial > Soil > Palsa > Peat permafrost | place: Sweden: Abisko...
CAAATGCCAGCACCGGCAAGGAGGGGGAGGCATTGATGGGCACAAAGTGCGCGCTATGAAACGCCAAAGCGACGATGAGCTTGACGCCGAGGTAAGCGACAGCGACGCCCGCTACGCCGCCCATTACGGAGAGCACAACGCTTTCGGTAAACGACTGGCGGATGAGCCGTTTCCGCGACGCCCCGAGAGCCAGCCGCACAGAGGTTTGCGCGCGCCGCGCTGCGCCGCGGGCCAGCAGCAGGTTGGCAATATTGGCGCAGGCAATCAACAGCACCAGGCAGCACACAGTGAGCAGAATACGTAGGCTATCTCCATAGTCGGCCTTCATGGCGCCCACGCCGGCGCCGCCGGGAACGATCCTGATTTGCTGTTTGGGCAGAGACTTTTTGATCAGCGGCATGAACTCCGCCGGCCATCCACTGTCATGAACCATCCACTGACGCATAAGGCTGGTGAGCCGTGGGGCTATGCCGTCGACGCTGGCACCCGGCTTAAGTCTCCCAATGACCCGAAGCCACGCGGAGATAGGTTGCGTTAGTAACGAATTTTCCGAGTTGACCAACGGTTCCTGCTGCAGAGGCAGCCATAGCTCGGGAGGATTGCTGCGCAGCGTTTCACCGAAGAAGCCAGGGGGAGCGATGCCGGCGATAGTGAAGGGGTGGCCTCCGACGATGAAGGTCGATCCTACGACCGAAGGATCGGAGTCGTATTGTTGCTGCCAGGCACGATAACTCAGCATGGCAACTGGCGGCGCGGAGGCCTGGTCGTCGCTCGGAGTAATGGTGCGGCCAGCGAACGCGCGAATGCCGAAGGTCGCAAAGTAGTTGCCGGTAACGAATTCGCCGCGAAGGGGTTTGGCCATGTTGTCGCGTTGCCCGCGGCGTACACTGAACTGCACTCCGGCCGCCTGGAACGCGGCCATCTGCTCGAACTCCGGGGCCGCTGCCTGGACGCGAAGAAACAACGGAAAAGAGTACATGCCCCAGTCGTCCTGCGGGCCGCCCTGAACGCAGCAGTCCGTGCCGGCGCCGATACGGTAGAGGGTTGATGGATCCACGACCGGCAGCGACTTGAGCATGACCGAGTAGATAAGGGAGAAGATGGCAGTGGTGGCTCCGATGCCCAGGGCGAGTGTGAGCATAGCTGTCAGGGTAAAGACGGGGGATAGCCGCATCTGCCGAAGCGCGTACGAGATATCTTGCCGCAGCGTTTCCATGACAGGTATCTACGAGTGGAGGAGTAGATAGGTTCCCGAGAATTATTGCGATTCACGAATGTGGGATTCGCTGGAGATGACAAAAGGGGGGAGCGAGGTCCGAATGGAAACCCCGCCAGTCTTGTCCAAATTAGCTTGGAAGCTCCGGCGGACTTCATTTCCCAACCGCGGTCTCTATGGTTCTGGACGGGTGCCCCATGTTCGCCTCAGCGTACATGGGCCGAAAACGGATTCTTCAAATGCTTTCACTCCATGCGCGACCAGTCTTGCTCTTCGCCGTAGTCTTCTTGCCCGCGTAGCAGAAGCGTTGGAAGGGGCTGCGCCCCGTCTTTTTCGGCCCATGTACGCTGGGGCGAACATGGGGCACCCGTCCAGGGAAGCGGCCTTGTTGTTTGCTCAAGAATGACTAAATCCCTGACATCGCAGAAAGCACAGGGCATCTTGTGTCCAGATTCATCCAGCTGCGTTCGGAAACGGACAGTTGGGTCAAAGAGGGATTGAATCGAAGCTGCCAGGCAACGAATCCGTAGCGTTGACTATCTACACTTAGTTGTGTAGATAGTCATAGTATGGGAAAACCAAGCGATCTGGTACAAGGCACCCTCGATCTGCTCATCCTCAAGACGATTTCGCTCGAGCCGCAACATGGCTGGGCAATTGCAAAGCGTATTCAGCAGATTTCGAACGAAGTCTTGCAGGTGCAGCAGGGGTCGCTCTATCCCGCACTTCACCGGCTGGAGCAGCAAGGTTGGATACGCGCCAAGTGGGCCGAGAGCGACAGTGGCCGTCAGGCCAAGTTCTACTCCCTCACCGCTGCCGGCCGGGCTCAGCTGGAACGGGAAAAGAAAAGCTGGAGCAGGCTTTCCACCGCGATCAACCTGGTGGTTGAAGGCGCGTAAATAAAACAGGAGGCGTCGATGCGTTGGCTTGATCAATTTCGCATGGCCATGTTGATGTTGTTCCGTCGCAAGACCGAAACCGCGCGGCTCAACGATGAGCTCGGGTTCCACCTCGACCAGCAGGTGAAGGAAAACACTGCCCGCGGGATGTCTCCGGATGAGGCGCGGTATGCTGCTCTACGTACGTTCGGCAACCCTACGCAACTCGGTGAGGAAGCGCGAGCCAGTTGGAGCTGGAACTGGCTGGAGAAATTTCTGCGCGACCTACGCTATGGTGCACGCACCCTGACGCGTTCGCCTGGTTTTGCCCTCACCGCGATTCTGGTCATGGCGCTCGGCATCGGCGCCACCACCTCACTGTTCACCATCGTACGTTCGGTATTGCTCAAGCCGCTGCCCTTCCGTGATCCGGACACACTGGTGATGGTCTATGAACACTTTCGTGATTCTACGAACGGAGACGGCTTCAACGTAGTCTCACCTGCCGATTTCAACGCCTGGCGCGAGCAGACGCATGGGTTCCAGAATATGGCGGCGTGGCGCAACTATGGCTTCGATCTCACGGGCGAGCACCAGGAATTGCCCGAGGTGGTGCAGGCTGCTGGAGGGTCGTGGAACCTTTTTTCCGTCCTGGGAATCCAGCCGGCTTTGGGTCGTGACTTTCGTCCGGAGGAGGACAAGGTGGGCGCGAACCAGGTCGTTCTGCTGTCCTGGAGTCTTTTTCAAAGACGCTTCGCTGGAGACCCTTCGGTCATAGGCAAACAGATCAGACTCGATAGCGCGCCGTACCAGATCATCGGTGTTTTACCTCGTTGGTTTACGTATCCTGATGCGCGGGTGCAGCTCTGGGTGCCATATGCCTCGACGTTCGATGCGAAGTCGTTTGCGCGGCATGACATGCATCAGAGCCACGTGGTGGCGCGGCTAAGCCCCGGGGTGACCGCCGCCGCTGCAGTGAACGAGGTAGGCGCGCTGCAGTACCAGATGCATCTTGCGCATGCTGCGGAGCCGGTTGCGGAAGAGGTTCGCCTGCGGCCGATCCTGGAGGATGTGACCCAGGATGTGAAGACACCGCTGGTGGTGTTGTTGTGCGCCGTAGGATGCATGCTGCTGATTGCCTGCCTCAACGTATCGAATTTACTGGTGGCGCGCAGCGCGGCGCGGCGCAAGGAGCTGGCCGTGCGCGGGGCGTTAGGGGGCAGCCGGTTGATGTTGATCGGGGAGCAGATGGCGGAAAGCCTGCTGATCTGCCTTGCTGGGGGAACGCTGGGGGTTTTGCTTTCGTTCGGGGCGACCCGGTGGTTGGCGGAACACTGGAGCGATCTGCCTCGCGCCGACTCGATTCACCTGGATGGAACGGTGCTGGCGTTTGCGCTTGGCCTGGTGTTTCTTACGGCTTTGATGGCTGGGCTGCTCCCGGCAATTTCTTCCACTGGTTCGGGAATTTTTGCCGCGCTGCAGGAATCGTCGCGGTCGATCGGGGGTAGTTTGTCACGGGCCACGCTGCGCAAAACGCTGCTGACGGTGGAGATTGCCCTCACGGTGATTTTGCTGGTGTCGGCTGGGTTGCTGTTCAAGAGCTTTTTGCATTTGCGTACGTCGAATCTGGGCTGCGTTACGGATCACGTATTAACGATGAAGTATGGTTTGCCGGAAAAACAATATGACACGCGGGAGAAGGTGATCGCTTTCCACGAGGGGCTTCTGGAGCGGATGCGCCGGCTGCCGGGCGTGCAAGCCGCAGGCCTGGTCTCGACTGCGCCGGGGGGCGGTTGGGATAACGACTACGTTTTCACGCTTCCAGAGCACCCGTCGAATAGTTTTCAGCTTCAGAACGACGCGCTTGTCCGGTCGGCCGATCCAGGCTACTTCAGCGCTTTAGAGATACCGTTGATCAGCGGGCGTATATTCACGGAGCAGGAGCGGCTCGATCGCGACCAGTACACGGTGGTCAGCAAGAAATTTGCGGATAAGTTCTTTCCCGCGGAAAATCCGCTTGGCCAGCGGGTGACCGTAGGATCGCTGCGCAAGACATATGAAATCGTCGGCGTGGTCGGGGACACGATGTGGGATGTCACGCAGCCGATCATGCCCATGATGTATTTTCCTATTTTGTCGGGTGTCCCCGAACAGACCGGCAGCGCGACAATTGTCGTGCGGGCTGCCGGCGATGCGCTTTCGCTTTCGATTCCGATTCAACAGCAGGTGGCTGCGCTCGATCCGGCTCTGCCGGTGTATGACGTCTTGACCCTGCAGCAGGTGGTGGGTAAGTCCACCGCGACGCAGAGCTTTAGCGCTACGCTGGTGCTGGCGTTTGCCACCCTGTCTTTGCTTCTGGCGGCGATTGGTCTCTACGGCGTGCTTTCCTACCTGGTCGCCCAGCGGAATACGGAGATCGGGATTCGCATGGCGCTGGGGGCACAGAGGAGCGAAGTGTTGCGGCTGGTTCTATTCGATGGGCTGCGGCCGGTGTTGATTGGATTGGTGATTGGGTTGGTGGGCGGGGGTACGGCGGCTTCCTTCATTCGGTCGATTTTGTATGGAACCAGCCCGCTCGATCCGATTGTGCTTGCGACCATGGTGGCCAGTCTTCTACTGACCGCGGTGATCGCTTGTGTCTTGCCCGCCATTCGCGCGTCGAAGATCGAACCTATGCAGGCATTGAGGATCGAGTAATCCTCCGCTCTAACCAAGGTCGGATACCCGGTCGGTGAAGGGACTAGGCTATGGTTTTTTCGGTTCTTCCGGCTTTGCTCCAGGAAAGACATCTTTTAGAGGTTGGCGCTGCTTGTCATACAACTCTGGAACCGGTAGCGGTTTTCGGGGCAGCATCTGGTCGCGCATCGCCGTGTTGTACACGAATATGGCTTCGACCACGGCCGCCTGCTTCAGGTCGGAAGGGGATAGCCGCTCGTAGACATCCTGGTTGCTATGCAGGCTTCGCGTCTGGTAGTCACGCGGGTCCTGGATGAATTGGAAGCCTGGGATCCCAACCTCATTGAAGGATTCGTGATCTGTGGAACCGGAGTTACGCATGCTGACCGTTGTGACACTCAGGTCTTTCAGCGGCGCCATCCATTGGTTGAAAATCGGAACCATGGCAGCATTGTTTTCAGCATAGATACCCAGTAGCTTTCCTCCGCCGTTGTCCAGATTGAAATACCCAGAGATGAGCGCATGCTCGGGTTTGACCGTAAGCGGGCCCACTCGTTCCCGCACGAACGTAGGCAAGGCCAGTTCTTCAGGCTTCGTCGACAGACCAATGGTTCCGAAATGCTGGCTCACATAACCAAGGGAGCCAAACTCACCTTGCTCCTCCCCCGACCACAAGCCAATGCGGATAGTCCGCCGCGGTTGTACATGCAGCGCCGTCAGGATGCGCATCGCTTCCATGGCGACGATCGCGCCTGCGCCATCATCGGTAGCGCCGGTACCGGCAATCCAGCTATCCAAGTGTCCCCCTACCATCACTACCTGGTCTTTCAACTCCGGATCGCCGCCGGGGATCTCTGCGATGGTGTTATAGCCTTGTTCGTGGTCGCCGGTGAATTCAGTGTTGATCGCTAGCGAGACGGTGACCGGTACCGTGTGTTCGAGCAATCGACTCACCCGGCCGAAGTTTTCACTGGAAAGCACTGCAGACGGAATCGGCTGCTTATGGTCAGCCAGGTAAACGTCTTGCCCCATCTGCTCCGCGTTGTCATCGCGGAACATTCCGCCATCACCACCCCACCCAGTGACCAGAAGCGCGACCGCGTGTTGCTCGGCAAAGAATTTCGCGACCTGCTCTTTGAAGTTGATCTTTTTGAAGACCTCTTCCCAGAACTTCGGCCCACCCGAGTAGACATGCTGTTCCTCCATGTTGCCGTCCAGCGGATATTGATAAATCTGCGTCAGCTTGTTCTCGTCATAATGCTGCAACAGCGGGGCTGGGTCAGGGTGAATTTCAGGAGCCTTTCCATAGAGGACGATTTTCCCTGCCAGCTTTCCCTTCCAGGCGTCGAAGTCTTTCTCTTCCTTTAGCGGCGGCACGGCGATCACTTCGGCGGTTACCGACCCAGTGGTCGGGGGCGACCATGGCGTGGCTTGTGCGATGAAGACCGCGGTATCTGGCGTGACCATGTCGACCGAGGTGCTGATCTGGCGCCAGCCCATGCCAAAGTCTCCCCAGCTTTCCAGATGCGCCTTGCTGCAGCCCATGGCGGTGAGCTGGTCACGCGTCCAGGCATTCGCTTTGGCTAAATTTGGCGACCCCGTTAAGCGCGGGCCAATATCGTCAAACAGTGCGCTCGCATATTCCATGATGTGCGAGTGATTGAAACCCTCTTCGCGAATGCGCGCATACATGCTGAGGTCGAGCGATTCGGTGGAAGGTTGCGTCTCTGCGTGACTGTAGTCGTAGCCATGAGTCTCGGCTGGCTTGGTCTGTTTTCGGGTTTGATCAGCATTTGCCCAGGAGATGTGCAATAAAACAACACTCAATAGCGTTCCAGCCGTAACGAGCGCCCATCGATGATTCATCCAGTTATTCCTTTTACTTCTGTGGTTGTTATTTCTACTGGCACCGCAAAGCCGTCATAGGATCGACGACGACGCTCTCCAGGAAGGAAGCAGGATACGCCAAGAATCAGCCGTGGGTCATTTGCACCGTTCTCCACCAGCGGAGATCATGCGGTTCAAGCCAAGACTGATCGCTAACCCTAACAGTAATCCAGAACCCACGCTCGTTCCAGCCGAAGACAACACAGAAAATGCTCAAAAGAGAATCGAAACCAACCGTCCTCTGGCCATTTCCGATTCACGCCTGATCCACGTTTCCAGGTCATCCCCCGGGCCACTTGCCTGCTGATCGGCATTGACGGAGACGATCTGCCGAAGAACGCTATGCAGAATTGCTTGTGGCTTGCCGCGGCTTTCGACCAAAATCTGCCTGCCCATCCACATGTAAAGCGTCGTGCCAAAGACTAGATGGTCGCAACCACCTTCGGCGAGTGGCCGCTATGGTGGCGGCCGACTCGAATGTCCGGAAGTGGACAGTACAGGTCGAAATTGAACAAAACGACTCCCGCTTGCGTAGGTAAGCATGATGGCAAAGTGCCTAAATTCGTGGGGAAGCGCGGGTGACTGGCTTTGGTCACCGGCATGCATTAGCAACTAACGATGGATATCTCTCGCCCAGACCTGAAGGCCAAGAAGCGGAAGCGGCAAGTATTGACAATTGCCATTGGCGTCGTCGTTCTTGCTGCCGTAACTTTTCTCGTGATGCGGCTGAAGCCGGCCGCTCCCTCCGTTGACCGTTCCACTGTATGGACGGACACGGTGAAGCGCGGACCGATGATACGCCAGGTGCGCGGGCTGGGGACCCTGGTTCCGCGTGAAGACGCGATCCGCCAGATCCCGGCACAAACGGAAGCCACCGTCGTGCGCATCCTCACCCTGCCCGGCTCGATCGTTAAGCCCGACACCATTCTTTTGGAGTTGGCCGATCCGCAAGCTACCCAACAAGCCCTCGATGCGGAGCTTTCGCTCAAAGAGGCGCGCGCGGATTTAAGCAACGTACAAGTGAAGGTACAGAGCGACCTGATGGCGCAAAAATCTGCCGCGGCCACGGTAAACGCAGATTACAACCAGGCGCAGCGGCAGGCGAAGACGGACAAGTCGCTTTACAGCCTGGGCGTCATCTCTGGACTTGCCTACAACGGTTCGCAGGGCAAGGCGGATGAATTAACTACCCGGAACAAACTGGAAGAGCAGACCGTAGATATCAATGAGAAGGCCATACAGTCACAGCTCGCGGTACAGCAGGCCAAGGTGGCTCAGGCTGAGGCTATCTACGATTTGAAGCGGCAACAACTGGATGCGCTCAAGGTACGGGCTGGGATTTCCGGAGTGCTGACCAGCCTTCCGCTGGCAGTGGGACAGCATGTCACCATGGGCACGATGTTGGCTGAGGTGGTGCAACCCAATCAGCTGAAAGCCCAGCTGAAGATCGCTGAGACCCAGGCACGCGATATTCAGCTGGGGCAACCCGCCTCGGTCGATACCCATAACGGCCTGGCCGACGGCACAGTCTCGAGGATCGATCCTGCGGTAGTGAATGGAACTGTCACTGTCGATGTGAAGCTGGTCGGCAATCTACCCGATGGGGCGCGTAAGGATTTGAGCGTGGACGGCACGATCGATCTCGAAAGATTAAAAGATGTTCTTTACGTTGGCCGGCCGGCGTTCGGCAATGAGGAGAGCACCATTACTCTCTTCCGGTTGGATCCGGATGGTAAAGGGGCGGTGCGCGTTCCGGTGAAGGTAGGCCGCGCATCGGTGAATGCAATCCAGGTTCTGCAAGGGCTCCATGAAGGCGACACGGTGATTTTGAGCGACATGTCACGCTATGACACCACGGACCGAATCCGGCTGGACTAACGGAAGCAAGAGCACAAATCCAATTACAAGCAATTTAGGAGCGAAAGCATGCAGCCACTGATAGAGATTGAAGCGATGACCAAGGTTTTCTATACCGAGGAGATCGAGACCCACGCGCTGTCCGGCGTTCACCTATCCATCGCCCGGGGGGAGTATGTGGCCATGTCCGGACCTTCCGGATGCGGCAAGTCGACCCTGCTTTCGATTATCGGCCTGCTTGATACGCCGACGGCGGGCAAGTATGAGCTGAACGGCCGCCCGGTAGAGAACCTTAAATTCGCTGAGCGCTCGCGTATTCGCAACCAGGAAATTGGGTTTATTTTTCAGAGCTTCAATCTGATCGGCGATCTCACGGTTGCTGAGAATGTGGAACTGCCATTGACCTACCGTTCAGGGATGGCCTCGAGCGACCGCAAGAGCCGGGTGCAGGAATCGCTCGAGCGCGTCGGCATGGCTCATCGCATGCGTCACTATCCCTCGCAGCTCTCCGGCGGTCAGCAGCAACGCGTCGCGGTTGCGCGTGCACTCGCAGGTTCACCCTCGATCCTGCTGGCTGACGAACCCACAGGAAACCTGGACTCGAAAAACGGGGAGGCGGTCATGGAGCTGCTCAAGAACCTGCATCGTGAGGGAGCGACGATCTGCATGGTGACCCACGACCCGCGGTTTGCACGCCACGCGGACCGGAATATTCATCTGTTTGATGGAAAGATTGTTGCCGAAGGGGAAGCTCTGGATCAGATTCTAGAGTTTCAATAAGGAAGAAGACACAGACCGACAAAGGGTAGTGCGGTGCATCCATCAGGATTCGATTCTGATGGAGAGCTACCTTTTTGTCTACAATTCACGCCTGTCACTGAAACCCCAACGAGGGCTGCAATGATCTCGCTCGAAAATGTCGAAAGAAGTTATAAGACCGGCGCCGGCCAAACGTGGGTCCTCAGGCGTATTCATCTGAAGATCGATGCGGGTGAATTCATCACCATCATGGGCCCTTCCGGGGCAGGGAAGTCGTCGCTGCTCAACGTATTGGCGCTGCTCGACGATCAATGGGCGGGCGCCTACTGGTTCAATGGCGAGGCCGTGCACTCCATGAATCGGAAGCAGAGATCGGACCTGGCCAGGCGCAACGTCGGCATGGTTTTCCAGAGCTATCACCTGCTCGACGACCTCACCGTTGCGGAGAACATCGATCTGCCGCTCTCTTATAAAAATATCTCGCGCTCCGAACGCCAGGCGATGGTCGCGGACACCCTTGATCGCTTCAACATCGTGGGCAAGAAAGACCTCTATCCCAACCAATTGTCTGGTGGCCAGCAGCAACTCGTGGGGATCGCGCGCGCCGTCATTCATCGCCCAGCTCTGCTGCTGGCTGACGAGCCTACCGGAAATCTTCACTCTACCCAGGCCAAGGAGATCATGGAACTCTTCCAAAACCTCAACCGCGAGGGAACCACCATCGTTCAGGTCACCCACTCCGAGGTCAATGCTTCGTTTGGCAGTCGCATCCTCGAGGTTCGCGACGGTTGGATGGTGCGGGACACGGCCAACCCGGGACTAGGACAGAGTGCTGAGGTGAAGGCATGAGGCATCGGCCCGGTGGGGGCAGCACGGTGCAGAGAACGTTGTCTGTGTTGTGTGCAGCGGGCCTTCTGGTCTTGACCACCTTTGCCCAAACAAACCCCGCGGGGCCCGCGCCTTCCGCGCCTGCCGGTCCGCAGCAATCTCCGCCCCAGACCATCGCACAGCAGGCGCAAGCGGCGGCGCAGCCGGGGCCGGTTGCCTACCACGGACCTTTCCACATTGAAATGCCGCATTCACGCAACCCCTTGGCGCCGTATATGCCCAGCACTGTGCCGGAACTCAACCTGCAAAACTCACAGCGCCTCTACGACCTCATTCAAGACGGCAAGCTCCGCATCTCCCTGCGGGACGCGATCGCTTTGGCGCTCGAAAATAATCTCACGCTCGCCTCCTTCCGCTACAACTTCCCCATCGCGCGAGCCGATCTTCAGCGCACGAAGGCTGGAGGCAACGCCAACGGCGTCAACACCAGCGTCGTCTCGACCACGGCGAGCGGCTTTGGCGCCTCGGGGGGGGGTGGTGGCTCCGCAGCCTCGAGTGCGACCGCAGGCAACGGCGGCCTCGTCACCTCCACGCTCGGCGCCGGCGCGGCCGTTCCCCCGTTCGAC
>Ga0302326_10030812_pt1 | contig 10726 bp, 13 predicted proteins | sample Palsa_T0_3_FD_202264 | JGI IMG/M metagenome (GOLD analysis project Ga0302326, IMG submission 202264) | Peat permafrost microbial communities from Stordalen Mire near Abisko, Sweden - Palsa_T0_3 | ecosystem: Environmental > Terrestrial > Soil > Palsa > Peat permafrost | place: Sweden: Abisko...
CCAGGAAACCGGCGGTCATGCCTACTTCGAGGCCTTCACCGATCCCGTGACCATTGCGCCATTCCTGGAGGATTTTCAAAACCGCCTAGAGAATCAATATCAGGTAACGCTCGATCTGGTGAACGGCAAGGGCGATGAACGGGTCAAAGTTCGCACCGAAGTGCCTGGCGTGAAGATCGAAGCCCCGACGCACATTTACGCGCGCTAGCCCGCGCCGGGCGCCTGCCATCCATTGCTAGTTCGGCGGGTGATCGCCTTTTGGAAATCGCCACTCGCCGGGATCGGGCGGAGGCTTGAACTCGTCCGTGCTGAACAAGCGCATCTGTTGGCCGGGGCCGGCCACTTTCAACACCAGCGCGATTTGGTATTTGGGTCCTTGAAAATAGGACACGCGTATGCGGTGCAGACCGCCTGCGAGATCGACTGTGCCGGTCCTCTGAAAGGGTCCATGCACGCCATCGTTGTCGATGATGACCCGATCGTCGACGTAGAGCTTCGCGCCATCGTCGGAGAGCAGAGCAAACGTATACATGCCCGGATCATTGATCCAGAATTTCCCCGAATAGTCGAGGGCGAACCACTCCGTCCGCTTGGTGACGCCGGGGAAGCCCTGCCTGAAATCCTGGGGCGGCAAATTCAGCGACGAAGTGTAAATGGGCCGGCCAGCCGGCTTCAACTTGTCAAAATCTGGGAGTTTGGTGGAGCGGTGGGGGATGTGATAAACCAAGCCCCGCAATCCCGAGGGTATGACCACGGTGGTTCCGAAGACGGGCGTGGGTTCGTCCTGCGCCGGGGCGGGGGCTTGCGCAGGCGCGGCAGGGGCTTGCACTGGCGTAACAGGGAATGGAGCCGCGCGGAAATGCACGAGGATCGCCAGGAGTGCGGCCGCTCGGAAGGCGTCGGGCAGCGGGCCATGCCGGGGCATAACAGCATCGTAGCTCAAAGCGGCGTTCCCGGAATGACCTGGGCGCATTGCGATATAATCTGGGCGTAAACTAGAAGTAAAGGAGCTACTGGATGCGCTTGGCTTGTGCTGCCCTCTTGCTTGCCGCTGGAATCGGATTGAACGCGGCGACCCCGAAGGCGGAAACCTCGAAGACCGAGGCTCCGCCGGTGCTGCGGAAATCGCCCGAATTCGTTATCAAATTCGTGGACGGCCACCAGATGCTGCTGAGCAGCCTCAAGGGCAAAGTGGTGGCGCTGCTGATGGTCCACACCACGTGTCCCCATTGCCAACACACTTCGCAGGTTTTCACCCAACTGTACAAGGAGTATGGATCGCAGGGGTTTCAGCCCGTGGATGCGGCGTTCAACACGATGGCCAACCTCTATGTTTCCGATTTTGTGAAGAACTTCAACATCGGCTACCCGGTGGGCTATAGCACGCCGGAAGAGGTGATGGCTTATCTCAACTACAACATCATGGAGCGCTATACGGTGCCGCAGATCGTGTGGATCGACCGCAAGGGCAACATTCGATCGCAGACCCAGCCGGCCGGCGATGATCCAACCTTCTACCAGGAGAGCTATTGGCGCACGATGATCGAGACGCTGCTGAAGGAACCTGCCACGACTGAGACTCATCATGCCGCCGCGAAGCCGAAGCCCGTCGCGCAGCGCTAACGCGCTTCTGAGCTAGCCGCCGGCGATTGCGCCTACGATGAAAAATGGTTCTGCTCCCGACACCACGGGCGCGGGGAGTGGCGTGTCCAGAGGTTCATGGGACAGATCCTCCTGGCATGCGAAGAACCTCACGTAAGGGCGGCGCTGTTGGGTAACGTGATCGCGGATGGCGCCGCGCAGCATCGGATAGCGAATCTCAAGCGCGTCTATGACCGAGCGGAGCGTCGGCTGGCCCTCTACTTCCAGGCATACCTCGCCGTGGATGCCCGCCAGTGAGCGCAAGTGCGCGGGTAGTGCGACTTGAATCATGGCAGCGTTTGCACTTCGACGGAAAGCACGGCCGGAAGATCCCGGACAATTGGTGCCCAGCTATCGCCGCCATCAGCGGACGCGTAGACCTGTCCCCCGGTGGTGCCAAAGTACACGCCGCACGAGTCCAGAGAGTCGACCGCCATTGCGTCGCGCAGCACATTGACGTAGCAATCGTTCTGCGGCAAGCCCTTGGTGAGCGGCTCCCACTCGTTTCCGCCGGTCCGGCTGCGGTACACTCGCAGCTTTGCATCAGGCGGATAGTGCTCCGAGTCGCTCTTGATTGGTACGACGTAGATGGTCTCCGGCTCGTGCGCGTGAACGTCGATGGCGAACCCGAAGTCGGTGGGCAGATTCCCGCTAATCTCTTGCCAGGAGTCTCCGGCGTCGTCGCTGCGCATTACATCCCAGTGCTTCTGCATGAACAACACACCGGGGCGCGATGGATGCATCGCGATGTGGTGAACGCAGTGGCCGACCTCGGCCGTAGGCTCGGGGATGTACTGCGAGTGCAATCCCCGGTTGATCGGCCTCCAGGTCTGGCCGGCGTCGTCAGTCCGAAACGCACCTGCGGCCGAGATGGCGATGAAGATTCGCTGGGGATCCGCCGGATCGAGAATGATAGTGTGCAGACACATTCCGCCCGCGCCGGGCTGCCAACGCGGGCCTGATCCGTGGCTACGCAGTCCGGAGAATTCTTGCCAGGTCCGCCCGCCGTCGGTGGAGCGAAACAAGGCGGCGTCTTCGACTCCGGCGTATACCGTGTCCGGATCCGCCAGCGCCGGTTCCAGATGCCAGACACGCTTGAACTCCCACGGGTGCGGCGTGCCGTCGTACCACTGATGGGTTCCCGGGACGCCATCGTAGGTGAACTGGTTGCCTACCGGTTCCCACGTTTCGCCGCCGTCGCGGGAGCGTTGGATCTGTTGCCCGAACCAACCGCTGCACTGCGACGCATACAGCCGATCCGGGTCGGCCGGTGACGCCTTGACGTGATAGATCTCCCAGCCTCCAAAATGGGGACCGCTAACATTCCAATTTTCACGTTTTCCATCCGACGCCAGAACGAACGCACCCTTGCGCGTGCCGACCAATACTCTCACCCTGCTCATCCTTCACTCCTTTTCAAAGAGCGATGCTGCCGCGGAGCTCGCGCCGGTCTCATCGGCCTCTTGGCGTACGCTGGCCACCCACAATCGATACGCTAGCGAAGATCACCTGCAAATTGCAAGGGTAATTAGGACGGGCGGGGCTTCCCGGACGCCACCGAAAATTCGCGATCCTTGAGGCTGGATGGCCGGCCGGACTGTGGAGCCGTCGCCGCGACGGGTATAATAGCCACAGAGCGCCCGTAGCTCAGTCTGGATAGAGCGTTTGCCTCCGGAGCAAAAGGTCGTAAGTTCGAATCTTACCGGGCGTACCAATTTTCTATCACTTAGGCGCCACGCGGCCTAAGAATCGCCTTCAGACCTTTTGCTCTGCTGGGGTTTTGTCCACGTAGCGTCCATTTGGGTTTGCGTTCGGCCATGTTCAGAAGTGATGGCACACTCGCCGTAAGCTGTCGATGTGGCAGCGCGGACCACAAAATTTGCGGGCAGGCTGGACCGAGCAAGACTTTTGGTAGGACTGATCGCACGCTAGCGGATTGACTTAAACGGCGCCGTCCTCGACGGCGCTTTTTCATTTTTCGCCGGTTGCTAACAATAGAGCCCGCTCAGCCTTCATTGGCTGTGTGGGCTTCACTTTTTGCGCTCGCCGAGGTACAAAGGTGCAAGAGATACGATTTTCACAGCTTTCTCAGCCGAGACAGACTCTGATCCGCCTCTGTCAACGGGTCAACTACGGATCAATTCTGAACGTTCAGGTGACTGATGGCGATGTCTGTTTCGATACTTCGCCTGAAGTCCTTGTCGACATCAAGCTAGACGATGACGTCAAACGGCGCCAGGAGCTTGATCTCATGGATTTTGCGCTACCAGTAGAAAGCTGCCGCCTCCTGGCCCAGATCGATTTCCTGACGAATGGTGTTGTCGAAAGGATTGTCGTCCACGACGGATTACCGCGGCGGGTAGTGTTGCGGGGGCGCTTCGCGGAGGTGTGCGGATGAACCGATCCATTAGCCTCTCACCAGACGGAATTGTCATTCCTGACGATATCCGCGAGCGTGAGCAATGGGTTCTGTGGCGCTACGAACAGCGCAATGGCAGGGCGACGAAGGTCCCCTATCAGGTCGGCCGGCGACGCGCCAGCAGCAACGAGCCAAGCACGTGGGAGAGCTTCGAGGCCGTTACCAACGAGTGGCGAAACGCGCCCACCTGGTACGCCGGTCCCGGCTTTGTGTTCTCCGTGGATGATCCGTTCTGCGGGATCGACCTTGATGATGCGCTTGATACCGAAGGCTCGGTCAAACCGTGGGCGCGCGGGATCGTGGAACGATTCAGCGATACTTACATGGAAATTTCCCCGAGCGGGTTGGGACTGAAGATTTGGGTTCGCGGGTCACTTCCTACGAACCTGGCAGGCGTGAGCGTCGGTGACGGCCAAATCGAGATGTACGATCACGCGAGATACTTTGCCGTGACTGGCCTGGTATTCCGGGGCGCCCCACTCCAAATCGAAGACCACGCCGTAGATGTGCGGGCTCTTTACGACCACCTGACACGGCCCAAAGGGCGCCGCTGGAGGCTGCAACCCCTCAGCGGAGGTCGGATCCCGTACGGCCTGCAGCACAGCACCCTCGTGTCGATCGCGGGAACGCTCCGAGCGCGCCGTGTTTGCGACGAGGCAATCGAGGCGTGTCTCCAAATCATTAACACACGACAGTGTGAGCGGCCCGGGCCACCGGAAAACATTGGACGAATCGTCCGCAGCTCGCGGCGCTGGGGAGCACTGGCATGAGCGCAGAACCTGTGGCTGCCCAGGAGTGGTTACCGGAGGTCGGACAGCGAGCCGTGCTACCGGCGCCTGGAAATCAGTTAATCGCCGAGCCCGACGACAATTGGCGATGTCGGCTCATCAGGAATCAGAAGGGGATCCCAATGGCCTGTCTCCAAAACGCGCTGGTTGCCCTTGAGCACGCTCCAGAATGGCAGCGGGTCCTACATTTCGATGAAAGCGCGCTACACGTCGTTGCGAAAGCACCGCCGCCGTGGGACTCGCGCACCACTCCGTTTGTCTGGCGTGACGATGACGACGTCCGTGCAGCGGCGTGGATGCAACAGCAGGGCATCATGGTTTCCAAAGAGGTCGCTGGGCAGGCCGCACAGACGATCGCACGAGTATCTCCGTCCCATCCGATCCGTGAGTATTTGAAAGAGCTGCTGTGGGACAAAATGCCTCGGATCAATGACTGGCTCACGCTGTATACCGGCGTGGACCCTTCGGAATACGCCCGGGCGGTCGGTTCGAAGTGGCTGATCGGTGCGGTCGCCCGCATCTTTCAGCCCGGCTGCAAGAACGATACCTGCTTGGTCCTTGAAGGTCCGCAGGGTTTGCTCAAGAGCACGGCACTGAGGACCCTCGCTCATCCCTGGTTCACCGACGAGATCGCCGATCTGGGTACAAAGGATGCGGCGCTCCAAGTGCGTGGCGTGTGGATTATCGAGTTGGCGGAGTTGGAAGCGATGGGGCGACCCGAGGCGAGCCGAACTAAGGCGTTCATGAGCCGTTCTGCAGATCGTTACAGGCCACCATACGGGCGGCATTTGATCGAGGTGCCTCGGGAAAGCGTTTTTGCGGGTACGGTGAATCACGATACGTATCTGAAAGACGAGACCGGAGGACGGCGTTTCTGGCCAGTACGCTGCCAAAACATAAGAATCGACGACCTACGTCGTGATCGCGACCAGCTTTGGGCAGAGGCCGTTGCACGTTTCAACGCCGGGGACAATTGGTGGATAGAGTCAGCAGGGTTGAGCGCAACGGCTGTTGAGGAACAGCAGCAGCGGTACGACGAAGACGCATGGCAACCACTGATCGCGGACTGGGCCGATGGTCGTGAATACGTCACGGTCGAGCAGATTCTTCGCAATTGCTTCGAGAAGCAACCCAAGGATTGGAGTCAGGGAGATAAGGCGCGTATTGGACGTTGCCTTCATGGGATGGGCTGGTCACGGAAAAGAGGGCCGAAAGATGAAAAGGGCCGTCGCGAGTGGACATACGTGCCCGGTCCCAATCTGCGGAGCAATGTCCTGGTTGACCAATGAGATCTGGGACAAGCCACCCGATTGATTCCAGGGTTGCTGTCCCGGTAGCCCAGCAGTCCCACTTCTTCTCGCACGTATGAAGGAGCGCATGGCGCGCATGCGACGCATACTATCTATGCATGATGTACCCGGACTGACTGGGACAGTGAGACAGGGCGTTCCAGATTAGCAGGTTGTAGACCCTTGGGTAACCCGGACACAACTGGGACAAACCGGGACCCCCTTCGGGAGAGGCTTTCGCGAGCAAATTCGTAGTTCTCAAATCTCAATCATCGACGTAGAATTAGTGCATAGGTTGGTTCGCCTGGCCGGCGCAGAAAAGCGCACCCTCCGAAGGACCCTGACAAAGACTATCGGAAGGTACTTGTATGCTCACGCATCCCGCGACGCAGCACATCGAGCTGTGGCCGATCGAACGGCTTATCGAATATGCACGCAACCCGCGCAAGAACGACGCCGCGGTGGATCGAATGTGTGCGTCGATTCGCGAGTTTGGGTTTAAGATTCCCTGTTTGGTTCGAAGCGATGGCGAAGTTGTTGATGGCCACCTGCGCCTCAAGGCCGCGCGCAAGTTGGGCATCACGGAGATCCCGGTCATTCTTTGCGATGAGTGGAGCCCGGCACAGGTCAAAGCTTTCAGGCTTATGGTGAATCGCTCGGTGACGTGGGCAGAGTGGGACGAGGATCTGCTTGCCCTAGAGCTGCAGGAGATTCAGGAATCAGACTTTGATCTCAGCCTCACCGGATTCGAGGATGAGGAGCTGGCGCGCTTACTCGCCGCGCAGGACGCCGCCGAAGGGCTGACGGATGAAGACTCAATTCCGGACCTACCACAAACACCAGTTTGTGAGACGGGCGATCTGTGGATCCTCGGCGATCACAAGCTCCTCGTGGGCGACGCAACCCGGGCAGAACACGTGGCCAAGTTGATGGCCGGCGCAGCAGCGGACCTGGTGTTCACAGATCCTCCGTACAACGTCGATTACGAAGGCTACACGGAAGAGCGCCTGAAGATCAAAGGCGATCGGATGTCCGACGCCGAGTTCAAACGGTTTCTGGAATCTGCGTTTTGTTCCTGCCGGACCGCCGTGAAGCCCGGCGCTTCGTTGTATGTTTGCCACTCGTCGTCCTGGCAGCGTGAGTTTCAGAACGCGCTGGAGTCCGCTGGCTTCGAAGTGCGATGCCAGATCATCTGGGCAAAGAACACGTTTGCCTGGGGCTTCGGACGTTACAAATTCCAGCACGAGCCGATGTTTTACGCCCATGTGGCCGGGGAGAAAGATCCCTGGTACGGCGACAAATCTCAGTCAACGCTCTGGGAGGAAAAGAAACCCGCGGCGAACCGATTGCATCCGACGGCCAAGCCGGTGGAACTCGTAGAACGCGCGCTGCTGAACAGCAGCAAGGCCTGCGACCTCGTCGCGGACTTGTTCGGAGGTTCCGGCAGCACCTTGATCGGATGCGAGAGGCGCGGCCGCAAGGCTCGCCTCATGGAGATCGATCCGAAGTATGCGGATTGCATCGTTCGCCGGTATCAGGAGTACACAGGCAAGCGAGCAATCCTCGACGGCGTCGGCCGTACGTTCGATGAGATCAAAGTAGAACGGGAAGGAGCCACCGCATGAGTGCTCAGCGTCTGAGACAAGAAACGCCGCCGAGTATCAACCCGGCGGCGTGGTTTGCAGCGAGTACGGCTGATTCAGGCCTTGACGGAGTAGCTGCGCTCGCCGTGCTCCTCCTTGGCGGACCTCACCGTCAGCCCCATCTTCTTGCCGATGGTGCCCGACAGAAACCCGCGCACGGAATGCGGCTGCCAGCCGGTCAATTTCATCAGCTCTTTTGCTGTTACGCCCCCGGGCCGCTTGAGCAGGTTGAGGATCTGGTTGGTCTTGCTGCCCTCGTGGGCGACCTTCGCTTTCTTCGCGCCCGTACGCGCTTTCTTGGCGGGGCTGGCCTTCTGAGCCGACTTGGCTCGCTTCTTCGCAACGTGGGCGCCCCGTGGCGCACGGCTGCCCTTTTTGGTGGCCTTTGGCTCCTCAGCCACGGGGGCTGGAGCGGCTCCGGTTTCTGGTGTCGAGGTCATGATGTCTCCTTTGGCGGTGATTACCGTTAGGACATAGATCACTCCGGAGCAGGATAAATGCAAGTCGATTTTGAGGAGAACAGCAAAAGGCGACGAAACGGCATAGCAATTGACGGAACCCAGACGAAAGTATCCTGTTTTACTTACTCCATAACGCTTACGAGCGCCGATGAACCCCAATTCTGAACATGCAAGAGCCGATGGCACGACGCGACAAACTGGGACTCAAAAAGGAAGCGGCGATTCTGGGCTTACTGTCGCAGCGTAGTATTGAAGACGCGGCTCGGTCGGTTGGCATTAGCCCAAGGACGCTCTACCGCTGGTTGCAGGAGCCGGACTTCAATTCGGCGTACCGCGCCGCCAGGCGTGCTGCGTTTTCGCAGTCAGCCGCACGGCTGCAGCAGATGTGCTCAGCGGCTGTGACGACTCTGGGGAAGGTCATGGTGGACCCCAACTCCCCGGTTGCCAGTCGAGTCCGGGCCGCGGACAGTGTATTGGATCACGCTGCCAAGTCGCTCGAAATCGAAGACATCGAAGTGCGTGTGTCCGAACTGGAGCGAGCCGCAGAGCAAAATAAATGAACCTGAGGGCACGAATCCAGAGGCGCGAGTGACAGCAGAAAATAGAAGAATAGGCGGCGAAAGATCCATCGACGTAAGCAAAAAGCATGAACTTCCAAAAACGGCTTCAGAATTTGGAACGCCAATTTGCCTGTGACGACACCATCACGCTGACGATGCCGGATGGAAGTCAAGAGATTCTCCTGTTCCGCGGCCGTTATGGCGTGCTCGATCTATTCCAGCGCTGTTGCCGTGACCCGCATTGCCCCGAAGCGCAGTTAATCCGCGTCTCAGTCTCGCAAATCGATTCCGGGGGTGGGCACATGGGCGAACTTGTTTGGTGCCTCCTCAACTCCCCGGTAGAACCGAACGAAGAAAAGAAACCAGAGGCTACTTGATTGCGGGCCTCGTCCGTGTTGCTAAAGGACACAGTTTAGCCGGCCAACGCAATCGCCACACAGAGCGCCAATTTGACTCTGAAAGCGAGCTGCCAGCATCAAACCACAATCACGGTGTCCAGCAGGTAGACCTGCCTCGGACACTTCCGACCAACTCTGCCGCGCAGAACTCTTGTGTCCGCAATGGTCTGGCTTGACTGCTTGGGTCCCGCTGAGCCATGGTATCTGCACCGGGGGAGGCCGTGGAGATTACTTCATGAAGTTCAGAATGATTTGGGTGGGGTCGGAAGGCGAGCCGGATCATCAGCCATCCTTGCCACAGGGAACGGGGGCACCGGATAGTCTCAGTCGTGTGCGATATGAGCAACGAGGCACGGAAATGGTCCGGCGGGATGAGTTGCCGAATGGTCGTGTCAAATTCACTCCGATCGCCAATTTCACGGCCCGCATTGTGAACGATATCGTTTGCGACGACGATACCGAGCTTCGGCGCGATTTCTGTATCGAAGCCAATGTGGCCGGACAAAGAGTAACCTGCGTGGTGCCGGCGGCGGAGTTCAGTCGGATGAATTGGGTGCCGCATCAACTCGGTCCCCAGGCGATCATTTATCCGGGCCAGCAGCAGCACGTACGGGCCGCCGTCCAATCACTGTCCGGACCGATCCAGCAAGAACGAGTTTTCACTTACCTGGGCTGGACCAAGCCTGGGCAAAATTGGGTGTACATGCACGCAGGAGGTGCAGTAGGTCCCTCTGGAACTTTGGCTCACTCTCAGGTGCGTGTACCAGCGCCTCTCCAGCATTATCGAATGTGCCCGCCGGCCGATAGCGATCGGGCGAAGGCAGTCCGTTCGAGTCTGAGCTTTTTGTCCGTGGCGCCAGATCGGATTAGCCTGCCGTTGTTCGCGGCCGTGTACCGTGCACCGTTGGGAGGGGCAGATTTTAGTCTGTTTCTGACAGGCCGCACGGGTACATTTAAGACGGCGTTGGCTGCGCTGTGCCAGCAACATTTTGGAGCGGCCATGGACGCAACCTGTCTGCCGGCCCATTTTGCTTCAACCGCAAATGCATTAGAGGAACTGGCTTTCTGTGCCAAAGACGCGTTGCTGGTGGTGGATGATTTTGCCCCCACCGGAGGGGTCGGCGATGGCGCACTGTATGCTGTCGCCGAACGACTGTTTCGCGCCTCAGGTAACCACCAGGGTCGTGGCCGGATGCATGGTCACCGGCACCTTGGCGATTCCCGGCCGCCCCGTTCACTGATATTGGCAACCGGCGAGGAGGTGCCGCGAGGTCACAGCCTACGTGCCCGGCTGTCACAGGTCCGCCGGGGCCGATTGGACAGGGCTTTCCTAACCGCCGGAACGTCTACTGGCTTGGCAGAACCGATGACTCGCGCACCTTTCCCGGAAGTCCGGCCACGAAGGTCCGCTAAGTAAAAAGGGCGGCGACCCTGGGTGTTCGTATGATCCTTTCCGATCCCGTTCTGCGCCAACCGGGATGGAGGAAATCCATGAAGTTCTTTGCAACTTTGACAATCGTGGGGCTT
>Ga0302326_10030815_pt1 | contig 10726 bp, 8 predicted proteins | sample Palsa_T0_3_FD_202264 | JGI IMG/M metagenome (GOLD analysis project Ga0302326, IMG submission 202264) | Peat permafrost microbial communities from Stordalen Mire near Abisko, Sweden - Palsa_T0_3 | ecosystem: Environmental > Terrestrial > Soil > Palsa > Peat permafrost | place: Sweden: Abisko...
TCCCCGTGAGCGAATGCCGCCCGAGATTCCAGCCCTTGAGTGCATTGACCTTGTACTGCTGGCGATGCTCGAGCGTGTCCAGGAATCCGTTGCCGTAGGACGCTTCCACTGCGAGCCATCGCCAACTGGCGCTCAAATCGGCATCGCGATAGTCGCCGGTCAGCGTCGCGAACGGTTCCAGGCTCGGACGAATGTTATAAGTGGCGGCCAGATTTACGGAGTGATCGCCCTCGCGGACATTGAAAGCGCCGCCATCGGTCTCGACCGCTTCAATCACGGCGGGGACGAGGATGTTGGGGTCGGCATAGCCGTTGCCGTGAGCGTTGGCGCTCAGATTGTTCGGCATGAGGAAACTGCCGACCTGAATGAACATGGCGATCGGCTCGCCGTGGTCGCCGGCAACGCCAGGGGCGAAATATTGCGGTGCTTTGATGCCGCTCGACGCGGTCTCGATCGGTAGGCCGGGCAGGGAAACGGGTGCGCCGGGACGGCCGGGGTTGGCGTCGAGGATTTCGTCGCGGACCAAGACGCGCTGCGCCGGGTCGGGATTCTGGATGTTCAGATCGCTCACATCGGCGGTCGCCGTTACAGCGTCGGAATGCGGAGTAAGTCGGGTGAAGCGCAGATCGACCGACACATCAGCGCCGTCCGCTATGTCGATCGGCCGCGCGACGTCGACGAAATCGGCGTCCTGCGCGACGATGCGATAAGCGCCCGCGGGAACCGCTGAGAAATCGAACCGGCCGTCCGGCCCACTTCGCATTTCCGCGACTTCCGCGTTACGCGCTTCGAGTATGCGAACGATGGCGTCGGCAACCGGCCTCCCTTGCGGATCGGTGAGCTGGCCGGCGATACTGCCGCCCGGGCCGGCGAAGGCGGCTGTAACAGCCAGGAGACACGAAAATACGCGTGCTACGATCATGAAATTCGTGCTACCACTGAGACTAGCATGCTTACCGCATGCGCGCGGGTGAATCGGTCTCATGCAAGTGGATGGCAATCACGTCCGCGTGGTGTAGAACCGTAGGATCTTTCACGCCTACGGCCACGGCACCCCGGATCTGCTTATTCGCTTCGGCATAATCGCCGGTGGCGGCGAGTGCCCAAGCGTACGAATCGAGCGTAAAGACATCGTGACGGCGGGCGATCTCGCGGCGAGCCACTTCGAGAGCCTTCACCGGGTCTTTGGCGCGGTCGACATAGTAGGCGACCAGTTCGCGATTGGAGTTATCGGGCATGTCGAATTCCATGCGGGACTGCGCTTCGAACTTCCCGAAATTTGCCTGTGCGTCCTCATGTTGACCAGCGAGCTCCTGCGCCTCAGCCAACTGGTAGAGATTCTCGGTGTGGGGCGCGGCTTGATAACGCTGGCGAAGTAAGGTCACGGCGTCGTCGTAACGGCCTTGCGCCAGGCGTACCCGCGCCAGAGCGGCCAGCGCGAAATGATAATCCGGGAAAGCATGGAGCGCGGCGGCGGCATATACTTCGGCTTTGGCAACATCGCCCGATAAGAGTTCCAGATGCGATGTCTGGGAGAGCATCCAGGCGCGGTCTTCGGTCTCCTCCGGTGACGTGGCCTCATACGCCATCTCCATCAGTTCGAGCGCGCCGGCCAGATTGCCATGGAGTTCGCGCAAGTAAGAAGCGTGGATCAGGCCATTGACGTTGCCCGGGCGCAGATTAAGCATCCATTGCGCCGCGTCCACGGCTTCCTTATAGTTTCCTAACTCGACGTTGGCATCTACCAAGTAGCCGTAAACCGACACGTCGTCGGGAACCTTCTTATTGAGTTTGGTGGCGCCTTGGAGAGCGCGAGCATATTCATGGCGCTCTAACTCGAGGAACGTCTCTACCTTCAGTCCCTCGAAATTGTCCGGCGCGATGGCGAACGATTTACGCACGGTATCTTCCGCTTTGGCATAAAACTGCGGGTCAGCGGTCTCGCGAGCGCGCCGTGCGTACGCCATGGCCAGCGCGTTGTAGTGAGAATAATACGAGGGCTGTTTCTCGATGTTCCCGATGGCGTGCTGGATGGCCATCTCAGCCGGAGTGGCGCCGAAAGACGGCGCGGCGAATACCGTTAAAGCGAAGAGCAGTATCGATTTCATAGATTCCTTTCAGGTTTGGGGCGAGCTCCGCTCGCCGGACAAGCTGAAGCATGTCCCACGAAACCCGAGAGGGCGGACCCTTTACAGTCCGCCCTTGGTTAGGGAGTTAGTTGACGGGACAAATGCCGTTCGGCTGAGTAGCACAGCCAGCCTGGCCGGGTCCTTCGTGAACGCTGTTCCGTCCGCTGTATGCCGGCCCTTCGAAGGGGAAGGTAACACCCAGCGCGGAGCTCGAAATATTGACGCCGTCGCCGAGCGGCGCGCCATACGTCTTGCTGTTTACCAGGATACCCTCCAGCACGCGCACTGCGATGTCGAACACGTCGTCAGTGAGGCGGCGTCCGTTGGGAAAACCGGCCGAATCGCCGGCGATGAAGCCGAGCCGCTTGGCGGTGGCTGTGCTGGTGGGCGGAATCCCGAGGTTGAGCCGGAGCAAATCGGCGACCGGACCGGCCTGTGCCGCGGTGCAGCCAGGGCAGATGGGAGCCATGTATTGAACCAGCGGTAGCAGGTCGGTTCGCGGAGCTTTCGGCACGGGCAAACCGAGAGTTGAAAGGATCTGCGGAACCAGAGGGTTCAGCAGGAAATTAGCGAATTGATCGTCGTGGATCGGGTCGGACATGCTGAATCGGTCCTTGGCGCCGGTGCCGATGATCGCTTCGTTGATGAGAGGATTGCCCAGGCGCTGTACTTGCGTCCATCCGCCTCGGCCCTCTTCGCCGAGCACGCTGATCCTCTGGCGGGAAGTGGTGGCGTAGGTTCCGATGACAGCGGCGGCGTCGCTGGCGGCGTGCGTCTGGCCATCGCTGGTGAGCATGGTGATGGGAACTTCGAGCACGATGGAGTTGACATTGAATCCCGCTACGGCGTTAGGCGCATAGTTATTGTGATCGTCCCCATCCACGGCGGCACTCAGTACGGGGGCGACGGAGGCGCGCAGATTCAGGGAGTCGAAGAAGCCTCCCAGATCGATGAAGAAGGGATCGGCGACGGTTCCGGCAAACACCCGGATGCCGTTATCGAGCGTGTAAATGCCCTGCTGGACGAGCGAGGAATAGTTCGGCATGGTGCGCGGGCCGACATTGCTGGGCACGGCATGGAGCACCTGATCGTCGGAGATCGGCATACTGCCGCTGCCGGTGACCATTGTGACGCTGTAGGTCTGTTGAATCCCCAGACCCTGCGCGCCGGCTCCGCTCAGAGCCGTAATGGGAGGGATGCCGGCGAGATTGCCGACGAATCCGGTGAAGACGCCGGGGTTGGTAAGCTGCGTCTGGAAACGGAACTGGAAGGTGATGTCGGGAACACCGTCGTGGGTGTTATCGATCTTCATTTCATAGAGGATGCCGGGGTCGAACGGGAAGTAATTCGGTCCGTTCGAGGGCTCCAGGAATGGGTCGACGTTCATGATGAAGATCACGCGGTCGGGATGCTCAGGGCTGACGAACGCAAACCAATCGGTGATGTCCGCTTTTTGATCCAACGCAGTGATGGGGGCTTCCCGATGACTGGCCGCGAAGGTCGCGGGCGGTTGAATCACGAGCAACGATGCGGCAATCGCCATGGCTGAACGCAGCTTGGGCGTTAGAGTGCTCATGCACAAATCTCCTTTTCGGTGGTGGTTGAGGAATTGATTCTCCCCACCTCCAGCTACGACTTTGGTTGGGCGGACGGATTTAATGCGCGTGAGATCTTGTTGATATTTACAAGTTAGATCGGTGGCGGCGCTGCCGACACCGCCTCGTGATCTGGAATGTACTGACGTCAAGTGGTCCGTACGCGCCGACGACCCTTGGCCCAATGACTCCCGATGGGTGTCGCAAATAGACAGTCTCGGCAATCGGTCGGCTGTGGCTTCAGCCGGGACTCTCTTCGGCTTCGTCTGCACCGACGAGATGGCAAAGCCGAAAGGCGAGCTCCCCTCGCCTGGACTAGCTGAAGAGGAACTTGCAAAACTCCGGCAACCGCTTGCTTGCGCGCGCAGCTGATTATTCCCGCGTTGTAACGGCGGCTCTAAAGGGCCGCGACCGCGACGAGGGAGCGGTGCTTTCGCCGATTTTGGGCGGAGATAAGAACAGCCAAGGCAGGCTTTCTAGGCGCACCGTGGACAAAGAGACTTTTTTCTAAGCGCCGGAGATCCGAAACCGATCGGGGTGCGTAGTAATAAGCGTGGCGGACCCTATGTGCGTGGTAAAATCTCGGAATCAATGGCTGAGTCAGCACACGCGGCTGCTCGGGAGACCGAGTGGGGCGCCTACGTTCGGCGGTGTGCCTCGCGCGACGAGTCCGGCCTCGCGGCGCTGTACGACGAATCCAGTCCTTTGGCCTACGCCGTCGCCATGCGGATTCCGCAGGACGAAGCCGACGCTTCGGAAGTGGTCCTGGATGTCTACAAGCAGGTTTGGGAGGCGGCGGGCCGTTTCGATGAGGGCCGCGGATCGGCGGCGGCGTGGATTGTCATGCTGGCGCGCAGCCGGGCAACAGACAGGCGGCGCTCTCGGGCGGTGCGCATGCGTGCCACGGTTCAAGTGGAGCAATTGGAGGAACTGAAGTCATCTGAGCCCAACCCGGAAGGTCTGGCCATGGCCAGCCAAAGCGGCGCTCGGTGATGCAAGCGTTGGCCGCGATACCCGCGGAGCAACGTCAGGCCTTGGAGTTGGCTTACTTTGCGGGGTTGAGCCACTCGGAAATCGCCGAGCGGTTGGGCGAGCCCTTGGGGACGGTGAAGACTCGAATCCGGCTGGCGGTGGCCGGCTTCGAGAGCTGTTGAGGGACACAGTATGATGAGTCGGGGGGGCCAAATGTCACCATGCGATCACATCGACAGCGCATCGCTGTACGCCCTGGGACTGCTGGATGACGCCGAGGCGCGCGTACTCGAGCAGCATCTGAAGTCATGTCCGATCTGCGAAGCGGAAGTGCGCGAAACCGGCGATTTGGGGGTCGAACTTGCCGGGACCATTCCGCCTTCCCCGCCTCCCGCCGGCCTGCGCCAGCGAGTGCTGGCCGAGGCCGTGCTGCCGCGAGGGCTTGTGGCATTGGTCCGCGGGGCACAGATGAATTGGCGGCCTACGCCGTACAACGGAATAACTGTCGCGCGGCTTTACGAAGATGCCGCACGCGGAGAGCTCGCTTCGCTGGTGAGAATGATGCCGGGGGCGCGTTATCCTTCGCATCGGCATGCAGGCCTGGAGCACTGCTATGTGCTGGAGGGTGATTTGATTTTTGAGGATCACACCCTGACGGCCGGCGATTATTCCGCTGGAAGTCCGGAGCGGGATCATACGTCGGCTACTACGCGGCACGGCTGCTTGTTGTTCCTTGTGAACAACGCCGCGGATCAGATTCGCGCAATAACACCACGGCTTTCGGGCTGGGCCCAGGGCGGCTCCGTCATAAGGAACGCGTCCGCGACTACTGGCGGAACCAGCACGGCGACATAAGTCTCCGAACTCCTGAGGTCATGGAATTTGGGCTGACCCCATTTTCGCGTCGGCAGGCGAGTTTCACTCGCCATGGCAAGCTGAAGCATGCCCCACATCGGAACGCAGAGGATTTTTTGTATTACTATCCCTCCATATTCTTTGCATGCCGCGACGCTTGGCCGAGCAGACCACGGAAATCCAACGTATGTTCACGGCGCTGATTCAAAAGCCGAACGCTGAGAGCTGACAACTGTGAGCTTGCGCGCAGCCATTGTGGGACATGCTTTTTTAGCTTGTCCCTGGGATAGCCACTTCAGGAGTTCGGCGTCTCGGCGTTGTGTGCACAAGTGTCCGTGCCTCGTCCATTCTATTGGAGTAAGTCTCGCAGGAGAGCCCGTTGCTTTTCGCCGATGGCGCGCCAGTCGAAATGGCGGATGGCGTGATCGCGGGCAGCTTGGGCGATTTGGGCGCGGCGTTCGGGATCGGCGAGCAGAGTGGCGATTCCGGCGGCGAATGCTTCGGGGGTGTCGCCAACCCAGACGTTGTGGCCATGAGTGGGGCCGAGGCCGGCGCATCCGGAAGCTGTCGAGACTACGGCGCGCTGCATGGCCATCGCTTCCAAGACCTTTACATTGGTGCCGGCGGAGACGGTGGTGGGGACGAGCACCAGGTTGGATTCATGGTAGAGCGGGCGGACATCGGCGATGAATCCGAGCATGCGGATGCGCGGGTCGGATTTGGGCTCGGGCGAATCGGTGAAGGCTCGCCAGTAGGTAAGGTGGTCAGGTCCGCAGATTACGGTTAGGGTGGTTTGGGGAAACTTGTCGCGCAGCAGAGGCCACACGCGCTCCGCGAAAAATCGGTAGGCCGAGATGTTGGGGAAGTGTCGAAATGAGCCTATGAATAGGAGTCGCTGGCCGGGCTGTTCTGGCTGCGGTTGGAATCGCTCCAGCTCGACGCCGTTTTCAATGGATGTCGATGGGACGGCTGGGCCGAGCAGGGCGGCGTCTTTGGACGACATCACCACTACCTGGCGATATCGGCGGACGGCGCAGGTTTCGTACCGGCGCCAGCGATAGTAATCCCAGCGGGCGGAGAGCGTGCGCTCGCGCCGCGCGATCTGGCCGAAGAGGTCGAGAGTGACGTCGTGCTCCACCAGGATGTCGCCGCCGTATGAGGCTAGTTGCGTGTACTCGACTTGGAGTAGCTGGAAGCCAAACGCCTCTCTCTCTTGAGTGAGCGCTAGCTTCATTGCCGGAGACTGAAATTCGCGCACTTCGGGAGGCGCGACGGTGGACCAGCGCGGCTCGCGATAGCGGGGCTTGCGCACCAGCACGACGCGCGCGCAAAATTCCAGCACAGGGGCAGTCTCGGGCTCCTCGTCGCCGTCGGTGAAGGTAAAGAGCTCGACGTCGAATTCGCGGGCAATCTCGCGGAGCAGGTTGAAAATTCGGACGGCGCCGCCATGCGAGAGGGGAAACGGGAAATAGGGAGATAGCACGGCGACTCGTCGGCGCTTCGGCGAGCATGGGCGCCCTTCGAGCACGCGGTAGCCTTGTGGCGTGACGGTGCACTCGCGCTTCGGGAATGGCCACCACGCAGGCCGGAGGTAAATGCGATCGAGCGGCACTCCGCGCCAGAAGAGGAACGACGCCAAATCGAATCGCAGATGGTGGCGCTCCACGCGTGAGTTGTAGGCCAGGATTTTGCGGGGCGCCAGGCGATAAGCGGCGCGACGCAGTGCCGACGAGCCTCCGAGCATGACTGGCGCGAGCCCGATTCGGAATTTGCGCAGTTCGCGGCGCAGTTTTGGCCAGTTCTCCTCGGTCGCCACGAAATGGCGGCGATCCGGCACGAGCGCGCGGACTTCGTCCGCCATGCGACGGCACAACTCGGCGTCGCCGGTACAGAAAGTGACGACCACGGCCTCGGGATCTTTGCCCAGCAGCCGGAAGAACAACTGCTTGAGGCGCTGCTTCACTCCACCGACCTCGAGAACCACAGCGCCGCGCAGGCGGCCATGGGGGTGAGTGCCGCGATGGTGGTGACAGGGCCGTAGCCTTGGTGATCGATGATGTGGCCGAAGAGCGGGGAGACGACCAGCTGGATGGCGCCGTAGGAAGCTACGAGCATCGATACCGCGAAGGCGGCGCGCGCGCCCCCGAAGACATCGAGCGGCAGGGTGTAGGTATTCACGCTGAAGGCCGACACGGCGAAGATGCTGACTGAAATGCCGGCCGTGGCCCACGCCACGCTCGGAGCTTGCGGAATGGCGGCCGTGGCCAGCGAGAGCAGGGCAGCCGCCAAGCAGACGCGGAAACGCGCCGCCGTGGCCGGCAGTCCGCGATCCATCAGCCGTAAGGAGAACCATCCGCCGACGAATCCGCCGCCCATCGCGACGAGCGGTGGAACCCAGGCGTACCACGCCGCCTGCGCGACGGTGAGATGGTGCGCGTCCACGAGATATTGCGTGGTCCAGTTGCTCCATAGCGAATAGCCCACCATGCTCAGACCGTTGGCGGCGGCGAATCCCCACAATCGGCGGTCGCGAAGCATGTCGCTGTGCCTCATCGGCGAGATGGATTTCACGGCCGGCGGCGTGCGACGAGCCGCGAAATTCCAAACCGGAATCCAGAGGAGACCGAGAATGCCGGTGAGCACAAACGCCATGCGCCATCCGTGGCGGACTGCGATCCACGTGGCGACGGGCGGCGCGAGGATCATGCCGAGACTCACGCCGGCCTGATTGATGGCGTTGCCCATGGCGCGTTCGGGCGGACGCAGATAGGTGTGCACCGCCTTTCCCGCCGACGGAATTCCGCCGGCTTCAGCGATGCCGAGAACCGCGCGGCAGCCCACCAATCCGCCGAGTCCGGTGCTGAAGCCGGTGGCGATGCCGGCGGCCGACCACAGTCCCACCGCGAGACTAATGCCGCGATTGAGGCCGATGCGATCGATGATGATGCCGGCGAACGGCGCGCTAGCGGCGTAGGTAGTGGAGAACGCGCTGAGGATCCAACCGTACTGTTCGCGCGAGAGGTGGAAATCGGCGCGCAGCAACGGCGCGAGAGTGGCCAGCGACTGACGGTCGAGATAATTGATGGCGGAGGAAAGCACGAAGACGGTGAGAATCCACCAACGGTAGCGGTCCACGCCGATGGATGGGCTCACTGGAATTCGATGGTTGCCACTTCACCCGCGGTCGCGAGACGGGTATCGGCCTTGGGGAAATATTGGATGGTGACGTGGCGCGGCTTCTGAACGCCGCATCCCAACTGCGCCTGGTTGGACCCGGAGATGACGATCTTGCCGGGGTCGGTGACCAGCAGCTTCAGGGTTTTGTGATTGTCGCCTTCCACGATCAGGCGCGCCGATTTGCCAAGGCAATCGACCTGCTTCAGGTTGCCGATGACCTTGCCGGAAGGGTTGGGGCCCTCCCACCAGGGGACGGCTTCGGCGACGGGCTTGGAATTTCCGTTGTACTTGGCTTCGACTTCGTGGAGGTGGGCTTGGGCCTGCTCTTTCAGCCTCTGAAGTTCGCGAGCGTCCTCTGCAGCCTGGCGGCGCTTCTCCGCCTCCTCGTAATCGAGACGCTGCCCTTCTACGTCGATGCGGGCCTGATGCATGCGGGCGCGCTGTGTCGGGTCGGTGGCGGCCTGCTCGCCTTCGCGCCAAGCTTTGGCCGCTTCGGCGAAATTGTGGTCGGCGAGATAGCATTCCGCGAGTGCCTGCCAGTAGGACGCGTTGCGGGGATCGCGCTCGGCGGCGGACTTCCAGTGCATGAGGCGTTTGCGCGGATCGGTGTCGCGCTGGGCCATCATGGCGAACGGTTCGGCCAGCTTTGGATTGATGCCCGCGGCGTGCAGAAGCGCCTTGTCGGCCTTCTCGTCGTCCGATTCGAGGCGCGCGTACTCGATGTATGCGCGGGCGCTAGTCGAACCGGCTTCCATGGCGGCGGCGAAATAGCCATGCGCCTCGTCATCGCGATGGTCGCGCAGGGCGAGCAGGCCGAGGCCCTCTTCGGACTCGGGTACCTTCAGATGATCGTTGAGCAGGCTGCGATACTCGGCGGCGGATTGGTCGCCGGCCAACAGATCGGCGCGCGCGAGACGCATATCGGTATCGGAGATGGGCTTCTCGTGGAAGTCGCTGGGGGCCATGGGGAGGCTGGAGATGGTGCCCGTTTGGAAATTGCCGGCGACGAAATGGCTCTTGGCGAGCGCTTCCACTTCAGCGGCCGATTTTCCGAAGGCATTGCGGTACGCGGCATCGTCATCGACACCCTTGCGCAGGTTGTAGAGCAGGATGCGGAGCTTCCCGAAATACTCGGGCGCGACGGCGAGTAAGTGGACGCGGGCCCAGTCGAGGTCGGGCTGCGCGGGCGGCGTGCCGACGACGATGTGGATGCCGTGGACTTGGAAGGTGGAGAAGAACTCTATCAGGCCGTGCTCGAAGGCGGCGGGCATGCGGTTAGTGTTGGAGTTGAGGAGGAGGCGGGTGAGTTCGCTGAAAACCGCGGGGTCGATGGGGGCCTTGTCGGCGAGCACGATGGCGTAGCGGTCGCGGCCCATGGAGAGGGGCGCGGGTGAGGTCCAGCCCTTGGAGTTTTTGAAGACGAGGATGCGGATGGGCTGGGGCGTTTCGAGGTCGTCCTCGCCGACGAGGGTTCCGAGAGCGTGGCGGAACTCCTCGAAGCGGACCATGGTTTCCTGGCCGGTTTTCTCGGAGGAATCGGTGAGGACTTCGAATGGGCCGGAGGAGTAGCGGACCCAATGGTCGGCCGCGAAGAGGGTCGGGACGACGATGAAGAGGAGGGCGCGACGCATGCCAGCTTTTATTATGGCGCGGAAAGTGATGGTAGAATGGAGGGGCTCGATGGCGCTATCGTCTAACGGTTAGGACAGAGCCCTCTCAAGGCTTAAATACGGGTTCGATTCCCGTTAGCGCTACCAAGTAGTTTAAAATAAGCCACTTGCAAAATCGGCGTACAGAGCAAGTGTACAAAAGGTACAATGGGTGACGAGGAAACAGCCTTGTTAACCCTCTATCGCCGCCACTCTGAAAGATGCCCCGTTCACGCGCTTAAGCTCACGCCGGCAGCCAAACGTAGGTACATGGATTGCGATTGTCCGCTGTGGATCTACGGGAATACCGAAACAACTCACGTTCCCCGTCAGAGCACCGGAACGAACA
>Ga0302326_10030816_pt1 | contig 10725 bp, 9 predicted proteins | sample Palsa_T0_3_FD_202264 | JGI IMG/M metagenome (GOLD analysis project Ga0302326, IMG submission 202264) | Peat permafrost microbial communities from Stordalen Mire near Abisko, Sweden - Palsa_T0_3 | ecosystem: Environmental > Terrestrial > Soil > Palsa > Peat permafrost | place: Sweden: Abisko...
CGCGCACACCGGGATAGAACGCATCCGACACGCCTTCGAAGGCGCAGCTCGCGGCGTACTCGATCAGCAGCTGCGGGTTGCTCAGAAAATTATCGATGACGATGACCGGGGCGGCAGCGACTCCAATTCGCCTTATGCTCGCCGCAAATTGCGGGTGCAGACTCAGCTTGCCGTTAAGATCCACCAAAGCAGGCGGCGAGGGCCCGCTAGTTGCCGACATACTCTATGCGCCAAATCGAATTGGAGGCGTCGTCCGTCACCAGCAATGAGCCATCGGGCGCCGTGGTGATGCCCACGGGGCGGCCCCAGACGTCGCCGCTGGGCAGCACAAACCCGGTCAGAAAGTCCTGGTATTCCCCGGACGATCTGCCGCTCTGATGCAGCGGCACCCGGATTACTTCGTAGCCGGCGCGCAGCGACCTGTTCCATGATCCGTGCTCGGTGGCGAACAGATCTCCGGCGTATTCTTTCGGGAACTTCCTGCCGCGGTAAAACTCGATCTGCAACGAGGCGTTATGGGGTTGAAGCAGGACGTCGGGCACGATGACGTGGTGCTGTAATTCCGGGTGTTTTCCGGCATGGCGCGGATCCTGGTGCGGGCCGATGTACCACCAGGGCCAGCCATAGAAACCGCCCTCATGAACCGAGGTGATGTAGTCGGGCACGAGATCGTCGCCAAGACCGTCGCGCTCGTTGACCGTGCACCAGAGCCGTCCGCTGCCCGGGTCGACGGCAATGCCCGCGGGATTGCGAATACCGGAGGCATAGATGCGCGAGTGCGATCCGTCCGGATCAAACGCCAGGATGTCGGCGCGATACTTCTCAGCGGGACTGAGGTCGGGGTCATCGACATTGGAGCCGGAACCTACAGCGACGAACAGCGTCTTGCCGTCCAGGGAAAAGCTCAGATCGCGGGTCCAGTGCCCCCCCGGATACGGTAGCTCGATGATCCGCGTGGCCTCGCCGCTCGCATGCAGATCGCCGTTGCGATAGGGGTAGCGTCGTACCGCCTTGGTGTCGGCGACATAAATCCAATCTGGATGGGCGCCGACCGGATAGAAAGCGATGCCGTAGGGCCCATCCAACTGATCGGCGAACACTTCCGAGCGTGCTGGCTTGCCGTCCGCGCCCATCCCTCTGAATACCCTGATCTGTCCGGCACCGCTTTCGGCGACGAAGATGTCGCCGTTCGGAGCGGTGTGGATGACCCTTGGCCGCGCAAGATCCTGCGCATACAAGCCCACCTTGAAGCCCTTGGGGGCGAGCGGCCAGGCATCCGCAGGTCGTGCCACGATGGTCGGTCCGTTGGCGGCGGAGCCGGTAGCGTAGGGGGCTGGCAGGTCATTGACGGTGATCCGGTGCGTGGTCCCCGGCCGTTCGTAACGAAAATCGGTAAACGGCGCCAGCGGCGGCGGCGCTTGTGCAATCGCGGCCGAGGCTGCCGCGGGTGCGGCATTATCCTTGGGTACGTCTATCAGCGTCTTGAGATAACTGACGATCTGCCAGCGCTGCTGTTCGGCAAGCGCCGACCAGCCCGGCATGCCGTTAGCGGGCGAGCCGGTGGTAAGGAACCAAAAAACCTCGCCGTCCGGGGCGGTTTGAACCGCGCTGTGCGCGAGCGCTGGAACGTTGCCGCTGCCTTCGGCGTTGCGTCCGTGGCATGAAGCACAATGCAGGCCATAGAGTTCCCGGCCGGCATCGGCGCTGGCTCGCCCGCGATACGGATTCTCGAGCGTGGCCGCGGCGGCGGGAGCATCGTGGAAACCGGTCTGGTCGGCACGACCTGGTGCGGCTAGGCACACGCTTAGGCACGCCATGGTGGTGAGGTAGCACGTTCTTCCGGGTCTCGCGTCATAGCGCATAGCCGCCTACTCCTTTACGAGCGCTGCAAGCGTTTGAGCAGCGCCGCCTTGATATGCGCCGCCAGTTCGGCAGTCATGGGTCCCAGCGCGCCGCGGCGTTCCGGCGGCAGGTGTGCGACCGGATCGCCATCCGTCTGGAACACGTAGTGGTCGAACACTGCGCGCCATGCAGCGCGCTGATTGGCAGGCAGATGGCGCAGCGTCAGAAAGCCGTGCAGCAGACAATCGTATGGCGAACCGAAATGCACGCTGGCATTGTCCCACCAGTAATTGACCAGCACATTAAATTGTTCGAGCGATTTGACGTGATGCCACCAGAAATAAGGAATGTACACGGCATCGCCAGGTTCAAGCTCGGCCGTCTGCGCGGCGGCCAGTGCTTGTGCGTAGCGTGGATAGCGCGTCAGGTCGGGGTCGTCCACAGACACCAAGCTGACGGGCTGTCCCGCCGGCGTGAAGTGAATCGGCCCGACATACAGATTGCGGATCTGCTCCGGCGGGAAAAAAGTAAAGCGCCTGCGACCGCCCACCACACACGCTATGTTGTCCGATATGTCGTAATGCGTGGCGACGGTGATGGCATTGCCGACCCAGATTCTGGGTATGGCCGACGGATCGGCCAGATTGATGGAATTCTGGTCCGCGAAGAGCGGCAGGAATTCAGGCACGGACGCCGACTGTATCGACATCGCGGGAGGGTTGGCCTCATTCAGCTGTGCCAGCAGTCGCTCCAGCATGGCGGAAATTTTTTCGGGTTTGCGCTCGAAATTCAGACCCGTCAGATCGTCGCGATAGAAGAAGCGGCCTTGAATGCCAGGCTCGCCGACCAGCATGTCGACGCTGCGACCGCTGTCGAATCCTTCGATATAGTCGCAAAGTGCGCGCGCAGATCGCAGGCCCGCCTGCACCGCCGGCCAATTCCTGACCAGTCCCCTAAGCACTGCGGGTTTGTTCGCCGGAATGATCTGGTTGCGAAAGGTGGCGAGATCCGGGTCGCGCCATTCCTGGGCTTTTGCTATCGGGTGTGTCACGGAGCGGGACTGCTCGCCGTCATTCCAGAAACGGCTCCACTTCTACGCGTCGGCCACACAAAAAGCAGTCGGCCACAAGTTGCAGCGGCGCGAGATCGACATCTATGGCCGCATTGCGCACCAGCTGCGCAAAATGCGCGTATAGACTCGGATATTCCATGCTCTCCGGGGTTTCCACCGGCCGATCGTCGACTGTCATGACGCTGCCACCCATGGAAAGGGTCAGGCGAGCGGCCTGCGCCTGAACATGGATGTCCCAGCTCGGCGTGCCGGTGTGAAGAAAATCGAGTTCCATGTGCACGGGCGCTCCGGCCACGTTCGCAAGCAACAGGCGCGCAGCGATGGGTGTCTCACAGTTGCTGGGATAGGACAGCTGCGCTTCTTTGAGCATCAGGCTGCCGGGAATGATGCGGGTCAGGATGGACAGTGCATTGATTCCGGGGTCGAAGACGCCCAGACCACCCGCGCGCCAGATCCAGGCCTGCCCGGGATGCCAGACTCGCACATCCTCTTTCCAAGTCACGCTGACGCTGTGGATCTTGCGCCCGGCCAGCCAGGCGCGGGCCGGCTCGACGGCGCGTGCGTGTCGCGAATGCCAGGATGCCATGAGTGCTACGCGTTTTTTTCCGGCGAGTTCGATCAATTCGAGCACTTCGCTCACGGTCATCCCCGGTGGCTTTTCGAGCAGCACGTGCCGGCCGTTTTCGATCGCGTAACGGGCGGCCTCGTAACGCACCTGTGGGGTGGTGCACAGCGCCACGGCCGAGACGGCTGGAACCGCCCGCAACATCGCCTGGATGTCGCCGTAACTGGGCACACCGTCGAGACGGCTGTGGGGGCTGGCTACCGCGATGAGCTCGAACGAATCATCGGCGGCGAGCGCGGGAATATGTTGATCGCGCGCGATCTTTCCCAAGCCGACGATTGCGATCTTGATGGGCGTCACTCGTGCCTCTGCGTTCAGCGGGTCGAGGTCGCAGGTACGCGGCGGGTGGCTGAAGACGCCTCACGTTTGTGCATGATGTCCAGCGCCTCCTGGATCAGACTGCGCATGGCTTCACCTGCGGCACTTGGCTTGCCGGCGAGGATGCCATCGGCGACTTTCTTGTGATCGGCAACGCTCGCCAATCGCACACCTTTGTAGCGATTGGTCATGCGGATGCTGAAGCGCAGCGCCGTCGAGGTGAATCCGGTCAACTGGGCGTAGAATCTGTTGCGGCTGGCCCGCAGCACGGCAACGTGAAAGGCGATGTCCGATTCGAGTGGATCGTCATCGCCGCGGTCGGCCGCCTGCATGCGTTCAAGCGCATGACTCAGTGCGGCCTTCTCCTCGACGCCGGCAACGCGGGCCGCGAGCATGGCCGCACCCGGCTCTACAGCCAGGCGCATTTGCGTGAATTCAATCAGCAGTGCGGGCGAGAACTTGCGTTCCAGCAGCCACCCTAGTACATCCGGGTCAAGCAGATTCCAGCGGTCTTCGGGCTGTACCCAGGTTCCCCGGCGCGGTCTCGCCCCGAGCAGCCCCTTCGCGGTCAGCATCTTGACGGCCTCGCGCAGTACTGGACGACTGGCGTCATATTGCCGGCACAGTTCCGCCTCGATCGGTATGGGGTTGTCGGCGGAGTAGACGCCTGTGACGATTGCAATGCCGATGTGATTGGCGATGCTGTACGTCAGATTCTGGCCTCGAACGCGAGTATTCATGGCTGGTACTCCGGCTCAGGTAAGCCTTGGACGCCAGTACGGTACAGGAACACAGCGCCGGCGTGCGGTTCGGATAGCAGTGTCGCTTCACTCAGACCCTCGCGCGCGCTGGTCACGCAAAGGACGTCAAGATCGGGGCCGCCGAAGCAAACACAGGTGGGTTGGCATGCCGGGACTTGAATGCTGCGATCTATCCGGCCCTCGGGGGTGTATCGCACAACGCACCCGGCGCCCCAATGCGCACTCCAGACGCAACCGTCGACGTCGACTGCCGCCCCGTCCGGTTGCGCCCCTTCCGGAGTGTGCGCGAATATCTGTCGCGGGCCCAATTCCCCTTGAGGCTCAATCATGTCATAGACGAAAATGGTTCGCGTCGGCGAGTCCGCGAAATACAAGCGCGTGCCGTCCGGGCTCATGCATAGACCGTTGGAGATCCTCACGCCGCGCACGTGGCAGCGCATCCCAACGACGCTGTCGACGGAGTAGAGGCAGCCCGTGGCGCTGCTGTGCGCATCTTCAACCATGGTACCGCTCCAGAATCTTCCGCGGCGGTCGACGCGGCCGTCATTGAAGCGAATACCGGCGTCGGTTTCGGGACGAGTCAGCCACTGAACCGCCTGGTCATGGGCATCGTACAGCGCGATGCCGCTGGCGAAAGCCACAATCAGCCGCTCGCTGCCCGCGATCAGGCCAAACGATCCGACGCGCTCCGGTGTATCCAGGACTTGCATGGCTGCATCCGACCAGTGATAGGTGTGCAGCTGGCGCCCCTGAATGTCGGTCCACCACAAGCGTTCGCGGCGCGAATCCCACAGGATGCCCTCGCCAAGGATATTGCGGGAACTCAGAATGTCGATGGGTTTCATTGCAGTCACGAGGGCTCGCGCCCGTTACCACCAGGTGGCATAGAGCGCGATCAGAATCGCGGTGATCACGAGTGCTGCCAGATTGAAGCCGGTGGTAGTCGAGTAGTCGATGTGCTTGAGGTCAACGCGCAGCGCCGGTTCGCGACGGGTCTGCAGCAATGACACCGCCACGGCGATCCCCAGGCACGCCAAAAACACCCAGCCGACGCGATCCATGAACGGCAGCGACGGCCACAGAAACTTCAGCGCCAATGACAGCACGGCGGAAGCCACGGCGGCCACCAGCGCGCCGGCCGCGGTGCAGCGCGCCCAGAACATGCCGAGCAGGAAGATCACGCAGATACCGGGCGTGAAAAAGCCCGTGAACTCCTGGATGTACTGGAACGCCTGGTCAAAGCTGCCCAGCAGCGGCTTTGCGCTCAGGATCGCCACCAGCAGTGCCACCACTGCGGTAACGCGGCCGATCAGTACCAATCGCTGCTGCGATGTGTCCGGACGCAAGGGACGATACACGTCCATGGTGAATATGGTTGCAATCGAATTGATCTTGGATCCCATCGAGGCGACGATCGCGGCCAGCAGGGCTGCGAACACCAGACCCAGTACCCCGGTGGGCAGCATGGCCATCAACTGTGGATAGGCCTCGTCCGGGCGAGCCAGATTCGGCGCCAGGTCGACCGCGGCGATGCCGGGCAACACGATGATCACAGGCATCAACAATTTCAGGAATGCGGCGAGCACAATTCCCTTCTGCGCCTCGCGAATATCTTTGGCGCCCAAGGCTCGTTGAATGATGTATTGATTGAAGCCCCAATACGAGACGTTCATGACCCACATTCCACCCAGCAGCACCGACAGGCCCGGCAAGTCTTTGTAGTTTGGATCGCTGGCAGGCAGGATCATTTTGAATTTCGAAGGAAAGCGCGCGGACAGCTCGTGAAAACCGGCCAGCACTCCCGCGTGGCCGGAGATTTTGTTCAAGGCGATATAGCTGATGATGAGGCCGCCGAGCAGCAGTAGCGAGACCTGGACGATATCGGTACGGGCCACAGCTTTTAGGCCGCCATACAGTGCATAGGCGCCTGCGAATACCCCGAGCGCTATCATTGCCCACTGAACATCGAGCCCGGTGACGGTGTGCACCGCCGTGGAGCCCAGCCAAAGAATCGCCGTCAGATTGATGAACACGTAGACGCCGAGCCAGAAGATCGCCATGACCGTCCGAACTTTGCTGCTGAAGCGGCGTTCGAGGAACTCCGGCATGGTGTAGATGCCGTTCTTGAGAAAGATGGGCAGAAAATACTTACCGACAATGATCAGCGTCAGCGCCGCCATCCATTCGTAAGAGGCGATGCCGAGCCCGATCACGTAGCCCGATCCGGACATGCCGATGATCTGTTCGGCCGAGATGTTCGCGGCGATCAGAGAGGTGCCGATGGCCCACCAGGGCAGCGCCCGGCTTGCTAGAAAATAATCCTGCGCGTCCTTCTTGTGCGCGCCTTTCTCGCGCGATACCCACTGTGCCAGGATGAAGATCGATACTGCATAGACCACGATCACCGCGATGTCGATCGCCGAAAGTGTCACTGATTTTCCCCGGTCATTGCGGTTTTGAGACGCTGACGCGCTTCCCGGAATGCCGTCACCAGCAGTTGGGCCCGCTGCGCGATCTCCGCCAGAGCATATTCCGGGCGGAACAGTTCCGATCCAAAGCCGAAGCCGGCGGCGCCAACGGCAAGCCAGCTGGGAATATCCGGCGCGCCGATGCCGCCGACTGGATAGACACTGACATCCACCGGCAGCACCGCTCGCAGTGATTGCAGATGGCGTGGGCCATAGCTGATGGCCGGAAACAGCTTCAGATGCCTGGCGCCGGCACGAATTGCGGTAAACGCCTCGGTTGCAGTCGCGAATCCGGGCATGACCTGCATGCCAAGCTGCAGCGCGCTGCCGATCACTTCGGCATCGCAGTTCGGCGACACCATAAGCCGTCCACCCGCGGCATGCGTCTGGCGTACCTGATCCAGACTCAGCACCGTGCCGGCACCGATCAGGCAATCGGAGCGGGCGCCCGCCAGGGCGGCGATGCTGGCGTAGGGATCGGGCGAGTTCAGAGGCACTTCGATGATGCGAATGCCTGCCTCATACAGCACCTCGGCGATGCCGATGACTCGCGCGGGCTGCACGCCGCGCAGGATCGCGACCAGTGCATGCTCGCTGCCTGGGATTTCAGTGGGCTGCATTTGCCGCGAGCCGTCCAGTGAGCTGTCTGCGCACTTGCGTAAGGCCGGCGAGGGATGCGGTGACACCGTCCAGCGTGTTGGCTCGGTACTCATGCGATGCGAGTCCCTGCGCGTAGAGCCTGGTGAGCTCAGACGAGCCGATCACATGCACGGTTGGGGCGGTCACAGAGCTCGCCAGTGACTGCAGTGCTCCGGCGATATCGCTTGCGATCAGAAGGCCTGAGAGGAACGCGGCCGTCGCCGGCGCCGTTAGCTCGCCGTTGAGGCGGCGTGCACGGCACTCGAACAGCCGGTGCAGCAGCTGCGCCCGCGGAAATTGATTGAACTGTGCCAGTCCTTGCTCGAAGGCGGCGCCGCCAGCCACGGTTTCAACTTCGCTGTGATCGCGCACCAATACGCTGTGATCGCGCAGCAGGGCGAATAGTTCGCCGGTCGGCGCGGTCAGGAATTCCTCGACCGCCCCGTCTTTGAGCATTACCCACTTGGTGTGAGTGCCGGGAAGACAAAGCAGATGCTGGCCGTGGCGCAACTTCGCATCGATTCCGAGCGCGCCGAGGATTTGCGTTTCTTCGCCCCGCAGAAAATCGGGCGCGTTGAAGCGGTTGCGGCACGAGAGGCCCGGAACGATGTGAACGCTGCCGTCGCGCAGCGGCACGCACGCATCGGTAATCTGTTCGGCGATCGCCGGGCAACGCACGTAGGGAGCCTGCACCCAGCCTATGCTTGATCCCACCATGCCGCACAGCACTGCGGGCAATGGTCCGTGACGCCGCTGCCACGGCGCCAACAGGCGCTCGAATATATCCGCGAAACGTCCGGCAGCAGTTGCGGCGCCCGGACCGTCGGCGCTGTCGAGCATGAGGCCGTCGTGGTCGCAAAGAAACAGCCGCAGATGGCTGGTACCCCAGTCGCCGGCGACGAAGCTCGCAGCGCCCATCAATGCGATTCCCGATCGACGGTGCTTCCGCTCGCTCCACTCAGGAAATCGAGGTCGCAACCCTGGTTCGCCTGGGTCACGTGCTGCACGTACAATTGATAGTAGCCGCGCGAATACTTGGGCGGCGGACGGCTATTTTTCCACGCTTCGGTGCGCGCCGCGAGATCTTCGGGCTTCACCAGCAGTTCCAGCCGGCGATTGGGTCCGTCGAACAAAATCTCATCGCCGTTGCGCACCATCGCCAACGGGCCGCCGGCTTCCGCTTCGGGCGCCACGTGCAGCACCACGGTACCGAAAGCGGTGCCGCTCATGCGGGCGTCGGAGATTCGCAGCATATCCTGGACGCCGAGCTCCAGGAGTTTGCGCGGCAGCGGCATATTCCCCACCTCGGGCATGCCCGGATAGCCCTTGGGACCGCAGCCCTTCAACACCAGCACGGAATTCGCATCGACATCGAGCGCCGGGTCGTCTATGCGCGAGTGCAGGTCTTCGATCGATTCAAACACCACCGCGCGGCCCCGGTGCGAAAACAGCGCCTGGCTGGCCGCGCTCGGTTTCACCACGGCACCGTCGGGGCAAAGATTACCGCTCATGACCCAGATTCCGGCCACGGCATTGACGGGCTCGGTCAGTGTGCGAATAACCTCATGGTTGAAGCACTCGGCAGAGCCAATACTCTGTCCCAATGTCTGACCCCAGACCGTGGGCGCATCGACATGCAAAAAGGGAACGAGTTCCTTCAGGACCGCGGGCAGCCCACCGGCATAGTGCAGGTCTTCCATCAGGAACCGCCCAGACGGCTGCAGGTTGACCAGCAACGGTATGTCGGCGGTCAGCCGGTCGAACTCTGCCAGTTCCAGCGGCACGCTGAGACGGCCGGCAATTGCGAGCAAGTGTAGTACCGCATTGGTAGAACCGCCGATCGCGCCGAGAACGCGAATGGCATTTTCGAAGGCGGGGCGTGTGAGTATCTTCGACAACCGCAGGTCATTGCGAGCCATCTGAACGATCAATCGGCCGCTTTCATGCGCGATCCGGCGGCGCCGCGCGTCAACCGCCGGAGCGGTAGCGTTGTAGGGAAGCGCGATGCCCATCGCTTCCATCAGGCAAGCCATGGTTGAGGCGCTGCCCATGGTCATGCACGTACCGGGAGTGCGCGACATGCCCGACTCGGCAGCCATGAAATCGTCGAGCGACATTTTGCCGGCGCGCACTGCTTCGCTGAATTTCCATACATCGGTGCCTGATCCAATGTCGCAGCCGCGAAACTTTCCGTTCAGCATCGGGCCGCTCGAGACGACGATGGTGGGCAAGTCGACGCTGGCCGCGCCCATCAACTGTCCTGGAGTGGTCTTGTCGCAGCCGCCCAGCAGGACCACTGCATCGATCGGGTTGCCGCGAATGGATTCCTCGACCTCCATGGCCAACAGATTGCGAAACAGCATGGCGGTGGGGCGCATCTGCGTTTCACCCAGCGACATGGCGGGGAACTCGAGCGGCAGACCGCCTGCCTCCCACACGCCGCGTTTGACGTGCTCAGCAAGGTCGCGCAGTCCAGCATTGCAGGGCGTGAGTTCCGACCAGGTATTGCAGATTCCAATCACCGGCCGGCCGTCGAACACGTCCGGGGGCAGGCCTTGGCTCTTCATCCAGCTACGGTGAATGAAGCCGTCCTTGTCCTTGGGGCCGTAGCTGCGGCTGCTTCGCAGCGGCTTTTTTTCTGTCGTCATGGCGCTTAGATGTCCGTGATCCGCGAGGCCGCGACCGGCCGCTCACAGCCCCTGATTTTATATGATCAATATAACACGGGAGCGCTGACAGGCGCGAACACAGCTGCAGGCATCGCCGGCAACGCTGCGGTCAGAATCGTAGCGTTGTGCACTTGCGGTACAGCAGTGGACGTTCTTGACCGTTTCAAAGTGAATATTATAATATAAATGCGATATAATCCACTGGTGGCCGCCCCGGGGCTACACGGGCGGGGGGCCTCAGCATGGTTCAAATCGGGGATCTGCGGGACAAGGCGGTGCTGGTTACCGGGGCAAGCACCGGCATCGGGGCCGCCGTCAGCCGTGCCTTCGC
>Ga0302326_10030817_pt1 | contig 10725 bp, 10 predicted proteins | sample Palsa_T0_3_FD_202264 | JGI IMG/M metagenome (GOLD analysis project Ga0302326, IMG submission 202264) | Peat permafrost microbial communities from Stordalen Mire near Abisko, Sweden - Palsa_T0_3 | ecosystem: Environmental > Terrestrial > Soil > Palsa > Peat permafrost | place: Sweden: Abisko...
CGCGTTCGTGGACGAACGTCAGGCCCTCGAACGGGTAGCTGGTGCCGAGCCAGATGAACTTCGCCGTCGCGGTCTCGACACTGGGCCCGAACGCGTCCCGGTACCGCTCCCGGAACCGGGAGTTCGCTCCGTCGGCCACGACGACCAGGTCGTATCCGGCGCCGAGGACCGCGTCAACGTCCGCCTCCGCGGCGAACCGGACGTCCACCCCTTCATCCGCGGCCTGCCGTTGCAGCAAGGAAAGCAGCATCTTGCGCTCGACCGCGGCCATCCCGTTGCCGCCGCAGCGGTGGCGCTCGCCCCCCGCACGCACCTCGATGGCATCCCAGTGCATCCCGTGCTCGGTCAGCGCGGTCCGCAGCACGGGATCGGCCGCGTGGATGCCGGCCAGGGTGGCGTCAGAGAACACCACGCCGAACCCGAACGTGTCCGCTGCGCGGTTGCGCTCGAACACCGTCACCTCGTGACCCGGATCCGACCGCTTGATCAGTGCGCCGGCGAACAGCCCCCCGGGCCCGCCTCCGACGACCGCGATCCGCATAGTACAGTTCCTGCCACATAATGTTTCATTTCCGCGTTTTTCGTAAAAAGCATGTCACATGTGATGGTCGGGTGGAAGGCCCCGCGCGGCCCCGATGGGTACCCGCAGGCAGCCCGCCCGCGGCCGATATGTGTCAGATGATTGACGAACGGCTCTGGCATGACACAAACTTTTGATCATGTTCCGGCGTTGGAACGATCCGCGGTGAAACCGCGGGCAGTCCTGTGGGACCTGTTCGGGGACCACCTGCGCTACGTCGGAGACGGACGGGTCCCGATGCAGGCGCTGAACCGCCTGCTCGCGGTGTTCGGTGTGAGCGACGCCGCGGCCCGGGTCGTGCTCGCCCGGATGCGCCGCGAGCGCTGGTTCGAGACCCACCGCAACGGGCGCCAGTCCAGCTACGCCGTGACCCCGCGCGGGCTCGCCATGCTCGATGAGGGCAGGGCGCGCATCTTCGAGCGCGGGATCAGCCGCTGGGACGGCCTGTGGCGGATGGTCATCTACGCCATCCCCGAGCAGAACCGGTCTCAGCGAGATCAGCTCCGTAAGCTCCTCGCGTGGCACGGGTTCGGCCCCCTGGCCAGCGCGACGTGGATCAGTCCGCATCCGCGGCTGGGCCGCATCGCCGAAGCGCTGCGCGAGCAGTCCGCCGGGCGCCTCGACCTGCTCGAGAGCCGGGCCCCTGACCGCACCGCCGACCGAGAGATGGCTGGCCGCTGCTGGGACCTTGACGGCCTGGCGCGCGAGTACTCCGAACTCCTGTCCCAGTACTCCGAACTCCCGCCGCCCGCCGAGCTGGCCGCGCTCCCCGGCGACGAGGCTCTGCGGCGGCAGGTCGGGCTCGTCGCCTCCTACCGCAGGATGCCGTTCCGGGACCCGGACCTGCCCGACGAGCTGCTGCCCGAGGGCTGGCCCGGGGGCCGGGTGCACGAGCTGTTCAGGGCCGCCCACGACGCGCTGCACGGGCCCGCGGACCGTTTCGTCCGCGAGGTCATCGACCGAAGCTACGCCTAGTCCCCCCCGAAGGAAGGTCCAGTCATGACTGAGAACTTCGTGCTCGTCCCCGGCGCCTGGCACGGCGGCTGGGCGTACCAGGCCGTCGCCGCGGCGCTCCGCTCGCGCGGGCACCGGGTCTTCGCCGCGACCAGCCCTGGCCTCGGCGTCAACGACGACCCGGCCGGGCTAGCCCTGGACGAAGCCGTCAGCGCCCTGGTGGCGGACATCGATAAGCTCGGTGCGGACGGCATCACGCTCGTCGGGCACAGCTGGGGAGGCTACGTGATCGCCGGCGCCACCCCGGCGGTGGCGACGCGGCTGCGCCGCGTCGTGTTCTGGAGCGCGTTCGTCCCGGAAGTTGGCCGCTCCCTCTACGACGAGGTGCCGCCGGACTACCAGCAGCTGTTCGCCCAGCTGGCCGGTGCCTCGGCCGACAACACGGTCGCGCTGCCCCTGCCGGTGTTCCAGGGCGTCTTCATGAACGACGCCGACCCGGCCACCGCCGAGGTCGTCCACGCCCAGCTGCGGCCGCAGCCCTACCGGTATTTCACCGACGCCCCGGTCAACGGCAGCGCGTACCAGGACGCCGACGTGCCGCTGAGCTACGTCCTGTCCGCTGACGACGTGGCCCTGCCCCCGGGAGAATATGGCTGGGACCGCTTCGCCAAGCGAATCGGTACCACGCCGATCAACACACCGGGCAGCCACGAGTCGCTGTTCACCAAGCCCGCCGAGCTCGCGGACGCGCTCCTAGTCGCGGCCGAGGTCAGCTGACTCTCTGACCCTGGGCAAACAGCTGGCATCGGGGCGGATGATGGCCGGGTAGCCGCGCGGCTGCCGGGTGACAGTGCCTGCTCGGCGCGTGTCAGTGACATGACTCGTGCGGTACAACCTCAGGTATGGTTGAGGTTAGGGACGTGTCAGGGAATCTGTTTCCAAGCTCCGAGCTAACCGTGGGCCAGCTCGCCGCCCGCAGCGGGGTGGCCGTCTCCGCCTTGCATTTTTACGAGGCCGAAGGCCTGATCTCGGCCCGGCGAACCACAGGTAATCAGCGCCGGTACTCCCGGCACATGCTGCGCCGGGTGGCGTTTATCCGTGCTTCCCAAGGCGCGGGTATCCCGCTGCGCCAGATCAAGGCAGCGCTCGACCAGCTGCCCGATCGCCGTACCCCCACTCGCAGAGACTGGGAACGCCTCTCGGCAGCCTGGCGTCGCGACCTGGACGACCGGATCACCCAGCTCCAGCATCTCCGTGACCGCCTGACCGGTTGCATCGGTTGCGGCTGCCTGTCTCTCGAGCTCTGCAAGCTCGTGAACCCGGGCGATGTGCTCGGCCGCCAAGGACCCGGCCCGCGGAACCTGTGATCGCCGTCGAACGCCAGCGGCCGCACGGGCCACGCGTGCCCGGCAGAATGGGGGCCGTTGGAGCTCAGCACTTCTTCACTGTTTACAAGAAACTCGAACCAGGGTAGATGGGTGGAAGATTCACCTGGGTCGGCAGAGAGGCGTGGCGCATGGCTGGTAAGGGCGGCATGCTCGCCAGACTGGATCTCAGCCTGAGGCTCACCCCGAATGCCGAAGCGGCCCGGCTTGCCACGGCTCAGGACCGGTTGCTGCAGCTGCGGCTGGTGCTAGGCGGCCTGATCGGGGATAGTCCGCAGCTCGGGCCGCCGGTCTGCGTGGTCTTCGAGGGGTGGGACGCCTCCGGCAAGGGTGGTGCGATCAAACGGCTTGTCGCTCCGCTGGACCCACGGCACGTCCGGGTCGCCCAATTCGGGGCGCCCACCTTCGACGAGAAACGCCACCACTTCCTCTGGCGGTTCTGGCCGGCGCTGCCCGGCTGGGGGGGCATGGCGGTGCTGGACCGGTCCTGGTACGGCCGCGTCCTGGTCGAACGAGTCGAAGGATTCGCCACCGAGGAGCAGTGGCGGCGCGCCTACCGGGAGATCGTCGAGTTCGAGCGGACGCTGGCCGACGAGGGCATGATCATGGTCAAGTTCTGGCTGCACCTGTCGTCGGAAGAACAGCTCAGACGGTTCAAGGCGCGCCAGCGCGACCCGCTGAAGACCTGGAAGCTGACGGCGGAAGATTGGCGGAATCGCGAGAAGCGGCGGCAGTACGAGGCGGCCGTGGAGGAGATGCTCGCGCGAACTGATCACGCAGCCGCGCCGTGGGTGCTGGTTGAGGCCGAGGACAAGCGGTGGGCCAGGGTAAAGGTAGCCGAGTCGTTGGTCGAGGCCATCGAGGCCGGCCTGACCAAACAGGACCTCCCCGTTCCGCCGGCGCCCCCGGAGGGATAGCACGCAGGCGAACATGAAGTCTGGCCAAGACCAGAGCACCTACTACGCTCAGCGCAAGCTGGTGAAACGAGAGGTGCTGCCCGCCCATGTCGCCGATGCGCTGTTCGCCCTCACCGCCACCAAACTAGGAGAAACGGTGTCATGACTGCTCTCACCAGCGATTCGAAGATCGCCGGAGCGCTCGCCGCGCTCACCCTGGAAGAGAAGGTCCAGCTGCTGACCGGCCGTGACTTCTGGACCACCTGGCCGATCGAGAAGATCGGGCTGCGCCGCATCCTGTTCTCCGACGGCCCGTCCGGCGTCCGCGGCGAGACCTGGGACGAGCGCGATCCGTCGCTCAACCTCCCGTCTGCCACCGCGCTCGCGTCTTCCTGGGATCCGGACATCGCCCGGCGCTACGGTGCCGCGGCCGCGGTTGAGGCCCGGCGCAAGGGCGTCGACGTCGTGCTCGGCCCGACGATCAACTTGCACCGCTCCCCGCTCGGCGGCCGGCATTTCGAGGCGTTCAGCGAGGACCCGGTGCTGACCGCCGATCTCGCCGCCGCCTACGTGCATGGGGTGCAGGACAACGGCGTCGGCGCCACCCCGAAGCACTACGTGGCCAACGATTCGGAGACCGACCGGTTCACCGTGGACGTCCGGGTCAGCGACCGCGCTCTGCGCGAGCTGTACCTGCTCGCGTTCGAGAAGGCGGTGACCGAGGCCCGCGCCTGGCTCGTGATGAGCTCGTACAACTCGGTCAACGGCACCACCGCGACCGAGAACGACCTGCTGCAGACCCCGCTGAACAGCGAGTGGGGCTTCGACGGCGTCGTGATCAGCGACTGGACCGCCGTCCGGTCGCTGGCGGCCGCCAGGGCCTCCCAAGACCTCGTCATGCCGGGTCCAGACGGGCCATGGGGCGACGCCTTGGTGCAGGCCGTCCGCTCCGGCGAGATCGGTGCGGCGGTCATCGACCGCAAAGTGGCCCGGATCCTCACCCTGGCCCAGCGGGTGGGTGCGCTCGACGGATCGCCGGCCGCTGAGCCGGCCTGGGTTGAGGACGGTATCGCCTTCGCCCGGCAGGCCGCCACCGAGGGCACCGTGCTGCTGGAGAACCGCGGCGAACTGCCGTGGGACCCGGCCCGGCTGCGCTCGGTCGCCGTGATCGGCGACAACGCGGCCAACGCCCGCACCCAGGGCGGCGGCAGCGCCACCGTCGTGCCGGAGTACACCATCTCGCCGCTGGACGGCCTGCGCGCCGCGCTGCCCGGCGTGGACGTCACCTACTCCCGCGGTGCCGTGGTGCAGGAAGGGGTGGCCGAGCTGCCGCTGGCGCAGATGACGAACCCGGTCACCGGCGGTCCTGGCCTGCGGGTCCGGTTCCTGGACTCCGGCGGCGCTGAGCTGTTCGCCGAGGACCGCCGCTCGAGCGCGCTGGTCTGGTTCGGCGGAGACGCCCCGATCGGCCGGTCAGCCACGGTGGAGCTGGTCACGCGGTTCACCCCGGCCGAGTCGGGCCCGGTCCGCGTCGGCTTCGCGACCGTCGGCCACGGCAAGGTATACCTCGACGGTGAGCTCATCGTCGATGAGGTCGCCGTGTCCGAGCACACTGACCTCGGCGCCGCGCTGCTGGCCCCGCCGACGGCCGCCGCGGAGGTCAACTTCACCGCGCGTACGTCGGTGGAGCTGCGGTTGGAGTACGACCTGGCGGACCGCACCGGCCCGATGGCCGACCTGCTCTCGCTCCGCTTCGGAACCGAGCCGGCCACCGTTGATTCCGACACGCTCATCGCCGCCGCGGCGCAGGCGGCCACCGAGGTCGACGTCGCGCTGGTCGTCGTCGGCACCAACTCCGCGGTGGAGTCCGAGGGCTACGACCGCACGTCGCTGGCGCTGCCTGGCCGACAGGACGACCTGGTCCGCGCGGTGGCGGCCGCTAACCCGCGTACGGTCGTGCTGGTCAATGCGGGGTCCCCCGTGCTGATGCCGTGGCGCGATCAGGTCGCGGCGGTGCTCGTCGGCTACTTCGGCGGGCAGGAATTCGGCCACGCCGTCGCCGACGTGCTGCTCGGCGCGGCCGAGCCGGGCGGGCGGCTGCCTACCACCTGGCCCGCGGCCGATACCGATGTGCCGGTACTGTCCACGACGCCGGAGAACGGCGTGCTGGATTACGCCGAAGGCATCCACATCGGCTACCGGGCCTGGCTCAAGCAGCACGCCGCGCCGGCGTACTGGTTCGGCAGCGGCCAGGGGTATACCGACATCACAGTGACCGATGTCGACGCGCCCGCGTCGGTCGCCGCCGGGGAGTCCTTGCCGGTATTCGTGGCGGTCGAGAACGCTGGCGAGCGCGACGGTAAGCAGGTCGTGCAGATCTACGCGGAGCGTCCCGCCTCCGCCATCGACCGGCCGGTGCGCTGGCTGCTCGCCTTCGCGCCCGTGCGCGTACGGGCCGGGGAGAAAGCACGACTGGAAATAGGCGTGCCAACCCGGTTGCTGGCCTACTGGCAGGATGGCTGGCGGTACGAACCCGGCGCCTACCAACTCCGAATCGGTACCTCCGCCGTCGAACTGCCGCTGACCGTAACGGTGGAGCTCGCCTGATTGCGATCGTCAGCGCCTGCCTTGCCCACGGCGTGCAGGGCGGCGAACACCGCTTCCGTGGTGACCACGAACGGGATGATCTGTCCGGCGGACTCCGCCCGGATCTGTGCCGGCGGGCACGGGCATCCGCTGGCTTGGCCTCGATGACGTGTGCCGCACCAGCACGACGACGACGTACAGCAGCAGGAGCGTTATTCCATCGAAAAACAGGCCCGCGATGATCGTCTCGATCGCCGTGCCGTCGCTACTGGTGAGATTCCGCCCGCTGCCCCAGGCCCAGAGCGGGTCGCGGATACTGAACGGCTGGCCGAGCGGCACCTGGCTGCCCCAGGTGACGTTCGCGCCGGTTTTGGAAAGGTAGCCTTCGGTCACCGTGTGGCAGCCGCCGCCCCGGGGCATGTCGTTGCAGGCCTGACTATACGATCCCGGGTTGAAGGTGTCCTGGTTCTCCGCGCCGACTACATAGGCCCACGAATTCACTTCGGCGGGCAGGATAAACACGGTGATACCAGTCATCGCGACGAGCATGACGATGGCGAACACCCAGCTGCCGTGGTGGCGCGGCGGATAGCGATGCGCGTGAGCGTACAGCGGGTAATGCGAAACGCTGCCCTTCGCGCTCACCCGGGCGGACGCTTCGGCGCGGTGCAGGCGTGATGTATCGACGATGACAATAACGAGCCCGGCCAGGACCAGAGCGAGCAGCACGAAGACCGGGATGAAGCTGAGGGTTTCGGCCGTCCCGGTGAGGTTCCCGGACAGGCTTATCCCCACGTACACCGCGAGGCCAATCACGCTGCCCATCGCCACCCAGGCCCAGCCGCGCCGCCGGTGATGCAGCCTGACGAGCTTGGCCACATCCGATGACTGGCTGGTATCCCGCCGTGCTGGCGCTTGCGGCACCACTTCTCCCGTGGAGCTAAAGGCTCGAACCCCTACCCCTTGCTTGCAAAGTACACCCGCCGTCCGAGGCCGAACCGGCCGCCACCGCCTGAAACCGCGCGGCCGGCCCCGGGCACGGCGCCCGGGGACCGGCCGCACTGACTCCCCAAGGAGACCGATCATGACCATCACCGGCATCACCCCGCCATCCCTGAACACGGGGCTCACCCCGACGTTCCCGTTCTCCGTGTTCGACCCCGCGCACCCAGGCGTCGCTGCGAACAGCGAGCACGTCTAGGTCGACCTGGCCGAGCGGAACATGCCGCTCGGCGTACCCGGCGGCGGCAAGTCCTCCGGGCTGAACCTGGTCACCGCGCACGGCGCGCTATGACTGCACTGAGAGGCGGGACCGCGAGACAAGCTCGGCCGCTCGCACTTGCAGGTCACTCAGGACCGCTGCGGCATGGAGCGGGAACGGTTCGTCATCGTCCGACTTCATCCAGCGCTCAACGGCGATGGTGAAGGCGAGCATCCCCACTTCCGCCCCCAGCCGGGCGGTCAGCTCATCCGCGCCCCGTTCGCGCAGGGCGGCGCTGATCGACCTGGCGATCCGGGCGTGCTTGAGCAGTCCCCGCTCCTGCAGTTCGCTGTTCGCCGCGACCACCAGCACGCGCTGGGCGGCCTTAGCCCGCTGCTGCCGGGTCATCGCGACCTCGGCGGCCGCGAACGCCGCCTGCAGGTACTCGGTGAGCGTCGCATCCGGGGAGGCGGTCCGGATGCCGTCGGCGAACAGCCCGGCCAGCACGTCTTCACCGCCGAACAACACCTCCCGCTTATCGGCAAAGTGCCGGAAGAACGTGGCACGGTTCAAACCGGCGCGATCCGCGATCTGCGCGACGGTCGTTTCCTCGTACCCGTTCTCCGCGAACAGGTCCAGCGCGGCGGTCTCCAGGCGGTCACGCGCGTTCGGCGCCCATCTGCTCACCAGCACAGTCTAAGCGAGGAGACTGAATCGCATCACCTGGCCAAGTGATGCGACATCGTCGCATAATGGGTTTAGAATTGATGCAACCAGATCGCATCGGCTTCCGGCGGCGCCTGCGCCGCGCATCTTCATCACCCGAGAGCACGACCAAGGAGAATCTCCATGCGCGTCTTCGTCACCGGCGCTTCCGGCTGGATCGGCTCGGCCATCGTCCCCGAACTCATCAGTGCCGGCCACCAAGTCCTCGGACTAGCCCGCTCGGACGCCTCCGCCAAGGCCATCGCCAACATGGGCGCCGAGGTGCTGCGCGGCGACCTGAACGACACCGACGTGCTGCGCGCCGGTACCCTCGACAGCGACGGTGTCATCCACCTCGCCTTCGTCGTGCCCAGCGTGAGCGAGGCTGCGACCCGGACCGATGCCAAGGCCATCGAGACGTTTGCCACCGGACTCGCCGGCTCCGGCCAGCCCCTGGTGATCTCCGGCGCAACGCTGGTGACACCCGGCCGGCCCGCGACCGAACGCGACGAGCTCATCGCCGCCGGGCCCATCGCGGCCCGCATCACTAACATGCAAGCCGCCCTTGCGGCCGCTGACAGGGGTGTCCGTTCCGCCCTGGTCATGCTGCCCCGCTCGGTACACGGCCAGGGAGAACGTCACGGCTTCGTCCCCCAGCTCATCGCCGCGGCCCGGGCTAAGGGCGTCTCCGGCTACATCGGCGATGGGACCAGCCGCTGGCCCGCCGTCCATGTGAAGGACGCCGCGAGCCTGTACCGGCTAGCCATCGAGCAGGCTCCCGCCGGCGCAGTGCTCAACGCCGTCGGTGACGAAGGCGTGCCCGTCCGCGAGATCGCCGAGGCCATCGGCCGGCACCTGAACCTGCCCGCCTGGTCCCTGCCCGCCGAAGAATTCGGCGGCATGCTCGTGCACATCCTCGGCACCGACATGCCCGCTTCTAGCGCCATCACCCAGGAGCTCCTGGGCTGGAAGCCCACCCACCCCGGCCTCATCGAGGACATCGAACAGGGCCACTACTTCGTCTGACAGAATCCATGGACGCCACCCTCCAGACCAGCGTCGTCATCGTCGGGGCTCAAGCCACGCCCTGGATGAGGGTGGTCGCGGTTAGGATGAAGGTGGCCGGTTGCGATGGCCTGAGTTCGGGTATCCGTGCGCTGGAGTAGAGGCTGTTCGTCCAGGTCAGCGTTCCTGTTGCGGCGGGCCTGGACGGCCGGCCTGAGCCGGCCCGCTGCCCGTCCGGGCTTAGCGCAAACGACCGGCATATCCGGTGTGATCGGAGGACGCCGAGGTGGAGTGCTGGACGTTACGCTGGGTAGCCGGATGTCATGGTGACGGGCGGAGGGGATAAGTCGGCCCGCCGGACCGATCCCGATGTGAAGGAGACCGCGCCCGGCGGGATGTCTCCGGTTGGCGCGCCGGGCGACGCCGCCCCGGTGCTGGACGGTGCCGACCGGGTGCGCCGCCCGGCCGACTTGCTGTTCGCGGTGCTCTCGCTGGCGGTCGTCGCGGTGGTGCTCGTCAATATCCGGGCTCTTCCCCTCGGCAGCACGGAACTGGCCGACGATGTCTCGGCCTGGCTGCATCACATCCCTCGCTGGCTGTCATCCGCGGCCGAGGTGGTGTCCGGGGTCGCGTGTTTCGTCCTGGCGGTCGTCGCCGTGGTGGTGATGGTCCGCAGCCAGTGGCAGGACGCGCGCAACGCGGCCATCGCCGGGTTCACCGGCGCCGCGGCGGCCATCGCCGCGTCGGCTGTCTGGCGGGCCGAGAACGGCGCGATCGAACGTGCGGTGCTGCACAGCAGCAATCCGTCGATATTCGTGGTGGACACCGCGTTCGTCGCGTTCGTGGTGGGCACCGACCTGACCCGGCGTTCGCACTGGTCGCGCTGGTGGCCGTGCGCGGTTGCGGCGTTGCTGCTCAGCGGGCTGGCCGTGGGCGCGCTGACGCCTTTCGCCGTCTTGATCGTGCTCTTCGGCGGGCTGCTGGCTGGCTGGCTGGTGCGCTGGCTTCTCCGCGCGGCGTCGGTCCTGCCGAGCCCGGCCGAACTCGTGGCCTGGCTCAGGAGTCAGGGCGCGGCGGTCCGCGAGCTGGCCGGGGACCGCCCCGCGCGGCTGGAAGGCACTCTGACCGATGGCACCCGGACCCAGGTGCGCCTTTCCGGCCGTGACACCCGGGGATCGGGCCTGGTGCGGCGGCTGTGGGCGCTGGTCCGGCTGCGGCCCGCGGTCGCGGGTCACATCGCGATCAGCTCACGGGCCCAGCTCGAGCAGCTCGCTCTGGCCTGCAGCCTGGCGCGGCAGGCCTCGGTGCCCTGCCCCTCGGTGCTGCTGTTCGGACAGATGCCCGGCGAGACGCTGGTGCTCGTGACGACCGGGCCGTCCGGGGCTCAGCTCGCCGGCACGGTGAGCGTCGAGG
>Ga0302326_10030818_pt1 | contig 10725 bp, 10 predicted proteins | sample Palsa_T0_3_FD_202264 | JGI IMG/M metagenome (GOLD analysis project Ga0302326, IMG submission 202264) | Peat permafrost microbial communities from Stordalen Mire near Abisko, Sweden - Palsa_T0_3 | ecosystem: Environmental > Terrestrial > Soil > Palsa > Peat permafrost | place: Sweden: Abisko...
CTTACGGCGGCGACGAGGATGTCCGGCGGGCATTACAGGCCGGCGCGCGGGCGTATTTGACGAAAGATGTGCTGCACGACGAGTTGATCCGCGCCATCCATGCCGTGCATTCAGGCGAAAATTATCTGCCGCCCGGAGTTGCGGCCGCGCTGGAATCGAGCGCTCTTCCCGCCGGTTTAAGCGGCCGGGAGGCTGAGGTACTTGCGCTGATCGTGAAGGGCTGCGGCAACAAGCAAATCGCCTACGCGCTCGGCATCGCGGAGCACACCGTCAAGAACCACGTCAAGAGTATCCTGAGCAAGCTGAGCGTGGACGATCGCACGCAGGCGGCGACGGCGGCGATTCAGCGCGGGATTATACATCTGTAGGAAGTTACACCTCCATGATTTCTATCGTGCCGCGAGTTGTGTCAAGAGCCCGAAAAGACCGCTTGCTCACGCGCGCGGCTCGGCAGATTGCGCGCGTTACAGAGCCGCGACCGTAAGGGAGCCGGTTTCGGGCCAAACTGCTAGGATCGACTGAAGTGGAAGAGCAAGATGTTTATTCAGCCATCGGCCAAGCCGGATTCGAGCGCCTGGCCGACGCGTTTTATCGTCAGGTTCCGGGCGACGACGTTCTGGGTCCCATGTACCCGAGTCACGATCTGGATGGCGCGAAACAACGGCTGCGCGATTTCCTCATCGGACGCTTCGGCGGTCCGCAAATCTACATCGAACAGCGCGGCCATCCCCGGCTTCGCATCCGCCATGCGCCCTTCGCCATCGGACCAACGGCTCGGGACCGCTGGCTCCGGTTGATGACCGGCGCGCTGGAGCAGGCCGCGCTCCCCGCTGAGCCCCGCCAAATTTTGCAATCGTTCTTCGAATCCACGACAACGTTCCTCATGAATCGTCCTGGCGGGTAGTCGGCTGAATGAGAAGTGGGGCCGGGTTGGATCGAACCGACATTTAGCCGACTACCTCCTGGCGCCGGATAGGGGCGCGCCTGATAGAATTGAATAGTGCCTTATTCCGATGTTCTCACTGCTCCCATGCGCGCCGATCTCACCCGTCACGGGGTGGAGGAAGCCCGCACGCCCGCCGATGTCGATCGGCTGCTCTCGCCCAACAGCGGCGCAGTTTTAATGGTGGTCAATTCCGTGTGTGGTTGCGCCGCCGGCCGTGCGCGGCCGGCCGTGGGGATGGCGCTGAAGCATTCCGCGCGCCCCGACAAAGTCGCTTCGGTGTTCGCGGGGGGAGACGAAGCGGCCGTAGCCCACTTGCGCAATATCTTGTCCGCCTATCCTCCGTCGTCGCCGTCGATGGCGCTCTTCCAAAACGGTAAACCGGTTTATATGATCCATCGCAGCGATATCGAACGGCGCGAGCCTGGCGAGATCGCGAAGCTATTGACCGAGGCGTTCGACCGCTTCTGCCCGCAGCCCGAGAAGCTGGCGGCGGGTAACTAGCCTACTTCTTCTCCGCCGGCGTTAGCATCGCGGGTAGCACGGGCTCCGAGTAGCACGACACCACGCTCTGATTCCCGTCCCGATCCACGGCCTTTACGCCGATTACGACGTCGTCAATGGAAACATCCGGCATGGTGTATGTTGTGACGTTCCCCACCCAGATTTCGCGTTCCCACACCGGCGACGTGGTGGAGCGCACCAGCACCGCGTAGCCCGCCAGATCCGGCTCCGTATTCGGCAGCCAGTGCAACACAGCGTCATAGCCGGACTTCCCGCGCGTCAGGAGCGGGACGTGGCCGCCTTTATTCGGTCCGGAAGACCAGGTCCAGTTCAGTACCGGCGGCGACGGCGCCAGCGCCAGGCTCGAAAGCACAGCGGCGTTCATACGAGCCACACGGGTAGCGTATGGAACAGAGGTATTGGCAAATGTATCAGTGGTGGAGTGCTGGTTGTCGTAGTTCTCGCTCGCAGTGGTCAACCGCACTGCCGCGAATCCCTGATTGACGAACGGCGTATGGTCCCCACCGCGCAGAAACCGATCGCCCCGGAAAACCATCTGGACCTGCATGGACGGCACATAGCGCTCCGCCATCCGCTTGGTATAGCGCGCCAGCTCGCGCTGCGGAGAATCGTCCGGATTCGCTGAGAACACCCGCAGCACATTGGTCGCCGATCGCCCGTTGCCCGAAACATCGCTGCCGATGATGTCGTTATTCAGCACGGCCTCTATTTGCATGCCGCCTTTCTTCGCTTGTGCGGCGTAAACCTGGCTCCCGCTCAATCCCACTTCTTCGGCCGCGAACGCGACGAACACGATGGTCTTGTCAAACTGGTAGCCGCTCATCACGCGCGCCAGCTCCATCACCGCGGCAGTCCCGCTGCCGTCGTCGGTGACACCGGGGGATGCGGTCTGTGCGGCGGTGGCTTCAAAATCCAGCGGGCCGAGTTCGCGCTCCAAGGGCAGAATTTTCAGAAACCGCCGTTCTTCGTTTTCATCGATGCCCTGCCGGACGCCTTCCGCGACGATCTGATCTTCGCCGGTGTAGGGCTTCCGCACCAGAGCGACCGAATCGTAGTGCGCCGTCACCAGCACATAACGATCCTTGTGTGTCGTGCCCGGCAGCACCGCGACAATATTCGACAAATCCACGTCGCGAATTACCTGGCCTTGCCGCGCGCCATTCTTGATACTGAAGTCTTGATAGCTCACCTGGAGGCGCAGGCTGTACCCCTGCAACTCATCGTGAATCCAGCGCTTGGCCGCGCCGATTCCGTGCAAAGGGTCGTCTTGCGCCGACAGGATGTAGCGCGTCCCGAAGCCTTCCAGCTTCTGCAGCGTGGCTGCGATTCGTTCCTCCGAGATCGAATCCACAATCTGCTGGACGGTGGGATTTAAGCGTGTTTCGGGCTGCTGGGGAAGCAGCGAGAAGGCGAAGACGCCGGCCAGACATAGTATCGAGAGCAGTCGATTCATTGACATCGATTGTACCGTTTGGCAGCCGGTACCTTTCATCGGCTGTGCTGGCCAAACCCGTGGCGCACGCACTCCTGCGTGCAGAGTGCACACTCATGTGTACGCGACATGTTTCACTGCTTCTTAGTGCGATTTCCACTTCAGAGCCGCGAAACCCCAAAACGGTTAAGCACCCTGTCAGATGCGAAACTCACCCTTCGCACGGAAAGGGAACGAATCACCGCCGATTCACGTACTACTGGAGCAATCGGATAGTGACAGACGACTGCATATGGGAGAGCGGCGGTGCTCACGGTTGACGACGATAACTCCATTCGTTTGCTCCTAGCTCGTTTGCACGATGCTTGGGCGCGTGGCGACGGCGATGCCTATGCTGCCTGCTTCGCCCAAAAATCCGACTACATCACCTTCAATGGCATGCATCTCCGGACTCGGGCCGAGAACGCGGAACTGCATGGCGCGCTTTTCAGGAGCGTCCTCAAGGCCACCAAACTGTCGGCTCAAATTGAGAGTCTCGAATTGCTTTCCAGCAGCGTCGCGTTAGTTCATACGGTGGGCGGCGGGCGCAAGAAGTCCTACCAGACTTACGTCCTGGTAAAGTCCGATGCCGAATGGCTGATTCGATCTTTTCAGAACACGCGCGTGCAGCCGTTGAGCGCCCGGATGACGCGCTGGATGCAAAGAAGAGCTGCGCGTGGCCGAAACTGACCCGTTGGCAGTCCGCTAAATCCTGGTTGATCGTGGTGGATGCCGGGCGGATAGCGGTAGCCATTAGATCAAGCCGCCTCCAGCAATTCTCGCATGCTCCAAATGTGATGGGCTATTCCAGCAGCCACAGCCGGGTTGTGCGTAGCGATTTGTGAACGCGGCAGAAATTGTAGGGAGCGAACCAACAGGCGAAAGCGGCCCAGTGGTTCTCCCAAGACGCCCACTAGTACTTCGATGCTGACGTATGAGGACTTCAGGACAAGATTTCAGACCCTTAAGAAATCAGGCGCGCTAACTTGGACAGAGATTCGGACAATCGCCAAGCTTCCGGAGAAGTTCCCCCACAACAAATGGGTGCGTCGCTTAGAGGAAAATTTGAGGAAAATATCAAACTGAAGAGAGAGCGCGACGCCACGGGAATGTTTAAGTGAAAAGTATGAAGAATCAGCGCTAAACTGGGACATGCCTCAGGCTCACAGGCTCGCCCTTCCGAGCGCTTCCGTTAAACAACAGATAGCCAGCAAGGCTGAGTGGAATGAGTCGCGCCCACCACAGCAGGCAGATTTCTTCACTTTTGGTTACAGTGGCCGCAAGACCGATGAGATTCCGGCGTTGCTTAAGCAGCACGACGTGAGAACCGTGATTGATGTTCGGCATTATCCGATAAGCATGTATCGGCCCGAGTTGAGCAAAAGCAACTTTGCTCGCCTGCTTGAGGAATACGGCATGTGTTACGCACACGTTCCCGAACTCGGAGTTCCGCGTGATATCCGGGCCAAGGCCATTGAAACTGGTAGCCGAGATGTGATTTGGGCTTGGTACGATTCAAATGTGGTCGCCAGCTTCTTGAATCTTCACTCATTTCTAAACCGCTTCGAGCATCCCGTAGCCCTAATGTGTACGGAGATCGACCCGCATGAGTGTCACCGGCACCGACTCTCCCTTGCGCTAGAGGCAATGGGGCTAAACGGCTTTGATCTGTGACCCTGAATGCCCCTAGCCGAAACGAAGCGGGCGTTGATCGTAGTTCGAACTTACCCGGTCCCAGACGAATCGGGAATTTAATCGTCCTGCACTGCTGCAATAACCGACAAGGGTGAATGGTTGAGGCTGTTCCCCGTGCCGTGGGGATTGCTGCCAGAGAGCCAACGATTCAGAAAATACCAATGGGTTGACTTAACGGTTATCAAAGCCGCTAGCGACGCGCGCCCCGAAAGTCACCACTTGACGCAGGACGGCGTCAGTATAGTTTCTGCTGAGTTGTCTACAGCGAACGCATGGCAAGCCAGGAAGAACATTGTGCTTCCGCTTAGAGCGCATTGCCTTTGCTGTCTGATCAAACAACGCGATGCAAACCAGTTTCCTACGCTGGGCATCGTTCGTCCGGATTCAATCTCCAAGTTGAGAATCGCTCCCGATCCAGCACCCTGGACGGAAGCGCAACTGTCAATGCTCCGACAAGAGCACCTTTTTGCTGAAGCTCCGCAGCGGGAGTTAGAGAAAATACCATTCAGGTTCTATTATGAATTCCAGTGCCCAGAAAGCGCCTGCAATGGGCACAATGTGATGTGTACAGATTGGGAAAATGGGTCAATCATACCGGTCATGGAAGGTTCAGTACGGAGATCAATGGCGGGAGAAATTCAGGCTCAGATACGAATCCGAAATGATCGACAAGTACGACACCCATTTCTACGTCGGGACTGTCGCAAGTCACCCAAACCGTTGGATTGTGATCGGGCTGTTTTACCCGCCGGTTCAGCCGCAGGCGAGTCTGTTCTAGCATCAACCAACATTTAGCGGACTACCGACCCGTTACCAGCCGGTTCGCAACGTGGTAGGCTTGGCTTCACTGGAGATTGTGAATCCTTTTATCCTCACGCTCATTGGTTTGGCCGCGGCCGGTTCGGTGTGGGCGCAACTGTCGCCGCAACCCGCGGCTACTGTTGCGGTTCCAAATGCACGCCACGTGATTGGGCTGGATAACGTCAAGCAGGACGCCGCGGGCAAGCTCGCCATTCAGGATGGCGCTCTGCAATTCGATACCGGCCAATCCGAAGGCAAAGTGCCAATCGCGTCCGTCGACGACGTCTTCACCGGGACGGAGACCACGCAGAGCGGTGGTAAGACGGGGCGGAATGTGAAAATAGTAGCTCTGGCCGCGCCCTACTATAGCGGGAAACTGCTGACACTTTTTATGCGCACCAAGGTCGACATACTGACGGTGGCCTTTCACGACGCGGATGGTGCGCTCGAAAGCGCGATCTTTGAGGTTCCTGTCGGGCAGGCCGCGCCGATGCGCACGCAACTGATCCAGGCCGGCGCGCAGACGCTGCTTGCTGCCGGTTCGACCCCGCCAACGGCCGCGATTGGCTCCGCTCAAAGCGCGGCGAAGGCGAAGCTTTCCGCGTCGGCGATCCAGATCGCCATGGTGGAAACCAGCGGAGTTCAAATTCCAGCCGAGTTCCGTTTTGCCGTCTATGAGCGTCTCGTAGAGCGCGTGCGGGCCTCCGGAGCGTTCCCGAAGGTTTATCGCGCTGGCGATCGCGCCGCCGCCGGCATTTCGGACCTGGTTACACTGCGCACTCAAGTGGACGCCTTCAAGGAGGGTAGTCAAACCAAGCGCGAGCTTACCACCGTTGCCGGCGCCACCAAAGTGGGCGTAACCGCCGCAGTGACCGCACGCGATGGGCACACGCTGGTGGCCCAGAACATCACCGGGCAAGTGCACTATTTCGGTGACAACCTGGGGGTTACCAACGACGTCGCAAAACGAATCGTGAAATTGTTACGCCAGACGTTCTAGGGCCGGCGGCCCTTCTCCGCGCAGTCCCAGTGTTCGGCGGCCTTGCCGTCCACGAAACGCCAGGTGTCGAACCACGTGGTGGTGTATTTTTCGCTGGTCCTCGGGTCTGTCAATTCGCGCACGGTGGCCACCGTTACGTAGTCGCCTTCGGCGTTTACGAAAGCGACATTGGCCTTCAGGTGCTCGGGCACGGGGGTGGGCTTGGTAACCGACCCGAAGAACTTCACCACGCCTTCCCGGCCCGACTTCACATTGGGATTGTGCTGCAGATACTCCGGAGTCAGCCATTTGTCGGCTTCGTCCCAGTGATTGGCTTCCAGCAGATCTTTTTCGATGTGATATGCAGCCTGTTTGTTGCGGTCGAGCTTCTTGTCCTTGCTATGGAAGAGAGCGTCCGGATCTGACGCGGCAACCACAGGTTCCTGCGCCCGAACGGGAACTGCGAAGAGCATCGCGGCGAAGAAAGCAGCCAATGCGAATTGGGGGTTCATGCGTACCATGTTTAGTCATCGCGCGCCCGGTTGTCAATGCCGCGCCGGAATTCAGGATTAGAGCCATGAATATCCGCGCCGGCCCTAACAGCCCGTGTCTAAAGTCCGAAAAGAACGCTTGCTCACGCGCCACCCTTCCAGTATTCTTCGAGCCGATGTTCTCCAGTGCATGACTTCGGGTCGTCTCCGGGTGTGCTGCTGGCGCGTGGCTCAGCAGATTCCGCGTGTTACAGAGCCGCGACCGTAAGGAAGCCGGTTTCGACACAGCCTGCTAAGCAATTCGCCTGAGTGAAAGAATCCAAGATCCGCGATACTCTTGGTCGCCAGCCGTGTTGTTAGAAGAGTGAGGGTATCGATGACATTCCCGCGGATTGCTTGTGTAGCGTTTATGATCGCGGCCAGTGCGGCATACGGCCAATCCAGCGCACGGATGTCGGACAGCGCCGCGGCGCGCTTTCTCGATCAGGCTACGTGGGGGCCCACGCCTACATCGATTGCCGGGCTGCGGCAAATGGGTATGAACAACTGGCTAACCGCGCAATTCGCGTTGAATACTTCGAATATTCCGGACCAGCCGCAGCTCGATTCCACCGGTAAGCCCAACCGCGACCTTCATCCGGTGCAGGCTGCTTTCTTTCAGAACACCGTGACGGGGCAGGATCAATTGCGGCAGCGCGTAGCGTTCGCACTCAGCCAGATTTGGGTGGTGTCATTTAGTGGGCTTCCTGTCGCTTATGCTTATCCGCCTTACTGGCGGATCTTCCGCGACAACGCGTTCGGAAACTATCGCGATCTGATCCAAGCTGTTACGCTCAGCCCCGCCATGGGCCGCTATTTGAACATGGCTAACAATAACAAGGGCGATCCGGCGAAGAACACGTCGGCCAATGAAAATTACGCGCGTGAGCTGATGCAGTTATTCACGCTAGGGCTCACCCAGCTGAATCCGGATGGAACGCCGGTGCTGGATCAAAATAGAAACCCGGTTCCTACCTACGATCAGGCGGTGGTGCCGAACATGGCTAAGGTGGTCACCGGTTGGACCTATCCGACGGCGCCGGGAGCAACCCCAAAGAAGAACAATCCTGAATATTTCTTCGGTCGGATGTTTGCCGTGGAATCCGAACACGACACCAGCGCGAAAACGATTTTCAGCAACGTCACCGTCCCTGCCGGGCAGACGGCGGAGCAGGATTTAAACTCGCTGCTCGATGCCTTGATGGCCCAACCAACCATGGCGCCCTTCGTTTCCGAGCAGTTGATCCAACACCTGGTCACCAGCAATCCGAGCCCGCAGTATATCGCGCGAGTGTCCAGCGTGTTCGAGAACGATGGCAGCGGCGCCAAGGGGAATTTACAGGCGGTGATTACCGCGATCCTCACCGACCCCGAAGCTCGGGCGGGCGACGACGCAACGGCGGCCTCAACCAGCGGGGCGTTTGGCCACCTCCGCGAGCCGGTGCTCTTTCTGTCGAACCTTTTGCGTGGCCTGAATGCCACGCTGACCGCGAACAGCGCCATCTACTCCCACAGCTCTGAACTTGGGGAAAATCTCTTTAACGCTCCTAGCGTGTTCAGCTACTTCTCCCCGCGGTATCGTATCCAAGGAGGCTTGCTGGGACCGGAGTTTCAAATTTACACGACGCAGACGGCCGCGGATCGCGCCGACATCGTGAGCGCGATTCTATATGGCGCCATCGACAAAGGCACCACTGTGAACTTGACCCCATTCGTACAGCAGGCGGGCAGCACCGCTCTGTTGCTCAATGCCATCGGCTCGGCATTTCTGCACGGATCGATGCCGGCCGCGCTGGAGCAGGCGGCCACCGACGCTGTAGACGCAGTCACTACGCCGCTGGCCAAAACGCAGGCCGCGCTGTACGTCGTCCTTACCTCGGGCGAGTACCAGATTATTCATTAGGAGATCCCTATGCTCTCACGACGTGGTTTCATTCGAGCAAGCGCGGCTACCGTGGGAACACTGGCGCTGCGGCCTTTTGGCCTGCTTCCGGCGATGGCGCAGAGCGGCGCGAATTATCGAGCGCTGGTATGCGTGTTCCTGTTCGGCGGCAACGATTCGAACAACACTGTGATTCCGATGGACGACGCAAGCTTTCAAGCCTACACTTCCATTCGCGGCAGCCTGGCGCTATCGGCTAGCGCGCTGACGCCCACCGTGTATAGCGTGTCGAATGCCCCGTTTGCGTTTCACGGCAAGCTGGCGGAAGTGGCCAGTATGTTTTCGAGCAAGGAGTTGGCGGTGGTGGCGAACACGGGTTCCCTGGTACAGCCGCTCACGCGGTCGCAATATCAAGGCTCGCAGGCGCCGGTCCCGCTCAATCTGTTCTCGCATTCGGACCAGCAGTTGCAGTGGCAGACCTCCATTGCACAAGGAAACAGCCCCACGGGATGGGCCGGGCGCGTGGCGGATTATCTGGCTGCGCAAAAGGTCAACTCGTCAAACTTTCCCGCGTTCCTTTCGGTGGCGGGAAATTCGCTGGAGGGCCAAGGCGTCGCGACGCAGCCGGTGGCCATCGCGCCCGGACAATCTCTCACGCTCAAAGGGTTCAACAGCGCGCCGGCTTCCAAGGCCCGCCTGAATGCGCTCACCTCGTTGCTGACGACAGAAAACGGCCTTTCGCTGGCACAAGCCGCAAACAACACCATGGCGAACAGCCAGGCCGATGCCGCGGCCTTGGAGGCGGCGCTCGCTAAAACCACTCCGTTGAAGACCCAGTTTCCAACCACCAGTCTCGGCTCGCAATTGCAACAGGTGGCCCAGATCATCCAGGTGCAATCGTACTTGGGGATGAGCCGTCAAATCTTCTTCTGCTCGCTCGGAGGGTTCGACACCCACGCGGGCGAACTCGAAGCTCACAACAATCTGTATCCGCAATTGAGCCAGGCCCTGGCCGCCTTTTATGCGGCGACCGAGGAACTGGGGATGGCGGAAAGCGTGACGACATTCACCGAATCCGATTTCAGCCGCACCTTCCAGCCCACTACCACCGATGGCAGCGATCACGCGTGGGGCAGCCATCATCTGGTGCTGGGCGGCGCGGTGCAAGGCGGCCAAATCTACGGCAAATTCCCAACTTTTGAGCTGTCCGGGCCGAACGACACCGACACGCGCGGGCGCTGGATTCCAACCACGTCCATCGATCAATACGGCGCGACGCTTTGTTCCTGGTTCGGAATCCCCGACAACGCGCTCGCCACCGTGTTTCCCAACTTTGCGAATTTCGGATCGCAAAAGCTGAGTATTTTCGGATAAACGACAGTTGGACGCTCCCGGCCTTGCTACGGCTTCAACCGATTCTGCACGTGGTCTTTGATCCAGTGCGCGTCCCACCACTCCACCGGATTTACTTCCACTCCTTCCACTTGCATCGAGTAATGCAAATGATCGCCGCCGGCCAGGCCCGTGGATCCGCTCTTGCCCATCTCCTCACCGCGCTTCACCATGTCGCCTTCCTTCACGGCAATGGAACTCAGGTGTCCATAGATGGATTGGAGGCCGTAGCCGTGATCCACAACGATGCAGTTGCCATAGATACCGAGCGGCGCAGCCAAAACGACCCTGCCGTCGTTGGACGCCAGCACCGGAGTATGCGCGGTGACAGCCAGGTCGAAGCCGAGATGCACCTGTTGATCCACCTTCTTGCCCTTGTAGATGTAGCTGCGCACGTCGGCGAATTCGGATTCCACTTTCGAGTTGGCGAGTTGCAGAAACGAATCGGTCCAGAGAAATTTATCGGCTGTCTTAAGCCGCAAGTCCGCGAGAGTTTTGTTGTTGGCA
>Ga0302326_10030819_pt1 | contig 10725 bp, 7 predicted proteins | sample Palsa_T0_3_FD_202264 | JGI IMG/M metagenome (GOLD analysis project Ga0302326, IMG submission 202264) | Peat permafrost microbial communities from Stordalen Mire near Abisko, Sweden - Palsa_T0_3 | ecosystem: Environmental > Terrestrial > Soil > Palsa > Peat permafrost | place: Sweden: Abisko...
AGTCAGGCGGTTCCTTGAACCCCGGCGGCCCAGTCACCGCTTCGACTTCCGCCTGCGTCATTCCCAGCTTTACGCCGCCAATGCTCTGCCCCACGATGATATCGGCGATGGCTGCCGACGGCAACAGAACACCCATTGCCGTTAGCGCTACCCCGACGGCAACTACTAGAGATCGTCTCATGCTTCTCCCTGTTTGTGTTTGGCCGCAGTCCGGAGTGGCTTGCGGAGCAGTATCTCGCCTGGGAGAACGCTGGGCCACCCATCCAAGGTGTTAAGCGCGCTCACCCGGAGGGCCGTCGGACGGCTGCGTAGGTCTCCCCCGCAGTGAGAATCTTGGTCTTGTTGTTAACTAGGTCGCGCACCTTCACCCTGCCGGCCACGACCGTCACGCGGGACTGATTGCATTCGTCGAGCGTGAGCCAGTGGGTGCCCTCGACGGTCGTGCTGACATAGCGGCCGTTGGTGCCCCAGCTGCCACCGTTGTCTGAGACCCAGAGTTTGCGGGACTTGGGCCCCGAGCCACGCTTGGCGCTGGTCGCGAGCGCTGCCGAGCCGCGCGGACGTCGCACGCCGGGACATCCTGTCAGCGGCCGGGACAGGATCAAGTGGGTCTCCCCAACTCCCGCGCGTTCCTGGTGGATCAGGAGTCTTCCTCCGGAGATTTCGGCGCTCTTGGTCTGGCCCGCCATCGCTGTTGCCGCCGTGATCAGAGCTTGGCCGTTGGTCGCGTCGAGTTCGCTGCCGTCCGGGATCGCGCTCGCGCCCGAGAGCGGGATAAACGAGTTTGTGCCCTTGCGGCGCACGGTCACTTCGCCGGCCGTGACATGGACCGTCTGGCGCTGTCCGAGGATCGGCACCGTGGTGGAGGCCGGTGGGCAAGGGCTCTTGTCCGTGGCTTCCGCGCTTGTTCCGTTCTCAAAGGAGACATTTGCTAACCAACCAAACCCACCAGGCTGACATTCTTGGGGAACGGTCACGCTGGCGATCTCAGAGCCATCTTCGCTACGAGTGGCGCCGAAAGTGAGGGTGAGGGCGGTGATGCTCGCGTGAAGAGCACCGGGTACCGATTCAATCTGGGGAACCGCGAGATTGAGCACGTGGCTGTATGGGGGTGAATCGGGGGTATATGTGCCCGCCATGATCACTTCGACAGCGACGGGAGTAGTGCCATCCACAAAGAAATTGAGAGTTTCCCCAGCGCCAAAGACCGCCTGGACGGTGCCCGACTCCGCCACGGTTTCGGTGCCAAACGCGACGAACATGCCAACGCTGGTCTTGGGACCAGCAAGCGAACCCGGTGGGCAGCCACCGATCCCGGTCATCTCGATCGTCGACACTTCACACGTGGCGAACCCTGTCTTCGAGCCGCCAACGCCGGCCGGCAGATGCACCGTCACGTTCGTCAAAGGCTCGGGATGTCCACCGTATTCGGTGCCGCTGAAGGTGAATTCGTCCGTAACTGTGGTGCCTTCGCCAAGGTCGCCCGAGAAGGAAGCTTTGAGGGTCGCGGTCGCCGCGGCTGCGGTGGCGGCAGGAATGAACAGAGCCACGATCAAGATCGGCACGCCTATGGCCCCGATCCCGGCAAGCCCAATACGCCTCGCGTGTGTTCTCAACATGGACCCTTCAGCGCAGTCTCTTGGACGGCCCTCGGGCGGCTATATAGCTCTGTCCCGCAGTAAGAACCTTCGACTTGTTGTGGATCAGGTCATGGACCTGCACCTTGCCAGAGACGACCTGCACCTCGGATCGGTCGCATTCATCGAGCGTGAGCCAGTGGGTGCCCTCGACCGTGGTGCTCACGTAGCGGCCGTTGGTGCCCCAGCTGCCGCCGCCCTCTGAGACCCAGAGGTGGCGGGACTTGGGGTCCGAGCTGTGCTTGGCAGCGGCCGCGAGCGCAGCGGCGGCGCCACGTGGAAGCGCCACGCGTGGACAGTCCGTGAGGGGCAGGGAAAGGATGAAGTGGGTCTCCCCAGAGCCCGCGTGTTCCTGGTCGATCAGGAACCTCCCGCCCCAGACTTCAGCAGTCTGGGTCTTCCCGGGAGTGAGCGTCGCGACCGTTATGAGGACATGGCCGTTGGTGGCTTCTACTTCGCTTCCATCGGGGATGGTGGTCGTGCCCGAGAGTGGAACGAACCTGGTGGTGCCCTTAAGGCGGACGCTGACCGTGCCGGAGATACGGCTCGCCGTCTGGCTCTGGCCTAGGACCGGCGCAGGCGTGGGTTCCGAAGGCGGGGTGAGCTGAGTTGTGGTGGTTGCGGTCGTAGTCGCACCTCCGCCACCAGAGCCTCCGCTATCCCCGATTTTGGGTTCTTCTTTTCCTTTCGATTCTTCCACATTATCTTTTGCCGTGCCAACTAGGACGTTGCCTTGCTCGTCAACCGCCACGCACAATTCGGTGGAAGGGCAGGAGACCCCAGTGAACACATTGGTTCCGTCAACATTGGCGGCGGTCCAGGCTTCCTTGCCGCCAGTGGGGTCGGTGGCAGTCAACACACTGCCTTCAGGCCCAGCAGCCACGCACAGAATTGCCGAATTGCAGGATACGCTATCAAAGCCAAAGTTAGTAAGGCTGGTGGCTGTACTATACCAAGCAGACATACCACCCGTGGGATTAGTTGAGGTAAACAGATTCCCGCTTTCGTCTACTGCGACGCAGAGACCTACAGACGGACATGACACGGCAGACAGGCTGGTAAAGTCCCCTTCCTCGCTGTCGATTTTCGTTGATGTCCACTCTCCACTACCGCCGGTCGGATCGGTTGAAGTGAGAACGTCCCCCTTTCGATCAACAGCTACGCACAATTTAGTTGACGGGCAGGAGATTCCGGAGAGTTCACCCGAGGAACCATTGCTGTCTACATGGGTCGTTGTCCAAGCCGTAGCCCCGCCGGTAGGTTCAGTTGAGGATATTACGTCACCGGCACCATCGACAATGACACACAGTTCAGCCGATGGACACGAGACTTCACGCACGTCGCCGACCGCTTCGAGATGCACGAGATGCCACGATGAAGCCACACCCGTCAGGTTCGTCGAGGTCACGATATTTCCATTGCCGTCTACAGCCACACATAGGCTCGTGGAAGGACACGAGATATCTTCCAGGATATTGTTAGCCATAAAATAACTGTCAATTTTGGTCACTGTCCAAGCACTGGCTCCACCGGTGGGATTTGTGGAGGTAACGACGTTCCCCGAATCGTCGACCGCCACACACAGCCCGGTCGATGGACAGTCGATCCCCGACAGTGCTACCCCGGACGACGCATCCGGGTGATCCACGAAAGCGGGTTCCGACCACGACAGCGAGCTGGCATACGCCTGAGTACTACTGGCTGTCAGACCCACGACAAGCGCGAGTAGGACAGCGCACGCCCAAGCGCAGACATGGCAGGACGTGGACGTGATCTGCGTCTGCGCGGAGATGATGTTCCTGATCCTGCGGCTCATGGTCGTCCCCTTCCTGGAGGTCACCGTCGCTGAGCATCCTGATCTGGCATGGCCCCCCGGCATAGACACCCAAGGTGTCGAGTGGGCGCACCCTATAGGAGAACGCCCGGAGCGAAGTCCACAGGCCCAGGCGAAGGCGAGCGTTTACGCAAGCCAGATTGGACGTTTACGCATGCTAAAGTGGATGTTTACGCAGCCAACTTTAGACGTTGACGCCACTCTACGCGAGTCCTATGGAGACCCTACATCCGCGCTATCTACGTCCCTCGCTGCTCGAAGCGTTGACCGATACGCGAGTCGTGTTCGTCGCGGGGGCGCGTCAGGTCGGCAAGACCACGCTCACCCGGGAGATCGCCGCCGGCGAGCATCCGATGACGATCTTGAGCCTCGACGAGGCGGCGACTCGCGATGCGGCGACTCGCGATCCGGGGGGCTTCATTGCCGAGCTTCCCGGCCCCGCCCTGATCGATGAGGTTCAGCATGTGCCGGAGTTGTTGCTGGAGATCAAGCGCGCCGTCGACAGGGACACGACCCCTGGCCGGTTTCTGCTGACGGGCTCCGCCAACATCCTGACCTCGAAGAGGGTCAAGGACGCGCTCACCGGGCGCATCGAGACGTTGAACCTCTGGCCGCTGTCCCAGAGCGAGATTCAAGGCGGCCAGACAAACCTCGTGGACGCTCTGTTCGCGCGCGCTCCTGTGCAGCTGGACGGCTGCACTGTGGGCCGTGACGCCTTTGTGCCGGTCGTCGCCGCGGGCGGCTATCCCGAAGCGCTCGTACGCGGTGGAGCACGGCGCGAGCGCTGGTTCGAAAGCTACATCGATAGCACTCTCGATCTCGACCTGCGCGACATCTCCGATGCGATCAAGATCGAGGAGATGCCCAGGCTGTTGCGCCTGCTCGCAACCCAGGCGGCCAACCTCCTCTCCTACCGCAACGCGGCCGTGCGTCTACGCCTCAGCCCCGAAACGGTGAAGGCCTATGTGGGACTCCTAGAGCAGCTGTTCCTCGTGAGAAGGCTCAACGCATGGCGGCCTGGGCTCGGGGCACGAGAGGCGAGCACGCCAAAGGTCTACCTCACCGACTCGGGCCTGCTCGCGGCGCTGCTGGGCGCCGATGAGACGCGAATCGCGCGCGACGATCAGCTCACCGGCAGAGTCCTGGAGAACTTCGTCGCCATGGAGATCCTCAAGCACCTCGGCTGGTCCACCAACCGAGCCCGTCTCTACCACTACCAGCGCGACCGGGAAGACGTGGACCTCATCTTGGAGCGAGCCGACGGGCAGATCGTCGCGATCGAGATCAAGGCGCGCACGACGATTTCCAGCCGGGACTACAAGTGGCTGATCAAGCTCCGCGAACGTCGCGGCTCACAATTCTCGGCAGGCGTGGTCATCCACCCCCGAGAGCAGACGATCCCCCTGGGAGATCGCCTCTGGGCGCTGCCAGTTGCCGCCCTGTGGGCATGATCCTCGATGTCGACGCAGCCCAGCGGCTATCGGCCAGAACGAAGTCCAAGATTCTGACTGACGAAGCCGCAAAACCCTTCATACCAGTACGCTTTGCCGACCATGCTGGGGGGCGCCACTAGGCGAAAGGTCCTGGGCCTGCTCGCCGTCGGACTGCTCGCGGCGACCGCTGGACTGGTCATCCACGCCACCGGCCTGCTCAACTGGCTCGAGCGCGATTCGGTGGACGCGCGGTTCTCGCTGCGTGGCGAGCAGCACCCGCCCTCCGACGTGGTCGTGGTGGGCATCGACAACAACAGCCTCGGCGTCCTGCCGCGCTTTCCGTTCTCGCGGCGGCTGGACGCCCATGTCCTTGAAAACCTGCACGCGGCCGGAGCCCGCCTGGTCGTCTATGACATTTCCTTCGACCGTCCCACGACACCGGCCGCGGACGAAGCGCTGTTCGAAGCGGCACGCCGGTCTGCACCGGTCGTGTTCGGAACGTCGTTGATCTCCCCCTCGGGAGCCACACAGGTGCTCGGAGGGAACGCCAACCTGACAAGCATCGGCAGCCAGGCCGCGGCCGCGGATCTCATTCCCGACCCGGACGGGGTGCTGCGCCACACGCTCGCCGAGGTCAACGGGCTGCCCACGATCGCGGCAGCCGTGACGCGAAGGCTCACCGGACACACTCCAGATCGAAGCCAGATGCACGGCGGCTGGATCGACTTCCCCGGGCCGCCCCTAACGGTTCGCAGCCTGTCGTTCGCGCAGGTGCTGAACGGCCACTTCGACCGCGCGGCCGTGCGGGGGAAGGTGGTGGTGATCGGGGCCACGGCGCCTGTGCTGCAGGACATGCACAGCACCGCGGTTGGCAGCCCGATGTCAGGGCCGGAAGTGCAGGTGGACGCGATCTCCACGGCGCTGGCCGGCTTTCCCCTGCGCAGCCCTCCGGGAGCCGTCACGGCGCTTTTGGTCGTGTTCCTCGCCTTGCTCGTGCCACTCGCCGGGGTGCGGCTCGGCGCGCTCGGCGCCTGTCTGACCGGTCTGGGCGTCCTCTGCCTGTGGTCGCTGGCGACACAGCTGGCGTTCGACTCGGGAGCGGTGCTCGACTACAGCGATCCGCTCGCCGCGCTTATGGTGGGTGGCGCCGGGACCGTGATGCTCGGCATGTGGGCCGACAGCCGCGAGCGGCGGCACCTGCGGAGCCTGTTCGCGGCCAATGCAGGCGGAGTCGTCGAGCAGGTTTTGCATCAGCCTGGCGAGCGCCGGCTCGAGCCGACGGCGATCATCGCCGGCTACAAGATCGAGGAGATCCTCGGACGTGGAGGCATGGGAGTCGTCTACCGCGCCACCCAGCTGACGCTGGGACGGGAGGTAGCGATCAAGCTGATCGCCACGGAGCGCTCTGATGATCCGGTGTTTCGCGAGCGCTTCACATCCGAGTCGCGGATCGCCGCCTCGATCGAGCACGCGAACGTTATCCCTGTATACGAGGCGGGCGAGGACGACGGCCTGCTGTTCATCGCGATGCGTCTGGTGGAGGGACTCGATCTCGGGCGGTTGCTCGCGCACCTGGGCCCGCTTTCACCCGAACGGGCGGCGCGCGTTACGGTCCAGGTCGCCGGAGCGCTCGATGCGGCCCACGCACGTGGCCTCGTGCACAGGGACGTCAAGCCCGCCAACGTCCTCGTCACCGCCGACCAACCGGAGCACGCCTACCTGACGGACTTCGGCGTGGCCAAGTACGCCGGCGCGCTGACGCGCATCACCAGGGCCGACCAGTGGGTCGGCACGCTCGACTATCTGGCGCCCGAGCAGATCCGCGGGGAGGAGGTGGACGCGCGCGCGGACATCTACGCGCTCACCGGAGTCTTGTACCACTGCCTCACCGGTGAGACTCCATTCCAGCGAGACAGCGAGGCGGCGACGATGTGGGCACATGTGAGCGCTCCACCCCCCACCCTCAGCCGCATACGGAGCGATCTCCCTGAGGATCTCGACGAGGTGATCGCGCACGGCATGGCGAAGGATCCCGCAGAGCGCTACGCGAGCGCAGGCGAGCTGGCGCGAGCCACGGCGCTCGCCCTCGGGCTCGAGTCCCGGCTCTCAACCATTGAGACTCCGGGTCGAGCGATGGATGAGAGCCCAGAGCCAAGCGCATTTACCGTGATCTCCGAAGATCCGTAATCAGCAAAGTCAGCCGAGATCGCGCTGAGAGATCAAGCCGAGTTGAAAGACGCACTCTGCGAGCGTGGCGCGCTTCTGATTCTGAGCGAGCTCGTTGAGCTCGAACTTGCCGAACAGCACCCGCAGGTGCGTCTTGACCGCATCGACGCTGAGAAACACCTCGTCCGCGATCTGCTGGTTGGTCGCCGGGGTGGCGAAGGCGCCGCCGTCGCGATACGGACGACACAGCGCGATCAGAATCCGCCGCTGGGTATCGCTGAGCTCCTTCAGGGCGGGGCGGTCGCCGGCCGAGACTGTCTCTGTTGCCCCGGGGGCGTCGGCCGCGTTATAGGCGATCAGCGTCCGCCCAACGCGAATCCGATCGCCGCCCCGTAGACGCCGACGCCCACTGACCCGTTCGCCGTTTACATATGTTCCGTTCCGCGACAGGTTGTCATCTACGATCGTCCACTCTCCGCCGAGACATTGCAGCTCGGCGTGCAGACCGGAGATCTCGCTGTCCCAGGGAACCGGCAGATCCATCTCCGGGCGACGACCCAACGTGTGGCTCTCGGTTCCATGCGCGAGCGCGTAGAGGCGTAGGTTCTCCTGCTGGTCGCGGAACGCGAGAAACGGCACGCCCAGCCGCTCTGTAGCCAGCAGCTCCTTGAGCTCTCCCGCGGAGGCCGTGTGAGGCGCAAGGGGATCGGCGCCGCCTGATTGGGAGGATGTCTTGGACATGGCCAGGGGCGAGAGGGTACGGCCAAGTCACCTCTGACGAGAGCCCGACTGGGGTCTCACGGAGACTTATAGGTGTAGTCGTCACCGGTGTTGGCGGGGCTGGTTGCACCCGAGTCGATGACGTACAGGTTGAAGGTGCCGGCTTTGGCCGGGCCGCCGGTCGTGGCGGTGATTTCGGTCGGAGAGACCACGACCACTTCGGAGGCCGGAATCGCCGTCGGCCCAGCACCGTTACCCTGACCGATCTCCACAGTCGCACCAGCCACGAAGTTGGTGCCGATGATCCTGATGTGAGTCCCCCCGCTCACCGACCCCGACGCCGGAGTCACCGAAGAGACCGTGGGTTGGCTGGTATAGGTGTAGTTGTCACCGGTGTTAGCGGAACTGGTTCCCCCCGAGTCGATGACCCACAGGGTCCAGGTGCCGGCTTTGGCTGGGCCGCCGGTGGTGGCGGTGATTTCGGTTGGGGAGACCACAACCACTTTGGACGCCGGGATCGCCGTCGGCCCGGCGCCATTACCCTGACCGACCTCCACAGTCGCACCAGCCACGAAACCGGTGCCGGTGATCTTGATCGAGGTCCCCCCGTTCACCGTCCCCGAAGCCGGACTCACCGAAGAGACCGTCGGAGGAGAGACCGCCGCCAGTGGCTTGAACGCGGTGATCCCGTCGGGCGTCCCGACCCCGGTGGGCCCGTCGTAGCCGCTCCCCGCAACGCAGATCGCCTTGGAGGCGCAGCTTTTGCCCTCTTCAGCAGTTGTGCAGCCCGAGAGACCGGTTTCAGAGAAGGGTTTCGTGCATTCCCCGTTTGACCCGGTGGTGACGTCGTGCAGCGAACCGGGGGACTTCAGCTCGTTTTCATAGAGCGTCTTGGCGGGATATTCCACACCGTTGGCTCCCCCGGCGAGCGCGAAGGTCGAGGCGATCAGCGGCGAGGCGGCGCTCGTACCGCCGATCGTGCACCAGTAGAGCACGTGCTTGACTTTGGCTTCTTCATACTGGTACTCGCATTCCGGGCTCGTGTCGTGGACGGCGACACCGGTGTAGGGGTCCGCGTCCGCGGAGACGTCGGAGACGGCGCGTTTGGTGCCGCAGCCGACACCCGACCAGTCGGAGACGCTCTGCTGCCAGGGCTGCGCGGTGAACACCACGCTGCAGCCACCGCCCGTAGCGTAATAGCCGTTCCACACCGTCTCGCCCGCCCACGCGCTGCCCCCTGCGAGACTGAGGCGGGTGCCGCCCACCGCGACCACGTGCGGGGACGACGCAGGGAAGTTGACATAGCCCCTTTCACTTGCTGCTTCGGCATCCCAGTTGAGATAGCCATCGTCGCCGGCGGCCGCCGTGATCACGATGCCCTTGTGGTTGAACGGGCTCGCGCTCTCGAGTTCAGGGGTCTCGCCCTCCTCGGGGCCGGCCCAGGAGTTCGAGATCTCGCCCGCGCCAAGGGTCGCCGCGCTGCGCTCGCCCTGTTCGAGATCTTCATAGCTCGGTACGTTGGCCTCCACGAGCAGGATCTCGCAGCTCTCACACGTCGCATGGGTGACCTCGATGTCGAGCGAGATCTCAACCCCCCAACCGGTTGCTTCTTCGGCCTCTTCGCGTGCCGACCGCGAGCCTTTGCGCGCCGTTTCCAGTTCTGTTGTGGTCTTGGGGAACGGCAGGTTCGCGGCTTCGCCGTTCTGGTTGACCTGCTTGAAGCAGCCATTGCCCGCGGTACACGCGGGCAGAGCGAATTCTTCGTCGTAGGCTTTCAGATCCGCTTCGGCGGTCGGATCGTTGTACGCATCGACGAGCGCCACCGTCTGCGCGGACGACGCGCTCGTAGGCAGGTCGTAGGCGGTATGCAGATCCTGCGGTCTCAAACCAAACGCCCCCGCGCCCGGCGAAGGCGCCGTCAACGGCGTACTGCGCGTGAACCCGAGCGGATGCCTGCGAGCACGAGCCGCTGCGGTTTGCGGCACGAGCTGCAGTGCCAAGCACCCGGCGCGCCCACGAGCGGCCCTCGCGCACACCGCACGCACGGTGTAGTCCGAGCTCGGCAACGGCGAAACGCTCCCGGCGGCCACGCCCGGGAGGCAGAGCAGAGCAAGCACCGCAGCGATCACAGCCGGACGAAGGCGGCCCATTATCCCCCACCAGCCGCTTCGCCGCCGCTCCCGCCCACCGCCGGCGCCGTTCCCGTGCTCGGGGGTGCCGGTGGCTTGACCGCGGCGGGCGGCTTGGGGGGCGCGCTGTGCGGGGTCGGCTCACAGGCCGCAGATGCCGCCTTGACCGATGTCGCGCTGACCTTGCTCGACCCGCTCGTTTCGATGATCGGGCCCTTACCCGAAGTGTTCAGGCTCACACCGTGTTCGCGCATGCACGACACGAACTTCGCAGGGTAAGCCGGGCCGGGCGCTTGACCGCTGCCCCCGGCGGCGCCCTTCGAGCCGGCCGCCTTTGAGCCGGCCGCACTCGAGCCGCTTTTACTCGAACCGCCCGCCTTTGCCTGCGCCTGCGACTTCCCCGCGCCCGCCTGCGTTTTGACGGACGAACCGGTCGCATGATGAGCCGAGCCTGCCGCATGGTGCGCCGAGCCGGTCGCGTTGCCGCCGGCCCCGGCGGCGTCGGCGGCTCTCACTGCGACGGCCGCCTTCAATGCCGACGCCCTCGCCGCCGCTACCGACGACGAGCTGCTCGTCGAAGATCCTCCTCCACACGCGGCCAGCGTGAGACCGGCGAGCACGGCCGCGAACGCGGCCACCGCCGCGAATCCACCCCTCTTGTCGATCACCTCAAACATTGCGCTCTCCGATCGTACGCACCTCGACTGGGTGAATGGACAGATACACCAAAGCGGTGGCCCGCGCCGTCAAGCACGGACCACCGCCCGGTCACTTCACTTCGCGTCTATCGGCCTAGGGGTAGAATT
>Ga0302326_10030822_pt1 | contig 10725 bp, 10 predicted proteins | sample Palsa_T0_3_FD_202264 | JGI IMG/M metagenome (GOLD analysis project Ga0302326, IMG submission 202264) | Peat permafrost microbial communities from Stordalen Mire near Abisko, Sweden - Palsa_T0_3 | ecosystem: Environmental > Terrestrial > Soil > Palsa > Peat permafrost | place: Sweden: Abisko...
GCCCTGCTGGTGCGGGCGGAGGGGCTCGAACCCCCACGACTTTCGTCACGGGAACCTAAATCCCGCGCGTCTACCAATTCCGCCACGCCCGCGACAGGAGGGCGGCCCGGCGGGGCGGTATATCACGCGTGGTCCCTCGGACACTACAAAAATAGCCGTGCAAGAGACGTTTGCAACGTGTCGTTTGCCCGTTACGTCAGCAATGCGCGATACACACGCGGCAGCGCTTCCGGCAGATCCTCCGAGATGAGGCCCGGACCGGCCGCGACCGCCGCTTCGCCATGCAGCCAGACCGCGGCGGCGGCGGCTTCAAAGGGCGGCATTCCCTGCGCCAGAAGACCTGCGGTAATCCCGGTCAGCACATCGCCGGCGCCGGCCGTCGCCAGGTATGGCGGCGCATTTGCGGCGATTGCGGCCCGTCCGTCGGCGGCGGCGACGACGGTGTCGGCGCCCTTGAGGAGGATCACGGCATTGACAAATCGGGCCGCGCGACGAGCCCTTTCGAGCTTCGATCCAACTTTAGTTTGCTGGTCCAAGGCACCGAAATAACGAGAGAATTCACCCTCATGCGGGGTCAGAATCGTGCCTTGGCCCTGACGTCGCCGCAGCGCTTGGGCAAGCCGCGTCGGATCGCCCGCGAAGCTCGTCATCGCGTCGGCGTCGAGTACCACCGCGCGGTCGCCCGCGAGCGCCGCCAGAACGAGTTCGCAGGTCGCCTCGTTCACCCCAATGCCGGGACCAATGGCGAACGCGTTCAACCGTCGGTCGCTCAAAAATTTCGTCAGCTCGCTGGCGCCGTCGACCGGCCGTACCATCACGGCAAGACTGGCCGTCGCATTGACCTGGAGTGCCTCGCGAGGGCTCGCGATCGTGACGAGCCCCGCACCGGCGCGTAGGGCGCCGCGGGCCGCGAGCCTTGCCGCCCCGGTCGACCACGATGGACCCGACGCGACGATCGCATGTCCGCGATCGTATTTCTGCCCTGCCTCGCGCGGCACCGGGAAATGCGCCCGCCAAAGCGCCGGCGTGTTTTCGAAAGTCTGCGGAGCAATTTGCGCCAGTACGGAATCGGGAATCCCGATGTCGGCGATCGACGTCGCGCCGCAATACCCTCGTCCCGGCAAAAGTACGTGGCCACGCTTCTTGCGAAAGAACGTGACAGTCTGTGCGGCCTTCACCGCAACTCCCATGACCACCCCGGACGTACCGTTGATCCCGCTCGGCAGGTCAACGGCAACGACCGGCGCTCCCTGCGCGTTCATGCGCTCGATCATGGCGCGCGGAAGTCCTTCGATCGGCCGATCGAGTCCGGCACCGAACAGGGCGTCGATGACGACCTGCGCGCCGTCAAGTCCCGCAGGATCTGCCACGGCCGTGGGCCCGGTCCATTGTTTCGCCGCGCGTGCCGCATCGCCCTTGAGCCGAGCCGCCTCGCCGATCAGCAAAACCTCGACCCGGTAGCCGCGCTCGACGAGCAGCCTTGCCGCCACAAATCCGTCGCCGCCATTGTTGCCCGGGCCGGCCACAACGATGGCCCGGCTCCCCGCGGGATGCCGCGCCCGCACCGCGTCGGCCACCGCCCTGCCCGCCTGCTCCATCAGATCGATGCCCGCAACCCCGCGGGCGATCGCTTCCCGGTCGGCTTGCGCTGCTTCGGCGTTGCTCAAAAGCTCAATCATGATGCGTCGAGGATACCGATTGCAGCACGGTCGGAACATTGCCGGCTTGTCGTTTCGGGTCATTGACGTGATAATAGGCAATATGCCCGGTTTGGTAGCGGAGGCATTTGCCACGTCTTCGCGCAGGGCTCATGACTGCATCTTAGCTGTCTGATCCAGTTGTGTTTTTCATGCTTTGCGGGCCTTGGCACGGGACCTGCTAACGAAGCCTCGGTTCCGCGCGGTGGTCGTGGCCATCCGGAGCCGGGAGACGAAACGCGATGAAAAAAATCGAGGCGATCATCAAGCCTTTCAAACTCGATGAGGTGAAGGAAGCGCTACAGGAAGTGGGGCTGCAAGGCATAACCGTGACCGAAGCCAAGGGCTTCGGGCGGCAGAAGGGGCACACCGAGCTTTACCGGGGCGCCGAATACGTCGTCGATTTTCTGCCCAAAGTTAAGATCGAGATTGTGCTTGGCGACGACATGGTCGAAAAAGCAATCGATGCGATCCGTCGCGCCGCCCAGACCGGGCGGATTGGCGACGGCAAGATTTTCGTGTCGACGATCGAAGAAGCTATCCGGATCAGGACTGGCGAATCCGGAATTGACGCCATCTGAGGCGCTGGTCTGACTGCTCGCGCTTGGCCGCGGGAGCAGAATTCGATCGGCGCGATCAAGGACCACCCGCACAACGAAAGGGTACGTATCTCATGACGACGCCGAAGAATGTCATGAAAATGATCAAGGACAGCGACATTAAGTACGTCGATTTCCGCTTCACCGATCCGCGTGGCAAATGGCAGCACGTCACCTTCGACGTTTCCATGATCGAAGAAGATACCTTCGCCGAAGGGCAGATGTTCGACGGTTCCTCGATCGCCGGCTGGAAGGCGATCCACGAATCGGACATGTGCCTCATGCCCGATCCCGCGTCGGCCTGCATCGATCCGTTCTTCGCCGAGACGACTATGGTGCTGGTGTGTGATGTGCTCGAGCCGACCACCGGCGAGCCTTACTCGCGCGATCCCCGCAGCATCGCCAAGAAGGCCGAAGGCATGGTGAAGTCCATGGGCCTTGGCGATACCGTCTTCTTTGGTCCAGAGGCCGAATTCTTCGTGTTCGACGATGTGAGGTACAAGTGCGAGCCCTATAATACCGGCTTCAAGCTCGATTCCATCGAATTCCCGTCGAACTCTGACACCGTATACGAAGGCGGCAATCTCGGCCACCGGATATGGACGAAGAAGGGCTACTTCCCGGTGCCGCCGCAGGATTCAGTACAGGACATGCGCTCGGAGATGCTTGCCGCTATGGCGCGCATGGGCGTGAAGGTCGAGAAGCACCACCACGAAGTCGCCTCCGCGCAGCACGAGCTGGGCCTGAAATTTTCGCCGCTGACGGTGATGGCCGACCATCTGCAAATCTACAAATACTGCATCCAGCAAGTGGCGCAGGTTTACGGCAAGACCGCATGCTTCATGCCGAAGCCGATCTACGGCGACAACGGCTCGGGCATGCATTGTCATCAGTCGATCTGGAAGAGCGGCAAGCCGATGTTCGCAGGAAACAAATACTCCGATCTTTCGGATATGTGCCTGCAATACATCGCCGGCATCATCAAGCATGCCAAGGCGATCAATGCCTTCACCAATCCGACGACGAACTCCTATAAGCGGTTGGTGCCGGGCTTCGAGGCGCCGGTGCTTCTCGCATATTCGGCGCGCAACCGATCGGCGTCATGCCGCATCCCCTACACGACCAATCCGAAGGCCAAACGCGTCGAGGTGCGTTTCCCCGATCCGCTTGCCAATCCCTATTTGGGCTTTGCGGCGATGCTGATGGCCGGCCTCGACGGCATCAAGAACAAGCTCGATCCGGGCCCAGCCATCGACAAGGATCTCTACGATCTGCCGCCGAAGGAGCTGAAGAAAATTCCGACCGTGTGCGGCTCGCTGCGGCAGGCGCTCGAAGAGCTCAACAAGGACCGCGGCTTCCTCAAGACCGGCGGGGTGTTCGATGACGATTTCATCGACGCCTACATCGACCTGAAAATGACCGAGGTCATCCGCTTCGAGCACACGCCGCATCCGGTCGAGTACGAAATGTACTATTCTGCGTAGGCGTTGGCGTCCGCGTAACCATCCTCCCGGCATTGCCTAGGCGATGCAACTTGCCAGAGCGCCGTTGTTTGCGGCGCTCTTTCCTTTTTCCCGCTTCCGGCGCGGCATTGCAGCAGCAGACAGGATCGCCATGAAAGATCTCAGCCGGTCGACCGCCGCCCTCGCTTTCCTTTGCGCCGGTTTCCCGCTGGTGCAGCCCGCCGCCGCACAAACCGCGCAAACCATGCCGGCATGGCCCGACACCTTCCTCGCGCGGGTTGAAGCATTGGCGTTGGTCGAGACGCTCAATGCCACCTTGCTTGCCGCACGCAGCGCCACGTTCACGCTCGACAAATGGTGTGCGGACCATAAGCTCGCCGGCGAGACGAAGATTCACGCGCGCCTTATTCGCGGCGTCGACAAGCCCATCGCGGACGAGCAGCGCCGGCGGTTACAGCTCAATCAGAACGAACGGGTCAAGTTCCGCCATGTCGAGCTGGCGTGCGGTGACCGGGTTTTGTCCGAGGCCGACAACTGGTATGTGCCGTCGCGGCTCACCGCCGAAATGAACCGTTCGCTGGAAACAACCGACACGCCGTTCGGGCGGGCGATCGCGGAGCTAAAGCCCTTTCGCCAAACCTTCGCCGTCGAGGTGTTGTGGAAGCCGCTCGAGGAAGGCTGGGAACAGCGGCCGCCGACCGCCGATCGTCCGCAACAGGCGCTGGCGATACCGCCCAAGCTCTTTGGGCATCGAGCGCTCGTTTACACGCCCGATCTCAAGCCGATCTCCGAAGTCGATGAAATCTACACGCGAGAGAATCTGGCATTCGCGCCGCCCGGCTGATCGGGCGGCGCTCGCCATAGTGACGGCCGCTCAGCGCTTCGAGAACTGGAAGCTGCGGCGCGCTTTGGCCCGGCCGTATTTCTTTCTTTCGACCACGCGCGCATCGCGGGTGAGGAAGCCGCCGCGCTTAAGGACCGAGCGCAGATCCGGCTCGTGCCGCATCAGCGCCTTGGACAGGCCGTGGCGGACCGCGCCGGCCTGACCGGACAGTCCGCCGCCGGATACGGTGCAGACGACGTCGTATTGGCCCTGGCGACTGGCGGCGACGAGCGGTTGCTGGATCAGCATGCGCAGCACCGGGCGGGCAAAATAGGTTTCTACCGGCCGAGTGTTGATGACGATCTTGCCGCCGCCCATTTTGATCCACACCCGCGCCACCGCGTCCTTGCGCTTGCCGGTGGCGTAAGCGCGGCCCTGCTTGTCTAGCTTCTGTACGTATTTTGGTGGCTGCGGCGCCACCGCGGGCTTGAGCGCCGATAGCTCTTCGAGGGTCTGCACGGTCTCGGCCATCACGCGGTCCTCTTGTTCTTACGGTTCATGGCGCCAACGTCGAGCTGCACCGGCTGCTGCGCCGCGTGCGGATGCTCAGCGTGCGGATAGACCCGCAGATTGCCAAGCTGAATCCGGCCGAGCGGTCCGCGCGGCAGCATGCGCTCGACGGCTTTTTCGACGATGCGTTCGGGAAAGCGGCCGGCGAGTATCGACTTCGCCGTGCGCTCTTTGATGCCGCCGATATAGCCGGTGTGCTTGTAATAGATCTTTTGCTCGACCTTGCGGCCGGTCAACACGATCTTGGCGGCATTGACGACGATGACGTTGTCGCCGCAGTCGACATGCGGCGTGAAGGTTGGCTTGTGCTTGCCGCGCAACCGCATCGCGACGATCGAGGCGAGCCGGCCGACGACGAGACCATCGGCGTCGATCATCACCCACTTCTTGTCGACCTCGGCGGGCTTGGCCGAATAGGTTGTCATCGTCACATCCGTTTGCGGAATACGCCGAAATGTCGGGGTCTGGAGCGGTTATTTATCCGGAGTGCCGTCGCGGGTCAACACCACAATGCGGCTATTTTGCCTATATCTCAATGATTTGGCTCGAAGGTATTATTTAACCTCCTGAGGGATCGAGTAGGTGGCGGTGGCATGCGCCACCAGCTCGTCCTCGCCCTCGGATCGGATCGCCACTTCCGCGACCGCAAGCCGTTTGCCGAGCTTGAGCAATCGTGCCTCGGCGAGAAGGTCCCGTTGCGCGGGCTTTTTGAGAAAATTGATGGTGAGGTTGGTGGTCACCGCAAGCGGTACCCAGCCGATGCTGGCCAGGATCGCGACATAAGGAGCGAAATCGGCAAGCGTCATCATTGTCGTGCCCGCGATGGTCCCGCCGGGGCGCAGCGAGCGCGGGTTGAAACGTTTGCGGACGCGACTGCCGCCGAACCAGACCTCTTCGATGCCATACCCGCCCTGCGCATCGAACATATGCGGAAATTCAGCGCCGAGCAGGCGCTCGAGCTCCTTGACCGTGAGTTTCGGCACCGCCATGTCCCTCATGCCCCTGCTCCCTGCATGACGGATCGGATACAATGCGAGGGATGACTTGCCAATCCGCAGGACGGGACCGGACTTAAAGGACGCGACCCATGAACGCGCAATCCGCCATCGCCGCGGCGACCACGGCCTCTTCGCTGATCCTGTTGCGCGAGGATGTTGCCAGTGTCGCCGTGCTGACGCTCAACCATCCGCAGAGCCGCAACAGCCTGTCGGAGGCGATGCTGGAGGCTCTCGGTGATGCGCTCACCGCCATCGCCCACGACGATAGGGTGCGTGCGGTGGTCATTGCCGCCAACGGACCCGCCTTCTCCGCCGGCCACGACCTCAAGGAGCTCAGTCGGCACCGCTCAGATGCCGATCGGGGCCAAGCCTACTTCAAGCACATGATGACGGCGTGCAGCACCATGATGCAACAGATCGTCGCGTTGCCGCAGCCGGTCATTGCCGCGGTCCAGGCAACGGCGAGTGCGGCAGGCTGCCAATTGGTGGCAAGCTGCGACCTTGCGGTGGCCTCGCGCGAGGCCAAGTTCGCGACGCCCGGCGTCGATATCGGCCTGTTTTGCTCGACGCCCATGGTCGCGCTGTCGCGTAACGTGTCACCCAAGCACGCGATGGAGATGCTGCTCACCGGCGAAATGATCTCGGCCGAGCACGCCGAACGTATCGGTCTCGTCAACCGCGTTGTCGCGCCTGGCCGCGAGCGCGAGGAGGCGCTCAAACTTGCGCGCGACATTTCCAGCAAGTCGTCCTTGACGGTCAAAATCGGCAAAGAGGGGTTCTATCGTCAACTCGAAATGCGATTAGCCGATGCCTACAATTACGTCTCCGAGGTGATGGTGGAAAACATGCTCGTCCGCGACGCCGAGGAAGGCATCAACGCCTTCATCGAGAAGCGCGAACCGAAATGGGAAGACCGCTGACTTCCGTCTCGCGATGAATCACGATTCCTACTCCGACGGTTACATCCGCGGCATCCTCAACACCGTAAAGACGATCGCGATGGTCGGTGCCTCGGAGAAGGAGAACCGCCCAAGCTACTTCGTCTTCAAGTACCTGCTCGAACGCGGCTACAGCATGATCCCGGTCAATCCGGTTCGCGCAGGGGGAACGATCCTCGGCCGCCGAATCTACGCGCGGCTCGGCGACATTCCCGAACCGATCGACATGGTCGATATTTTTCGCAGCGCGCGTCACGCGGTGCCGATCGTGCAGGAAGCGCTTGCATTAAATACGCGGCCGCCGGTGATCTGGATGCAACTCGGCATCCGCAACGATGAAGCCGCGCCGCTCGCCGAGGCCAACGGCCTCAAGGTGGTGATGAACCGCTGCCCGAAGATCGAATACGGGCGGCTCTCTTCGGAAATCGCCTGGATGGGCGTCAACACCCGCACCATCTCCGCGAAGAAGGGCACCGCCGGCGGCATTCAGCGCCTGTCGCTCAACCGCGCCTCGGCGCGCGGCGGCGAAACCGGGGCTGCCGCCGCCGCCGCAGAACGCGCCGCGCGGGAGGACGGCGGAGCTTGAGCGATTTTCGCGGAAACGCGCAGTCGCGCCATTTTAGCGAGTTTACAAGGCGAAAAAGCGAATTGCTTAACTGCAAACGCGGGGAACTTTTTGCCACCCTCGCCGATTTCCTTACAGTCCAACCGCCATGAGCCATCAGGGCTCAACGCGAAAGGTCATGTGGAAGAGGAGAGCGAGCCATGAAAATGCGCTCGGTACTGACACTAGTCCTATTTTGCACGGCACTGGCACCGGCCGCGGCGCAGGCGGAAGATCAGCAAAATCAGAACGCTTGCATGAGCGATGCGATGACCGTCTGCGCGCAATTCATCCCGGACCGGCAGCGCGTCGCCGGCTGTCTCATCTCCAACCGCAACCGCATCTCGGCACCGTGTCGCGCGCAGCTGGCGCACTGGCATGGCTGATCGATAGCCCGTCCCTTAAAGCTAACCTTCCGCCGCCGCGCCCAACCGCGCGGCGGTTTTGTTATCAACGCAACGCGGTGCCCGCGCCTTGACGGCCGTGGCCGGTCCTATAAACCGGAACTGCTCCTTCCCACCGGGATCATTAAAGATCGGCCCAAAAGGAACGGCACATGAGCGAACGCATTCCAGGTTTCTCGACGCTCGCCGTCCACGCCGGCGCGCGGCCCGATCCCACGACCGGCGCGCGAGCGACGCCGATCTACCAGACCACATCGTATGTCTTCGAAAGCGTCGATCACGCCGCCTCGCTGTTCGGTTTGCAAACTTTCGGCAACATCTATACGCGCATCGGCAATCCGACGACCGCCGTCCTCGAGGAGCGCGTCGCCGCGCTGGAAGGCGGCACCGCCGGATTGGCCGCCGCCTCCGGACACGCCGCGCAGGTACTCGTCTTCCACTGCCTGCTGCAGCCCGGCGACGAGTTCGTCGCCTCGAAGAAGCTCTACGGCGGCTCAATCAACCAGTTCACCCATGCGTTCAAGAATTTCGGCTGGAACGTGGTGTGGGCCGATCCCGACGACATGTCCTCGTTCGAGCGCGCCGTCTCGCCGAAGACCAAGGCGATCTTCACCGAGTCGATCGCCAATCCCGGCGGCGTCGTCACCGACATGGCGGCGGTTTCACAGGTCGCGAGACGCGCGGGCGTGCCCTACATCGTCGACAATACGCTCGCCACGCCGTATCTGTGCAAGCCGATCGACCACGGCGCCGACATCGTCGTGCACTCGCTGACCAAATTCCTCGGCGGCCACGGCAATTCGATCGGCGGGCTGATCGTCGACGCCGGCACCTTCAACTGGTCGCGCGAGCGCCGCTACCCGATGCTGTGCGAGCCGCGGCCGGAATATCACGGCATCGTGCTGCACGAGACTTTCGGCAATTTCGCCTTCGCCATCGCCTGCCGCGTGCTGGCGCTGCGCGACATCGGGCCGGCGCTGTCGCCGTTCAACGCTTTCCTCATCCTCACCGGCATCGAGACTTTGCCGCTGCGGATGCGAAAGCATTGCGACAATGCGCTCGCGGTCGCGCAATGGGTCGCCGCGCATCCCAAGGTGGCGTGGGTGAGCTATCCCGGACTGCCGGGTGACCGCTATTACAACCTCGCGCGGAAATACTGCCCGGAGGGCGCCGGCGCGGTGTTCACCTTCGGGCTCAAGGGCGGCTATGACGCGGGCGTCACGCTCGTCTCCAATGTGAAATTGTTTTCGCATCTGGCCAATATCGGCGACACCCGCTCGCTGATCATTCACCCGGCTTCGACCACGCACCGGCAGCTCTCCGACGCGCAGAAGATTGAGGCTGGCGCCGGTCCCGACGTGGTGCGGCTCTCGATCGGCATCGAGGACCAGGAAGACATCATCGCCGATCTCGACCAGGCGCTGGCGGAGTAGCTTTCTCAACCCGCTCGTCCCGCGAAAGCAGGGACCCAGCCTGGATACCCGCTTGCGCGGGAATAAGCGGGATACTGGCACGCAGCCGCAGACCAGCCGCATGGAGCGCCGCTGTGGTCAGGACCAGCATCGCCATCGCCTGATGCAGAAGCGCCAGCGGAAGCGGCACGCGCCACAGCAGGGTGACGATGCCGAGCGCCACCTGCAACGTCACCGCTGCGAACAGAGCGAAGGCGCCGACGCGCGCCGCGGCGTGCTTTACGCTGCGTTCGACGTCGAAGGCATGCACCAGCGCGCCGACAAAGATCGCATAAGCCAGCATGCGGTGATCGAACTGCACCGTGAGCGTGTTCTCGAAGAAATTGCGCCACAGCGGCACGGCGAAGAAAAGCCGCGCGGTATCGGGCACGAAAGTGCCGTCGATCAGCGGCCAGGTGTTGTAGAGATAGCCGGCGCGCAAGCCGGCGACCAATGCGCCGAGATAGATCTGCAAAAGCACAAGCACAAGGAGACCGATCGCGCTGACGCGAATGCGGGCCCCCTCCCTACCCTCCCCCGCAAGCGGGGTAGGAAAAGGTGGGGGCGGGCCGTCATTCAGCCGCCGCGCCGTCGCGAGCAGCGTGACATAGATAACGCATGCGAGGATAAGATGCGTCGCCAGCCGATATTGCGAGACCTCGACGCGCGCGGCCAGCCCGGATGCCACCATCCACCAGCCGACGGCGCCTTGCAGCGCGCCGAGCCCGAGAATGAACCACAGCCGCGGACGTAACGATGGTGCCAGCGTGCCGCGCCAAAGAAACCAGAGAAACGGCAGGAGAAACGCCACGCCGATCAGCCGGCCCAGAAGCCGATGCGTCCACTCCCACCAATAGATCGTCTGGAACGCGTCGAGGGTCATGCCGGAATGAAGCGCGCGATATTGCGGAATGGCCTGATATTTCGCGAACGCGTCCTGCCACGCGCTTACGTCGAGCGGCGGCAGGATGCCGATGACCGGCTCCCACGCGGTGATCGAAAGGCCGCTCTCGGTGAGCCTTGTAGCGCCGCCTACCAGCACCATCGCCAGCACCAACGCGGCGATGGCATAAAGCCACAGCCGAATCGCGCGCGTGTGTTGCTCAGCAAGGCTTTGCGTCATCATCGGGTCGCTTGTCGCAGGCGCGAGGACCATGTAGTGCTGCCCCCATGCTTTC
>Ga0302326_10030823_pt1 | contig 10724 bp, 7 predicted proteins | sample Palsa_T0_3_FD_202264 | JGI IMG/M metagenome (GOLD analysis project Ga0302326, IMG submission 202264) | Peat permafrost microbial communities from Stordalen Mire near Abisko, Sweden - Palsa_T0_3 | ecosystem: Environmental > Terrestrial > Soil > Palsa > Peat permafrost | place: Sweden: Abisko...
CTCTCGACTACCGCGCTGGCACCCGCCGGCGGATGGACGCCCGGCGGGTCCGAGGCCAGGCGATTGGGGCGCATGTTTCGCAGCAACGATTGGGTGGCCCAGGCCCTGGGCCCTGATCGAGCGCGGCGCATGCGCCGACGGCGCTTTCGCGCTGTGGGAATGCGATTGGTCGCCGTGCGCCCCGCCGACGTTCCCGCCGGCCTTGCCGTCGAGATGATGGAGGCTGCCGCCGACTGCCCTATCTGTTGGCCCCTGCTGGCGCACCTGGCGGCAGCAGGTTTTGGGGAGCTGGGCGCAATCGACTCGTCGGTGCAGATTGTCTGGGGCACCAAGGATCGCATCCTGCGCTGGCCCGGCTACGCGGACCGGTTCCGACGCATGCTGCCGCAAGCGCAGTGGATCGAGCTTGCCGGACTCGGCCACTGCCCGATGCTCGACGATGCCCAGCTCACCGCGGACACGATCCTCGCGCTCACCCGACGAGCCGACGCTCGGCGTGGGCCGCCTCAGCCGGCGTCGGGCGCGCAGTCCTCCCGCTGAGCCCCATCGGGGCGGGCTGTGAGACCCGGTCGCTTCCCGATCTGCCCTCCGGCAGCACCCCAGCCGCAGACATCGCCGTCAACGGCGCTTCGGGGCGGGTTCACCGGTTGCTGAGCGCCGTCATCGATGCTCGGGACCTCCGCCAGCCGACGGTGCAGCCGTTGGCGCAACTCGTCAGGATCGTAGTCTCGCCGCACACGGCGCGTGCGTGCGACGACGACCCCGGTCGCCGCGACCCCAGCGATTCCGGCCAGGCCGAGTATCTTCCAACGCGGGCGCACCGGTCGCGTAGGTTACCGGCGGTGGACCACCCGACCTTGACGCTCGACGACGCCATGGACATCGCCTGCACCGGCGACATCTGGTTGTTTCGCGGCAGGTCAGCGGCAGACCTGGCGATTCGCGCCATGACCAACAGCCCCGTCAATCATGTCGGCATGGTCGTCGCCATCGACGACCTGCCACCGCTTCTCTGGCACGCCGAGCTCGGTCGCTCGCTTCCTGACGTGTGGACCGGGCAGCGTCAGCGCGGGGTTCAGTTACACCATCTTCGTGAAGCCGTCACGACATGGAACACGCGCTATAACCAGCGGGCGTGGGTCCGACAGCTCCAGGGCACGATCGGGCGTCACCATGAGGACCTGCTCATGCAGACCGTCGCGCGTTTCGATGGTCGGGCGTTTCCCACGAACCCCGGTCTCATCAGGCACTGGGTTACAGCACGCGTGCGCCGCGCATCGTCGCTGGAGACGATCTACTGCGCAGAGCTCGTTGCCACGACCTACCAGCACATGGGCCTGCTCCCGAGCCGCCGACCGGCGAGCTGGTATGACCCTGGACGGTTCTGGAGTGGCGACCAGCTCAGGCTCGTCCCGCCATTCGCTCTGGCCGGTGAGATCGCTGTGGGCTGATGTGCGCTGAGCTGCACCGCACCCCGACCTTAAACGACCCAAGCAGCCACCCCCTGTCAGACGCAACGGTACCGGCCACAGGCGACGATCGCCACTTCCTTTCACGGCAACGGCTCAGCAGGTCGACGTAGGCCAGTGGCGATTGCGGCGCCAGGAAGCGCTCGCGCGCCCGTTCCCTGGCGGCGCGCCCCCATAGCCGCGGCGGTGGGCTGGTCGTCCAGCAGACCGATAACGGCGGTTCCGAACGCTGCCAGGTATGCCGATCGTCGAGCAGCACGCCCCTCAGACCGTGCTCGAGCTGGTCCTGGATGCCGTCCAGGATTCGTGGCAGGAGTTACAATGAACAGGGATGTCGACGGTTCAACCGGGCCTTGAGACGGTCGTTGGTGAGCAGGTCGAAGCTGTCCTGAGCCGGTTGGCGCCGGGCCCGTTGGCTGCGGAGATGGCAGATTTGCTGATGGCGTCCATTCCCGAGCTGGATCGCGCCGATGATGAGGATTTCCGGGTGGGGTTGCGTCTGAGCTGTGAGGGCAACCTGGGTGCGATTTGGAATCAGCTGCTTACCGGGGTCTCGTTGGATTCGGTCGTCCCGCCGGCGGAGGCGATTGCGTGGTCGCATGAGCTCGTTCATCGGGGTGTTCCGGTCCCGGCGTTGCTGCGGGCCTACCGGCTTGGCCATGGGCTGGTCGAGCGTCGTCTGGGGGAGACTGCTGGGGAGCTCGGGATCGAGGCGGAGGTCTGCTGGCGGGCGCTCGCGTGGATCTCGCGTCATTTGTTTGCGTACATCGACGTGGTCTGCACCAGTCTGGTCGACGATTACGAGCAGGAACGGGCGCAGTGGATTCGCGGCGCTGCGGCGGCGCGCGCGGAGCTGGTGGGCGCGATTGTCGAGCGTCAGCCGGTTGACGCTCGTGCTGCTGGTGAGAAGCTGCGCTACGACGTTTCGCGACGCCATGTTGCGCTGGTTGTGTGGGCCGATCCGCCGAGTGCCGCGCGGCAGGCCGTCTCGCTTGAGCGCGAGGCGGCGGCGCTGGCGGCCGCTCTCGGTGGCGGGCCGGTCCTGACGGTGCCGATTGGCGAGCGTGTCGTCTGGGCGTGGACTTCGGGAGATCTTGTGACCGACGATCCGACGGGTGCTGGGCCTCGGATGGGGGAGGGTGTGCGCGCCGCGATCGGGACCGCCCGCGAGGGTGTCGGCGGGATGGCGGACTCGCATGATGAGGCGCTGGTCGCGCGTCGGGTCGCTGAGTTGCGGGCGGTTCGGGCGGGCACGGTCGTGGGCTATCGCGCTGCGGATCTGACGGGGCTGTTGACCGCGGATCCGGTCGAAGCGGTCAGGTTCGCGGCGGCCGAGCTCGGGGAGCTGTTGGCGGATAGTGATGTGGCCGCGAGGCTGAGGGCGACGGTCCGGGTCTATCTTGAGGAGAATCTCAGTCAGGTGCGCGCCGCTCGGCGCCTGGGGATCCATCAGAACACGGTGGTGTATCGGGTCAAGCGTGCCGAGGAGTTGCTCGGACATGGTGTGGATGAGCGTCGTTTGCAGCTCGAGGTGGCGTTGCGGCTGTCGGAGATGATCGTCGGCTTGCGCGCCGCGGCCGACGGTCGGCGTCGAGGCCGCGGCTAGCCGCGCTTGCCCGCGCGGCCGCCGAGGCCGTGGCTGCGGGCTTTGTGCGCCGCGACCAGTGATCTCGCTGTCGGCTGGCGCGCGCGGCTATGGAGACAGCACCGGCGGGCTGGGATAACGGGTCTGCACAGCTCATTTCTTTGACGGAGGAGATTCCACGATGGGATTTATGACGGGGAGCTTCCCGCCGGTCGATCCGGCGACGTTCATGGACAAGCCCTACCGGGAGCGACTGAAGACGCTCACCCGGCACTGGGCTGAGTACGGCTTCGGTTCGCCGAAGGTGATCATGGTGATGTATTTGCTGAAGCTGGTGTTCTTCTATGTGCTTGGCGGTGTGCTGGTCGGCACGCTGACCTCGCGTCTGAATCCTTTGCACCCCGCCGCCTGGTTCTTTCAGCCGGTGTTCTATGAGAAGGCGGTGTTGTGGACGGTGCTGTTGGAGTGCCTCGGGGTCGCTGGCTCGTGGGGTCCGCTGGCTGGGCACTTCAAGCCGATGAGCGGTGGCGTGCACTACTACGCCCGCCGCGGCACGATCCGGCTGGCGCCGTGGCCGGGGAAGGTCCCGTTCACAAAGGGCGATGAGCGCACTCGGGTCGACGTGCTGCTGTACGTCGGCCTGCTGGCGGCGTTGGTGGTGTCGCTGGCGCTGCCGGGGGTTCACACGCACGGGATCGACCGGGCGCTGGCCTCGAACGATGGCCTGGTCGCGCCCGCGGCGATTGTCGCGGTGATCGTGCTGCTAGTGATCCTTGGTCTGCGGGACAAGGTGTTGTTCATCGCCGCGCGTTCGGAGCAGTATCTCCCGGCGCTGATCTTCATGGCGTTCTTCCCGTTCGTCGACTTGATCGTCGCGGCGAAGCTGCTGATCGTGATCGTTTGGTTCTGCGCGGGGTTCTCGAAGTGCAATCGGCATTTCCCGAACGTGTTGGGGCCGATGGTGTCAAACGTGCCGTGGCTTCCCTCGAAGGCGATCAAGCGGTTGCATTACGCGAACTTCCCGGAGGATTTGCGTCCGTCGGAGCTCACCTACCGGATCGCGCATGGCCCGGGGATGTTCGGCGAGCTGGTGCCGCCGCTGGTGCTTTTGTTCTCGCACAACCATACGGTGACGCTGATCGCGGCCGGGTTCATGATCGGCTATCACTTGTTCATTATCTCCACCTTCCCGCTCGCGGTGCCGCTTGAATGGAATGTGCTGTTCATGTACCTGACCGCGTTCCTGTTCCTCGGCCACCCCGCGCAGCACGGATACGGCCTGGGCGACATGGGCACGCCGCTGCTGGTCGTGACGGTGGTCGGGCTGTTGTTCTTCCCCGTGCTCGGAAACCTGCGCCCGGATCTGGTCTCGTTCCTGCCCTCGATGCGGCAGTACGCGGGCAACTGGGCCTCGGCGATGTGGGCGTTCGCGCCGGGCGCCGAGCAGAAGCTCAACGAGCGGATCGTCAAGGGCGCGCCGATGCAGAAGGATCAGCTCCAGATCAACGCTCCGCTGCTGGGCTACGACGAGCCGGTCGCGGAGATCCTTTTGAACATGCTGCTCGCGTGGCGCTCGATGCACAGCCAAGCGCGGGGACTGAACTCCGTGATGATGAATCACCTGGGTGAGGACATCGACACCTACACGCTGCGTGAGGCGGAGTTCGAATGCAACGCGATCGTTGGCTTTAACTTCGGCGACGGGCACCTGCACGACCAGTCCCTGATCCGGGCGATCCAGAAGCGCTGCCAGTTCGCGCCCGGCGAGTTCACCGTCGTCTGGGTCGAGTCCGAGCCCGTGTGGCAGGGTCGCCAGCAGTACTGGGTGATGGACGCCGCCGTCGGGGTGGTCGAGCGCGGTAGCTGGGCGGTGAAGGACGCGGTGAGGGAGATCCCGTGGCTGCCCGACGGCCCGATCGCCACGGAGGTCGATTGGCGGCTTGAGGGATATGAGCGCGTGAGCTACAGCCCGCGGGCGGTGGCCAGGCAGGAAGTGCTGGTGAGGGCATGACTACCGCGATCGTGGTCGGCAGCGGGCCCAACGGGCTCGCTGCGGCCCTCACCCTCGCATCCGAGGGCGTGCAGGTGACTGTCCTTGAGGCCGCTGATGAGCTCGGTGGTGGTACCCGCTCGAGCGAGCTGACGCTGCCTGGCTTGGTGCACGATGAGTGCTCGGCGGCCCACCCGCTGGCCGTCGATACCCCGTTCAGCCGGCGGTTTGACCTCGCCGGGCACGGGCTGGCCTGGCGCTGGCCGGAGGTTCAGTACGCCCATCCGCTGGACGGCGGCGCCGGCGCCGCGGCCTACCGGTCGGTTGAGGAGACGGCTGCTGGGCTCGGCAGGGACGGCCGTGCGTGGCGGTCGGTGTTCGGAGCGCTCGCCGAGCGCTTTGACGACATCACCGCCGACTTTCTGCGCCCGATGCTGCACGTGCCCGAGCACCCGGTTGAGCTGACCCGGTTCGGTCTGTACTCGGCGTTGCCGGCGGCGGTGCTGGCTCGCCGCTGGTCGACCGATCAGGGACGAGCGCTGTTCGGGGGGGTTGCCGCGCACGCGTTCAGGCCGTTCGGGTCGCCGATGTCCTCGGCGATCGGGGTGGCGCTGGGTACAGCGGCGCACCGCTACGGCTGGCCGGTCGCGCAGGGCGGGTCGGGCTCGATCAGCGGCGCGATGATGGCCCTGCTCGCGGATGCGGGCGCGCGGTTTGAGACCGGCGTCCGGGTTCAGTCGCTCGACGAGCTGCCCGGAGCGGACATCGTCATGCTCGACGTTGCGCCCGCGGCGGCCGCCAGGATCGCGGGAGACCGGATGCCGCGCCGGATCGCGCGGGCGCTGACCCGCTACCGCCACGGCCCCGCGACCTTCAAGGTCGACTTCGCCGTGCAGGGCGGCATCCCGTGGGCCTACGAACCCGCCCGTCATGCCGGCACCGTGCACGTCGGCGGCGGCCTCAAGGAGATCGCCGCGGGCGAGAAGATGCTGCACGCCGGTCGTATGCCCGAGATGCCTTTCGTGCTCGTCTGCCAGCAGTACCTGGCCGATCCGTCGCGATCTCAGGGGGACGTGCATCCTGTGTACTCCTACGCCCACGTTCCGGCCGGATACGCCGGTGACGCGACCGCGCAGATCGAGGCGCAGATCGAACGGTTCGCGCCTGGGTTCCGCGAGCGGATCCTCGCCCGCGCCTCCAGGTCGGTGGCGCAGACCGAGGCGCACAACGCCAACTATGTCGGCGGCGATGTCGTCACGGGCAGCAACGACGCGCGCCAGCTCGTGTTCCGCCCACGGGTCGCGCTCGACCCGTACTCAACCGGCATCCCGGGGGTCTACATCTGCTCAGCGGCCACACCCCCGGGCGCCGGCGCGCACGGCATGTGTGGCTACAACGCCTCGTTGTCGGCGCTGCGGCGGATCGACCCCGGGTATGGCGATTCCGATCAGGCCGACGGTCTGCCGTCCGAGCCTGCGCCAGGCCCGCTGCCGCTGTCGCGGCGCTGAAGCCTTCGGACAACGCGGGGGGCGCGGCGTTCGGCCGCGCTCCCCGCGCGTCCGGGCTCGTCGGGGAACACGGCGAGGCCCCGGTCCTCGCCTGTAACAGAACACAAGACCGCCGCCTGCGCCGGCCGGGCGTCAGGCGGCGGTCTTACAACGGAGTTGCTACTCGGCCGCTGCCCGCTCGGGCTGCTTGCCGTCTTGGATCGCGGCCCAGATCAGCAGCGTGAACGCGACTACACACGCCAACCCGCACATCTCTCCGGGCACGATCGCTGCTGGTGGCGCTCCGAGCGTCGCGCTCAGCGCGCCGACCCCGGCGGCCAGCGCCGAGATCGTGATCGTGACTAGCGAACATCTGGCGAACCGCCGGTCTGCTTGCATCTCATCCTCCTCAGTGGGATTTGGATCGTTGGTTAGCGACTCGGCGATCGGCTGATCGGTCGGCCGCTGGATCGTTTCGCGCCAACCTACGGCGCTCGCGATCGAGCCTCTACGGGTGCTCAGACCAAGCGACCAGCGCGCGACTGGCGGTACACGACAACGGCTTCGGGGGGCTGCTCGCGGCTCGTCTCGCGCGACCAAGCCGCGCTAGGACGCTTGGCGTGGAGCGCCAATGACCGGCGTGCGCTGATCGGGGATCGTTTCGTGGAAAGGAGGATTCACAATGAAGATCGACCCCGACATCAACACTCTGCCTGACCTGCTGCGCCGCCGCGCGCGGATCGAACCGGACGGCCCGTTCGTGCGGCTGGCTGACCAGGCTCTGACCTACGGCGAGTTCGACGCTCGCACCGACGAGCTCGCTGGCGGCCTGGCGGAGCTCGGTGTCGCCCCGGGGGACGTCGTCTCGGTGTTCCTGCCCAACTGCATCGAGTTCCTGGAGGCGTGGTTCGCGATCCTCAAGGCAGGCGGGGTGCTTGGGCCGGTGAACCCGGCGTACACCGGTCCCGAGGCGAGCTTCGTGATCAACGACTCGGGCGCCGTCGCCGTCGTCACAAACGCTCAAGGCGCGGAGGTGATCGGGCCGGAGCGTGAGGCGATCGGTCGGCTGCGGAACGTGATCTCGATCGACACGGGCGGAGATGTGACCCTTGCCGAGCTGGCCGGCCGCGGCGGACCGACCCCCACGCCGATGCCCGCGCGTGGGCCAGACGACCTCGCGGCGCTGCTGTACACCTCGGGCACGACCGGCGAGCCCAAGGGCGCGATGCTCAGCCACCGCAACCAGCTCGTCAACGCCACCCAGGGCGCCGAGCTCGTGCCGCTCGGTCCGGGTGACCGCGTCGGCATGCTGTTGCCGCTGTTCCACGCCAACGCGCAGGTCGTGACGACATTGATCCCGATCATGATCGGCTGCGAGATCGTGATGTGGGAGCGATTCTCGGCCTCGAAGTTCTGGCAGACGGTGGCCGAGCTGGAGCCGGCGAGCCTGTCCGCCGTCCCGACGATCCTCGCCGCAGTGCTGCACGCCCCCGGCGCTCCCGAGGGCAAAACCTCGCTGCGCTACGTGATCTGCGGCGCGGCGCCGCTATCGGTCGAGCTGCTGGAAGCATTCCAGCAACGCTTCGGGATCCGCATCCTCGAGGGCTACGGGATGACCGAGACGAGCTGCATCGCCTCGATCAACCCGTTCTACGGCGACCGCAAAGCCGGATCGATCGGGCTGCCGATCCGTGGCCAGCAGATGGAAATCCGCTCCGGCACAGGCGAGCGCGCCGCTCCGGGCGAGTACGGCGAGATCGTCATCAAGGGACCTAACGTGATGCGCGGCTATCTGAACCGACCCGAGGCCACGGCCGAGTCGATCCGAGACGGTTGGCTGCACACCGGCGACATCGGCTACACGGACGAGGACGGCTACTTCTTCATCGTCGACCGCTCCAAGGACATGATCATCCGGGGCGGCGAGAACGTCTACCCCCGCGAGATCGAAGAGGTGATCTACGCCTTCGAGGGAGTGCACGAGTGCGCGGTGATCGGCGTTCCCGACGAGATCCGCGGGGAGGAGGTGCTCGCCCTCGTCGTACCGAAGCCCGGGGTCACGCTCGATCTCGACGCGCTCGCCGAGCACGCTGCCGAGCGACTCGCCCGCTACAAACTGCCACGGCGCTACGAGCTCCGCGACGAGCTCCCAAAGACGCCAACCGGGAAGATCAGCAAAGCTCCCCTGCGCGAACAGTTCGGGACCTGGACGACCTCCACCCGAGCCGCGGCAAAGCAGGGAGCACCAACATGACGCCGCTGCTAAAGACGGTATGTAGAGCCCGAGCCACCCCGCATTTGCGCGGCCTTTATGGTGAGTCGAGCGTTCCGACCGGCGGGGTCAGTCGCCGACGGCGAGCAGGTCGCTGACGAGCTGTTCAACCGAGATCAAAGTGACATCGCTGCGCTGCTCGGCGACATGTTCGAGCCGGTCGCTGAAGCCACCGCGGCTGAAGAGGACGATCTGCGGGCCGCTGTTGGCGAACCTGATTTTCGCCTCGCGCATGGCCGGGACCTTGTACTCGTGGAGCTCCTCGAGTACCGCAAGCGACATCTGCTGTCTGGTCCACTTGCTTTCTCCGACGACGGTGACGAGGGAACGGGTCAGGCCAACCACGTCGACTTCCTCCGTTGTCCGCGTCTTCTTGCGGCGGTGCTCGTTCAGTGCATTGCCCCACCAAGCGCCGACCCGCGTCGCTCGCCCGCTGCGCAGCACCCACTCGCGGCACACGGCTTCGAACGTTGGTGATACGTGGTCGGCGAGCTGCGGCTCGATCTCCTCGCTGTAGAGGACGCCCGCTGCCAACCCGGTCTTGAGGTCCTCCTGGTAGGGGAACACGAACCGGAACCAGAAGCGCATGAAGCCGTCGCTGAGATTCCAGCGATGGTTGCGCGCATCCTCCCGGGCGGTGACAGGCGCATGCCGGTCGACCACTTGCATACCGCGCAGCGTCTTGAGGTAGCCCTGGAGGTCCGTGGTGCGGCGACCGAGCGCTGTCGCCAGATCGGCCAGCGACTTCTTGCCAGTCGAGAGCTCCTCGAGCAGCGAGTAGTAGACCCCGGGAGAGCGCAGCTCCTCCTCGAGCACCTCGCGGGGGTCGTTGAACAGCGGCCCGCGCGGGTCGAGAACGCGGGCGCAGACCCGCTGTCGCAGCGTTCCGCCTCGGCCCAGCTCATCCAGGTACAGGCCCATGCCACCTGCGACTGCGTAGCGCTCGACCGTGTCCACGGCGCTCACCTCCGACTCGAGGTAGACCGCGGCCCGGGCGAAGTCCAGCGGCCCGACGAGCAGGCCAGTGAGCCTGCCTCGAAGCGGCCCGGTCAGCAGCCGTTCCATCTGGCCGATGTAGCTGCCGCAGAGCACGAGCTTGAGCCGCGAGGCGTCGCGCTCCTCCATCACCGCTTGAATGCTCGTCAGGACCTCGTCGCGATCGCTCTCGCCGGCGGGCAGCAGATACGGGAACTCGTCGATAACCGCCAGCACCTGATCGCTCTCGGCCAGCGTGTACAGCGCCTCCAACAACGCGGCCACGCTGCCGAGCGCCGGACGCACACCAAGCAGCGGCTCGAGCACTGTGGCGAACCGATCAAGCTGCGGCGCCTGAGCTCGGCGATCCGCGACCAGCACCACCGCCGGCTTACCATCGGCGAAGCGGCGAAACAGCCATGACTTGCCGACCCGGCGCCTGCCATAGAGCGCGAGCGCGTTGGTCTCCCGGCCGCCCCACCAGTCCTCCATCCGAGCCAGGTCGACGTCGCGATCAAGGAACCGATCACGAGCCGGAAAGCTAAAAACGTCCATTAGGCTCTGCAACATTAGCTACTAGCACCTAAAAGCGCTACCCATTGCTTGCGCGGCATCACAACAGGCGTCAGTGCATTAGGGCGTCGACGAGTTGTAATCCCGTACGGTGTCCGTACACTTCGGGCGTGCGTACTCAACGAATTGAACTTCGACTCACCGACGAGGAGCGGTCCATCGACCAGGCGGCCGCCGCCGCGGTCGGCGAGTCGCTGAGCGACTTCTTCCGGCGAGCCGCAGCCAACCGGGCAGCTGAGGTTCTTGCGGATCAGCGAACGATCACGCTGACCGATGACGAGGCGATTCGCTTCCTCGACGCGCTCGAGACCGTCGACGAGCACACGGTCGCTCGCCTCGCGGATCTTCGCGCCAGAACGTGAGCCCAGCATGG
>Ga0302326_10030824_pt1 | contig 10724 bp, 10 predicted proteins | sample Palsa_T0_3_FD_202264 | JGI IMG/M metagenome (GOLD analysis project Ga0302326, IMG submission 202264) | Peat permafrost microbial communities from Stordalen Mire near Abisko, Sweden - Palsa_T0_3 | ecosystem: Environmental > Terrestrial > Soil > Palsa > Peat permafrost | place: Sweden: Abisko...
TCCTGGCACCGTTTCCCTGCGGTAAGGAATGTAGGCGTTCGAGACCGCGGCCTGCACGAATTCGCTGAGGATCAGAGAAGTATTGATGACGCTGCGGCCGCTGTCGCTGCGCCCGATGATCACACGACTGGCGGCATAGGCCAGGCGGTCCGAGATGTCGGTCTGCTGCGATCGGAAGTATCGGGGATCCTGGTGCAGCAACGCGGGCAAGGCGAATGTCCCGAAGAAAGATGCGCTCTCCGCGCCGGCGGTTGCGGCTCCCAGGCGCTTACCATAGCCAGCCATTCCTCCGCCGAAGCTGGGATAAGCTCCCGTTGCCTGCGCGGTAAGCGAGTCGATGATCGCTCCGCTGATGGTATCGAACGAGTGACTGCGGCGCAGAAACAGGTCAAACTTCTGCCGGCTGCTGAGCGGAACGTACGAAGGTGCGTCCGGAAACGGCTGACCGGGGACAAAGTTGTGCGCCATTTTCACCATGTTGTCGTGGGTGAAGGCGCTCTTAAATGCGGCAGCGGTGAATTGCAGGTGGTCGAAGGCGTAATCGCTCTGGTGCGCCGCCAGCACGGGCGGCAGCGCTTGCGTGCACACGTTCGCCGGACCGCGCGGCAGCACACCCTGATACAGTTCAGTGTTTGCCGGAAGTCCTAGTACGAAGGAGGAAAGCTCAAGCTCAGACGGGGCCACCGGCCTGCTGGCTCGCGAAAGCTCTGGGGCCGGCGTCATGGTCAGGATAGCGGGCAACGACGGCGAAGCCGCTCCACTCGCGATGACCGCCTGCTGCGCGGCCAGCGGCGAACACCATAATCCCACAGCCAAACAATACACCGCGCCCGTGTTCATTCCCCACCCATGGTCCGTAGTCCGGTGCCTGCATTATGTATGAAGTCGTTCGATTAGGAAAGGCTGTTCTGGCTTTATCGGAGATAAATTTTTCGTAATTCGGCAGCCTATGTCGCGGACTATCGTTTTATTCGAGCCTGCAATTCTTGTTTCGGTCCTGCAAAACCTGCCTGCTCCAGATATGATGTCGGAATGGCACAACGACTGAAGTTGGCAGTCGCAATCTCCCTGATTCCGCTGTTCGCCCTGTTCTGCGGCTGCAAGCCGAGGCAGCCTAAGTCTTCCGCAGTGGTAGTACACCTGCTGCGAAACCTCAACTCAGTCTATGGCAGTAATCTCGACCGCAGAATTCTGGATTTCGAAGGCAGCAATCCCCGGGTGAAGTCAGGCCAGCACATTGACATTCAGAGCGAGACCGGCGACTACAAAGAAATGCTGCGCAGGCAAAACAGCGGCAGCGACAACGTCAGTCTGATCATTCTGGATTCTGCGGACGATGCCAGCTCCAGTTCCGCGCTGCAGATCGCTTTGCCGCAAGCCACCAATGTGTGTGCCGGACTCCAGGGATGCCCGACGGTTATCCCCGCCATCATTCCCGTTCAGATAACCGGCAGTGACCGCGAAGCGGCCCAGGCCTTCGTCGATTTTCTGCAAAAGGCGCCATAAAGGGTTATTCCTTTACATAGCGCATGGGTTCTTTGGGGTCCCAGTGCTTCATCACCAGCGTGGTTCCGTCGATGGCCAACCGTTCATCCTTGAACAACACCTGCGTAATGGCGTCGCTATTGATCTCGAAGTAGAAGTCCTTTTTGGCGGGATCGATCTCGTAAGGCTTGGTTGCGATTTGATAGACAGGCACCTCGAAGGCAACCGCGTGCGCCCTGGGGTCGTCGGGAAAGACGGCCGCGCCATCGGAATCTGTCCTCCCATCGAGTGCCTTGCCCGCGGTCAGCAGATGGACATCGATGTTCTCGACGCCCTTGTTGTTCTGGCCAAGCACCACCACGCGAATCCGGCCGGGTTTACCGGCCTCGCTGCGTAGAAGCCGAAACGGAGCTTCTTCCTTGCCCGCACTGTGCAACACGACGGCATTGCCATCACGGCTCCAAGTGCCTTTCGCCCAGTAGTCGGCCGCGCCGTAGGCGAGCATGAATTCGAACTTGCCGTCGGGCTTCAGCAACAGCTCCGAGCCCACCTCCATGACTCCGTGCAAAACGTAATGCCCAGCCATGTCCTGGCCCCACGCGGTGAGGGCAGCAAGGCCCAGCATTACAACGGCGACGACTTTCATGTTGTGTCTCGCTTTCGAGTGCGGGTTCCTGTTGCCTTTGCCTTGGCGGACGATCCCGCCTTAACCGCTGTTTTCTTCGCTGCGGCGCCGGCCAGCGGCAGGTCTTTCATCTCGGCCGCGCGCCACATATACCAACTGGCCACGCTGCGGTACGGACGCCAGCGTTCGCCGTATGCCATCAACTCTTTCGGCTTGGGAAGCTCGGCCAGCTTTCGCATCTTGGCGAAGCCTTTGCGCACGCCATAATCGTCCACCGGCAGTACGTCAGGGCGGCCAAGCCGGAAGATCAATAGCATCTCGACGGTCCAGCGGCCAATACCGCGCACAGTGTCGAGCCGTTCGATCAATTCTTCGTCGCTCATGCGATGCGCCTGCTTCACCGTAGGCACGGTGCCGTCGAGCGTCTTGGCCGCCAGATCGCGGATCGCCATCATCTTCGCCCGCGACAATCCTGCTGATCGCAGATGCTCCTCCGACGCTGCCAGGATCTGCTCCGGCGTGGGAAAGCCATCAACCAGACCTCGGCGCGTGCGAATGCGTTTGGTGTTCTCGGGAAACAACGCCTTCACCCGCGCCGTGATGGTCGCGGCAACCTTGCCGTTGAGCTGCTGGTAGATGATCGACTCCAGCAGCGCCTCGAAGATGCTTTGCGTCGTCTCCTGCTGAAGGCTGCACGGGCCCGAGCGCGCGATGATGCGCGCCAGTTGCCGATCCACTCGTATCAAGTGTTCGCACGCCGAGCTGTGGTCAAGTTTCTTGGGCATGGGAATTCGGTGGTCAGTGGCTAGTGGTTAGTGACCAGTTGTCGTTTAATCAGCGGAGCGGCGACTGACTACTGGCCACCGGCCACTAGCCACTGCCTTCTTCCAGCGCCGTAATCGTCTCGTCATCCACATCCCACAACTTCAGTATCCGAAAGATAATACGGCTTGCGAAGCCCGCGCGCACCAGGGTGCGAAAAACGCGGGCGGCCTGCTTCTGTCCGACGGGTTTCGCGATGCGCTTGCGCCGCAGAAACTCGCGCGCCAGTTGTTCCTCGTTGACGTCGTTGTAAGCCGCCGGAACCACCTTGTCGATGATGTCAGGATGTACTCCCTTGATCTTGAGGTCCTGGATCACGCGCAGCCGCCCGAACTTTTCGTTCTCCTTGCGAAAGCGCGAGTAGCTCTCCGCGTAGCTGGTGTCGTTAAGGTATCGCTGCGCCTTCAGCCGGGCGACCACTGCTTCGATGAGCGCGTCGCCGTCGTCTTGTTTAGCCACCCGATTGCGCATCAGGCGCTTGATCTCGGCCACCGTGCGCATCTGTCGCCCCAGCGCTCCCACGGCATATTCGTAGAGCGATTCTTCGTCATACGTCTTGGCCGTGCGCTTGAAAGGCATGCAGGGATTATAGGCGGAGGTGGAAAGGATGCTTTTCGTCGGTGGAAGCGCCGGGCTTCAGCCCGGCGAAACTGGTTTGTATCAGGGCACGACTTTACAGTCTGCGGAAAGGTCCTGGCGAAAGAGAATTCGGGTAGAGCTGGCCTTCAGGCCAGCGTCTAAGCCGTTTGCCTCTCAGCTTGAGCCGGCTTCAGCCGGCGACACTAGGCCCCTGCTTGGACTTTTTCAGCAGCCTGTTTAGTCGTGCCGAACGCGGGCGCAATAAAAAGACTGGGCTTTGGCCCCTGCGGACGCAGGGGTCAAAGCCCTTCTTATAATTACACTTCATCGGCATGGCTGAAGCCATGCCCTCCCACCCTCACGCCAGATCGAACACCAAAAACTCGGCCGCGCCATTGCCGCCAATGCCGGCAATCCGCAAGTTGTTTTCACCGCTGATGGCCGCACCGTCGCCCTTCTCCATCTTGCTACCATTCACGTCAAGCTTACCGCTGATCAACTGTACCCAGGCATGACGCCCCTTGTTCAGCTCCAGCTCGACTGCCTTACCGCTGTCGAGCACCGACGCATAAACGCTGGCATCCTGATTGATCGTAGTCGAGCCGTCGCGCCCATCATGCGACGCGATCAGCCGCAGCCGGTTCTGCTTCTCTTCCCGCGAGAACGTCCGGTCTTCGTAGCTGGGCTTCAGTCCTTCAGCCTCGGGCAGAAGCCAGATTTGTAGCAAATGCACCGGCGCCTTCGACTGGTTGACCTCGCTGTGCATCACGCCCGTGCCTGCCGACATGCGCTGCACATCGTTCTGCTTGATGGTGGCGCCGCGCCCCATGCTGTCGCGATGGCTCAATTCGCCGTCGATGATGTAAGTTAGGATTTCCATATCGCGATGCGGATGCATGCCGAAGCCGCGTCCGGCGCTCACCCGGTCTTCGTTGATGACCCGCAGGTCGCGGAACCCCATGTGCCTGGGATCGTAGTAATCCGAAAACGAAAAGCTGAAATGGGTGTCCAGCCAGCCGTGGTTGGCGTGTCCCCGCTCCTCTGATGGCCTGATGGTGATCATTTTCTTGCTCCAGCTCATTAGATGATCGACGCGTTAAAAAGTAGCAAGCGTGTTGTAACACGCATTATATGAGAAGGATCTGGTTTGCCGGGCCCTGGGAAAATCAAACTCTGAAACCGGCTTTATAGCCCCGCGTCTTCCGCCGCCAGCTGTCCCAGCACGCTCCAGTCGTGCTTCTCCCGGCCGCGGCCAATCCCTGCCAGCATGTGATCGCGCACCAGGCTGGCAACCGGCAACGGCACATCGACGCTATCGGCCGCCGCCAGCGCCAGCCGGATGTCCTTCAGTCCTAACTGCAATGCGAAGCCGGCATTCTCAGGCTTTGAATCGGCAATCAGGCCGCCGTAGGTTTTGTACACCGGAGCCGCAAACAGCGAATTGGTCAGGAATTCGACGTACTCATGGGGATCGATGCCATACTTGCGCACCAGCGCGATTGCCTCGCCTAGCGACTCGATCACCGACGCGATCAGGAAATTGCCGCTCAGCTTCACCACGTTGGCCATCTCCGGCTTGTCGCCGATCACGAACACCCGCTGGCCAAGCACGCCCAGAATCGGCTTGCACTGCTCCACCGCCGCTTTCTCTCCGGCCGTTGCGACGAACAACTTCCCTGCCGCGGCGGCTTCGGGCCGTCCAAACACCGGAGCGGTAATGTAATGGTGACCGCGCTTGCCATGCTCCTCGGCCAATCGCTTGGAGAGCGCGACGCTGATGGTGCTCATCGAGATGTGAGTTGCGCCTCGCGGCAGGTTCTCCAGCACGCCGCCGGAGTGCAGCACCGCCGACTCGACCGCGTGATCGTCGGCCAGCATCGTGATGACCACCTCCGCCGTCTTGGCCGCTTCACCCGGAGACTGGCTGACCGTCGCTCCCTCCGACTTCAGCGGCTCGGCCTTCGCCAGAGTGCGGTTCCACACCGTTAGTTCGTGGCCGGCGCGGACCAGATGCCGTGCCATCGGCGTTCCCATATTTCCCAAACCGATAAATGCGATTTTCATCTGCATCCTCATCGACAAAATTGGTACTCAGCGTTGGATGTTCATCGGCTGGAGCAGATTCACTGTTGGTGCTTGAGTGGATGAAGGCTATTAACCCTTTTTCCACTTTGCCGCTGCACCATGTATGATGCTTTCTGTTTTGCCACTATGCCTGCCGACCAATCATCCCGCAAGACGCGCGAAGAGCGCCGTCAGTTCGGGCGATCGCTCCGTAACCAGATCGCGCGCATCAGCCAGGGCGATTGGAACCCGAAGCAGCGCAAGTTCGACGTTATCTCTCTGTTGATCGACTCCAATCGCCCGCGCATTCCACGTTTGCTGCCCATCAAGTACGAACATATGGCGGCTTCGCCGTTCGGCTTCTTTCGCGGGGCGGTGCCGGTGATGGCTGCCGATTTGGCGGCCATGCCCTGCACCACCTTGAGGACGCAAATCTGCGGCGACGCTCACGTGCAAAACCTCGGCGCCTTCGAAGCTCCCGACGGCCGCCTCATCTTCGATATCAACGATTTCGACGAGACCATCCTTGGTCCGTGGGAGTGGGACGTCAAACGTATGGCAGCCAGTCTGGTGCTCGCCGGGCGCGAGGCCGGCAACTCCGACAAGCAATGCAAACTGGCGGTGCTGGCTTGCGTGCAACGCTACCGTCAGGCCATGCGCCGGTTTTCGGAGATGCCGGTGGTGGAGTTGGCGCGCTATCAGATATTCCGTGTCGTAGGGCCCGTGAAATCGGTGCTGCGCCAGGCGGAGCGCGCCACGCCGCCGCACAATCTTCAGAAGCTGACCGTCTTCGCTAACGGCAAACACCGCTTCCGCGACCAGAGACCAACCCAATTCCACATTCCGCACGCCGTGGCCAGCGCGGTGATCGCATCGCTGCGCTCCTATGCCAGGACTCTCTCGCCGGAACGCGCTTTTTTCTTCTCCCAGTACTTCCCGGAAGATGTTGTCTTTCGTGTCGTCGGAACCGGCAGCGTCGGCACGCACGATTACGTGCTGCTGATGTTCGCCGGCGCCATCTCCGACCCGCTCTTCCTCCAAATCAAGGAAGAGCCGCCGTCGTCCTACGCGCCTTATCTGCCGCCCCGCCGCAATCCCGTGCATCAGGGCGAGCGGGTCACCGAAGGCCAGCGCGCCATGCAGATGCAGTCGGACATCTTCCTGGGATGGACCTCGGTTGACGGCCGCGACTACGTGGTTCGCCAGTTGCGCGATCACAAGGCGTGCGTCGAGACCGATATCCTCCAGGGTGATGGATTGGTGCAGTATGCGCGCATGGCAGGCGAACTGCTCGCCAAAGGGCACGCGCGCTCCGGCGATCCCTGCGCTTTGTCCGGATACCTGGGTACTGCCGACAGGTTCGATACCGCGATGGCGCGCTTCGCAATCACTTACGCGAACCAGACGGTGAAGGATTGGGAAGCGCTGCGGCGCGCCATCCGCCAAGGCAAGATAAAAGCCGCGAAACCCGCGCCGGCCGCGCCATCAAAACCCGCAAAGAGGAAGTGACGTCCGGTCGATTTGAAGGGGCGTACCTTTAGAGCCTGCCCTGAGCCTGCCGAAGGGTACGCCGTTATAGGCTTTTTTCTTATTGTCATCACGAGCCGACTTTAGTCGGCGAGGGATCTGCTTTTCCGGTTTTCTTACATGTCCGTTTTGAAACTCCGAAACACTTCTCTGCTTCCCGCATCTATACCATTGGAGCGATAATAGGTATATGCAGCGGTGGGTTCTGAGTGCGGCTTTATGTGCTCTGCTCACGCTCCCGGTCTGGGGACAGCGAGGCGGCGGCGGACACGGTGGCATGGGTGGCGGCGGTGCTCGCGGTTTCTCCGGAGGCGGGTACCGTAGCGGCGGCTATACGGGCAGCTACGGCTATCGCGGGGGAGTCGGGTATTCCCGCGCCCCAGGTTATGCGGGCGCTTACCGCGGCGGGTATTGGAACGGCTATCGCGGCTCCGCTTACGCCTGGCGTGGTTATCCGTATCGCGGCGGCTATCCCTATCGAGGGTATGGCTGGCGTTCGGGTTATCCCTGGTGGGGATGGAACAGCGGTTACTGGAACAATTCCTATTACAGCTACTATCCGTCCGACGCCTATGTCGCGCAAACTTATCCCGACGCTTACCCGCCCGGCGGCGACTACTCACAGGACAACCAGACCCAGGATGAGATCGATCGCCTGACCGGTGAAGTCGACCAGATGCGCTCCCAGCAGACTTCGGGCCAGTCGAAGACCGCCGAGATTCGTGCCGAGACGGTGCTCGTCTACCGCGACGGGCACACCGAAGAAATGCAAAATTACGCCATCATCGGCAAGACGATCTGGATCTTCAACGAATCGCGCGCCAGGAAAGTCGCGCTCTCCGAACTCGATCTGCCTGCGACTAAGCGCGACAACGAGGACCGCGGCATCGACTTCGTTCTTCCCTCTTCCTCACGCTGAGGATCGCTCGTCGCGGTCACCGTCTGCGACTGGTGGAACCTGGCCCAGAGACGCAGAAATTGAAGACATCGTTCCAGACGCGCGCAAAGCCGGCAGAATCGAACCCTGAATCTGACTTCAACAAGTCATAAGCCTGGAACCTTCGTGGGCTGTCCTTGGCCGCACTGCGAACGTCGTGATAGTGCCCCACGATGTCCAGGTGATCGCAGTGCACCAGCAGCGTGTCTGCACCATTGGGCCATAACATGGAAGCCGTGTTGACGATGCCGTCGTTGTCCCAAAGCTCGATGTTGCGCGGTCGCTGGCCAGCAGGGAAAAATGGTTTCGCCGTGGGCGCACTATGGCCATTGTGGTAAGTAAATGGTCCTCCCGCACAGGCGCGATATCCAATGCGATAAATGATGTCGGTGTTGGGAGACGGACTTGTGCGCGGCGTGGTCTCCGGATAGGTCAACGGATTAACCAGGTCCCAGCGCGGCGCGGATCCGCCCGCTTCGAACTTGAACGGACGCGCGCCGATCGTCGCGTACGAGCGCGTCTCGATGCCGGCCTTTTTCCAGATGTCCCTTTCTTCCTCGCGCCGCTTCTTATCGAAACGCGCCGGGCTCAGGGGACCGCCTTGCACTGCCAGATCGTCAATAGCGTGAAAGTCGGTCGCGATGTGCCGCAACCACAACTCAACTTCTGACGCTGCTTCCTGCGCCATTGCGACAACCGTCGGATCATGGCTGCTGCCCGCCTCGGCTTCGCTAACCACATCGCGCACGGCATCGACGAGTCCCATCCTGGTCGTTTTACTGGCATAATTCCAGATCCATTCTTCCAGGGTGTCGATAATCGGCATCTGCGATCCGGCAAAGCCTGCGCGCAGGTTTTCAACCACCACCTGCCGGCCCAGCTTATAGCTGCGCACCCAGTCCGAAATGTTAGTACCCCATTGTGGGACAGAGAGAAAAACCACCCGCTTGATAAGTTTCAGAATGTCATCTGCCGTAACCATGGATTCCGGATCGACGGCGCCATCGACCGGAAAGGTTTGCTTCGGCGATTTGCTCAGCTCCCAGAGCAGCCAGCGAATGTCGAGACCGCCGGTCGAGTGACCCACCAGCGCGATTCGGTCGCCGGGCACGAATTCCCCGCGCGCGAGGCGCGTGGCGAGATAGTTTCGCAATCGAGCCGCGCGGGTGCGGACTGCCGCAGTCGGGAAGTTGTCAAAGTAGTGGAGCGCTATCGCCCCGTGGTTGTTGCCACGCGATTTTTTCCAGAGCTGATATTGAGGGGTAACGCCAGCGTAGTACTCAAGCTGGCCCAACGCATCGAACCCGACGAAACCAGGAATGAGCACGATGTGAACGCGACCACGAGCTGAAGAATTCCGAGGCATGGTTCACCTCCGGCTGGAGTTTAGCCCTGCGCTTTGGCGAAAGTCAGTGACGAAACCGTTTTTTGTCGCTTAGTCCAGAACTGGTTATGACCGAGCTATAGGTCAATGCGATGGGTCCAAACGAGCCGGGGCGCTCTAAGGAAATCCTAATCAAGTCAGGGCGAAGTCCCTCAGCGGCTAAAGCCGTATTAACTGCGGGCACGTACGGACGGCCTGAAAGCCGTCCCCTTTCAAGAAGCCAGACTTAATCAGATTTGCCTTAGTGTGCAGCCGCGCTCACCAGTTGTCCCGTGGTGGTCACCTTCACGGCAACGTCATTCTCGACGTGCAAAAACATATTGCTCGGGTCCTTGATACCCCAATCCCGGTACGGCACGGCAAAGCTGGTAGTGAGTCTTACCAGGCCTCCATCTCTTTCGACGAGTATGGGCAGCGTTATCTCGTGGTCTGCGCCATGAATGCGAAAGACGCCTTGCACCTGAAGATTGGAATTCCCTCGTTCGGCCAGGTTGCCCAATACTTTCCGGGGAAGAAAAGTTATTTCCGGATAACGCTGGCTCTCCAATACGTCCTTGTGCATCTTGTTGTCGCGAGAATGATTGCCGCTGTCGCCGCTGGCTGTATCCACCACAATTTCGCCATTCGCGATGCCGGAGGCGGGATCGAATAAAATTGTCCCGCTCTTGAGCTGGAACGTTCCGTGGACGGTGTGCGCTGTCGCGTTCAGCGTCCATTCGATCCTGGCCTGTGCCGGATCGAGAGTAACTTGTGTCTGTTGGGTGGAGATTGCGGCGGTCGCCCATAGTGCGAATGCAAACAATGGAATTGCTCGCAATGGCCTGGTACGGATGAGGAACATCAGATTCAAGTCTGTACTCCTTTGATTGTTCGCCCGCGCAGCAAATACAACGCAGGCCTTTCAGCTTCAGGAAATATATAATGCACTACCCATGAATCGGAGTCCCGCATCCGTCATCCGCTGGCTGTTCGATTCAGCCGTGGGCGCCTCCGACCGCCTTATTCCCCGTTGGATTTTCCTGCGCGCTCTCGGCCTGATTTATTTTTCCGCGTTCTACGCGCTCGTCTTCCAGATTCGCGGATTGATCGGCCCCGATGGAATTCTTCCCGCCGGCGAATATCTTGAAGCGGTGACGCGGCAGTTCGGGCAAGCGCGGTTCTGGTTTGCTCCCACCGTGCTGTGGCTCTCCAGCGGCGGACACATGCTCGCGGCCATGTGCTGGGTGGGAATGATCGCGTCTGTGCTGCTGGTCCTGAATGTGTGGCCGCGAGCGACACTGCTGATCTGCTTTGTGTGCTAT
>Ga0302326_10030826_pt1 | contig 10724 bp, 11 predicted proteins | sample Palsa_T0_3_FD_202264 | JGI IMG/M metagenome (GOLD analysis project Ga0302326, IMG submission 202264) | Peat permafrost microbial communities from Stordalen Mire near Abisko, Sweden - Palsa_T0_3 | ecosystem: Environmental > Terrestrial > Soil > Palsa > Peat permafrost | place: Sweden: Abisko...
CGAGCAGTTGCAGGGTCGGGTAGACCGAGCCGGGGCTGGGCTTCCACAGGTCCTGGCTGCGCTCGGCAACTTCCTGGATGATCTCGTAGCCGTGCATCGGTCGCTCGGCGAGCAGCACCAGGATGGCCGCACGGACATCGCCGCGCCGACCGCGGCGACCGGGGCCGCCGCGCCGTCCGCCGCGCGAGCCCGGACCGAAGCCGCCCGGACCACCGAAGCCCCGGCCGAAGCCGGGTCCGAACCCGGGCCCGAACGGCCCGTTGTGGCCCGCGTCGTGGCCCTTGATGGAGGCGCGGAATTCGCGGCGGGCCTGCCTGCGCTGCTCGTGTAGTGCGCGGCGCTCTTGGGGACCGAAGCCGAAGCCCAAAGGCCCCTGACCGCCCGCGAATGGCCCGCCCACATGGGGCCCGCCTGCTTGGAAGAATGGGTTGTTCATTGGTTGATCTCGTTTCTGGAAAGGTAGCGCCGGATGCGCTACCGATACAGCGACGATATATCGGAATCTATCGTTACGCAAGATCTAATTTGCGTGGCACGCGCTCGGTGGCGGTTTGCGGGTCTGGGTAGCGGGGTATCAACTCCGTGATGAGTGAAGAGAGTGACGTAAAGGTTGACGCAGGTCTTGACGGTGACACGCGGTCTGCCACGCCCAGCAGAACCACCCGCCGACAGTTGTGGGTCAACTGGGGGCTGGCGCTTCTTACGGTGGTGGGCGCAGCCGCCGTCATGGCGGTCGCGTTAGGAGCGGTGATGAGCACTGCGGCCTGCGGCGACAAGCAGTGCCCGAACCTGGGGCCCAACGGGATCAGCTTCAACACGCTGTTCTACGGCGCCCCGGTGGTGGCAGCGCTGACGATTGTGGCTTCCCTATTCACCGCTCGACGACGCTGGGGGTTCGTGGTTCCGGTGCTGGCGTTGGCGCTGTTGATCGCCGACAGCGCCGTGCTGGTGATCACAGTCGCCCAGTGACGCTAGTGGGGCCGGTAGCCGTGGCCCGGCTGCGGCCACGGGGCCGTCTGGTTGGGCACTTGGCTTAGCCGCGCCAATTCCCTGCGATGCCGTTCGGCCAGCACCGCGGCCAGTACGAGCTGCGGCGGAGCTCCGGCCGGCGGTGGCGGCGCCACCCGGCTCAGCACGTCACCGGCGATCCGATAGGCCATCTGGTCGCACATTTGTGGGTCGAGTTGTCCAGCGCGCGCGAGGAATTGGCGCGCGACTTCGGCCTGCTCAGCACCCAGACCAGACAGCTGCAACGATGCGGCCCACCACGCCAGCGCCGGCGGCATGATGGGCGGCGGACCGAACGTGGGTCCGCGTTCGCTGATTATCACGGTGCCGGCGAAGATGTCGCCGATCCGCTTGGCTCTCGGCGAGAGCATGCTGCAGATGACCGCGGGGCTGCCCAACAACATCCAGATCTCGACGAGCGACGCCAACGCGCGAAACAGGGCCTGGCGGAAACGCTCCGGGCCGCCGTCGTCCGACACCACCCGCAGACCCATCACCATCTTGCCGATCGTGCGGCCACGCGTCGCGGTCTCGAACACCAACGGATATCCGACGAAGACCAGCACAGTGAAGATGATCATGATCGCCGCGCTCACCGCGTCGTCGAACTCGCTCAGCGTTGCGGCCCACAACGCCAATGCCACCAGGTAACCGATGGCAATGACGACGATGTCGATGAGCGCACCGACCGCCCGCACCGGTAGTTGAGCGACCCGCACGTCGAGCACCACAGCGTCACCGGTCACCACCTCCGACATTATGCGAACGCTACCCGGCTTACCGGGCTGCGCTGAGTTTGCGATCGCCACTAGGCTTCGACCGGTGGACGTCGACGCGTTCGTGCTCACGCACAGCGACACCTGGAATCGTCTCGAACGGTTGGTCAAAGACCGCCGGCGGCTCACCGGCGAAGAGGTGGACGAACTCGTCGACCTCTATCAGCGGGTATCGACCCACTTGTCGATGCTGCGCTCCGGGTCGTCCGAATCAGCACTGGTAGGCAGACTTTCGAGCCTGGTGGCGCGCGCCCGAGCCGCCGTCACCGGTGCCCATGCGCCGTTGTCCAGTGATTTCATCAGGTTTTGGACGGTGTCGTTTCCCGTCGTGGCCTACCGTGCCTGGCGCTGGTGGTTGGCAACGGCAGTGGTGTTCTTCGCCGTGGCGGCGGTTATCGCGTTGTGGGTCATCAGCAGCCCGGAAGTGCAATCCATCATCGGAACACCAAGTGAGTTAGACGAATTGGTCAACCACGACTTCGCTGCCTACTACCGCGAGCACTCGGCGGCGGCGTTCGGGCTGCACGTTTGGGTGAACAATTCCTGGGTGGCAGCCAAGTGCATTGCCTTCGCTGTCCTGCTCGGTCTTCCGATCCCGTTCGTGCTGTTCGCCAACGCCGCCAACCTTGGTGTCGTGGCCGGTCTGATGCTGCAGGCGGGCAAGGGCGACGTGATGCTGGGATTGCTGCTGCCGCACGGACTGCTGGAATTGACGGCTTTGCTCCTCGCGGGTGCCGCCGGAATGCGGCTGGGCTGGTCGGTGATCTCGCCGGGTGATCGCCCGCGCGGGCAGGTAGTGGCCGAGCAGGGCCGTGCCGTGGTCTCGGTCGCCCTGGGTCTGGTGGTGGTGCTGCTCGTCTCGGGCGCCATCGAGGCGGTAATCACCCCGTCCCCGTTGCCGACGTTTCTGCGCATCGGCATCGGAATCATCGCCGAGGCAGGCTTTCTGGCGTACGTCGTGTACTTCGGCCGGCGCGCCGTTCGGGCGGGCGACACCGGGGACATCGCCGATGCACCCGACGTGGTGCCAACCCGATAGTGAGTGTCGGGACTGACTAGAGCCGTCCAGCGGCTTTCATCGCCAGATAGCGGTCTGCCAGCGCGGGCGCGAGCTCGTCGGGTGGTGCGTCGATGACCTCCACCCCACTGTGGCGGAGCCGGGTAGCCAACGCCCACCGGTCGTTTCGGGACCGTTCGGCGGCCGCCGCGTCATACACCTCGGCGGCATCGGCGCGCCCGGCGGCCAATTGGTCGACGCGCGGGTCGGCGACCGCAGCGATGATCACCCGGTGCCTGGCCGACAGTTGGGCCAGCACTGGCAGCAGGCCCTCGTCGAGGGCGCTGGAGTTGAGGTCGGTCATCAGGACCACCAGCGCCCGGCGCCGCGTCCGGCGAGCGATAGCGGAAACCATTGCAGTGAAATCTGATTCGATGAGCGCCGGCTTCAGCGACGCCATCTCCTCCACCAGCCGGGCCAGTAATTCTGTGCGTGATGCACCGAACACCCCGGCCCGGGTGATCCGGTCATGAGCGAGAAAGTCGACATGGTCACCGGCTCGCGAGGCCAGCGCCGCCAGCAGCAGGGCGGCGTCCATTGACCAGTCGAGCCGCGGCCACCCGGCAGGGTCGCCGGCCGTCGGGTCGACCCCGATGCGTCCGGCGGCCGTGCGCCCGCTGTCGAGCACGATCACGACCCGGCGGCCGCGTTCCGGCCGCCACGTCCGGACCACGACGTCGGCCCGACGGGCGGTTGCCCGCCAGTCGATCGACCGCACGTCGTCGCCGACCACATACTCACGCAGCGAGTCGAATTCGGTCCCCTGGCCGCGCGTCAACGTCGGCAGCAACCCGTCGATCTGCTGGAGTCTGGCCAACCGCGATGGCAGATGTTTGCGCGACAGGAACGGCGGCAGCACCCGCACTTGACCTGGCACCTGGCGTGACCTCTGCCGTCCCGCCAACCCCAGTGGGCCGATCGACCGCGCGGTGACCGCCGCCGAGCGTTGATCGCCGCGGCGGACCGGCCGCAAGCAGGTGTCCACCCGTTGGACCTGCCCGGCAACGATGTCGACGGCATGGTCCGCCGGTTCGGCCCGCGTGCTGGGAGGCCACGCGTCGCGGACCCGTCCGCGGAAGCGGCGTCGACCACCATGGTGGATCAGTAGACCGAGAGTCAGTGGTTCGCCGAGTCGAACCGAGCCGTTGGGTAACCGGGCGTACCGCAGGTGAGATGGGTTGGCCGCCAACGCAATGTCAGCGAGTACCACGGCCATCAACAGCGCCAGCAGTAAGACGAACGATGCTGCCGGCCATGGTGATAGCGCAATCGGTAGGACACACAGCAGTGCCAGCGAGCCGGCGCGCCCGGTCAGGATCACTAGCGAGGCACCGGAACCGACGCCAGGATGCCGTCGAGTACGCCATCGGCCGTGGCGCCCTCCAACTCCGCCTCCGGCCGAAGCATCACGCGGTGCCGCATCGTCGGGCGGGCCATGGCCTTCACATCGTCGGGGGTGACATAGTTTCGTCCCGAAAGCCATGACCACGCCCGCGCCGTCGCCAGCAGAGCGGTTGCGCCGCGCGGTGAAACACCGAGACGCAACGCCGGCGAGTGGCGAGTGGCACCGACGATGTCGACGATGTAGCCGAGCACCTCGTTGGACACCAGTACCTGACGGACCGCGTCCCGACCCTCAGCCAACTCCTGCGTCCCGGCGACCGGCCGGATTGCCGACAGGTCGTGTGGGTCGAAGCCATGCGCGTGCCGGCCGAGGATGGCGATCTCGGCGTCACGCGGCGGCAGCGGCACGGTCAGCTTCAGCAGAAACCGGTCAAGCTGCGCCTCGGGCAACTGGTAGGTGCCTTCGTACTCGATCGGATTCTGGGTCGCCGCCACGATAAACGGATCCGGCAACGCCCTTGGTTCGCCGTCGACGCTGACCTGACGCTCCTCCATCGCTTCCAGCAGGGCTGCCTGCGTCTTGGGCGGTGTGCGGTTGATCTCGTCGGCCAGCAGAAGATTGGTGAAAACCGGACCACTTCGGAAGGCGAACTCGGCGGTGTGGGTGTCGTAGACCAGCGATCCGGTGATGTCGCCGGGCATCAGGTCCGGCGTGAACTGGACACGCTTGAACTCCAATTGCAGGGCGGCGGCCAGCGATCGAACCAACAGCGTCTTCGCCACGCCCGGAACACCTTCGAGCAGAACATGCCCGCGGCATAACAGCGCGATCACCAGCCCGGTAACCACCGCTTCCTGCCCAACCACGGCCTTGCCGATTTCGGTGCGCAACGCGAGCAACGCGTGATGCGCCGTCTGCGCTGCCGGCGGCTGAGTTGCCGGCGGTTGGGTGGATGTGGGAGGCGGTTGGGTCATGTATGTGCGACCTGCCTTTCGATGTCATCAAGTGCACGGGCAAGCTGTGTCAAGTCGGCGTCGGTTGCCGGTGCCGGGCCGAACAGGATGTGCCGCAGCGACTCCGGATCGGATGTGCTTCGCTGCGCGACCGCGATCAGCACCGCAGGTTGCGGCGCAACCGTACCTAGGCCGAGTCGGGGCAGCATGCGCTGTAATGCCGCGGCGCGCAATGCGTGCGCCGCGCGATCGCGGGCACGCCGCGAGCGGTACAGCCGGCCGCGGCCCTCGACGGTCTCCGACGCGCGAACCACCACTGGTAGATCCTCGGCGACCAGCGGCCCGATCCGTCGGCCTTTCCATAACGCGATGAGCGCCACCGCCAGCCATAACTGCACGACGATCCACGTCACGTTATTCGGAAGCAGCTCGAAAATCGATGTCGCACTTGATGATGAACCCTCAATGTGTTGCGGCGCGTACCACACTAGACGGGGTTGCTCACCGGCGAGGTTCATTGCCAGTGCGGCGTTGCCAGCCCGCAGAAGACTCCCGTTGGTCATGAAGTCGGCATTGCCGACCATCGTCACAGCGCGGTCGCCGGCACGGTAGCGGACAACCACTCCGCCGTAGCAGCTGGTGACCGATTCACCCCCGACGGCGTGGAAGGTGTTCGACGGACCGAAGTCCACCGAGCCGGCTCGATTGGCTTCAGGCAGCGGGCAATCCGGTTCGGCGTCCTGCACGCTCGCGCCGGTGCTGCGGATACCCGGCGCGAGCGCGGCGCGGGCGTGTGAGGTCGGTTCCACCAGTAGTAGATCGCCCGAACTGCCGGCCAGCCGTTGCAGTTGCGACTCGTCGGTGACCCGCTGGGTTTGGGCGAACAGCAGCAATGTTGCCGGGCGCGCCGCGTGCACCGCCTCGTCGACGCTGTTGGCGACGATAACGTCGACGCCTCGGTCCCGCAGCAGCGCGACCAGCGCGTGCGCACCGGTGGACCCGGTTGAATCGGGGTCCATACTGCCGCCCGGTCGCGGTGCGGTCAGGTATGTGCCGACGGCGGCGACGGCGCAGATGGCGATCAGCGCGAGCAGCGCCAGTCGCCACGGACGCCGCCGCGCCTGAGCGGGCGCGTCCACGATCGTCATCGGACCCGGGCCCATGAGTCGCCCGCGGGCTGCGCGAGCGCCCCGCGGCCGCCTGCTGCCGAACGGAATCGAAGGTGATCGTCGAGATCGACGATCACCTGGTAGTCAGCTGCTGTGCCTGGCTTTTCGCCGTAGGTAACGTCGTTGAATGCGCCAGCTGATCGTGACAATTCGGCGGCCAGCTGAGGTACTCGTTCGGCGGCTTCAGCGGCAAGCTCGTTGGCGGTACGCCCGGGAGCGGGGTCCAACGTCCTGCTCTCCTCGAGGCCGCGGGCCACCGCGCGGAGTCGATGCCGAATCGCTGCGGTCCAATCTCCTTCGGCAGCAAACTGTTCTGCGATGGCGCGATGCTGCGCCGCGGTGAGCTGACCGGCGTCGAACAGTTGATGGTCGGCACCGCGGCGGGTGCGAATTGTGCGTCGCGCGATGCGCACGGCGACCACCACCGCGGCGGCCAGCAGAGTGAGCAGCACGCTGATGGTGAACCACCCGCCTGGAACAGCGGAACCTTGCTCGATCAGCCGATAGAGCAAGTCGTGAATCCATTCTTGGAGTCGTTGTGACACGGAACCTTTGGAGTAGATCGGTTGGTCGAGTTCGCGCTGCGCGGCCTGGTGTGCGGTATCGCGGTCGATGTCGATAGCGGCCATGTTCGGCGTGTCCTTATGCCGGCCGCGTCAGCCAAAGATAATCGGTGGACGCGGCCGGGGCAGACCCTCCGCGGGCGCCGGTCTGCAGGACCAGGTCGAACGCCTCAGCCCGGATCCGACGGTCCGTGTAGAGCAAGACAATCACGCCGGCGCTGAACGGGGCGGTGACGATTCGGCCGATCGCTGCTCCCACGGCTCCCACTGTCGCGCCGAGTAGCTGCGGGCCGCCCAACATGTGACCCAGGAATTCGAGCGGGGCGGCGACGGCGCCCGCGATCAAAACGACCACCACCCAGGTCAGCACCCGGATGCCCAGCACTCGCCAAAAGCTGTTGCGTGTCAAAGCAAATGATCGAGTCACCGCATCGATCACCGGCAGCCGCTCCAGCACGATCAGCACCGGCGCGAACGTGAGCGCCGTGTACAGGTACACCACCGCTGCGATCGCCGTCAGCACCAATGGCAGGCCGATGACGGTCGCCGCCGCGGCGTTTCCCGCGGTCGCGATCGCCCCGACGATCAGCGCAACCACCCCGACCAACAGGATCAGCCCGGCGGACTCCAGCGCCACCAGCCCGATGAGGGCGGGCAACCGCCCGCGAATCCTGGCCCAGGTTTCGCCGGCGCCGATGGTCGAGCCGAACACTGCGCGGCCGGTGACCACCGTGAGCATGCCGGTCAGCAGAACGCCGGCGAGCCAACCCACGACGCCGGTGAACGCCGCCGACAATGCCCAGGCGACCACGTCACCTCCGGTCAGTTCGTCGGGCGGGGCCGTTTTGAGTCGACTGGCGGCGGCAAGTGGTCCGGCGGCAGCGAGCAATGTCACGATTTGGGTGATCACGACGACGACGGCCGTCAACCCCAACGTGGCCCTGGGGTTGGCCCGAATGTAAACCGCCGCACCATTGAAGATGTCGCTGAGGCTCAACGGTCGCAACGGGATGATCCCCCGCGCCGGCGGTCCAGGCCACGTGCCGCGAACCTGCGTTGGCGCAGGGCGATAACCCGGCTGGGCGGCGTAACCCGGTGCGGGGAAGTAACCCGGAGGCGGACCGGCATAGCCCGGGGCGGGGTAGCCGGGCGGTGGGTAACCCGCGGCTGGATAGCCCGGTGGTGGGTAGCTCGGTGGTGGGTACCCCGGTGGACGATAACCGGGCGGCGAGTACCCCCACTCCGGGTAGTCGGGATATTCCAACGGCGCGCTCACGAAGTGGAGTCACCGTCTTCGTCGATCATGGCTCCCATACTGTCGAGCACCGGGTCATTTCTCAACGTGCCGCGATGTTTGCGGGCCCCGGCGTCGGACCGTGGTGCGGCGCGTAGCGTCTCAGTCATGGCAGAACTCAAGTCCCGGCTGCGGTCGGATCTGACCGATGCGATGAAGGCCAAGGACAAGCTGCGCACTGCGACGCTGCGGATGCTGCTGGCCGCGGTCCAGACCGAGGAGGTCTCCGGCAAGGAGGCCCGGGAACTCTCTGACGACGAGGTGCTCAAGGTATTCGCGAAGGAGTCCAGAAAGCGTGGCGAGGCGGCCGAGATCTACACCCAGAACGGGCGCGGCGAGTTAGCGGCCAATGAACACGCCGAAGCCCGGATTATCGACGAGTATCTGCCGACCCCGCTCACCAACGCAGAGGTGGCCGACGTGGCCGACACCGCGATCGCCCAGGTCGCCGAGGAAATAGGCGAGCGACCGGGCATAAGGCAGATGGGTTTGGTGATGAAGGCGGCCACCGCGCTCGCCGCCGGTAAGGCCGACGGGGCCCGGCTGTCAGCGGCGGTCAAGGATCGCCTCTAGCCCTGCTTGCCTGGGGCCGTTTGCCTCAGCCGCGCCCGGGAGTACTTCGATTCGGTTTCGCGTCAGCGGATTCTGGGCATCAGTCACTCAAAGCTGCGATCGCCGCGGCCGCATTTTGAGAGGCCGAAGTGACCACCGCTTACTCCGCACCACGCGATTTGCTCGACATCGACGGTGTGTACCCGCCGCAGCATGACTCTGAACTGCTGATCGACACTCTTCACAGAGCCGAGTTGGCCCGGGGCCGACGGGTGTTGGACCTTTGTACGGGCAGCGGTGTCGTCGCAATCGCCGCGGCCGAACTTGGGGCGGCCAGCGTGACCGCATTCGACATCTGCCCACATGCGGTTAGCTGCTCGCGGGGTAATGCCGCCGGCGCCGGAGTCGTCGTCGATGTGCGTGAAGGATCATGGGTTGGCGCTTTGGCTTACGCGCCCTTCGAAGTCATCGTGTCGAACCCACCTTATGTGCCCACCCCGCCGGCGGGTGACACCAAGGTCATTCCGATCACCGCAGGCCCCGCGCGGGCCTGGGACGCGGGCGCCGACGGGCGGATGGTGTTAGATCCGTTGTGCGACTCAGTGGCCGGCTTGCTGAGCCCCGGCGGTTCATTGCTGCTGGTGCAGTCCGTGCTGTCCGGAGTCAAGCAGTCGTTAGAGGCGTTGCGGTCAACTGGATTGCACGCTGAAGTTGCTGCACATCAACGGATCCCCTACGGACCAGTACTGTCGGCGCGAGCCGGCTGGCTGGAAGTCACTGGACAGATCAAGCGAGGCTGTCGGACAGAGGAGTTGGTCGTGATCCGGGCAGACAAGCCATGACAGACCGCGTGCGGGTGCAGGTGATACCGAACGGGCCGGTGCTGATATCCGGGCCGGTACGCATCGAGACGCCCGACGGCGACGTCGTCGAATCCGATCGATTCATGGTGGCCGTCTGTACCTGCAGACGAAGCAAGAACTATCCGATGTGCGACACCAGCCACCGGCGGTGCCGACCTGCGCGCACTCTCTAGCCGCTGGCGAAGTGCGACAAGCAAATTCAGCTAAGCGGCCGTCTTAGCGACGTCTCGCCGGCTTTCCACGTGGCCATGATGGCATCGGCAAGCCGGTTTTCGACCACAGCGTGGGCACGGATGCCGAACACCACGTCGCGGTCCAATTGAGGTTCCTGCGCGACAAGATTGCCCACCACGTCGGTGCGCACCACCTGCTCATGTACGGCGTCCGCCTCGACGTGCTCGTGGTAGAACGCGACGCATTCCGGCGGCGCGTCCAATCGCTGCAGGGCCTCGACCAACCGCCCCGAACCCGGCGGCGAGGTGATTTCGGTCGAAGCGAAATGACCGATGGCACATCCGCGGAACTGCCGGTGCAAGCCGAACATCGACATCAAATTGACCACCGCGAGTGACTCGGCGGGAACGATTTCCAGGTAAGCCAGGTAGGACGGATCCAGTCCGGCGGCAGTCAATAGGTCGGCGAACAACTGCTGGTGGACCCTCGGACCGTGACCCGCCCCGTATTCGTCGAATTCGATTGCGACGAAAGAGGCCTTGGCCTGGCCGCTCAGGCGTGGGATCGCCCAGGCATGCGGGTCGCCCTCTTTGAGATGGTAGATGGACCGATGCGCGAAGTATTCGCGCATCTGTGGCCACGTTCCATGATCGCGCAGCCAGTACGACGGCCCGTCTTCGTCGACAGATTCGATTGTGAGACTGTCCATCTCGGCTTCGGCGGTGTGACCCGCCTCGATGGGAGCGATGTCGCGTCGCACCCCGGCCAAAAACGAACGCTCCAGTTGCCCTCGCAGATGCAGCAGTCCGGGATTCCATTCCCAGGTCGGGTCGACACCGGCGAATCCGCGGTAATGCAGTTCGTAGCACATGCACAGGGCCAGATGCAGATCCAAACCGTACGGATCGGAGTCGAGTACCGAAGCGCCGATGCGTGCCAGTTGGTCGCGGGGCGCCCGTTCGGTGAGACT
>Ga0302326_10030828_pt1 | contig 10724 bp, 14 predicted proteins | sample Palsa_T0_3_FD_202264 | JGI IMG/M metagenome (GOLD analysis project Ga0302326, IMG submission 202264) | Peat permafrost microbial communities from Stordalen Mire near Abisko, Sweden - Palsa_T0_3 | ecosystem: Environmental > Terrestrial > Soil > Palsa > Peat permafrost | place: Sweden: Abisko...
TCTCGGCAAGGCAGCGCAGGAGTTCGACGTTCAGATTTTCGCCACCACGCACAGCCGCGATTGCATTGGCGGCTTCGTCTCCGCAAGCGAGGAATTGGACATCAAAGATGCAAAGCTCTATCGCCTGGAGCGCGAAGGCGACGAAATTTATGCTGTGGATTTGGCCCTAATAAACGTTGAGGCTGCGTTGGAGTTGAATGGGGAAGTGCGCTAACGATGGCCATCCATCATTCACTGCTTTCTGTAGCAGACGCCGAATTCCTGCTGCTTGTGGAAGGCCCGAGCGATCTTCACGCGGTTTTACAGCTTGTCAGGCTGGTGCACAAGGCTGAGGCGTCTTTTGTTGCTCTCGATTGTAAGAACGACGATGGAGTGCTTGACCAGCTTAGCCTCAGGCTGGTTCAGCCGGGGTCGACTCCGAAGATTTTGGGGTTGATTCTTGATGCAGACATAAACGGTTCGACAGAGAGCGACGCCATCCAACGCCGCTGTGCTCAGCTCAAGAACCGCATCGGCACCGACTATGACTGGCCTCGGGACTTCCCCGAAACCGGCCTCATCATCGACCCTCGGCCAGGGCGTCGAGCGATAGGAACGTTGCCACGTATCGGCGTATGGCTTATGCCGAATAACAAGGCTTTTGGAATGTTCGAAGATTTACTCCTTGAGTCGCTTGGTAATCACGAAAAGGATTACACGTCATCAGTCGTGAGACAGGCAAGGACCGACAAGGTTGCCACGTTTCACCCGAGTCACCTTTCGAAGGCGGTCATCCGCACATACATGGCGTGGCAGGACCCGCCAGATCTGCCCCACCTGAGCTTTGCGATCAGAGACCGTCACTTCCAGAAGATTGAGATCGCATGTGCGCAGTTTCTCGATTGGCTTGGGCGACTCTTCGTTCCCTTGACCCGCTGATCGACCGAAGAGGCGCACCGCCTCACACCTGCATCACCTCCACTTCCTTCTTGCGTGAGAGCTCTTCCATGCGGCGGATCTCTTCGTCGGTCATCTTCTGCACTTCTTCGAGGGCGCGCTTCTCCTCGTCTTCGCTGATTTTCTTTTCCTTGGCCAGCTTCTTGAGGGCGTCGTTGCCGTCTCGGCGCACGTTGCGCACGGCGGTGCGATGCTCCTCAAGCACTTTATTCAGGTGCTTGACCACGTCGCGGCGGCGCTCCTCGGTCATGGGCGGGATGGGCACGCGCAGCACCTTGCCGTCGGAGATGGGGTTGAAGCCGAGATCGGAGGTGCGCAGCGCCTTCTCGATCTCCTTGACCATGCTGGGGTCCCAGGGCGCGATCAGGATGAGCTGCGGCTCGGGCGCCGAGACCTGCGCCACCTGATTGATGGGCGTGTGCGTGCCGTAGTAGTCGACCTTGACCTGGTCGAGCATGTGCACGCTGGCCCGGCCTGTGCGCGTGGAGGCCAGGTTGGCCTGGAAGTCTGCTACAGCCTGGTCCATGCGCCGCTTGAGGTCGGAGTAGATGTCTTTGAACGCCGGATTGCCGGCCAACGCTGAGACTGCCATCGGATTCTTGCCCTCGCTCAAACAATATATTAGCGAATCGGGCGGGTTCGAAGCTGTTCTTGAGATCTGGGGCGTTCCAAATGAATTCAGACACAGCTGGCAGTTCCGTTGCCGTGTCTATGACATTGTCATACAATGTAAGCATGGCCACGAGCTCCCGCCGTTCCCGCGTCTTTTCCATCAGCCTTCCGCCTGAAATGGCTGCTGCTGCCGAGCACCTTGCCAAGCAGGAAAATCGCACAATGAGCGAGCTCTTCCGCGAGGCATTCCGCGTCTATCACGCCCAGAAGATTGGTGCGATCTTTGATGAAATTGGAAGATACGCGGCCACACGAAACCCACATGGGTACACTGAGGATGACGTGGAGCTTCTCGTTCACGAGGTTCGTGAAGAGATGCGAGCAGATGCAGAGACAAAGCCCGCGCTTGCGTCCCAATGATCGTCGTGATCGACACCAACGTCTGGGTTTCCGCGCCTCACTTTGCGATGAACCGAGGGAAGCCGCGCGTCTCAGTTGAGAAGGCCGTTCGGGAAGGGACAATTGCTATCTGCACCCCAATCGAAGATGAGATTCTGCGCATCCTCACCGGGAAATTTGGATGGAAATCCGAGGAAGCCGGAAAGGCCGTAGCTGCTGTTCTCCCGCTTCCGTTGCGGGTTGAAATTACGGGCGCGCTGCACGCTTGCCGCGACCCGAACGACGACATGATTCTGGAATGTGCCGTCGTCGCCGGGGCGCAGAACATCGTCTCAGGCGATAAAGTGCTTGGGTCGTTTCGCGGGATTCGGATTTTGACGCCGGCCGAGTTCCTGCAAGAAAACAGTTAGAGCCCCTACGCCACAACCGTCAGCCCTGTTGACGCCGCCTGCTCATGCGCGTGATAGCTCGACCGCACCAGCGGACCCGACTCGACGTGTCGGAAGCCCATCTTGAGCGCCTCGGTCTTGAGCTCGGCAAACTCGCGCGGCGTGTAGATGCGCGCCATGGGCAGATGATCGCGCGAGGGGCGCAGATATTGCCCGATGGTGAGAATGTCGCAGTGGACCGACGCCAGATCGCGGAAGACGTCGAGCAGTTCGCGCGTTTCCTCGCCCAGGCCGACCATCACGCCGGACTTGGTGACCCCGGCAGGGTTCAGCTCTTTGGAGTAGCGCAACAACTCCAGAGTGCGCTCATAGCGCGCCCCTGAGCGCACCACGCGATAGAGCCGCGGCACCGACTCGGTGTTGTGATTGAGCACCTCGGGGCGCGCCTCGACCACGATGCGGATGGCTTCGGGGTTGCCCTGGAAGTCGGGGATCAGCACCTCGACGCGGCAGCCGGGGGCCTGGCGGCGGATCTCCTCGATCACCATGGCAAAGGCGCGCGCGCCGCCGACAAGGTCGTCATCGCGATTGACGCTGGTGATCACGGCATGTTGCAGGCCGAGTGTGGCCACAGCCTCAGCCACGCGGCTCGGCTCGTCAAAGTCGATGGGCTCGGGACGGCCCTTGGGCACGGCGCAAAATCCGCAGCGGCGCGTACACAGGTTGCCCAGCATCATGAAGGTGGCCGTCTTGTGATGCCAGCACTCGCCAATGTTGGGGCACTGTGCGCTCTCGCACACAGTGTGCAGGCCGAGCGAGCGAGCCAGGCGCTTGAGGTCGTGGTAATTCTCGCCGACGGGCGCGCGGGCCTTGAGCCATTCGGGTTTGGGTGCCGGGGCGCGGCGGGCCGGCTCGATCTGGATCAGTTCCAACACACTCTTAATTGTAGCGGCAGCGGCGCGGCGATTGCGGCGCGGCCTGAGATGGGGATTGCTAGAATTCCGATCAGAGCGGAGGCAAAGGAATGCGGCGACGAGTGCGGGCGGCTGGAGTCTTGTGCATTGCGATCGGGGCCGCTGCGGCCTGCGCGGTTGGGCAGTCGTCGCACGACGCGAGCCCAGCTGCGCCGAAAGCCACTGCCGCGCTGCCGGCACTTGACGCGCATCCGGTGGTTGCGCTCACCTTTGACGATCTGCCCGCTGCCGGCAGCCTGCCGCCGGAGCGGAACCGCACCAGGATAGCGAGCGAGCTGGTGGCGGAGTTGCTGGCCAATCGTCTCGCCGGAACCTACGGATTTGTCAACGCCGTCAAGCTGGAGAACGATCCCGACGCGCAGCAGGCATTGAAGACGTGGCTCGATGCCGGCATGAATATCGGCAGCCACACGTGGTCGCATATGTCGCTCACCGACAACACCGCTGAGGCGTTTGAAAACGACATGGCGCAGAATGAGCCGGCACTGATGCGCTTTGCCGCGCGGCGCGACTGGCATTGGTTCCGCTATCCGTTTTTGTGGGAGGGCGACACGCTGGAAAAGCGGCACACAGTGCGCGCATTCCTGAAGGAGCACGGATATCATGTGGCGCAGGTGACGCTCGACTTTGAGGACTACGCGTGGAACGGTACCTACGCGCGCTGCTCCGCCAAGCCAGACGCAGCGGCCATTGCGTGGCTCAGGCGGAGCTATCTCGATACCGCGGCGGAATTCATCAAGCTGGGACGCGAAGATGAGCAGATTGCGTTTGGGCATGAGATTCCCAATGTGATGCTGTTGCATGAGACGGCCTTCACGACGCTGATGCTGCCCGATCTGATCGATCTCTTGAAGAGTGAAGGATTCACCTTTGCGCCGCTCGCGCAGGTTGAGCAGGATCCGGCTTATGCCATGGATCCCGATGCGGCGCTGAAGTATGGCGGCACGCTTCCCGACCAGTTCATGGACTCGCGCCACTTACCCTATCCGCCGTTCAAGCCGAAGCCATTTGATAAGTTGAAGACTTTGTGCCAATAGGTACGTGGATAGGTTCGGTTGAGTTTCGGATTCCGAGAGCCGGCAATTGCGGTATCCCAGGTCCCAAAATCGGGTGGGCGCCCCTTGGGCAGGGCACCCATCATGGTGAAAGAATTTACCTATGATTGTGGAAGAGTTATTGCGCCGAAGTTAGTTCGAGGGCACGCGCGATCATCAGTGCGGCGCGCGCCGGAGTTACTTCGCTGGTGTCGATCGATAACTTCGGCGTGGGCATATAGCTCGCTTCGAAGCTGCCCTCGGCGTGGAGTTGCTCAAAGAGCGCGACCGACGTAAGCTTCTTGTGATGAAATCGCGACGGGCCGCTCATGCGCCGCTTCAACTCATCGAGCGGACAGGTCAGCTCAATGAAATCGACTTCGCCACCCGCAGCCGCGACTCTGAGCTCGGTCTCCTGGATGAAGCTCGGCCGCACTGTTGACTCCGGAGCGAAGGTGAAGATCATTCCCGGCAATCCGCCGCGGGCGGCCTGCTCAAAGACCGAGAGCCACATCTCCTCTCGCAGGGCTACAAATTCAGGGCTGCCAAACTCGAAGACAGACAAGAGCAGATCGACCACCAAATGATTGTGAAACAGCTTGTAGCCCGTAATGGATGCGAGCTCGTGCGCAACCGTCAACTTGCCGGAGGCCGGCAGTCCATAGATGAAAATCAGCTTCATTAGGTGCGACCCCTGGCGCATTGAGTTCTAAGTGGACTTGAGAATTGATCATCCCGTTTTTGAGATTTCCGAATGGACTTCTGTGGTTTCCCACCATTGCGCCAGAAAAAAGCGCGCGACGATGGGGCACGGAGCATCAGTGTTTGCGAGCCGACTCGAATTCGGCCCTTACTTCTTTGTGTCCGCAGCCGGCGCAGCAGCCGGTGTTGGAGGCTTCAGGTACTTATCCCACCAGGCCAGCCAGCGCTCGTAACGGTCGCGAATGTAACTTGGCCGCGTGAATCCGTGAAACTGTCCGGGGTAGACAACTAACTCCGTTGGTACTCCCAATGACTTCAGCGCCTGATACATCTGCTCTCCGCCGAGCAGCGGCACATTCATGTCGGAAGTTCCTCCCATGAAAAGAGTGGGAGTGTGAATGCGCTTGTCCGCCTCGAGGAACGGATAGCTCAGCTTGAGATAGAGCTGATAGTTCTTCCACGGCGGCCCAAGCTCGTTGTCATACTGCAGAATATACTGATCCACTCCGTAAAAAGACATGGGTGTTGCGGTGCCCGCGCCGCTGATGGCTGCCTTGAAGCGGTTGTCGCTGGCGATGGTGTAATCGGTCAGGATGCCGCCATAACTCCAGCCGGTCACGGCCAGGCGATTGGGATCGGCCACGCCCATGGCAACGGCTTTATCTACGCCCGCGAGCAGATCGATGACTTCCTTGTGGCCCCAGTCGGCGGCGATGGCCTTGGCGTAATCCTGGCCGCGGCCGCTGCTGCCGCGGTAGTTCACGTTGAGCTCGGCGTAGCCTTTGGTGGCCAGCCACTGACGCAAGAAGTCGAAACTATGCGCATCCTGGCCGTTGGGTCCGCCGTGAATGAGCAGCACCATGGGCACCGGCGAACCGGCATTGAAATCCGCCGGCCGGGTCAGCAACCCATGCACATCCGCGCCGTCTTTCGTCTTCCATTCGATATCTTCGGTAGAAACGAGACTAAGTTCGGCGAGCAGCGCATCGTTATGCGTGGTTAGTTTGCGCAGGGCGCTATTTTCAAATGCGTATAACTCAGGAATAGCCTTGTCATTGGAGTAGGTCACGACCGTATGTCCCGCCGCGGTCTCCCAGCCTGCCACCACTCCCTGCTGCACAAGCAGGCGCTTGATGCCATTGCCGGATAACTCAACCTCTGCGGGGTATTGGTTGCGATCGTCGGCGGCCAGATAACTCAACTTTCCGTCAGGACTGTATCTCGGCTCATGAACAGCGCGGTCAAAAGTAGCCGCCGGATAACTTACCTTGCCATCCAGAGTAACGACGGCTGCGCGCGGCTGCGAATATTCGAGCAACTCCAGTTTTGCGCCCTGCACATAGGCGATTGCCTTCGAATCAGGCGACCATGCCAGGTGGCCGCCGTCCGGCCCTGTCCATGAGGTGAGCTTGCGCGCCGCCGACCCGGCCTTTGGCGCTACCACAAACACATCGGTATTGTTGCTGCGGTCGGGGTCGGCATCCTGATTACTCACGAAAGCGATCCATGCGCCGTCAGGGGACCAGACCGCGTCTTCTTCGGCTACGTTTTTCGCCGTGGTCAGCTTCTCGGCCTTCTTCGCCGCCAGGTCATAGAGGTAGAGCGCGTCCCAGGCGTCGTCGCGCAGATAGCCCTGGATGTCCTGCTTGAAGTGATAGCGATCGATGACGATGGGCTTGGGCGGCGCAGGTGGCTTGCCTTCCTCGGCGTCCGGCTCGGCCTTGGGATGGAGGGTGAGCAGCAGGCGCTTCGAATCCGGCGACCAGCTGTAGCCCTCGATCTCCTGGTCCGTGACACTGGTGAGCTGCTCGGCCTCGCCGCCGCGCCGGTCCATGGCCCACACCTGCGTGCCCTTGGCCGTGCCGGGCCGCGACGACATGAAGCTGATATATCGGCCATCGGGGCTGAAGCGCGGAGCCGACGCGCCCTCCTTGCCGTAGGTGAGCTGGATCTGTGCGGAGCCGTCCCATTTCACCATCCAGAGGTGGGTCTGGCCCTTGTCTTCCTTGGTGTCAGTCTGGCTGACCGTGTATACCACCCATTCGCCGTCAGGCGAGATGGCGGCCGAACCAACGCGCTGGATCCGCGCCAGATCGTCGAGCGTGATGGCGCGCTTCTTGGGCGCATCGGCCGCCAGGGCCGCTGTTGCCGACACGAGTCCAAGGCATAGTAGGGTCTTCAGGTTTCCAAGCAGCATGGGCAGAGATTACCACTGCGGCGGCTTCGGGCGAAGTGATAAATCCGACGCGCCCGGAGATGACCATGGTAAAATGACCATGGTCGGATGAAAGTCGCACGCCGCGGAGGAAAGCTGATGCGTTCAATGGCTGTAGGCGAGTTCAAAGCTAAATGCCTGGCTGTACTGAAGGAAGTGGATGCCACGGGTCAGCCGCTCCTTGTGACCAAGCGGGGCAAGCCGCTTGCGCGTATCCTGCCGCCCGAAGAGCCAACCGGGAAAGAGGCCCCGGAGGCGATTTTCGGCTGTCTGCGAGGCTTCCTGAAAGGCGACCTGGGCGATCTCGTCGATCCAATCGTTCCACCCGAGGACTGGGACCATCTTAATGAACATTGGTCTCTGAACCCGCCTGAATGATACTTCTGGATACACACGTCGCGGTCTGGTTGCTCACCGATCCAGCGAAGCTTTCGCGGAATGCGCACGACGCAATCTTGCGAGCTCGTAGAACGGGAGAGAATCTTTGCTTATCGCCGGTTTCTTTGTATGAATTGGCCTATGCGGCAGTCCGGAATCGCCTGCCGTTGAATTCAAAGACAATGGAATTCATTGCGGCGCTCCAATCGATAGTCCAACTGGCGCCATTGTCCGCCGAAATCGCGGTCTATGCCGCGGAGCTGCCGGAGCCGTTTCACGGCGATCCGATAGACCGCATCATCGCGGCAACGGCAACCGTTGAGGGGATGACGTTAATAACAAAGGACGGAAAAATCCGCCAATCCAACGTCTGCAAGTGCATCTGGTAGCTATCGCAGCCTGCGCCGCACCTCATCCCGCACCAGGTAGAGAAAAAACACAAAGTTGAGCAGGCCCTGCACGACGGCCGCGCCGGCGTGCTGCGCGGAAAAAATCCACAAGTTGTAGATGGCCAGCAGCAACACCGCGGCCAGCGCCAGCGCCCAGGCCCAGCGGAACAGCCGCATGAGTCCGCCGCTGGCGGTGATAAACGACGCTGCGAGCACCAGAAACAGCGGCGGATAGTGGCCGCCGACCACGCCAATCACAATGACCGCGGCCAGCACCAGCAGGTAAAAGGCGATGGCAGCCAGGCCGGGCAATTCGAGGATGGTCTTCAGGTCTGCCGGCGCCAGCGCTTTGACGGATGGCGGCGCGGGCGCGGCATCGCGCTTCGGGTCCTTGCTGGCAATTTCGGGGCCGGCTTGATCGGTCATAGGGTGTGCAGGTAGGCCAGCAGGTCGTGGAGTTGCTCGTCGGTGAGGGGCGTGGCCGGCATCATGAGCCGCCCGTGCAGAATAACCTCAGTGAGACGCTCTTCTGTGGGCGGCGCGCCGGAGGGCATGGCCTTCACCTTGGTAATGGACTGCAGGCCCGGCCCGTGCAGCCCCTGCGTGGTGGTGGGGTAGTGGCAGCGGGCGCAATCCTGCTGGTAGATCTGCGCGCCGCGCGCCTCTTCGGCGGTCCACTCCGACGCGGGCTTTGAGGGCGGCAGCGAGCGGCAGCCGGCCAGCGTGAGGCACGCAGCGCAGGCGATGAGGACTAGAGACGTGATGCGCATGCTGCTTCGATGATACCGCGTCACTCCGACGCGGCGATGGCCTCGGCGATGCGGTCGATGGCCGCGAGCTCGTTGTTGCTGCCGGGCCGGTGGCCGTTGACCATAATGGAAAACGCCAGCGTCTTGCCGCTGGCCCCGGTCAGGTAGCCTGACAGCGCATTGGCTTCGTTGAGCGTACCGGTCTTGGCCCACAGCCTGCCCTTGAGCGGCGACGTCCTGAAGCGGTCTGACAGCGTGCCGTCCACGCCGGCCACGGGAAGAGTCTGCCGCCATGCCGCCCCCCACGGCTGGTGCGACGCGTAAGTCAGCAGCCGCGTAAGCGCGCGCGGAGCGATGCGGTCGTCGGCGCTCATGCCCGAGCCGTCGTAGAAGAAGAAGTCGCCGTCGTCGACGCCTGCGCCGATCAGGAACTGACGCACCACGCGTGTGCCCTGTGCCAGGCTGCCGTCGGAGCCTTCCAGCTTGCCCAGCAGGCGCAGCGTCAGCTCGGCATGCAGGTTCTGGCTGATCTTGCTGGTGACCATCAGGTCCTCCGCCATGGGAATGGAAACGCGCGTGGCCAGTACTCGGCGATTGTCCACCGCCGCCTCTACCGTGGGCAGGTTGAGCGGCGCAAGCACCAGCGGCTGGGCGCGCTCGGCCGAGAAATCGCCGGTGCTCGTCGATTGCCGATGCAGTGCGGAAGCTGTGCCTTTCACCGTGACACCGCGGCTGCGCAGCGCCTCATTGAAGGCTGCCGCAGTGAAGGCGGCCGGATCTTCAATAGCCAGGCCGGTATGCAACCCCTGTGCGGGCGCGGTGCCCCAAGCGCGCACCATGATGCTGCCCGGACGGCGCTCCAGGCCGGGATGCGCGGTGTCTCCGGCAGTCACCGGCGTCATGTTGTTTTCGAGCACATAATACTCGACCTTGGGGCTCCACTCAGGCGCGGTGGCCGCAGGCAAAGCCGGATCGCGTCTGAGGGTCAGCTCCACCGTGTTGTCGTTGAAGCTGAGCGCGGAGGCCGGCGCGCCGTAGGGCCATTGCAGATCGTCCCAGCTCCACGACATGCCATACGGCTCGTCGAGAAAGAAGCTGTCGTCGCCCACCACGTTGCCATCGACGGTGCGCACACCGGCCTGCTCCACCTGCTGTGCCAGCAGCTCCAGCGGCGTCATGGGGTTGGGTGGGGGCGCGGGTTCTTCGGGCGGCTGGGTTGCAGGGTTCGGCGCTGGTGCGGGGGGTGTTTGCGGAGGCGGCTGATACGGGTACTTCCGAAGGCTGAGCGTGGGGTCGCCCGCGCCCAGCAGGATCAGGTCGCCGTGCAACACGCCGGCTGCGTCCACGTCGCCCGCGGCCACCACGCGCGTGGTCCAGGTCAGCGTATCCACGGGGAGCAGCGCAAAGGCCGCTGCGGTAGTGGGCATCTTGGCGTTCGATGCGGGCGTGAACAGGCGGCCATCGTTATAGGCATAGAGCTGCTGGCCATCGAGCGTAGTCACGCTGATGCCAAACTCGGCGCGGCTCAGTGCGGGCTCGCCGAGAATGGCGCTGATGCGGTCGGCAATGGGGCCCTGCGGGGCAGCCGGATGGGTCGCAGACTTGACGGGACGCGCCGGAGGATGGGCCTGCGCCGCGGCGGTTGCGGGAAGCAGGACAAGCGCCAGCATCGCGGTCAGAATTCGATCGAGAGGAATCACTCCCGGAGTGTAGCAGGAGACCGCATTTGCGCGAACTCTGGACGTGAGACCACAGAAGTCCATGCGGAGTAAGCACCGGGAGCAAGCAGGAATTCGATGAGCGGCTCAGTAGATCAGCTTCAGCGAAAACTGGATCTGGCGGGAATTGCCCGCGGTCTTGCTGATCTCTCCAAAGCCCGGCGTGGTGCTGATCTGCCCGGAGCTTGTCACGGGGATGATATTGGCCGGCAGACCCATGGTCACGATG
>Ga0302326_10030831_pt1 | contig 10723 bp, 10 predicted proteins | sample Palsa_T0_3_FD_202264 | JGI IMG/M metagenome (GOLD analysis project Ga0302326, IMG submission 202264) | Peat permafrost microbial communities from Stordalen Mire near Abisko, Sweden - Palsa_T0_3 | ecosystem: Environmental > Terrestrial > Soil > Palsa > Peat permafrost | place: Sweden: Abisko...
TGCTCACATGCGTGGATGGTTCCCGGCGGGAGATTGGGGTCGGACGACTGAGTGGAGCTCGTCTCCGGGGCTGGCTTGTGAGTTTTACCAGCACTCAGGAGGGCCATATTGGTGGACGCGACCTGCATGGCATAGAACAGGGCCGAAGCTTCTTTTGGCTCGATGCGGCGATGGAGCATCAGCTCGCAAACCTCGGAGATCGCCGATTGGATGGAGGCGGCATCTTCGAGTTGAGGGAGATAGACGTGAAACGAAGGGTTGCGCTCGTTGTTGTCGATGTCGATCGGGGGCGGGCCCATGATCTTGTGAGTATGGCAAAACCTCTCGACGGGTTTAGCGCGAGATGGACAGGGATCTCCGTTCATTGTTCTTTGTTCGCAAAGTTTGACTGAAGGTTCGTCGGAAGAAGATGACATATGATTGCTCCTTAATGATTATGATTGCTCGTTGGGCTACGATGAGTTTTGGTGGTTGGTCCTTAGTTTCTTGGCGGGTAAGGAATTGAATTGGTTTTGTACCCCCCCCCCAATTGCGGCTAAATTGTTGACATTAAAAGAGTTAGATCTAAGACCGCCCTTCTGAAGGACTTATCGGTTCGTCCACCGCTTCTGCTCACTTTTCAAAGAACGTCGAAACCCGTCTCTGGAGACGGGAACGCCGCTTCATTTGCACTCTCGGAGAATTTTCGCAGGGGTTGCGGTTCGGCGTTTGTGATGGGGGTACAGGAAAAATGTGATGAAAAATCGGGGTGAATTGGTGGTTCAACGCGGTTCCTGGCTCAAGATATGAGCGTTCAGGGCAGGTTGCAGGAAAGTATCCACTCGGATACACTACGAAGAGGTGAATGCGCTGCTTCGCTCGTCCGATTTCGATGCGTGGCAAGGCGATGAAAATGGCTCGCGAACTCAAAAGGGCGAAACAGTGAAGAAGAGAAAGAAAATAATTTACAAACCATTCGACGCGGCGGCGTATCTCGATAACGATGCGGTCATTGCGGAATATCTTTCAGCGGCTGCCGAAGACGCGAACCCCGAAGTATTCGTCACCGCCCTCGGCAATGTGGCTAAAGCGCGAGGCATGGCGCAGATCGCCAAAGACGCGGGACTGGGCAGGGAGAGCCTCTACAAAACGCTGAGTGCCGGCGCACACCCCCGCTTCGAAACCATCAATTCCGTGCTGCACGCCCTCGGCGTGAAGTTCACCGTCGTCGCTGAACGCGAGAGATAGATCGCGCTGCCAAACGAAGGTCCCAAGCGGTCGGCGAATGTGGAATCTCACCCTTCAAAACTCAGGGCCCCTTAGTGTCTGTGCCCACGGGGTCGAAGGCCTGCACTCGCGGCGATCGTGGTTCCCACTCCTGCGCAAAGTACGCGCAGGAATGGGGCACCCATTGTGTGGTAGCCTGCGGAGTTTGGTCTGCGTCGGATCAGCTTGCATGGAGGCCTATTAACTTGAAACCCTGGATTTCTGGAAGCTTCGTTTCGTCTTCGCTCTTTCTTATCGTCCTTCTTATTGTCGTCGCCGGCCCTACCCCGGCATGGTGCCAGCAGAACAAAGCCGGCAGCGTCCTGGTTGAGCGCGTTGGGGACACGGCGTTTATTCAATTGAACGCGCCCAGTTTCCTGGCGCTTTCGCCCCGGCAGCAGGCTCTGGCTTACTGGCTGACGCAGGCTTCTATTGCCATCGATCCTATTTTTTACGACCAGGCGTCTGCTTATGGTCTGCAACAGAAACGGTTGCTGGAGGAAATCACGGCTCGTCCCAAGGGAATCGACCCGGGGGTGATGGCGAAGATCAGTGAATTCGCCAAGCTTTTCTGGGGCAACCGCGGCAATCACAACGAGACCACGTCGCAGAAATTTCTGCCCGCTTTTACGTTTGAGCAACTAGAACAGGCTGCGCTGATCGCTCAGAAAAATGGAGCATTTCAGACGGCATATGCCGATCTTCCGCCGCTGAGTCAACCTACCGATTTGATCCGGGAACTGCAGTCGTTGCGGGCTTCGTTGTTTGATCCACAGTTCGAGCCGATGGTGACCGCCAAGAGTCCGGTGGGAGGAGAGGACACGATTCAGGCCAGTTCGAATACTTTTTACCAGAACGTAAGTCAGGCTGATCTGAAGGGGTTTCAGGCTAAGTATCCGCTGAACTCACGGGTGATAAAGAGCGCCGACGGCAAACTTACGGAACTTGTCTACCGCGCCGGCACTCCGGATGGCAGCGTTCCCCCCGGACTCTACGCGACATTTTTGGGCAAAGCGAACGCCTGCTTCGAGAAGGCACGCGCTTATGCCGAGCCGGCGCAAGCCGCGGTGATTGACCATCTGATCCGCTACTACCAGACCGGCGACTATGCCGAGTGGCTGGCGTTTGGCACCGCCTGGGTACAGAACGACGCCACCGTCGACTTCGATAGCGGCTTTATCGAGATTTATCGCGATGCGCGCGGCGCCAAAGGGAGTTCGCAGAGTTTTGTGACGGTCACCGACAATCGGATTACCACCACCATGAAGAAGCTGGCGGAAAGCGCCGCTTATTTTGAAGAGAAGGCTCCGTGGGACGCGAAATATAAGCGCGAGTCGTTCAAACTTCCGGTGGTGAAAGCGGTGGAGACACTGATTGAAACCGGCGATTTCAGCGTGAGCACGATCGGCGACAATCTGCCCAACGAAAACTCAATCCACGAAAAGTATGGCTCGAAGAACTTTCTGTTCATGGGGAGCAAGCGCGCCATCGAGGAAGCGACCGGCCACGCGGCCGTGGCCGAGTTTGCGGCCAACGCTGCCGAGATCGAACGGGCCGCCAAGTATGGCACCGAAGCCAGCGATCTCCAGGTGGCCTTGCACGAAGTCATCGGCCACGGCTCCGGCAGGCTGACGGATCGCGTCAGTGGCGGAGCCCAGCCTTTTCTTAAGGAGTATTTTTCAACGCTCGAGGAAGGACGCGCCGACCTGATGGCGTTGTGGAACGTGTGGGATCCGAAACTGAAGGAGCTGGGGCTGGTGTCAAATCAGGAAGAGGTTGCGGAGGCGATGTACGATACGGCGGCGCTGGTCGCGCTGCAACAGCTGCGGCGCGTTCCGCACGGCGACACGATTGAAGAAGATCACGAGCGCGATCGGCAGTTGATCGCGCACTATATCGCCGACAAGGTTCCCGGCTCGATCGAGCAGTTCAACCGCGACGGCAAAACCTACGTTCGTGTGGCCGACTACCAAAAAATGCGGCAGGGAGTCGGGATGCTGCTGGCTGAGCTGATGCGCATCAAGGCCGAAGGGGATTACAACGCGATCAAGGCGCTGGTCGATCAATACGGCGTCCACTTCGATACGGGGCTGCGCGACCAGGTGCTGGCACGGTATCAGAAGCTTAACCTGCCGACGTATTTCGCGGGGGTCAACGCTCACCTGGTGCCTAGCTTCGGCAAGGACGGCGAGGTCGAGAAGGTCGACATCCACTATTTGCAGGATCCGGTGCGGCAATATTTGGACTATGGCGCTATGTATGACAAGGGGCTGGTGCCGTAGAAAGGAGGTTAGAGGTGAGAGGTTAGATTGCAGAGGTTAAACCCTCCGCCTCCAACAATGCCGATGGAAACTGGGGATTTTACCTCTGCAATCTAACCTCTGACCTCTGACCTGTGCTTCTAACCTCTGCAATCTGACCTCTGACCTCTAACCTGTCCGCAGGGCTGACTTTCGTAACCTGCCCTAGTGGCGGAGGATGAGGCAAAATTGACGCAGAATGCCCTCCATACCCATTCCGCACAAGGGACAGCGCGGCTTCCGCGTCCGGCTTGGCGGGTCCATCCTTACGCTGGTGGTGCTGGAAAACGGGCGTGAGATCCGTGGGCGGCTGAGTCAACTCTCGGTCAACGGCGGGCTGCTCTCGCTGGAAAAGCCGCTCGACGAAGGCATTCGGGTCACCGTCGTTTTCCATCTGGGGTTCAGCATTCGGTGTCGCTCGCAGATGATGTTTCCCATGTGGGCCACGCAGGGATGTCTTCAGCCGTTTCGTTTTCTGGAATTGTCCGAGGCTAGCCGTGCTGGTCTGAAGATGGAATTGGAAACGCTCGTCCGGGCCGGGGCGTCTCAGGAACAAGAAGAAGAAAGCGAATAGCGCTTACTTTCCCGCTGCTGCCAGAATCTGTTGCAGCGGATAGTTCTGCAACTCTCCGATCCGCTCCAGCGTGATATCCGGCTTGGGATAGCGAGCCACTTCGGCCGCGTCGAGCGCGTAGTGTCCCTGGCGCGGAAACACGGTGGTCACCCGCGCGCCCCAATGCTTCTTGATGGCTGCTAGAATCCGCACCTTGTCATCGACCATGACGTAATGCTCGGCGGGATACTTCGCCTCCACGTCGTCGAGTTCGAGTTCCTTGTGGATATAGATCAGGATGTGGCCTTCGAAGGCCTCATAGAGGCCGGAGCGGTCGATTTTGCGCGGCTGAAAGACCACGTCGCCGTCGCTCAGGATCACGGCTCGGCCCAGGCGGCGGGCGTACTCGACTGCATCCAGCGACTCGGGAAACAACCGGTTGGCGAAGGGATAATTGATCATGAAATGCGAGACGGCGAGAAGCTTCGGATCGCGCGGCCGCTCGAGGCGATAACGCTGCAATGCGCCCAGGTAGTCGGCGTATCCGAGTTCGGTGCGCAGCTGCTCGAAAATTTCCCAGTAGCGCTGCGCCGAGCCCTCGCCGACCTTGTTCTGGAGGTGCTGCTTCAGACCTTCGGCCACGCGATCGTTGTCGAGCAGCGTGTTGTCCACGTCGAAAAAGAAGACGGTACGGGGATTGGCGTCGGGGCGATTCACGCGATCTCCAAAATGACCTTCAGGCTCCAGAATGATGAATCCGGGAATTAGAGGCAGCCTTATCATGCCAGAAACGGCGGGCCTTCGCCTCTATAAGTCGGTGTGCCCTAATCTTCTTCTTTCACCACAGAGGCACGGGGACACGGAGAAAAGCTTGGCAAGAACCACAAGAGAAAGGTTTTGCCACGCTGCTGGGGTGCTCCGTGTCTCCGTGCCTCCGTGGTAGAAAAGCAAATTGGGAGGCTGCGTAAGCCGCGTAATTCCTGGTCTTTTTGCAGTTGAAGCGTGGCCGGACCGCTCGATTTGCGGGCGTCGGAAGGGACTTGTGCGGTTCCGGTTCGGTGTAGTACAAAGGCATCGATCACGAATCGATAATCAGCCGAGGCGGAGTATTGTGACTCCGGCTCACAAAACCGGGCGAATCCGTCCTTGCCCCAGGAGACGCTTTTGTGAAACACATTGACCTCGACGTCAACCACCGCTTCGACACCCGGTCCAGCCGCCTTTGTGAATTCTGCCGAGAGCTCGACCCGCAGTTCCCGCACCGCCGCCCCCTCGATCAGATGGTGGTCGGCGGCCGCAAAGCCATTGCTTCCGCTCATTTAACCGAGGATGGGTACGTCCGGCATCGAATGCTTGAACTGCGCCGGATTACGTCCCGCGCGCCGCTTACTGCTGCCTGAACGGTGGATTTCTCGCCCACCCGAGCATTTTTCGCGTTAGCGCTGCGAAAGCCTACACTCGCAGCGTTCCTGGAATCCCACCCCTTCGCAAAGTGCGCGAAGGGATGGGCCACCCCTTGTGTTGCTTATGCCTACGAGGTCAAAAGCCGCTTTGTTCCTCGTTCCTCCGGGGCCCCGGTGGTAACTGGTTGCCGATTTCCCGCTTGACAGGCTTGTCTCGACAGATGGATACTTATGCATTGCATTGCATTTTTATTCATGTCGAAAACAGCCCGCCATCAAGCGATCCTCGACGTGCTCGACGACGGTCCCGTCGAAAGCCAGGACTTTCTTCAGCAGAGGCTGGAGCGCAAGGGATTTGAGGTGGGCCAGGCGACTCTCTCGCGCGATATTCATGAACTGAAACTCGTCAAAGGCCCCGAGGGCTATCGGCGATTGGGCGAAAGCATGGGCTCCGACAGCGTTTTGCCTTCGGTCATGAATCTGGCACGGCAGTTTGTGGTCGAAATCCGGCAGGCTCAGAACCTGCTGGTGGTGAAGACCACGGTCGGCAGCGCGCAGCCTGTCGCCGCCGCGCTTGACGCATCGCACTGGCCTGAGGTCATCGGCACACTCGCCGGCGACGACACGGTGCTGGTCATCGCCACCGATAAAAAGAAAGCGCTAGCGCTCTCCCGTCGCATTCGCGAGCAGTCGTAAGCGGTTTGCGGGCGTCTTTGCAGGCATCAAGGCTTGGAGCCGAGTCAGAATTTTCAGAGAATGGAGTATTACGAAACGACAATGAGAACCGATCCCATGGCACTGCTGGACCCAGGAAAGATGAAGACAAAAATCCCGCCGAACCTGCTGCCGGAACCGATTGCGCCGCGCGATCTCGTCTCCATCCACGATCTTTCTCCCGCCGAAATCCTCTCGCTGTTCAACCTCACTTCCATGCTCAAGCAGCGTCCGGCGGAGTTCCGGGGCATTCTCGCCGGCAAGCAGATGGTGATGTTCTTCGAGAAGCCCTCACTGCGCACCCGGCTCACGTTCGAAGCCGGCATGGACAGCCTGGGAGGCAGCACCTTCTTTTTCGATCAGACGGCCAGCCGCCTCAACGCCCGCGAGTCGCTCTACGACATCGCGCACAACCTTGAGCGCTGGATCGATCTCATCGTCCTGCGCACCTTCAGCCATGCCGTGGTGGAGGAAATGGCGACGTATGCCGGCGTTCCGGTCATCAATGCGCTGAGCGAGCTGGAGCATCCCTGCCAGGCGCTTGCCGACTTCTTTACGCTGCAGGAGCATTTCGGCGATCTCAAGAAAATTCATTTCGCTTATGTTGGCGACGGCAACAACATGGCGCACTCGCTGCTGCTGGCCGGAGCCTCGGTCGGCGCCAAGGTTTCGATCGCCACACCCGAGAGCTATCCGCTCAATCCCGTGATCGTGACCATGGCCAAGGCCATTGCGGAAGAAACCAAAGCCACGCTGCGTATCCTGAACGATGCCCGCAAAGCGGTGGCCGGGGCCGATGCCGTCTACACCGATGCGTGGGCGAGCATGGGGCACGAACAGGAATCCGAAGAACGCGCCGCCATCTTCGGACCTTTTCAGGTGAATGCGGCACTCATGCAGCTCGCCAAGCCTCATGCGCGGTTCATGCACTGTTTGCCTGCGCATCGCGGCTGTGAGGTGACGGACCAGGTCATCGACTCGGTGAACTCGGTGGTCTTCGATCAGGCGGAGAATCGTCTGCATATTCAGAAAGCTATACTGGTATGGCTGCTGGGCAGCGGCGTGGGCCGCTATCCGGCTGGGGTCCAAGGCAGGAGCGCGCATGCCTGAAAAAATTGTTCTCGCCTACTCGGGCGGGCTTGATACCTCCATCATCATTCCATGGCTCAAGGAAAACTATGCCTATGAAGTGATCGCCATGGTCGCCGACGTGGGCCAGGGAGATGACGTCGAAGCGGTGGTTAACAAGGCCTATAAAACCGGAGCCAGCAAGGTCGTGGTCGAAGATCTGCGCGAGGAGTTTCTGACTGGCTATGTCTGGCCGGCGCTGAAAGCGGGCGCGGTTTATGAGAATAAATACCTGCTCGGCACCTCGCTCGCGCGTCCGGTGATTGCGAAACATCAGGTTGAAGTCGCATTGCGCGAAGGCGCAACGGCCGTCAGCCATGGTTGCACCGGAAAGGGCAACGACCAGGTGCGCTTCGAGATGGCTTATCAGGCGCTGGCTCCCGAGCTGAAAGTGATCGCGCCGTGGCGCGAATGGGATCTGAAGTCGCGTGAAGATTGCCTCGACTATGCGGAAAAGCGCGGCATTTCGGTGACTGCGAGCCGCGAGAAAATTCACAGCCGCGATCGCAATCTCTGGCACCTGAGCCACGAAGGCGGAGAGCTGGAAGACGCCGGCAACGCGCCATTCGCGAGCACTTGGCAGATGACGAAGTCTCCGCAGGAGGCTCCCGATAAAGAAGAGAAAGTCGAAATCGGATTTGAAAATGGCGCGCCCGTTTCGGTGGGCGGACAGACTCTTGATCCGGTGTCGCTGGTCGAACTGCTGAACGAAATCGGCGGACGCAACGCGGTGGGACGCATCGACCTGGTCGAGAATCGCTTTGTCGGCATTAAATCGCGCGGCTGCTATGAAACTCCCGGAGGCACGTTGCTGCTGGCCGCTCACGGCGAACTCGAAGCTCTCTGTCTTGATCGCGACCTGCTGCACTTCAAGCAGCACGTAGCGCTCAAGTATGCCGAACTGGTGTATTTCGGCCTGTGGTTTACGCCGTTGCGCGAAGCGCTCGACGCATTCGTCGATACCACGCAACAGAATCTGACCGGCGCGGTTACGCTGTCGCTCTACAAGGGCAACGTCAGCGTGGTGAGCCGCAAATCCGATTACTCGCTCTATCGCACCGACCTCTCTTCGTTCACCATGGGCGCAAGTTACGATCAGAAAGATGCGGAAGGATTTATTCGCATTCTCGGACTGCCCTCGCGTTGCCGCGCCCAGACGAAAAATAAGGTAGAGGTTGCGTCGTGAAAATGTGGTCCGGCCGCTTCCGGCAGCCGCTTGACCCCGAATTTGAAAAATGGCAGCGGTCGTTTCCGTACGATCAACGGCTGCTGCCCTTCGAACTTGCCGCCAGCCGGGCCCACGCCAACGCCCTCGAACACGCCGGCGTGCTTTCCTCGGAAGAGCTGTCGGAAATCGTAAAGGCTTTGGGAGACATCGGCCGCCGCGCTGAATCTTCTCCAGAATTTCTTAACGACCCGGAAGCCGAAGACGTCCATCACTTCGTTGAAAAGCAGCTGGCGGCGTTGATCGGCGCGACCGGCTACAAGTTGCACACCGGCCGCAGCCGCAACGAGCAGATCGCTACCGACCTCCGCCTCTTCGTGCGTGAAAGCATCGATACGCTGCAGAACCTGATCGCCGATTGGATCGAGGCGATTCTTGCTCGCGCTGAAACCGCGGGCGACTCGGCTTCGGTCTTGCCTTTGGCCATGCCCGCTTACACGCACTTGCAGCCGGCCGAGCCGGTTCTGGCTGCGCATTGGCTGCTGGCTTATGTCGAAATGTTTCTGCGTGACGCCTCGCGGCTGGCCGACTGCCGTAAGCGCGTGAACCTTTGTCCGCTGGGATCGGGCGCGGTGGCTGGAGCCACGCTCACGCTCAACCGTCAAGCCATGGCCGCGGAGTTGGGATTTGATGCTCCGACGGCGAACAGCATGGACGCGACCAGCGACCGCGATTTTGCTATTGAATTTGTCGACGCGCTCTCGCTGCTTGCGCTCCACCTCAGTCGCTGGGCCGAGGAGATGATCCTGTTCTCGACGGCCGCTTACGGATTTGTCGAGCTGCCGGAAGCTTACTCCACCGGCAGCAGCGCCATGCCGCAGAAAAAAAATCCCGACTTGCTGGAACTGGTGCGCGGGAAAGCTGCACGAGTCATGGGTTGCGCCACCACGCTGCAGACCTTGATGAAGGGACTGCCGCTCGCCTACAACAAAGATCTGCAGGAAACGCAGGAACCTTTATTCAACGCCTCCGACACGGTTATCGGCATGTTGCCGCTGGTTACCGGATTTATGAACGCGGTCGAATTCAACGACGCGAGGATGAATCAGGCGGCGAGTTCGGGTTTTATGAACGCGTGGGCTGCGGCTGCGTATCTCGTCGAACGCGGAGTTCCCTCGCGCCTCGCTCATGAAGCGGTCGGCAAGGCCGTGGCTTTGGCGGTGGAGCGCGGATGCGATTTGCAGAAACTGCCGGTTGCCGATTTGCAGGTGATCCATTCGAGCTTTGACGCGGGATTCCATTCGCGTCTTGGACTTATTGAGGTGCTTGCGCTGCACGATGTTTCCGGCGGGACAGCGCCTCGGCATGTTAAGCGGGCGCTGCTGAGTGCGCGGGAGCGGGTTGGGGCTTTGCGGGCTTTCGAACAGGTCGGGACCAATCGCTAACTGCTTTGAAAACCTTGGGTTGACTCGCCGGGAAATTTAGGAGGGCTATTTGCTCTTTAAATCGAGCCGCCCGACTTACGCGATCATACTGGTCGCGCTTTCCAGTCTCTGGATGTGTGCGATGTTTCTCCCACTTTTGTATTCCGTCGTGTTTCCGAACAACGACCTCCGCGGAATTGTCTATGCTTTGGAAGAGCGCGGAGCCGCTCCCGCAAAGGCGGCCGATATTGTTAAGGAAACCCTGGCTACAGCGGGACCACTCCGAAGGGCCGTGCAGGTTGGGTACTATTCCGGGGTCACGGCCACGGTGCGGATCAGCGGATCGCAGGCGTCAAACAGGAAGCAGGCTTCTTACCTTGCGTGGTTTCAGAAGCGTTCCAAGCCGTTGCTGCTCGTAATCACGCGCGACGAGGGAGGCGGGAGTACGGCGTTCTACATTAGCGAAGGCAAAATCTCGGGCATGGTGCGCTCCTATTCACTTCCGACACTGTTGTTCGGAGTTTCGCTTTTTCTCATGCGCAGAAGATCTCCGAACAATCTGCTTCGTGATTAGCGAGGTTCGTGATGGCCCCTTCTCGAAAAGCGCGAGAAGAGGTGCACCCAGCTCGTTCCATCGTTGCTCTGCGGGTAGGGGTCTTTCGACTCCGCAGGGACTTCACTTCGTGAAGTCCCTGCTCCGCTCAAGATGACAGTGTGAGGAGATCAACTCAAGATGACAGTGTGAGGAGATCAAGATGAGTTTTGAGTAGATGCGGAAAATACTGGCCGAG